>Ga0335073_10000542_pt1 | contig 48523 bp, 36 predicted proteins | sample Lox_Sample_22_FD_207093 | JGI IMG/M metagenome (GOLD analysis project Ga0335073, IMG submission 207093) | Soil microbial communities from Loxahatchee National Wildlife Refuge, Florida, United States - Lox_Sample_2.2 | ecosystem: Environmental > Terrestrial > Soil > Wetlands | place: USA... | reverse complement strand
AGTTTCTGGGCATGACGGACCCGAACTGGCAGGCCAGCGCCAATGTTGGTGGCCCGACCAACTTTCAATTCAAGGAAAAAGGCTTTTACAGCCACACCATCGCCATCAGCTTTACCTGGAGGTTCTGACCCCGCTCAAAATCAGATCGTGGCTCCGCGCCCCGATTCGTAACGGGGGCGCGGAATTGTTCAAGCGGTTCAATAATTTCCGCAGCCGCCGAGGTAACGAGGCGGAACTTTAGCCAGAAGATCCGTCGGCTCACGTCGGCGTCGGCAGTTTTCCGGGAACCGCTCCCGCCGGCCACCGGGCCTCAATTCTTTGTTTCCTTCGCCGGCCAATACGGGTTAAAAGATGGTCGTGAATTACACCACCTTGCCCGTTGGGCGCGTCCGGAAACTGCTGGCCGCCGCGCGCCAGGCCCGCGTGCTGGTCGTCGGCGACGTCATGCTGGACCAGTTCATCTGGGGCGGCGTGTCGCGCATTTCACCCGAAGCGCCGGTGCCCGTGGTGGAATTCGTCCGCGAAAGCTTTATGCCGGGCGGCGCGGCCAACGTGGCGCGCAACCTGGCCGCGTTGAATGTCTTCACGGAAGTGTTCGGCATGATTGGACGCGATGAAAACGGCCGGCGTTTGAAGGACCTGCTCTGCGGACAAAACATCCATTGCGGCGGCCTGCTGGCCGACGGCGCGCGGCCGACCAGTGTCAAAACCCGCATCGTCGCACACCAGCAACAGGTCGTCCGCATTGACCGCGAAACCCGCGACGGTCTGGACGCGCGCCTGACCGGGCGTTTGCTGGCGGAAATCAAATCAAAACTCCCGAAGGCCGACGCCGTGATTGTCGGCGATTACGGCAAAGGCGTCATCACGCAGCCGTTGCTCAATGAACTTAAATCGCTTTGCCGCGCGCGCGGCGTCTGGTTGAGTTTTGATCCCAAACCGGTTCATCATTTGAACCTGGCCGGCCTTTCGCTCATCACACCCAACCGCAAGGAAGCGTTTGAACTGGCGAATCTGCCGGATGAAACACGCAAGGCAAATCCGATTGCTGACACCAATCTCATGCTGGTCGCCGAGCGCCTGCTCAATGCACTGCGGCCGGCCGTACTGCTGATTACCCTCGGCGAACTCGGCATGTTGCTCTGTCAACGCAACCAGAAGCCGGTCCACATTCCAACCGTGGCACAGGAAGTGTTTGACGTTTCCGGCGCGGGCGACACGGTCATCGCCACGTTTACGCTGGGGATTGCCGCCGGCGCGTCGCCGCTGGAAGCGGCCGCCTTGTCGAATCACGCGGCCGGCATTGTCGTCGGCAAGGTCGGCACCGCCACCACCACACCGGAGGAGTTGCTGAATAGTTTTAACCGCTGATAAACGGATGAAGTGGACCGAATCGAAGAAATAATTTACCCCTCGCCCCGCCCCTGTCCCCGCCCAGCGGGGAGAGGGTGACCGGAGGTCGGGTGAGGGCATTTTTGCCCATGAAAATTCTTTGCCTCATGGCAACACAATGAGCCAAACCAAAATCACCGTCGAAACCATCTGCGCGATGAAAAGCCGCGGCGAAAAAATCGCGGCGCTGACGGCTTACGATTTTCCGATGGCGAAATTGCTCGATGAAGCCGGCGTCCCCATCATTTTCGTCGGTGATTCTCTGGGCATGGTTGTGCTCGGTTATCCTGACACGACGCAGGTGACCATGGCCGACATGGAGCATCATGTCCGTGCCGCTGCGCGGGCGAAGCCGGATGCCTTGCTGGGCGCGGATTTGCCGTTTAGAAGCTACGAGACGGTGGAAGATGCCCTTAAAAATGCCAAACGCCTTGCTGCCGCCGGCGCGGAATTTGTGAAAGCCGAAGGGGGACGCGGCATCCTGGACCAGGTTCGCGCCATGATGTCCGCGGGGATTCCATTTTGCGGACATCTGGGCATGTTGCCGCAACACGTGATCGAAGAAGGCGGTTATCATGTCAAAGGCAAAATAGAAACGGAACAACAGGCTTTGGTGGAGGACGCGCAGGCGCTGGCCAACGCGGGTGCGTTCGCCATTGTTTTGGAACTGGTAACGCCACCGGTGGCACAGGAATTGACCAAAGCCCTGCCGATTCCAACCATCGGCATCGGCAGCGGCCCTGACTGCGATGGCCAGATTCTGGTGACGCCGGATTTGATTGGCATGTTTCCGTGGTTCACGCCGCGTTTCGTCAAACCCCGGGTCAATTGTGCAGCGGAAATCAAGGCCGCCGTGGCCGCCTGGAAAAATTCCCTCATCAAATCTTAAAACTTTTCATTGGCCCAAGTGTTGCTTTAGACAGGCTGAAATCGCATGGAATTGGAATCATTGATTGAATCGGCGGCGGCCAACGGCGCCAGCGACCTGCACTTGGAAGCCGGAATGCCGGCGGCATTGCGCGTGCGCGGCGCCTTGCGGGTGGCCGGCGAACCGATCGCGCCGAAGGCGTTGCTGGACATGGCGCGGACGCTTATCGGCGAAAGCCAGTGGCCGGCTTTTCTGGAGCGGCGCTCGTATGACCTGTCCAAAACCGTTCGCGGCGTCCGCTGCCGGATTAATGTGCTGCAATCCTCGCGGGGCGTTGGCCTGGCCATCCGCCTGCTGACCGCCTTTCAGGCCACCGTGGAGAAACTCAATTTGCTGCCGGACCTGAAAAGACTGGTCAAAAACACCCACGGCCTGATTCTGATTTGCGGCCCCACCGGCAGCGGCAAATCCTCGACCCTGGCCGCCTTGATCCAGGAAATCAATCTCACTGATACCCGGCATATCGTCACGGTGGAAAGTCCCATCGAATACACCTTCCGCCCGCGCCGCGCCTACATCCGCCAACGCGAAGTGGGGCGCGACACGCCGAGTTTCGAGCAGGCCCTGCTGGACGCCTTGCGTGAGGACCCGGATGTATTAATGGTTGGTGAAATGCGCGACCCGGAAACCATGCGTTTGACTTTGAGCGCGTCGGAGACCGGCCATCTTGTCCTGGCCACGGTCCATTCCTCGACCTGCGCCGAGGCGATCCAGCGCGTGGCTTCGGCGTTCCCGGCCGAAATTCAAAGCGCTGTCTGCTCGCAACTGGCCGATTGCCTCGTCGCGGTCATTTCGCAACGGCTCCGGTTCCGGCAGGACTTGAACATTCTGGTCCCCGAATGCGAAATTTTGATGGCGACGCACGCTGTGAAAAACTTCATCCGCACCCGGGAATTTTTCAAAGTCATCACGGCCATCGAAACCGGCGCCGACCACGGCATGTGGACCTTCCAGCGTTACGCCAAATGGCTGGAGACGCGGGGCAATTTCTTCATTCCCGGCCAGAACGCGGAACCGCCGGACAGCGAACCGGCCGAATCGCTCCCAGCCGCCGCTCCACTGCCGCCCATGACCAGCAGCTCGCCAAAAGTGGTGGAAAAGAAAGCCAGGCACCATGTGACCCAAGAAAGCGGCCGGATTGAAATCGAACCGGTCGAAGGCGAATTCGGCAAAATCCTCAAGAAGCCGTAGCAAGGCAGGCTGTTGCAGCCCGGCGGGATCACCCTATTTGCGTTAAGTACATACTCCCGTTTTTCTTTTAGCTTGGACAGCGTTTGTCCAACCCCACCCGTTATGATGCCGCAAAAATGAAAGGTTAAATATGAACAACGAACAACTCGAACTCGGCATCCATGGTGGCAAAGTCCTCTTAAATCCCGCAACGCAGAACCGGCGCACCCGCGCCGACTGGTGGTTCACCCAGATGCGAAACATCGTAAGCCGCGCCATGGATTGGGATTCTGCCGGCAGGCCGCGCCCGGAACAAATCTGGATTCCGGGCGCCCACCGCGAAGTGAAAGTCTGACACTTTGGCAGGTGAAATCGGAGGGACGAGTTACGCGAGTCCCTGAATTATCCGGGACTCACAGAGCTCGTCCCTCCGAAATTTCATTCTCCGTACCCGGCGCGCACAAAATCACGGATCTGCGCGGTTTCCTCCTCGATCATCGTGTGGACTTTGTCGAATTCGCGCCATTCCACCTTGATGCCGGCGGCTTTGAGCAGAGGAATTTGCGGGCGTACCTGGACAATGGGCACCAGCGGGTCGCCGACGCCATGTGTCATCAACAACCGTTGTTGTCCCGCCGCCGTTGGAAGTTCCTGCAACAATTTCTCCGGCTCATTGATCCAGCCGCTGACGCCGACTATTCCGGCAAACCGGTACGGATAGCGCAATCCAACGTCAATGGCCATCAAACTGCCCTGCGAAAAGCCGCCCAAAGTGATTTGTTCCACCGGAAATCCGCGGGCGGGCAAATAATCGAGCAGTTCAAAAAGCAGTTTCCGGCTGTGCTCCACGCCGGGCCGGATGTCGTTCAAATCAAACCAGGCGTAGCCGCCAAAGTAATCGTAAGGGGCGTTGACCAGCAGATAATTCAACCACGGCAGGTTCATGGCCTCCGGCAACCACCGGTAGCCTGCAATACTGTCGCCCAGACCGTGCAGCATCACCATCAGCCGCGGGGAATTTTTCTCCCGGGCCGGGATCAATTCGCCATGAAGCATGAACTATTTTCCCGAAGCGGCGACGGTTTTCAAGCGTTTAGCCTCCTGGTCGAGCCATTGGATCAGTTGCTGCCGCTGGTCTGCCGTGAGCCAGGACGCCGGATGGATGGCCTGGTATTTGGCCGGCGGCATCTCATCATAGCCCAATTCTTCACTGGCGTTTTCCAGCCGCTTGGCGGCGCGTTCCGGGTCGTCCACCGGCCAATCGGAAAGATTCAAATGCCGGCGCCCGCCCTGCACGTCGCTGGCAATCAGCCACGACACCGGCGCGATGTGGCTGTACCACGGCCACTTTGTCTCATAGGAATGGCAATCGTAACACGCGCCGCGAAACATCGTGGCGAGCGGTGGCGGCGGGTTTTCCGCGGCCAGGAAATCATGAACCACGGGCGGGTTCGTGCGCGCCGGATTGGTGAATTGCAGCGCGATCAGGCACACGATCAACGCGCACAAAATCCATGTCCATCTCTTCTTCATCCCATATTATCGGACGCACCAACCATGGGGAATGTTCCCGCACAAAGCAAACCTGAAGCGGGCGCAAGGCATTCCGGGCTTGTACGGTGTCGGCCTCAAGTTTAGGTTTCATCCGGTTCAACCGGCATTACCCAACCCATGAGACATTTTATACCCAGACTGATTCAAATTCTGAGTTTCCTGGCCATCCTTGACCTGGCGACAGCCCGGCCGACCCGCACCGAAGTGACCAACGCCACCACACCGGCCGGGGACGTCAAATCGAACAGCGACCAGGTGCCGGACGTGTATGCGCTCACCGGCCAGTTCGATCGCGTTGTGGTGCTGCGCTTCAAATATCAGACCGACCTGCTGGCCGGTTTGGAGCGCATGGTGAAGGATTGCAAAATCCGCAACGCCGTCATCCTGTCCGGCATCGGCTCAGTGAAGAGCTATCATTACCACACCGTGAGCAACGGCGCCTTCCCGTCCAAAAACATCTTTGTGAGGAATCCCGACGGCCCGGCCGACATTGCCGGCATGAACGGCTACGTGATTGACGGCCGCTTCCACGCCCACATCAGCTTCGCTGATCCGGACAAGGCGTTCGGCGGACATCTCGAGCCCGGAACGACCGTGTTCACTTTTGCCGTCGTGACCGTCGGCGTGTTCAAGGACGGCATGGATCTCAACCGGGTGGACGACCAGAGTTACCGGTGGCAGGTCTTGATGACTCACTCGCGAGCGGCCGCGGTTTAATTTCATCCCCAATACTTCCCGGCGTTCATTGCGCTTGACAAAAATCTTTGCCCTCTTCGAACCGGAACCCATCGGCCGCGCGACCATTTCCCGAGCCGGTAAACCGCGGCAAACGCAAAATCCGGCGCCGCCCCACCCCGCCCGCCGATCAATTCCGCGCCGCGCCTCACATTGTCAATCAGCCAGGCCGGCAACCGCGCGTGGTAAGGGTTGCGCCGCACCTCGCCGGCGTGACACGCCAGCGCCGCGACCAGATCACCGACCGTCGCGGTGCTCAATTCAATCAGTAAATTAGGTTCCATCATTTGTCCCCAAAATTCCGTCTCAACGATGTGGGCCCGGAAACCGGCGGGCAAAGTCCTGAGCGCGTCCCGGACCAGAAAGTGCGTGCCGACATGCACAGGATGGCCGTCGCGCTCATGCGGAACAAAAATCACGCGCGGCCGCTGTTCCCTCAGAATATCGGCAATGGTTTTGACCGCCTGCTTCCAATGCGCCCGGTTTTGGTCCCGTGATTTTAGTGTGATATGTTCCAATCCCTGTCCCCCCGGAACCATCAAATCGAAGCCCAGCGCCGCGCAGGCGCCGCGGAGTTCACGAAGCCGCGCCGGCCGCCGTTCCTGCCTGCTGCCGAGCGTGACCGCGACGTTGATGACGTGCCAGTTCGATTCCCGCAACAGTCGCAGCGCCAGCCCGCCCACAATGCATTCATCGTCCGGGTGCGGCGAAAAAATCAAAGCCCTGGGCGCGGCCTCCGACGTCCCGGGCCGCCGGTGGATTTTTTGCGACCGGCCCAGCGGCAGCCTTTCCCCGCGGCGCAGCAGCTGCGCCTGGTCGTAAACGAATTTTTGAAAAGGGTTCACAAACTCAACCGGGCATGATTAAACACGACCGAAACCCGGATGAACAGAAAAGTTTCCCCGCTCCGACTGCGCCGCGGCACCCCCTCCCTGCAGCGCGAGCAGCGGGATGGGCAAGGGCACAAATGCATGTTCACCCCCGAATTTCGTCCCCAGGCAGGCTATCGTTGCCTCGGCGGCGTGCCGCCAAATAACAACCGCAAACTGTTCATCACCACCACGACGGTGCTGCCTTCGTGACCGACCACGCCGATGGGCAGCGGAATCTTTCCCAGCATGGCAAACGACACCAACACCACCACCGTGCCGAGCGAAATGAACAGATTCTGCCGGATGACCCGCCGCGCCCGCTGGCTCAGGCGAAACGCGGCCAGGAAATTTTCCAGCCGGTCGTTCATCAGCACCACGTCCGCCTGTTCGAGCGCGGCGTCGGCGCCCCGCGCGCCCATCGCCACGCCGATATGCGCCGCCGCCAGACTCGGCGCGTCGTTCACGCCGTCGCCAATCATGGCCACCCGGTGATGGTCTCCACTTAACGCGCGAACCGCCTCGACCTTCTGTTCCGGCTTCAATTCCGCGCGGACGTCGTCGAGCTTGAGTTGTTCGCGCAAATGTTCCGCCGCCGCCTTGCGATCGCCGGTCAAAACCACCGTGCGCAAACCTTCCTCCCGCAATTCCTGAACCACGGTGGCGGATTGCGGGCGGATGTCATCGCGCAAAATAACGCGGCCCAGCAAATCGTTTTCTTCAATCCAAACCTCGGAGAACCCGGCGTCGGTCGCCGGCACTTGCGCCATCGCGCGCCGGTGATGTCCTTCGGCAATCCAATCGCGCCCACCGAGCGAACAGACGGCGCCGTTCCGGCTGGCACGCAATCCCTGCCCCGTCACCGACTCAAAATGATCGAACCCGACCGGCTCCAGTCTCTGCTGCTTTCCGTAACGCGTGATGGCGCGGGCCAGGGGATGCGTGGAAAGCCGTTCCAATGAGAAGGCCAGTCGCGCGATTTCCGATTCGCGTCCCGGGGGGAAACTTTCAATTTTTTCAACGCGCAACTCGCCGGTGGTGAGCGTCCCGGTCTTGTCGAGCGCCACGATGCCCGTCTCGCCCAATTTCTCCACCGCCGCCCCGCCCCGGAACAGGATGCCGTGCCGCGCCCCCCATGCGATGGCCGCGAGCACCGCGGACGGGATCGAAAGCACCAGGGCGCAGGGCGAGGAAACAACCAGCAGCGTCATCGCGCGATAAAATGCGCTGTGCGATTCAACGGCCGATTCAAATGGTGCGAGCCGAAAACCAAGCCACCAGACGAAAAACATCGCGAAGGAAAGCCCGATGACCCCATACGTATAGACGGTGCTGAATTTGTCGGTGAACTGCTGGGCGGGCGCCTTTTGCTGCTGGGCCTCTTTGATGAGCGTAATGATTTTCTGCAATGCGCTCTCCGAGACCGGACGCGTGACGATGACTTCCACCGCTCCCCACAAGTTGAGAGTGCCTGCCAGCGCGGTGTCACCAACGGCCTTTTTAACCGGCGTGGCTTCGCCGGTCAGGTTCGATTCATCCGCGGCGGTGTTGCCGCGGGCGATTTCGGCGTCCACCGGGAATTGCGCGCCGGGTTTGATCAGCAAGCGCATGCCCCGCTGGAGCAGCTCGACCTTGACTTCGCGTTCCCTGCCCTGGGCGTCAATCACCGTGGCGACTTTGGGCGCGTCGCAAAAGAGCGAGCGGATTTCCTTTTGCGTGCGGCCCAGCGCATAATGCTCCAGGGCGCCGGACAGCGAGAAAAGGAACAGCAACGTCGCGCCTTCCGCCCAGGCGCCGATGAAAGCGGCGCCCACGGCCACGGCGAGCATCAGGAAATGCACGTCGATCGTGCGCTGCCGCAACCGTTCCCAGACTTCTTCCGCCGGGTAAAAACCGCCGGCCAGATAGGCGGCGATGAAACTGAGAACTGAAAGCGTGGGATGGCCAAACCGGCCGAGGAAAAAGCCGGTCAACCCGAAAACACCGCACAAGATCGCGGCGGCCAACTGGGTTTTCCATTCGTCAATCTCCCCGACGTGTTCGAGGAACTCGACGTCCCGCGGCACAACTTTTGGAAACGGCATGTCCCGCCAGCGCCAGAAGGTCGGCGCCGTCGGGCACGTGACGCGGGCAATGGTCGTCGTGGAACCATCGTTTTGAATTGTAATTCGTTTGCGCTCGTCCTCGGACAACGGCGTGTCGCACGAAAAGCAGTCACCCTCGCCGCTCAACAAGGAACAGCTGTGGCCGGCATCGGTGGCCTGGGCGGATTGCAATTGGGTGGTGATGCGGTCCGTCAGCCGGGCCACGTCGGCGCGGCCCAGCGTGGCCACGGAAATTTTCCGCTGCGCGCGGTCAATCGTCACCGCTTCCAGCGTCGGTTCCTCGGCCAGCGTCTCCACCACCGAGCGCGCGAGGCAGGCGTTGGCCCCGGTCGGCCCGGCGCGATGGGCGGAAGGCGAATTCATTCAATCCAGCCTTAGCATAATTCCGCACCCGATGCGATGCAATCGGAAGCCAGAAAATTTCAATTTGGACTGTTCAATCCGCCATTTCTCTGGCAGTTTGTGCGGACATCAACTGCCTAAAGCAACGCATTGAAACAAATAATGAGCAACGCACACGACAAACCGCCGACGATCAATCAACCTATTCTCAACTGGGTCCGGCAAATGGCCGACCTCTGTCAGCCCGAGCGCATTCATTGGTGCGACGGGTCGGCGGCAGAAGACCGGATGTTGTGCGACCTGATGGTCAAAGGCGGCACGTTTACGAAACTCAACGAAAAGAAGCGCCCCGGCTCGTATCTGGCCCGCTCGCACCCCAGCGATGTGGCGCGTGTGGAAGACCGGACTTTCATCTGTTCACGGACGAAGGAAGAAGCCGGGCCGACGAACCATTGGGCCGATCCGGCGGAGATGAAGCAGAAGCTCCTCGGCCTGTTCAAGGGTTGCATGAAAGGGAGGACGATGTATGTGATCCCGTTCGCGATGGGACCGCTCGATTCGCCCATCTGCAAAATCGGCATTGAAATTTCCGATTCACCTTACGTGGTCGTCAACATGCGCATCATGACGCGAATGGGCCAGGCCGTGCTGGACAAGCTGGGTGCGAAAGGCACGTTCATTCCCTGCCTGCACTCGGTCGGCGCGCCGCTGGCGCCCGGTCAAAAGGATGTTTCCTGGCCCTGCGAAGGTGACCCGAAAAACAAATATATTGTCCACTTCCCCGAAGAGCCTTCGATCTGGTCATACGGTTCCGGTTACGGCGGCAACGCGTTGCTCGGCAAGAAATGCCTCGCGCTGCGCATCGCCTCCACCGTCGCGAAGAAGGAAGGCTGGATGGCGGAACACATGCTCATCCTTTGCCTGACTTCGCCCCAAAAGAAAAAATATTACATTGCCGCGGCGTTCCCGAGTGCGTGCGGAAAGACGAATCTGGCCATGATGCAGCCGACGGTGCCGGGCTGGAAAGTCACGACGTTGGGCGATGACATTGCATGGATTCGCGTCGGGAAGGACGGGCGGCTTTACGCGGTGAACCCCGAGACAGGCTTTTTCGGCGTGGCACCCGGCACTTCCGAGAAATCCAATCCCAACGCGCTGGCGACCTGCGCCCGGAACACCATTTTTACGAACGTCGTGCTGACACCCGACAACGACGTCTGGTGGGAGGACATGGGCGTGCCCGCGCCGGCCAAGGGCGTGGACTGGCTGGGCAACGAATGGACGCCCGACAACGGCAAGAAAGGCGCGCATCCCAATTCACGTTTCACCGCGCCTGCGGCGCAATGCCCGGTCATTGATCCCGACTGGCAGAATCCCGCCGGTGTCCCGCTTTCGGCGATTTTATTTGGCGGACGCCGGCCTCACACCATTCCGCTGGTGAACGAGGCATTTGATTGGGAGCACGGCGTGTTCATGGGCTCAGCCTGCGGTTCGGAGACGACCGCCGCCGCGCTCGGCCAGGCCGGCGTGCTGCGCCGCGACCCGTTTGCCATGCTGCCCTTCTGTGGCTATAACATGGGCGATTATTTCGCGCACTGGCTGTCTTTTGCACAACGCACCGACCGCGCCAAATTGCCGAAGGTTTATTTTGTGAACTGGTTCCGCAAGGACGCGAACGGCCGGTGGCTCTGGCCCGGCTATGGCGAAAACAGTCGCGTGCTCAAGTGGATTTGCGAGCGGGTTGAAGGCACCGGCAAGGCGCAAAAGACGCCCATCGGAAATTTGCCGACGACAGATGCGCTCGACGTTTCCGGATTGAACCTGCCTCCCCACGATATCGAGCAACTGCTCACGGTGGACGTGGCCGGCTGGAAGAAAGAGGTTGAGGACGTGGCTGTGGATTATGAGAAGTTCGACGGTAAAGTTCCCAAGGCCCTCTACGACCAGCTTGCAGGTTTGCGAAAACGCCTCGCTTGACACGGCGCTGTCCGTTTTTCCCACAGATCCGACGTCAACTGATTCGCGGCCACGCGAATAGTTGACGCTGTCCGGTCTCTCTATTTTGTTGCGGCCCCCAACGGCGGCACGGGGCCGGAGAGGATTTCCCCGTCCCAATCCTGCGGGCGACGGGAAACAAAAAGTGCAAAGCCCCGCGACCACCCCCTTTAGCCGGAAAATCCGCATTTATTAAGTCTGGCTTCGTCCAAGTCGGAGCGAAAAATGCTATACCCACTGCCATGAGCCATGCCAGGACCATCCTGAAATTTGACGATGATATCAGCCACAGACAGCTCCTTTTGTCGTCCGGTCACTCACATACAAATATTGGTCGCAGCCTGACAACACCTGGTCATTACTTCGGACTCGAAGTACTGCCGGCCGGATTGATTTCCGTGCCACGTCCCCAAAGCCATGAATTTGGCCGTTCGGAAGCTGTGTGGGCGACCATCGCCGCCGAACCGCCGCGTGTGACCGATTCCAAGGCGCCCTCGAAAACATTCCCGCTCTAATTTTCGAAACAGTTCCCGCGCATGCAACGATCCTCGTTCCCATCCCCGAGTCCACCCCGGCGAACCCGAAATGTCCCGTTGGGCGGAGTTCCCGCGGCTTTCTTTAAGTCCGGTTTCGTTTTCGCCTTCATTGCGTGTCTTGCCACGATGGGACAGGCGGAGCCGCACCCGGTGTCCATCCTTGTGGTCAATCAGAGCGGCTACCGCCCGGTTTACGTTGATTATGTATACGGACTCCGTCCGATTCTGACGAGCAACCTTTCGGAACCTGTGCTTATCTACCAGGAGAACCTGAATTTCACGCGGTTTGGGGGAGATGAACACCGCGCTGAACTGACCGGATGGTTGCACAACAAATACCGTGGATGCAAACTGGATGTCATCGTGGCGTCGGGCCGCAAGTCCCTGGATTTCGTTTTGCAGGCTCGTCCGATCGTATGGCCGCAGGTCCCGGTGGTTGCCATGGGCAACGTGGAGATGCTGACCAACGCCCTCCGCGGACAGACGAACATTACGGGGTTGATCGTGGACAATGATGTGCGAGGTACTCTGGCAACGGCTCTCCGGTTGTGCCCGGACACCCGCCGGATTGCATTCATTTCTCCGGGCTGGGCGGAGGAAAACGATGCTTCGGAGTTTTACCAGCACGATCTGGAGCAGGCCGAGATCTTCTGCTCAAACCACGTCCAACTGATCAAACTTGTGGGGTTGAACCTGATCGAAACCAAGAAACAACTGGCGCACCTGCCGGTTGATACCGTGGTATTTTATGACGACATCCGCGCGGACGACTCCGAGCCCATCCTTCCACCGTGGATGGTGGTTGAAGAACTTAGTTCCGTTTCGAAGTCGCCCATTTTCAGCTATTCCGGGTTTTTTGTTGGATACGGCGTGGCGGGCGGGATGAGCCTCAACCGCCTGACGCTCAACTCCGAGATCGCCAGCCAGATTACAGCCGTCATCCGGGCGGGCAACGCCAGCGCTGTTCCTCTCCTGAAGGACCACAGCAGCCGTTTCGTGTTTGACTGGCGGCAAATCCAAAAATTCGGCATGTCCGGGGAGCGGCTTCCTTCCTCCAGTGAAGGACGGTTCCGGCCTCCCACGCTGTGGCAGGCTTATCACACAATCGTAATCATCGTGCTGACCGCCCTGGCCGTGCAGACGGCCCTGATCCTGGCGTTGCTGTGGCAACGCCGGCGGATGCGCCAAACCGAGGAGGATTTATCCGGCTCTCAACGAATGCTGCGAACCGTGCTGGACACCATTCCACACCACGTCATCTGGAAAGATCGCCATGGCGCCATCCTCGGTTGCAACCGGGTCGTGATGGAGGAATGCGGAAATATCGTTGGCAAGACCGACTTCGAAACGGGCGCGGCAAACTTTGCGGAAAAATATCGGGCAGATGATCTGGAGGTCATGGAGAACGACCGGCCGAAACTCAATTTTGAAGAACTGCAAACCCGGAAGGATGGCACTTCGGGCTGGTATCGGACCAGCAAAGTGCCGCTGCATGACGGGACCGGCCGGGTCATCGGCATCCTGGGAACCTATGACGACATCACCGAACTCAAGCGGGCGGAGCAGGCGGTGCGGGAAAGTGAGCGACGAATGCGGACTCTGTCGGAAGCCTCCTTCGAAGGCATTTGCGTCAGTGAAAACGGCAGCATTCTGGATGTGAACGACCAGTTCGTCGCCATGTTCGGTTACGAGCGCAATGAATTGATCGGCCGCGACATCTTCATGTTAATCGCACCCGAATGGCGCGCTACCATCAGCGAACGGGTCCGCTCCGGCGAAGGAAAACGCCTGGAACATCAATGTTTACGCAAGGATGGAAGCACTTTAGAATGCGAGGCGCAGTCCAAGACCCTTTTCTGGAACGATCGCAAGGTGCGAGTGTCCGCCGTCCGCGATCTGACCGAGCGCAAGGAACTGGAGGCGCAATTGCGGCAATCACAGAAGATGCAGGCCTTCGGCCAACTGGCCGCCGGCGTCGCCCACGATTTCAACAACATTCTCACCATCATCCAGGGCAACGTCTCCCTCCTGCAAATGGGCCAGCTCTCCCAGTCTGAACAAGCCTCCGCCAACGCCGAAATCTTCCGCGCCGCCCAGCGCGCCGCCAACCTCACCCGCCAGTTGCTCACCTTCAGCCGGCGCCAGCCCATGCAACCCAAGGACCTTGACCTCAACGAGGTCGTCGCCAATATCACCAAGATGTTGCGCCGACTCATCGGCGAGGACGTCGCATTGGAAACCCGTTACGCGCCCGGCGGCGCCCCGATCCACGCCGACCCGGGCATGTTGGAACAAGTCCTCATGAACCTGGCTGTCAATGCCCGCGATGCCATGCCCAAGGGCGGCCGGCTCACCGTGGAAACCGCCCCGGTCACGCTCGCCGACACCACCCGGTTTACCAAACATACCGCGCGTCCCGGCAACTTTGTCCGCCTGTCAATCACCGACACCGGTTGTGGTGTGGCGCCCGAGCATCTGCCCCACCTCTTTGAACCCTTCTTCACCACCAAGGACGTAGGCAAAGGCACCGGTCTGGGTCTGGCCACGGTCTTCGGCATCGTCGAACAACATCAGGGTTGGATTGAAGTTGAAAGCCAGCTCAACCAGGGAACCACCTTCCACATTTATTTCCCGCGCCTGGCCCAGAAACTCGTCAACGGGGAGCAGCCGACGGCTCCGGCCCAGGTGCCCGGTGGCAACGAAACCATCCTCCTGGTCGAGGACGAAACCGTCTTGCGCCGTCTGATGCAACGCGTCCTCGAACGGCACGGCTACCATATCCACGCCGCCGTTTCGGGCGTGGAGGCCCTGGAAATCTGGCGCGAGCGCCGTGAAGGCATTGACATCCTCGTCACCGACATGGTCATGCCTGACGGCATGAACGGCCGCGAACTGGCCGACCGCTTGCGCACCGACAAACCCGACCTCAAGATCATTTTTTGCAGCGGTTACGCCAACAACACGCCCGGCAAGGATTCACCCCTCCGTCACCACGAAACCTTTCTCGAAAAGCCCTTCGAACCGGCCAAACTCCTTCAGAAAATCCGCGACTGCGCGGATATGGCAAATTAACTTGCCGGCAAGCAGACGGCCGATTCAATGGACTCGGCCGTTCCGATGTCCATTTCTGCGTCCGAGCCGCTTGGGATGCTCGTCCAGATTTCGCGAAAGATACACGTGCCGGGTTTCCCGACCGAAGCCCGTCTGGCGCAGGAATGCCAGCGCGTCGGCATTGTCCTCGTCGGTATCCACCAGCATGATGCGCGCTTCGCGATCAATGAAGAGTTGCGTTAATTGGTTCAGCAATCGCCGGGCGATGCCATGCCGCTTGTAACGCGGCGACACCCCGAGCCATTCCAACCAGCCATACCGCCAGGCGCTGCGAGGTTTATCCATCATGCAGCCCAGTGCAAACCCGACGATTTTTTCGTCATCTTCGGCCACCAGGCAGGTTTCTTCGTCCGAACGAAACAATTCCAGGATCTCGTATTCGTCCCAACTGCGATACAGAGTCGGCAGGTCTTCAGCCGTGAAAAGCCTTTGTCCAAGTCGAAAAACTGGAGGCAGGTCCTTTAACTGCATCTGCCTCAATACAATATTGCCATTTGGGGCCTTGTTCAGCCCCCGATTACGTTTCATACCGGCTGAATTCTATGGGGAGAGATGATTCGGCAACAGGCAAAAAGAAAAATGTTTTTATAAGTTGTTAATAATCAATTTAATAACGCACTGGTGATAGCAGAATGCCGATTTTTGGCAAAATCGGTCAAAGGCAGCCGCACAAGGGTTGAAAGAGGCTGGAAACAGCGTGTTTTGGTCGTCATTGCAATATCGTTTTAACCATCCGCAGTGCCTCGTCCAGTTTACTGGCATCCTTGCCGCCACCGCGCGCGTTATCCGGCTTGCCGCCGCCCTTGCCTCCGACGATCGGCGCGATTTGCTGAATGATTTTGCCGGCCTGGATCTTCCAGATGAAATCAGGGGTGACGGCCGCCACGAGCGCCACACTTGCCGCTTGCGAACCGCCGCCGAGAACAATGACCCCCTTGAAACGCTCCTTCAAGGAGTCAGCGACGGCCTGAAGAAAATCGCCATCCACCGCGCCGAGGTTGTGGATAATGACCGGTATTTCGTTGACGTGGTGAATCTCTTCCAGCAAGCGGCTGGCGGCATTGGAAGCTTCGCGTTGTTGCGCCGATTTGAGTTGCTTTTCAATCATTTTCTGGTGCTCGAGCAGCGCTTCGATTTTCTTTTCCAGCTCGTGCACCGGTGAATTGACCTTGTCCGAGAGCGCCTGGATCAGCGTGACTTCGTCCGTCGTCCGGCGATAAGCTTCCAGCCCGGCCACCGCTTCAATGCGCCGCACCCCGGCGGCAATCGCGCCCTCACCGATGAGGCGGAACAAACCAATCTCGCCCGTGGCCCGCGTATGTGTGCCGCCGCACAGTTCCATCGAATAGCCGTCCAGTTTTCCAGGCCGCCCGCCGATTTGCACCACGCGGACAACGTCACCGTATTTGTCACCGAAGAATTGCATCACGTCCTTGCGCGATTTTACGTCGGCGTACGGAACTTCCGCCCACGACACGCGGGTATTTTCCAGGATGCGTTCATTCACGAGTTTTTCGATGTCGGCCATCTGCTGCGGCGTGAGCGGTCCGCTGTTGAAATCAAAGGTGAGCTTGTCCGGCCCGACAAACGAGCCTTTCTGCGACGCGTCACGGTTCACGATCTCGTGCAATGCCCAGTGGAGCAAATGCGTGACGGTGTGGTGGCGTTCGATGGCATTCCGACGGTGCTTGTCCACCGTGAGCGTCACGCGGGAACCGGCCGCCGGGAGGTCATCCCCTTCGACAAAGTGCAGCCACGTGCTGCCGGATTTCTGTGTGTTCGTGATTCGCAGCCGCGCTGGGGAAAGCGCGGGAGTCCGCGAATTGACACTCGCGGCCACGATTAATTCGCCGGTGTCGCCCACCTGGCCGCCCATTTCGGCATAGCAAGCGCTGGCGTTGAGAACGACGGCGGTCTTGTTCTTGAGCGACACCACCTCCAACACTTTGGCTTCCACCGCCAGCTGGTCGTAGCCGACGAACCTAGTGGGCGTGGTGGTTTCCATTTGTGAAAGCGAAATGACTTCTTTCTTCTGCGCCGCCCGGGCGCGGGCGCGCTGCTCCTCCATCAATTTTTCAAAGACTTGCCGGTCCACCGTCATGCCGCGTTCACGGGCCATCAATTCGGTCAGGTCCAGCGGGAATCCGTAGGTATCGTAGAGTTTGAAGGCGAAGTCGCCCGGAATCACCTTGCTCCCGAAATCGGTAATCTCGGCAATCGGACCGTCCTTGGGCACCGGGAACTGGACCACGTTGGTGGAAACCCGCCGGGCCTCTTCGGCAAAGAGCTCGATGCCCCGGTCCAGCGTCCTGTTGAACATTTCCTCCTCCACGCGGATGACTTCCTGAACATGCTTTTTCCGGGCGCGGATTTCGGGAAAGACCTCGCCCATCGTGTCGGCGAGCACGGCCACGAGTTTGTGGAAGAACGGCCCCTGGAAATCGAGCGAACGGCCGTAGCGCACGGCGCGACGCAGGATACGGCGCAGGACATAGCCGCGCCCCTCGTTGCCGGGCTGAATACCGTCGGCAATCGCAAAACCAAGCGCGCGGATATGGTCGGCGATGACGCGGAAGGCAATGTCACTCTTCTGTTGAGGGCTGAGCGTTGAGAGGTCAACCGGCGGGAGGGTGTTGCCGTATTTTTTCCCGCTCAATTTCTCCAGCGCGTCAAAAATCGGACGGAAGATGTCGGTTTCGTAATTCGAGATTTTTGCATTGGCAAAATCCTGGAAATTCTTCGTGCCCTGGATGAGGGAGGTGACGCGTTCGAATCCCATGCCGGTGTCCACGTGCCGGGCCGGCAACGGGCTGAACGTGCCATCCGGGTTGGCGTTGAACTGGATAAAAACGAGGTTCCAGATTTCCATGCAACGGGAGTCGCCTCGGTTCACCAGACTGCCGTTGGTGTTGCCGCCGGGCGTGAGGTCCACGTGGAGTTCGGAGCAGGGACCGCACGGACCGGTATCGCCCATCATCCAGAAATTATCCTGCCTGCCGCCATAGACAATGTGGACGGCCGGATCGAGCCCGAGCGCGCGGAATTTTTCAGCCCAGCAATTCCAGGCCTCCTCGTCGCGTTCCGCGGGGTCGCCTTGGGACTTGTCGGGATTATAAATGGTCGCGTAAAGGCGTTCCGGCGGAAATTTCCAGACTTCGGCGACCAATTCCCACGCCCAATCAATGGCCTCCTTTTTGAAGTAATCGCCGAAACTCCAGTTGCCGAGCATCTCGAAGAATGTGTGGTGATAGGTGTCGAAGCCGACATCCTCAAGGTCATTATGTTTGCCGCCAGCCCGGATGCATTTCTGGGTGTCGGCAGCCCGGCCCGGTTTATACGGGCACCGGGTCTGTCCCAGGAAAATGGGCACAAACTGGTTCATGCCGGCGTTCGTGAACAGGAGGTTCGGCGAATCGGGCAACAGACTCGAAGACGGCACAATCACGTGCTGCTTCGACTTGAAGAAGTCGAGAAAGTCCTGCCGGATCTGGCGGCTTGGTCGAATTGGAACGGATGTCGTCATTGGAAATAAACAAAGCCATAAATTATGCCAATGACCGTGACAAGGCGAGTTGGAAGTTGGTCCGGAATTTTTATCAGGCACACCCATGAAACGGGCGAACCCGATCCCCGGGAAAAGGCAAAAATTGATTTCACAACAGCAAAATAGGTTTAACAGCTTCTTGAAGGGATGCATTAGAGTTCAAAAATCCGGTTTCGGATGAAAAATAACTTTAGCAGCGTGGCTTTGCGCACCAGCTTGATTTACGCGGCAATCGGCGGTGCCTGGATACTGTTTTCCGGCCGGGTGTTGTTTGCCTTGGTTTCCAACCCGGAAGTCCGTGTCGAATTGGAAATCTACAAGGGTTGGGCATTTGTGGCCGTTACCGTGTTCCTGCTCTATGTCACGCTCCGCGGCCAGTTACACCGCCTGGACAAGGAAGCCGCCGGGCGCAAAAAAATGGAGGATGAATTACGCTGGAAAACGGCATTCCTGGAAGCCCAGGTGAATTCGACTCTGGACGGCATATTGGTAGTGGACCAGCAGGGAAATAAAATCCTGCAAAACCAGCGGATGATCGAGCAGTGGAAAATTCCCAGGGAGATTGTCGAAAACAAGGATGACGACGCACAAATTCAATATGTCAGGGACCGGACCAAAAACCCGGAACAATTCGTAGCAAGAGTCACTTACCTCTACTCGCATCCCGACGAAATCAGCCAGGACGAGGTTGCGTTGAAAGACGGAACCGTTCTGGACCGATACTCCTCCCCGGTTATCGGCCAGGATGGAACGCATTATGGAAGAATCTGGATCTTTCGTGATATTTCCGAACGCAAACAGGCAGAGGAGAAGCTGCGCCAGAGCGAGGCGAAGTTCCGTTCGTATATTGAAAATGCGCCGTTGGCCATATTTGTCGCCAACGGGGACGGCCACCTTGTGGATTGCAACGGCGCCGCGCTCAAAATGCTGGGTTATGACGCAACGGATTTGCAGAAACTACGCACCGTGGACCTCCATCCCGAAGAGGACCGCGAGCTGATCCTCCAGGCCCATGCCACTCTGGTCAAGCAAAAGCAAGTCCGGGACGAATTACGCTTCAAAACTAAAAATGGAGACCTGATTTGGGGTTTGTTGCACGCCGTGGTCGTTGAAGGCGGTTTGACCATGGGCTTCTGCCTGGACATCACCGAACGCAAGCGGATGGAAGAAACCCTGGTTCGCGAACGCCAACTGCTGCGCATGTTGATCGATCTGCTGCCCGAAACGTTTTACGTCAAGGATTTGGACAGCCGTTTCCTGATTGCCAACACGGCGCTCGCCAAACACTTCGGCAAAGAGAAACCTTCCGAAATCGTCGGCCGGTCGGATGCGGACTTTTTCCCCGCCGAGGCGGCCGCCGACTACCGGGCGGCGGAACTAAAAGTCCTGGGGGGAGAATCGCTCATTGACCATGAGGGGAACGGCGTCAGCCCCACCGGCCGGACGTGTACGCATTTGACGACCAAAGTGCCTTTCCGGGACAGCCAGGGACGGATTCAGGGCCTGGTGGGAATCGGGCGGGACATCACCGAACGCAAGCGAACTGAATTGGCGCTCCGCAACAGCGAGCAACGTTTCCGCCAGATGGCCCAAACCATTGGCGAAGTGTTCTGGCTGTCACCGCCGGATTATCAGACCATTCTTTATATCAGCCCGGCATTTGAACGGGTCTGGGGAAGGTCCTGTGATGAGTTGTATGCGCATCCGTCGCTCTGGCTGGAAGCCGTTCATGTGGAAGACACCCCGGGGGTGTTGCGCGCCCTGGAAGAACTCGCCCAGGGCAAACCTTATAACATTGAATTCCGCATTACGCGCCCCGACGGCACCATTCGCTGGATCAACGACCGGGGCTACCCACAGTTGGATTCCAACAACCGAGTCGTTCTCACTTCCGGTGTTGCCACTGACATCACCGAACGCAAGCAGACCGAGGAATCACATATGCGGCTGGTCACCGCGGTGGAGCAGGCCGCCGAGGCCGTTGTCATCACCGGCACCGACGGAAAAATCCTCTACATCAATCCCGCTTTTGAGGCCGTCACCGGCTATTCACGGCAGGAAATCCTCGGCCAGAACCCGCGCATTTTAAAGAGCGGCAAACATGACCGGGCCTTTTACCAAAGGATGTGGGCCGTGCTTTCCAATGGCGAAGTATGGTCGGGCCGTCTGATCAACAAAAAGAAAGACGGCACCCTCTTCGAGGAAGAGGCCACCATCTCACCGGTCCGGGATTCAACCGGTCGGATCACCAATTTCGTCGCCGTCAAACGCGATGTGACCCGCGAAATTGCGTTGGAAAACCAATTCCGCCAATCCCAAAAAATGGAGGCCTTCGGACAACTCGCGGGCGGCGTGGCGCATGACTTCAACAATCTGCTCACGGTCATTCAAGGCAACGCCTCCCTGCTGTTAAATCCCCAACTCAAACCGGAAGACAGACCGGGTTGCTCGCGCCAAATTGTCCAGGCCGCCGAGCGCGCCGCCACCCTGACCCGCCAGTTGCTCATGTTCAGCCGCAAACACGCCTTGCAGGTCGTCACTCTGGATCTTAACGAGGTCGTCGGAAACATGACGAAGATGCTGCAACGCATTCTGGGTGAAGACATCGTGTTGTGCGCCAAATACGACTCAAAACTCACGGCCATTTCCGCTGATGCAGGCATGATCGAGCAGGTCCTCCTCAATCTGGCGGTGAACTCGCGTGACGCGATGCCTAGAGGCGGCCAGTTGTTGATCTCCACCTCCCTGGAAGATGTCGATGCCGACAGCCTGCAAATGCCGGCGGATGTATCCCCGGGCCGATATGTCTGCCTGAGAGTCACCGATACCGGATGCGGCATCCGGCCGGAGGTTCTTCCCCACATTTTTGAGCCATTTTTCACCACCAAGGAAGTCGGCAAAGGAACGGGGCTCGGACTTGCCTCCGTTTACGGCATCGTGCAACAACATCGCGGCTGGGTTGCCGTGACCAGCGAACTGGGTCGGGGAACCACGTTTTCCGTTTATCTGCCCGCGGCGAAGGACACTCCCGTCAAATCCGAGGCGGCCACCGCCCCGAAACTGCCCCGCGGGAGTGAGACCATTCTGGTGGCAGAGGACGAACTGGCGGTCCGATCACTCGTCGGCAACTTCCTCCGCCGCTGTGGCTACACCGTCCTGATGGCGGAATCCGGCGTAGCTGCACTGGAGACGTGGCGGAAACAACGCGATAAAATTCAACTGCTGTTGACGGACATGATCATGCCCGACGGCATGACCGGTTACGATCTGGCGAAGCAATTGCGGGGCGAGCGACCGCAATTGAAGGTGATTTACACAAGCGGTTACAGTGCCGATGTTGTGGCCAAGGATCCTGCATTCATTCGTGACGGCAACTTCTTGCAGAAGCCGTATCATCCACACCAACTCGCCCGCATCGTCCGGGACTGCCTGGACCAGGAACCGGACGCCGGGTCGGCAACCAGCGGCAATAAGCCGCCGGGCGGCTGATCACCCGGCGGGCGGATTGCGGACTCTGGGCGGCGGCCGGAAGAAAAGCGCGAGTGCCGCCGCCGAAACCAGGGCAACCGTCAACGGCACGAGAAACAGATGATGGAAATCGGTCAGGCCGTTCCGCAGGAATGTCTCCTGCGCCAGCTTCGGGCAGAGGCTGTTGGCCACCAGCACGCCGATGCCCAGAATCATGACGTTGAACAACCCCTGCGCGCTGGCGCGCACGTCCTTGGGAAAATATTCCTCCGCAAAAATGTAAACGGCCGCGAAGAAAAAGGCGTAACAGATGCCGTGGAGAATCTGCACCAGAATGATCAGCGCCGGGTTCTGGGGAAAGAATGCCCAGACGGCAAAGCGGACCGGATAGGCCAATATGCCGAGAATCATCGTCGCGCGGTAGCCGAGGCGTCTCAAGGTTGCGCCCAGGATGAACATCGTGAGCAGTTCGGCAACCTGGCCGACGCTCATGACCGGCATAATCCAATTGCCCGGAATGCCGACGCCGCCCGCTTCCCGGCTGGCGCCGAGAAACGAACCCGCCCAGTTGAAATAACAATTGTGCACCACGGCGTCGAGAAAAGTCACCACCCACAGCACCAGCACAAAAGGGTGCCGCAGCAGTTTCATCGCCTCGGCCCAGGCCAGTTTTTCCGCGCCGCCTTCGCCCGCTTTCCCTGGCGGCGTGTGCGGCAACGTCAGACTGAAAGCCGCCAATAGCAGCGAGGCAGCGCCGGCGACAACGTAAGTCCATTGGGTTGCGTTTTGTAATGCCGGCCCGGTCAACCCATTGGACAGCGCGGTGCCGATCCAATCGGCGATGCCATGTGGATGGGAGGCGCGCACCTTGTCCCAGTCCACCAGAATAAAGGTGAACGGCCAGGCGGCGAGGATCCAACCGAGCGTGCCGCCCATGCGGACGAAACCGAACTCCCGGGCGTCCTTCAGGTGCGCGAACGCAATCTGGTTCGCAATCGAAAGGGTCGGCACATAAAGCAGGCAATAGATCAGCATCAGGCCGAAGAACGGCCAATAGGTCTTCGTCGCCGCCAGGCCGAGCAGCGCCAGTCCGCCGACGAGATGGCTGAACGCCATGAATTTTTCCGCCGCGAAATTCCGGTCGGCGAACTGATTGCCGAAGAACATGCCGATGATGGCGGCGACCGGAAAAGCGTTTAGAATCGAGGATTGCTGGAACGGCGTAAAATTCAGGCCGGGCAGATAGCTGAAAATGAGCGGCAACCACGCGCCCCAGATGAAAAATTCCAGAACCATCATGCCAAAGAGCCGGATACGGAGCGAGTGGTTCATGAGCGGGCACGAGTTTGCAAGTGGTTTCCTCAGGCGCAACAAAAAATTTACAGGAATTTTTCTTGAGAAAATCCCGGAGCCGGGCGATATTGGAGCCGTCAGAAAAAAGAATTGCTCTTTGATCGACAACCTGAATTTACCCTGCCCTGTTCGTGATTAGGCAACTAATCCTTGAACCGTAATAATACGATCCCGGGACCCAGGCCGGGGCTGTGGCCGACACGCCTTTGTTGGAAGTCGAAAGCAGTCCAGCCCGTCCCACATGTTGCAAAACATGTTCAAAGGAACAGTTACCCACGGCAATGGCGGGGTTTTTTATATTTGCGATTTCGGATTTGCGATTTGCGATTTTTTGCCCCCACCTCCGTCCTCGGGCTCGTCGTCGGCAATTGCAGTTGTTTTTCAAACGGATTATTGTTTCTTCATGCCGCGTGATGATTTGTTTTCCACCCCGCTTGAAAATCGGCCGGAAGAGACGTCCGGGCGAGCCGCTGAAAAATTCTCCCGCAACCAGCCGCTGGCCGCGCGCCTGCGGCCGCGCAGCCTCGATGAGTTCGCCGGCCAGACGCATATCCTGGCACCCGGCCAGTTGCTCCGCCGGGCCATCGAGGCCGATCGCCTCCAATCGCTGATCTTCTTCGGCCCACCCGGCACCGGCAAGACGTCGCTCGCCCAAATCATCGCCCGCCAGACCAAAAGCAAGTTCGAACGGCTCAGTGGTGTGGAATCCAACGTCGCCGACATGCGCCGGGTGCTGGCCGCGGCCGCCAACCGTCTCGAAAATACGGGCCGACCGACGATATTGTTCATTGACGAAATCCACCGCTTCAACAAGGCCCAGCAGGACGTGCTGCTGCCGGACGTGGAAAGCGGCGTGGTGCGGCTCATTGGCGCCACCACGCATAATCCGTTCTTCTTTGTCAACTCACCGCTCGTTTCGCGCTCGCAAATTTTTGAACTGCGCCCGTTGCGCGAAGAAGAATTGTTCGCCTTGTTGCAACGGGCGCTGGCCGACCCGGAACGCGGGCTCGGTTACCTGAACATTCAAGCCGACGAAAACGCCCTGCGTCACCTGGCCAAAATCGCCGATGGCGACGCGCGCAAGGCGCTGAACGCGCTGGAGATTGCCGCGCTCACCACCGCGCCGGACCAACAAGGCAGGGTTCACCTTGACCTCGCCGCCGCCGAGCAAAGCATCCAGAAAAAGGCCATCGTGTACGACGACGAAGACGCGCATTACGACACCATTTCCGCCTTCATCAAGGCGATGCGCGGCAGCGACCCGGACGCGGCGCTCTACTGGTTGGCCAAGATGATTCACGCCGGCGAGGACCCCCGGTTTATCGCCCGGCGGATTGTAATATGCGCGGCGGAAGACGTGGGCCTGGCGGATCCCATGGCATTGGTGCTCGCCAACGCGGCACTGTCGGCGTCGGAATTTGTCGGCTGGCCCGAGGCGCGCATTCCCCTGGCCGAAGCGACGGTTTACATCGCCACCGCCAACAAGAGCAACAGCGCGTATCTGGCCATTGATGCCGCACTGGAGGACGTCAAATCAGGCCGCACGCTGCCGGTCCCGGAGCACTTGCGGGACACGCATTACAAAGGCGCGGAACGGCTCGGCCACGGCAAGGGTTACGAATACGCCCACGACCATCCGGGCCATTTCGTGGCACAGGATTATCTCGGGACGGACAAGATTTATTATGAGCCGACCGAGCAGGGCGTGGAAAAGAAAATCAAGGAACGGGTGGAGAAATGGCGGGCGGCGCTGGCTGCCGCGCGAAAACAAGGCGAAAAATGACTGTTGATTTGAACGGGCAAAAAGGCGCGTTACGGAAACAACTCCGCGAAGCGCTGCAGAAGCTGTCCCCGGCGGTGCGGGCGGCGGAATCCATCGAGCTGTGCGACCGGCTGGAACCCCAATTGCAAAGCGCACGCACGATTCTGTTTTTCGCGCCGCTGCCGGAGGAACCGGACGTCTGGCCGTTGCTGGAAAAAATGCTGCCGACAAAAAAAATCTGTGCCCTGCCCGCTTTCAACTCCACCGCCCGGACCTATTTGGCGCGACAGGTTCGGAATTTGACGTCGGACCTCTCCGCCGGAAAATTCGGCATTCGCGAGCCGTCAGCGACTTGCGGGGAAATTCGGCCGGACCAGTTCGATTTGGTCCTGGTTCCGGCGGTCGCTTTTGATTGGCACGGACACCGGCTGGGACGCGGCGGGGGATTCTACGACCGGTTGCTGGCGAAGGCGCATGGCATCAAATGCGGCGTGGCGTTTGATGCGCAAATGGTGAAAGCAATACCAGCGGAAACCCATGACGTCCGGATGGATTTCATAGCCACTCCCAGCCGGCTGGTAAAAGTCGCCGGCTGATTTGTACGGTGGTTTTTATTGATGCTGCTGATCCAGCATCGGCGAGCCGCTTTCCCAGCTCTGCGGCGCATTCCACGGGCGGACCGAGGCATTCTCGGGTTCGTTGGTTTGACAACCCGTGATTCCAAAAAGCAGAACGCTCCACAGGAGCAGGAAAAGCCATTTGACGGCCGGACCTTGCATTTCAGGAAGCCGGATGCGCCGGAGTAACCTCATCGCCTTCAATGACGTCTCCCAGTTGCCAGCCCGGAACGATATTAGCAATGCTGCGGTCCTTTTGAACACTGCGAACGATGACCTTGGCCACGAGCTTGCCGTCGCGGCTCACCAGCATTTCACCGTCCGGCAACACACCCTGGTCCCCGCCAATGTTTAGCACCACAAAATCCCACTTGGGATCCACCGCCACAATCTTCCCCCGCAGATCGGCGCGCAACGTAACGACATAATTGGTTCCGATCAATTCGTTGATCTGCGCGGTCAACCGGCTGACGGTGCGTTGCAGAACTCCGTTTTCCTCCTTGACGGCCTCCAGCTCATTCTGGGTGGATTTGAGGTTTTTGCCCAAACCGGCCACCTGGTCGGCAGTAAAGCCGGTCGCCTGGTAGGCCGCCAGTTTGGCCTGCGCGTCATCCCGTTCCTGGGTGGTCTTGGTCAGTTTGTCCGATAATTCGTCGGCGCGTTTGGTTTGCGTCTTGGCGTCGGCCACGGCCTTGTCGCGCTGGACTTTGGTGTCCGTCAATTCCTGTGTCGTCTGGGCCAAATCGTTCGTGGCCTGATCCAGTTGCTTGCGCGTGCTGGCCAGCTCGGTCCGGGCCTGGTCTCTTTCCGTGTGGAAATCATCCCGCTGGGTGATCAGCGTGCTGATCTTGTCCCGAACCTTAACGATGTTCAGTGCGCCCGCGAGCAGCCCCGCGACAATCGCCACAATCAAACTGATGCGAATCAACATGGATGGGTCACTTCAATTTTGGGATAAATTATCCATTTGCGCCAAAGATGTCAACGCCGGTTTACGTCTTGCCAAACGGGGATTTCGTACCATCTTTTAAGCATGGACCCGGAACCACCACTGTACGGGTTGCACGTTGGAGCCGGGCCGGTACAGAAGTAAACGCGGACAATCAGCGAATCATCGGCCATGCGATTAAATCACGGTCTGCACCTGGCGTATTGCACCAACATTCATCGCGGCGAGACCTGGCGCGAGACGTTTGAGTCGCTCCAATCCCACACCCTCGCGGTGCGCGAGCGGGTTTGTCCGCAAAAACCGTTTGCCATCGGCCTGCGCCTGAGCAACTGGGCGGCGCGCGAACTGAGCGAGTCCGCCACGCTGCTGGCCTTCCAACGCTGGCTCGCGCAAAAGAATTGTTATGTTTTTACGATTAACGGTTTCCCCTACGGCCAGTTTCACCAGGCCCGGGTGAAGGAGCAGGTTTACCTGCCGGATTGGACTTCCCCCGAGCGGCTCGCTTACACGAACCTGCTGTTCGATGTGTTGTCGAAATTATTGCCCGCCGGCGTCGAGGGCAGCGTCAGCACCCTGCCCGGGTCCTTCAAGGGCTTTCGTTTGCACCCCGACGCGCTGAAAAACGCCCGGGCCAACCTCTGGCACTGCATTGAGCACATCGCCCATCTGAGCGAAGAAACGGGCCGCAAATTGCATCTCGGCCTGGAACCCGAGCCGCTTTGCCTGTTGGAAAGCAGCGGCGAAACCATCCAACTGTTCGACCGGTTGCGCAGCGAACATCCGCGCGACCCCCGCCTGGCTGAACATCTCGGCGTCAACTACGACACCTGCCACTTCGCGGTGAATTTCGAGGAACCCCAAAATGCCCTGCCGTGCCTTTGCCAGCACGGCATTAAAATCAGTAAAATACACCTGAGTTCCGCGCTCAAGGCCCGGCCCACGCCGGAAACCTGCGACGCGCTCAAAACGTTTGCGAATGACGTTTACCTGCATCAGGTGGTTGTGCGCGAGCCCGCTGGCAACCGGAATATTTATTACGACCTGCCCGATGCGCTGGCCGATCCGGACGCCCGGCGCCGGAGCCCGGCCGGCCTGCTGCCGGAATGGCGTATTCATTTCCACGTGCCGTTGCACGCCCCCACCGCGCCGCCGTTTGAAACGACCGGCGACCATCTGCTGGCGGTGCTGGATTTGCTGGCGGAAGACCCCAAACTATGCTCGCATCTGGAAATGGAAACCTACACCTGGGAGGTGTTGCCGCCGGAGTTGAAAAGCCGGAGCGTCGTCGAACAACTCGCCGCCGAATACGAATGGTTGCTGCCGCAACTGGCGGAACGCGGACTCGCCAACCGGTAAGTTTTGTGGTTTGCTCCGGGCCATGAGCCGGGATTTTCTCCACCGCCTGCGTACGCTGGTGATTTTGGGGCGGGTGTCGAACCTGCCGACGGTGTGGTCGAACTGCCTGGTCGGCTGGCTGCTCGGGGGCGGAGGAAATTACGCCAATCTCCCCTGGTTATTCTTCGGCATCACCGCGCTGTACCTCGGCGGCATGTTTTTGAACGACGCATTTGACGCGGACTTCGACCGACAACATCGCCCGGAACGGCCGATCCCTTCCGGCGCGATTTCGCTGCCGGCGGTCTGGGGCTGGGGACTGGTTTGGCTGGTTCCGGGCACGTTGAGCTTGATTATGATCGGGAAGACGACCGGCGCCCTGGCGCTCGTGTTGCTGCTGTGCATCGTCCTTTACGACGCCACGCATAAAGTCATCACCGCCTCACCCTGGTTGATGGGCGCATGCCGGTTCTGGGTTTATGTCATCGCCGCCTCCTGTGCCAGTTGGGGTGTGAACGGCTGGCCGATCTGGTGCGGCGCAGCGCTGGGAATCTACGTCGCCGGCTTGAGCCACGTCGCGCAGTTGGAAAGCTTGCGCGGAAGGGTTCCTTATTGGCCCCTGATTCTGCTGTCCGCGCCGGTCGTGTTGGCCCTGTTGATGGATGCCGGAGAAAACCGCGTTTCGGGCCTCTGGCTGTCGCTGGTGCTGGTGCTCTGGAGCGCGCGTTGTGTCCGAACCATTTTTCAGGGAGGCGCCGTGAACGTGGGCCGAATCGTTTCCGGCCTGCTGGCGGGAATTGTGTTGGTGGACTGGCTGGCCGTTGCGCCGGGTTGTCCGACTGCGTTGAGCGCGGTGTTTTTAATCCTGTTCGGCGCCACGTTGGGACTGCAACGATTCGTGCCGGCAACGTGAAGAGCTAAGGCCGAAGGCTGAACGCTAAAGGCTTGAGAAATATGAACGAACAGGCGAAGGATTTAAAAATACGAACAAAGGCGTTTGCGCTTCGGGTCATTCGTATGTACTCCAAACTGCCCGGGAACAACGCGGTCGCACAGGTGCCCGGCCGGCAGGTCTTGCGTTCGGGAACGGCGGTCGGTGCAAATTATCGCGAAGCCTCCCGCACCCGCTCCCAAGCCGAGTTCATTTCCAAGACAGGCGACTGTCTCAAAGAAATTGATGAAGCCGAATATTGGCTGGAATTGATCGTGGATAGTGGCTGTATTCCAGCCGGCCGAATGGCCGAACTGCTTGATGAAGCACGGGCAACTCATCGCAATATTTGCGACCATCGACAAAAGAGCCAAAGGCCAAAATGCCGACTCCAGCATTTAGCCTTTAGAATTCGGCCTTTGCTTTCCACAAGCTTCGCTTGAACAGCCAATCATCCTCGGTTATTTTGGTTGTTCGTATATGAACATAGAAGGCTTGAACAGCTTTCCAGACCAGGTTAGCGGCCTTTCTGCAGCCGGCAAACCCGTTACACCGCAACCGGGTTTCCGGGCAGAAAGGGAACTGACGCACAACGAAGAGATTAAGGAAGCGATTCCCACGCTCGCGGGCACCATCGCGTCCACGCTGGCCAACCCGGGCGCCGACACGTTCTCCGGCGATGACGCCCAATTCCTGAAATTTCACGGTGTTTATCCGCAGGACGACCGCGATCTGCGTTCGGCGGCCGGCCGGAAATACATCATGATGGTCCGCAGCCGCATTCCCGGCGGCGTGATGACCGCCAACCAGTGGCGTGTGTTCGACGAACTGGCGTGGCTTTACGGCAATAATACGCTGCGCATCACCACCCGCCAGACCATCCAGTTTCACGGCGTCGTCAAGGCGAACCTGCGTCTGGTGGTCAAAAAAATCAACGAGTGCCTGCTCTCCACGCTCGCGGCTTGCGGCGACGTGAACCGCAACGTGCTCGCGCCGCCCACGCCCGCGTACACCCGGGCGCGTGATGAAGTCTATCGCGATTGCGTGCGGGTGGCGAACGCGCTCAAGCCGCAGACCCGCGCCTATTACGCCATCTGGATCGACGGTTTCCAGCTCAAGATTGACGACCCGTTCAACCAGGCGTTCGTTGATCCACTTTACGGCAAGGCGTATTTGCCGCGAAAATTCAAAACCGCGTTCGTTATCCCGCCGGTGAATGACCTCGACGTTTTCACCAACGACCAGGGCTTCATCGCGGTGGTGGAAAGCGAAAAACTGTTAGGTTACAACCTCGTCGTCGGCGGCGGCATGGGACGCACGCACGGTAACCAGCAAACTTACCCGCGGCTGGCGAGCGAACTCGGATTTATCACGCCGGACAAATTGATTGAGGTTGCCAAAGCCGTGCTGACGATTCACCGCGACTACGGCGACCGCACCGACCGCAAGCACGCGCGCTTCAAATATGTCGTCGAAGAGCGTGGCGTGGATTGGACGCGCGCCGAGGTTGAGAAGCGAGCCGGCATCAAATTTGCGCCGATCCGGCCTTACCGGTTCACGACGACGGCCGATTTGCTCGGCTGGCACAAATCCGTGGATGGAAAGAATTTCTTCACGCTGTTCGTCCAAACCGGCCGCGTGAAGAACGAAAAAAAGATCGCGCTGCGCGAAATCGCGGAGAAATTTCCGCACCTCGGATTCCACCTGACCACGAATCAGAATGTGATTCTCGCCAACGTGAACGATGCGGACCAAGCCGGCATCAATTCGATTTTTGCGGCGCACAAAATTCCCGTTGAAAATCAGGCGCGCGTTTTGCACGCGGTCGCGATGGCCTGTCCCGCCCTGCCCACCTGCGGCCTGGCCCTCGCCGAATCCGAACGGATATTGCCCGGGCTCATTGACCGCATCGAAAAACTCTGCGGCGATCTGGGACTCGGTGACGAGGAGATCATCATCCGTTCGACCGGTTGCCCGAACGGTTGCGCCAGGCCGTACCTGGCGGAAATCGGATTCGTCGGCAAAGCGCCGGGACGTTATCAACTTTGGCTCGGCGGCAATGTTTCCGGCACGCGCCTCAACCGCGTGTGGAAGGAAACCGTCAAAGACCCCGACATCGAGAATGAATTACGGCCGGTGCTCGCCCGCTATGCCAAGGAACGCAATCCGGGCGAACGTTTCGGCGACTGGTGCGACCGGGAGTTGTGGCCGGAAAAGCCGGCCGCGGTCAACCCGGTGGCCGATCCCATTCCAGCTCCATGACCGCTGATCAAATCGTCGAAGCCAACGCCGGCTTGCGGAGCAGGCCGCCGTTGGAAATTGTGCGCTGGGCCATTGCCCAGGCCAATGGGCGGGCGCTGGTTTCGACCAATTTTCGCCCGTACGAAGCGGTGATTTTGCATTTATGCGCGCAGGTGCAACCGGATATTCCGGTGCTGTGGGTGGACCACGGTTACAATCGTCCGGCCACTTACAAACACGCCGAGGCATTGAAAAAAATGCTTCGCTTGAACCTGAAAGCCTATCTGCCGAGGATTTCCGCCGCGCATCACGACGCCATCCACGGCGACCTTCCGTCCACCGATGACGAAGCTGGTTTGAAACGGTTCAGCGCGTTGATGAAGCTGGAGCCGTTCCAGCGCGGCATGAAGGAACTGGCGCCGGCGGTCTGGATCACCGCATTGCGTAAAGTCCAAAATCCGAACCGCGCCGGCCTTGATATCGTTTCCGAGGACAAGAATTTTGGTGCGCTCAAGGTCAGCCCGGTTTTTTATTGGACCGACGCGGACATGGAGGATTACCTGAGGCAGCACCATCTGCCCAACGAATGGGACTATTTTGATCCGGCCAAGGCCGACGACAAGCGCGAATGCGGTTTGCATGCGACCTGGGGGTCGCAGGCTCTTGGATCTGGGATCTAAGACAACGACATGGACGCGTACCTATCGGTTAAAATTCATTTGGAATCCGTGTTCATCCGTGTTCATCTGTGGTTAAATCTTTGAAGTGAACAGTTACCATCTGGACCATTTGCAGTACCTGGAAACCGAAGCGATTCACATCATGCGCGAAGTCGCGGCGGAATTCGAGCGCCCGGCCCTGCTCTTCTCCGGCGGCAAGGATTCCATTTCCCTGCTGCGCCTGGCCGAAAAGGCATTCCGTCCGTCCGACATTCCCATGCCGCTGCTGAACATTGATACCGGACACCACTTCCCCGAATTGAACGAATTCCGCGACCGGCGCGCCAAAGAACTGGGCGCCAAACTCATCGTCCGCAAGGTTGAAGACGCCATCGCCAAGGGCATCGCGGTGCCGCGACCCGGCGAAATCAGCCGCAATCAGTTGCAAATCCCGACGCTGCTGGCGGCGGTCGAGGAGTTTCAGTTCGATTGTCTGATTGGCGGCGCGCGGCGCGACGAGGAAAAGGCCCGCGCCAAGGAGCGCTTCTTCAGTTTCCGCGACAGTTTCGGCCAATGGGACCCGAAAAATCAGCGGCCCGAAATCTGGAATATTTACAACGCGCGCGTCAATCCGGGCGAACACATGCGCGTCTTTCCGCTTTCGAACTGGACGGAAATGGATGTGTGGGAATACATCAAACGCGAGCAACTGGCCGTGCCGGCGATTTATTTCAGTCACCAGCGAAAATGTGTCCGCCGCAACGGTCAGTGGCTGCCCGTCTCCGATTTGCTGCCGCCCAAGGGCACGGAACCGGTGAAGGAGCTGGTCGTCCGCGTCCGCACCATCGGCGACATTATCAGCACCGGCATGGTCGAGTCGCCGGCGGATTCCGTGGACGACATCATTGCTGAAATCGCCGCCGCCCGCGTCACCGAACGCGGCTCCCGCGCCGATGACAAGGCCAGCGAAGCGGCGATGGAGGATCGCAAGAAAGCCGGATACTTTTAATCGGAGATGGGAGTTCGGAGATGGGAGATCGAAAATATGGCTACGCCACGGTCATTTGAAGATTTGGAAGCTTGGGAGGCCGCTCGTGAGTTGACCAACAAAGCTTATCAGCTCTCGCGTCGCGAGCCGTTGTCTCACGACTTCGGATTATGTGACCAGCTTCGCCGCGCCGCGCTTTCGGTGATGAACAACAGCGCCGAAGGTTGGGAAAGCCTTCATCTCGCCGAGAAAAAGCAATTTTACAATTGGGCGCGACGCTCTTGTGGCGAAGGCCGCTCCATGAGTTACGTTTTGCCCGACAATAAATTCATCACAAGTGAAGAACAACAGACTTTGTTAAAATTTTGTATGCGCTCCGGCAAACTCGTCAGTGGTCTGATCCGTTCGCTGGACAACCGCAATTAAACCCGAACTCCCATCTGCCATCTCCCATCTCACAAATAAATGTCCCATACTCAACATCCTGTCGAAATTCTGCGCCTGAACACTTGTGGTTCGGTGGACGACGGCAAATCCACGCTCATCGGCCGCCTGCTCTACGATTCCAAAAACCTGATGGAGGACCAGTTGGAAGCGCTGGAACGCTCCGCCGACATCACCGGCGGCGGCCAGATTAATCTGGCCAATCTCACCGACGGTCTCCGCGCCGAACGCGAGCAAGGCATCACGATTGACGTTGCTTACCGGTACTTCGCCACGCCCAAGCGCAAGTTCATCGTCGCCGACACCCCCGGCCACGTCCAATACACGCGCAACATGGTCACCGGCGCCTCCACGGCGAACCTTTCCATCGTGCTGGTGGACGCACGCCAGGGCGTCACCGAACAAACCCGCCGCCATACCTATCTGGCGGCATTGCTGGGCATTCCCCACCTCGTCATCGCCATCAACAAAATGGATCTGGTGGACTGGAGCGAAGAACGTTTTTTGGAGATTCGCGACGAGATCGAGGATTTCATCCCGAAACTCGACGTGTTCCGCGATGTCAAATTCATTCCGCTCAGCGCACTCAACGGCGACAACGTCGTCATGCCGTCAACCCAAATGCCGTGGCACGAAGGCCCGGCGTTGCTGGGCCATCTGGAGACGGTGCACATCGCCAGCGACTGGAACCTCAATGCGTTCCGGTTCCCGGTGCAATGGGTCAATCGCCCGAACAATCCCCGTGACCCGAAGTTGCACGATTTTCGGGGCTTGAGCGGACAAATCGCCGGCGGCATCGCCCGCAAAGGTCAGACGGTTATTGTGCTGCCCACCGGTTTAAAGACGACCATCAGGGATATCTGGACCTACGACGGGGTGCTGGCCGAGGCCTTCTGTCCGCAATCCGCCACGCTTTGCCTGGCCGATGACATTGACGTGAGCCGCGGCGACATGATTGTGGGCCTGGAAAATCTTCCCGGTTGCGACTCGGATCTGCACGCGCGCATTTGCTGGATGCACCAACGACCGCTGCAATCCGGCCGGAAATTTTACCTCAAGCATACCACCCAGACTGCGCAGGCCGTCGTCACCGGCCTGGAAAGCCGCATCAACATGGCCACATTCGAACCGGAACCGGAACCGCCGGCGTTGGCCATCAACGACATCGGCGTGATTCGCCTGAAAACTTCCAAACCGATCGTGTTTGATGGTTACAGCACAAACCGGCTGACCGGTTCATTCATTTTGATCGAGCATGGCACGAACGCAACCATCGCCGCCGGCATGCTGTCCCCGCCCACCGAAGCCGTGAAACCGGAGTATACCGACTTCGCCATTTAATCCTGAGGGGGGACGATTTCTGCGGTCACAGGATTTCAGGCACTCGTGCAACTCGTCCCTCCGAATTTGTGTTTGAAGCGAAAGAGTTGACGGCGCGCGCCTTTCGGCAGATGCTTCCGCGCTGGAATGATGAAGGCAGACTTTGGGAGTTCGCTTTTGCCCCGCCGACGCAAACTGGTTTATTGGGTTCTCGGCCTTCTGCTGTTCTATACCATTCTCGGCTTCCTCATCCTGCCGCCGATCGTCCGGGCCATTGCCGTCAAACAATTATCCCGGCAGCTTGACCGGCAAGTTTCAATTGAAAAAATAAAAATCAACCCGTTCGTGCTCTCCACCTCCGTCCGTGGCCTGCTCATCAAGGACAGGGACGGCCAGCCGTTCATCTCATGGGACGAAGTCTATGTGAACTTCCAGCTTTCATCGTTCTTCGGCCACCCGTGGGTCTTCAGGGAAATCAGCGTGACCAAACCTTACGCGCGCGTGCAGGTGAACAAGGATTACACGCTGAATTTCTCGGATCTGGTCGCCAAACTCTCGACGAATGCGCCCGCCGCCGCGCCCGCCACGCCAGCCAAGCCGCTCGCGCTGCGCGTTGGCCGGCTCCAAATCACCGGCGCTGCCGCCTCGCTCGCCGACTTCACCACGCGCGAGCCGTTCCGGCGGACCATCGGCCCGCTTAACGTGACGTTGGAGAATTTCCGCACCGACCCGGACAATAAAAATCCCTATTCGTTCGCCGGCACCACCGACGCGGGCGAACGATTCGCCTGGAACGGATTTTTTTACCTGGACCCGCTCCGTTCCCAGGGCGAGTTGACCCTCGACGACCTCACGCTCAACAAATACGCACCGCTCTACCAGGACTTCGTGCGCTTTGAAATCCGCAGCGGCGTGATCGGGGTGAAGTCGGATTACCGTTTCGAGCTCAGCGCCAGCAACCGGGTTGCCGCCGTCACCAACACCGACTTCTCCCTGCGCAATTTCAGACTCGGCAGCCCCGGCGATACCAACAACATCGTTGAACTGGCGCACTTTGCCGTGACCGGGGCGAGCGTGGACCTGGAAGCGCGACAGGCCGAAGTGGATTCAGTTTCCGCCGAGGGCGCCAGACTGTTTGTGCGGCGCAACAAAGACGCCACGATCAACGCCCTGGAAGCCGCCAGGCCGGTTGCGAACGAGACGAACCCGCCCGGCGGCATTTTGCTGCTGCTGCGCTCGGTCACGAATGCCGTGGCGATGCTCCTCAACAGCACAAACCAGTGGAACGCGGCCGTCCACGACGTGAATTTCACCAACTGCGGATTGCACCTCGAAGACCTTGTGAATTCGCGCCCGGCCCGGCTGGATTTGGACGACGTCACGCTCACCGCCAGGAATATTTCCAACCGGCCGCATACCAATCTGACTGCCGAACTGTCCCTGCGCTGGAACACCAATGGCATCATCAACACGGAAATCGCCGCGTCCCTTTCCCCGCCGACCGCCGACATCCAGCTGTCACTCTCCAATCTCGATTTCGGCACGCTGGACCCCTATCTCGAACCCAAACTGAACCTGTTCATCCTCGGCAGCCGGCTCGGACTCGACGGCGACGTCCGTCTGCGCACGCCGGAAAACGAATTGCCGCAGGTCACGTTCACGGGCAATGCGCGGCTCGACGACTTTCGCACCGTGGACGGCGTCATGGCGCAGGATTTGTTGAAGTGGGATTCGCTGCGGTTCAATGACATTGAGGCGAACCTGAATCCCCCAACCGTCGCCATCAAGGAAATCGCCCTCGACAACGCCTGCGCGCGGGTTGTGATCGAAACCAATCACACGATTAACCTGCTGACGGCGTTGAACCCGGCCGAAACCAATGCGCCGGCCGCGAGCGTGGCAAACGCCGCTAATTCTCAAACGGCCCGCGAGGACGCTCACCCCACCGTTACCCCGGCAAATACGGCCGCCGCGCTGCCGAAAATCTCCGTCGGCAACATCGTGATTTCCAACGCCACCCTCAGTTACACGGACCGCTCGCTCACGCCCAATGTGCATCTGGCGGTGCTCCAGGCGGGCGGAACGATCGCGGGCATTTCCTCCGAGGAACTCCAACACGCCGACGTGAACCTGCACGCGGCCGTGGATGGCGTCGGACCGGTGGACATCACCGGCGAAATCAATCCGTTCAGCGGCACGGAAACCAACCATCTGGTGGTATCGGTGAAGGATGTGGATTTGACGCCGACCAGTCCCTACGCCGCCAAATTTGCCGGTTACCGCATCGCCATGGGCAAGCTGAATCTGGACCTCGTGTACAATCTGGTCGGGCAGAAATTACAGTCGAAAAATGTCATCACACTGGACCAGTTCACCTTTGGCGAACGGGTGGACAGTCCCGACGCGACGCATCTGCCCGTGCGGCTGGCGGTGGCCATCCTCAAGGACCGCGACGGAAAGATCGTTTTGGACGTGCCGGTGGAAGGCAGCCTGGACGATCCGAAATTCCAGATCGGCAAGGTGGTTACCCGCGCCGTTGTCAATATCCTGACGAAAGTCGCCACGTCACCGTTCTCGTTGATTGGCGCGGCGTTCGGCGGCGGAGGCGAGGAATTGGGCTACCAGGACTTTGCTCCGGGCAGCGCACAGTTGACAACCGCCGACAAACAAAAACTTGATACCCTGGTCAAAGCCCTTTATGCCCGGCCCGGGTTGAACCTGGAAATTTCGGGCAGTGTCGACCCGATTGCCGACCGTGATGGATTGCAACGCGTCTTTCTCGAAAAACAGCTGCACACAAGGAAATGGCTGTCGCTTCGCAAATCCCAGCAAGCCGCCCTGACACCGGAACAGATCACTCTGACGCCGGCGGAACGAGCGGATTTGGTGAAGAAGCTCTACAACGAAGCATGGACCAAAGGCCAAATCACGCCGGCCCTGCTCGCGGCAAATACGAATCTCACGGCGGCGGTGGCCCAGATCAACGCCCGGACACCGCGGATCCAAAAAGACGCGACGTTTCTGGTGAAAGGCCTGCCGGCTCCGGCGCCACCGACTTCCGGTGCGGGAACGGTCGCGCCTTCACAAATAAAACTTCCGCCGATCGCCGACCCGATGGAGATAGTGTTGGTGGCATCCATTCCCGTCACCGACAACGATTTCGAGTCGCTGGCATCCGAACGCGCCAAGGCCGTGCACGCCTACATTCTGGCCGCGAACAAGGTGGAGGCAAAGCGGCTGTTCCTGACGGAAAACCAGACCGGTGGCGTGCGCAGCGACGGCAGCCGGGTTTATTTGGAGTTCCGCTAAATTGCATCCGTAACACAGCCACGAAAGCGTTCCGGCCCGCACTACAGCCTGACTCCGACCCTCTTGCAATCACTTCAATACCCTGGCCGCCAGCAGGTGTTCACATGGCAAAGATGGCAAGGATGATTTGTTTCCCACAAAAAATCCAGATCGCCGCCGCCAGGGCGATGTACGGTCCATACGGCATTCGCGATGACCACTCACGGCGTCGCAGTGCGATCAGCGCCACGCCCACCACGGCGCCGATCATGGAGCTGACCATCAACGAAAACAAAACGCCCTGCCAGCCGATGAACGCGCCGATGGCGCCCATGAATTTCACGTCGCCCAGGCCCATCGCTTCGCGCGGCAATACAATTTCCGCGCTGACGGCCTCCAGAAACGGCACGTCGTCAGGGTTCAGCCGTTCCCCGCCGATTTCCAGCCAGCCGGAGCGCAGCGCCAGCCGCACCCGCACGTCTTGGTAACCGCGATCCACCAGTTCCACCGTCCGCGCGTGCAGCGCAATCACGTCCGACTGGCGGTAAAACAGTTCATCGTAGGGAATCTCGCGATCGGGCAGGTGCACGGACGTCTCGGTGAAAATAATCCGTGTGTCCGCGGGCAATTTCACCCGCTGCCGCCCAAACAATAATTTTCCCAGCCGCAAAATCGCATAGATAATGCCGGCGCCGGCGCCGAGGCCGAGCGCGCTTTGCCACAGTCCGGCAATCAGGGCGCGAACCTCGTGTAACGCCGGAAACACACCTGAGGCGATCAGGCCAACGGCCATCCCGCCGTACGTGATTTCGTCGGGAATGATGAAATGTTCAAAGTCAATGAACGTGGCCGCAATTAGTCCGGCCAGGAAAATGGTGTAAATCATGGCGATGACCGCGGAGATTTTTCCAAAAGCCAGCCAGCAACCCAAAAAGGTTACGCCGGTAAGCAGTTCCACGATGAAATAGCGCGGTGAAATCGGCGCGCCGCAATTCTTGCACCGGCCGCGCAGCACCAGCCACGTCACCAACGGAACGTTCAGATACCACGGGATGGAGTACTGGCAATGCGGACAATGCGACGGCGGCGTAACGATGCTCATCCCCCGCGGCAGCCGGTGGATGCACACGTTCAAAAAGCTGCCGACGGTGCAACCGAAGACAAAGAAGACCAGCGACCAGAAATGGAAAGGGACCAACTCCCAGTTGTGCGCGTCGAAGATCGGTTCAATGCCCATAATCAATTCGGAGGGACGAGCCATGCGAGTCCCAATTTTTCAGGGACACGTGTAACCCGTCCCGCCGACAAATTTCGTCAGCCATGGATGTTTTCTTCCAGCGCGCGGCGCATGACGTCGAGCGGCGCGTGTTTGCCCGTCCAGATTTCAAACGCCTTCGCGCCTTGATGCAACAGCATTCCCAGCCCGTTGGCGGTCCGGCACCCGGCCTTCCGGGCGGCCTGGAGCAACGCTGTCTCCGCCGGCCGATAAATCATGTCATAAACCGCCCGCGCCCGGTTCAGGGAAAAATGCCTTTTGTCGAGCGGCAACCGGTCGTCCGGCTGCAAGCCGAGCGACGTGGCGTTGAGCAGCAAATCCACGTTGGCTGCGGGATAGCCCGGCGTGACGCGCACGGACGGAAATTGTTTTTTGATTTCAGCGGCCACGGCTTTGGCCTTGCTTTGGGTGCGGTTGACGAGAAAAAGCTCCGCGACCTTCTCCGCCGCAAGTCTTAACGCCGCCGTCCGTCCCGCCCCGCCCGCGCCGAGCAATAGCACCTTTGCCCCGCGCAATTCGAGTTTCAAATCCCCGCGCAACGCGGCCACAATGGCGCCGGCGTCCGTATTGAAGCCGACCGCGCGGATTCGGGCCCGGCCATCCACGCCGGCGGGTTCAAAGCGGATGGTGTTGACCGCGCCCCATTTCCTGGCCGATTTGTCGAGCGCATCCACCAGATCAAGCGCGACCAGCTTATGCGGCACGGTGAGGTTGAGTCCGGCAAAGCCCATCGCCCGGGCGCCCTCAATCGCGGCGCGCAAATGGTCGGGATGAACTTCGCAGGCGAGGTAGCGCCAGTTGAGGCCGAGCGCGGCAAAGGCGGCGTTGTGCATGGCTGGCGACGCCGAATGGCGGATCGGAAAGCCAAACACCGCGCAACAGCGCGTGGCGGCATTGATGGCAGGTTGGCCCGGTTGAAACACGCGGGATTTATATGCGGCCACGCCCTGACTTCAAAGCCCAAAGTCCGCGAACCCTCCATCCCATCCGGCAAAAGACGGCCCGCCCCGTTTCCCACCCCTCCCGTCTTCAAGTGTCCCGAAGACAAAGCCATCATCTCCCCTAACTAAGGGATTCCCCTATATCACTAAGATTTGCCCGCGCTTCCAATCAGGCTGAACACCAATTGTCGGAATTCCCGCCTTCACTTAATTTGTCGTCATGCAAACAACATTTGTTAGGCAGGATTCGGCCGAACAGTCGCTGTCCTCAAAATCCCAGGAACATGGTTCCGCCGCGGTTCAACCGCCTCCGCGCGATAGCGGTGGGGTGGCAGCCAGGAGCATCGCCAACGCCAAAAGGGACGGCGCGCTTGCCCTGCCTAATGGCAACGGCAATGGCAATGCCAACCGCGCCCTGGTCGAGGCGCTCATCACTTCCAAGGTCTATCAGGAATATGAACGGGCGTTTAACGACATGACCGGCCTGCCCATCGCGCTGCAACCCATTGAGACCTGGCAGTTGCCGTATCACGGCAAGCGGAACGAGAATCCGTTTTGCGCATTGATGTCGCAGAAAAGCCGCGCGTGCGCGGCGTGTTTGCAGGTGCGCGAACGCCTTTGTGAAAAGGCCACGACGGAACCGCAATCGCTTTCCTGCCACTCGGGGCTGTGCGAAACCGCCATCCCGGTGCGTCTGAGCGACCGGCTGATTGGTTATCTCCAGACCGGCCAGTTGTTCCGGAAGAAACCGAACCAGGCGCAATTTGGAAAAGTAGCCAAACAAGTGGAGGAATGGGGCCTGGAAGTGGACCGTGACGCCTTGAAGAAAGCCTATTTTGCCGGCAAAGTGGTGTCCACCCGGGAACACGAATCCGTAGTCAAATTGCTCGGCATTTTTGCGCAGCACCTGGCCATGATCAGCAACCAGGTCTTTATCCAGCAGGAAAATTCCGAATCTCCCGTCATCAAGCGGGCCAAGGAATATATTTGCGAGCATCAGGCGGAAAAGCTTTCGCTCAGCCACGTGGCCAAGGCGGTCAATATGAGCGCCTTCTACTTCTGCAAGATGTTCAAACGGGTCACCGGCATCAATTTCACCGATTATCTTTCGCGGGTGCGCATCGAAAAGGCGAAGAACCTGTTGCTCAACCCCAACCTGCGCGTGAGTGAAATCGCCTTCGAGGTCGGGTTCCAGTCGCTGACGCACTTCAATCGCGTGTTCAAGAAGCTGCTCGGCCAGTCCCCCACCGAGTACCGGGCGCAGTTGCTGAGTCGCTGATAAAGCGGCCCTCAACGGTGACACGTGATGTGACCCAAAAAGCCACAACGCCCGGTTCTCGTCACCGGACACCCGCCACACGTCACGCGTTTGAGATTGGCATCGGCGCGGATTTTCCCGATAGTTTCTTCACCCTTGCGATGAAGGACTACCGGAGAATGTCCCGGGCCGAATTGCTGGCTTGGATCAAGCAACTTCGCACCCGGCACGCCGCGCGCACACGCACGCACCGCCGACAGGCCGCGTCCGCCTTGCGGGACAGCGCCGAACGGCTGCGTGCCATCCTGGAAACGGCGGTGGAGGGCATCGTTACGATAGACGAGCGCGGCATCGTCGAGTCCTTCAACCTCGCGGCGGAAAGGATTTTTGGCTACCAGGCGAACGAAGTCATCGGCAGGAACGTCAGCCTGCTCATGCCTGCGCCGCATCGCGAGCAACATGACACCTACCTCGGCAACTACCGGCGCACCGGTCACGCCAAGATCATCGGCATCGGCCGGGAAGTCGTTGGCCGCCGGAAAAACGGGACGGTGTTTCCCATGGACCTTTCGGTGAGCGAAGTACAACTGGCCGACCGGCGGTTGTTCACCGGTTTCATCCGCGATATTTCCGAGCGCAAAGAGGCGGAAAAGACCCTGCGGCACTACGCCGCCCTGGTGGAATCTTCGGAGGACGCCATCGTCGGCAAAACGCTGGATGGCTTTGTCACCAGTTGGAACAAGGGCGCCGAAGGCGTTTTCGGCTACACCCGCAAGGAAATGCTGGGCAAGCCCATTTCGCTCCTGATTCCGCCCAACCGTAAAAACGAGGAGCCGGAGATCCTGGAAAGGATCAAGCGCGGTGAATCCGTGGAACACTACGAAACCAAACGGCGGCGCAAGAACGGCCGGATCATTGATATTTCAGTGACGATTTCACCCATCCGGGACGCGGAAGGAAAAATCATCGGCGCGTCCAAGGTGGCGCGCGACATCACCGAACGCAAACGACTGGAGAGGGAAATTCTGGAAATCAGCGAACGCGAACAGCGCCGGATCGGCCAGGATTTGCACGACGGCCTGTGCCAGCACCTGGCCGGCATTGAACTGATGAGTCAGGTGCTGGAACAGAAACTGGCCCGGCGCTCGAAAGCCACGGCGGCCAAGGCCGCCGACATCGCCCGAAACGTGCGCGACGCCATCAGCCATACGCGACTGCTGGCACGCGGCCTTTCGCCCGTAACCCTTGAATCGGAGGGGCTGATGTCCGCGCTGCACGAACTGGCCTTGAACACGCAGAAAATCTTTGGGGTCGCCTGCCGATTTGAGTGCGACCCGCCGGTGTTGGTGTCGGACTTCCCTGCCGCCACCCATCTCTTCCGCCTGGCGCAGGAAGCCGTGTCTAATGCCATCAAGCACGGCAAGGCGAAACGCATTTTGATTCGATTAAAAGAGGAGCGCGGACGCATGCTGCTGCGCATCATTGACAACGGTGCGGGTTTTCCGGCACAACTTACCAGGTCAAAAGGCATGGGTTTGCGCATTATGCAATCCCGGGCCGGGATGATTGGCGGTACGCTGGCGCTTGAACGCAACGCCGCCGGCGGCACCAGCGTGACGGTGGCCGCGCCAAACCCGGCCGGCCGGCGAAAAACAAATCGGCCTCGTGGTCGCAAAAAGTAAAATAGCCCGCCAGCGGTTGCTCATCGTGGACGACCATCCGATGATGCGCACCGGGCTGGCGCAATTGATTGACAACGAGCCGGACCTGAAAGTCGGCGCCGAGGCCGACAACGCCCGGCAGGCCATGGACATTGCCGTGAGCCAGCCGCTCGATTTGATCCTGCTCGACATTTCCCTGCCCGACAAAAACGGCCTGGAACTGATCAAGGACATCCGGGCGCTCAAGCCGGGGCTGCCGATTCTCGTGGTTTCCATGCACGACGAATCGCTTTACGCCGAACGTGTCCTTCGGGCCGGCGGGCGCGGGTATATCATGAAACAGGAAGGCGGCAAAATGCTGCTCCACGCCATCCGCCAGGTGCTGAGCGGACAGATCTATGTGAGCGAAAAAATGGCCGCCGGCATTTTGGAATCCTTTTCCGGGCGTCACGCCGAGGCGGCGGTTTCCTCGGTCCAGCAGCTCTCCGACCGCGAATTTGAAGTGTTTCAATTGATTGGCCAGGGCGAAGGCAGCCGGGAGATTGCCGCTCATCTGCATTTGAGCGTAAAGACCGTTGAAGTCCACCGCCTGAACATCAAGAAGAAATTAAAATTGAAAACCGCGACCGATCTGGTGCGTCACGCCGTCCGCTGGCTGGAGACAGAAAAATCCGGCGCCTGACTGACTGTAGCGGCGGCCTGTGACCGCCGCATATTCCGGCGTGAATAAAAAAATGCGGCGTTCATAGAACGCCGCTACAGAGGAAACTGCCGCTTCACTCGCCGACACCGGCGTATTCCTCGTCCACGTGCAGGTCCGCGCCCATGAACACATAATCATGCGGCACGGTGTTCATGTCGAGAATATGGCGGGGCAAATTAAGCAACTGACTGAACCCAATGTCTTCCAGCGCGCGGATGGCCACTTTCCGTTCACCGTTGAATTCCGCCTCCAGCCGGCGCAGACCCAGTGAGCGGGCGATTTCCACCAGCTCGGCCACCAGCATCTTGGCCACGTCGCGCCCGCGATATTGCGGATGAGTCAGAACCGTCACCAGGCCGATGTGCCGTTTCCACCCGCCGAGTCGCTGATGCAGCGTCGCCTCGCCGATGATCTTTTCCCCGTGCAACATGAGCAACGGCAGGTTGCGCTCGAAATCGGCCTCCCGGCACCATTCCTGGAACAGCGCGCGGTCGGACACCGGCTGCTTGACGAACAGCCTTTCCTCTTCCGGCACCGCCAGAAAGAATTTGTGCAACCGCGCGGCGTCCCGCCTGCCCAGCGGGCGCACGACGCATTCGGTGCCGTCACGCAATGTCACCTCGAGGGGAAACTTTTCCAACGCATAATCCAGAATCATAGAGTGCCTTTCGTTGTCTGCACCCACCGTAGCATGGAATTAGATAAACTGAAACAAAAAAATTGTTACAAAAGCACATGTTATTGTACTATCCACTGGGGGGCACGGGTGTCTCTGCACGCAAAATCAGGTAAACAGAAATCCCGGCTTGGCCCGCTCCGGATATTTTGTAGGCTGAAAGTGTTCTTGAAACACGGGCAGTCCGATTCCGCAAAAACGGTAAAGTCTTTACCAAGGTTTGGTAAGTAACGCGCCTAAAAACAGCGAAGTTATTATCGCGCGAACTTTATGCTTGAGACACTGTTATATCCGAAGGCCGTGGCCGTGATCGGTGCGTCCCGCAGTCCGGAAAAAGTCGGGCACGCCGTCCTGGCCAATCTCGTCAACGGCGGCTTCAAAGGTACCATCGTCCCCATCAATCCCGGCACCGATGAAATCCTCGGCCTCAAATGTTACAAGTCGCTGGCCGACTATAAAAACCCGATTGACCTCGGTATCGTGGTGGTGGGGGGCAAATACGTCAAAGGCGCGCTGCAAAGCTGCCTGGACGCCGGCGCCAAATCGGTGATTGTCATCACCGCCGGTTTCAAGGAAGTCAGCGCCGAGGGCGCCAGGGCCGAACAGGAACTGGTGGCCCTGTGCCGGGCGCAGGGCGCCCGCATGGTCGGGCCGAATTGCCTGGGCGTTCTGAACACTGACCTCCACATGAACGCGACGTTCGCGCCGTCGGTGCCGCCGCCGGGAAAAATTTCCGTCATCTCCCAGTCCGGCGCGCTGTGCGTGGCCATCCTGGACTGGGCCGCCAACCAAAAGCTCGGCTTGGGCAAGGTCATCAGTTTTGGCAACAAGGCAGACCTCAACGAGGCCGATTTCATCCAGGCGCTCGCGGAAGACAAGGCCACCAATGTCATCGCCGGTTACCTGGAAAGCATCAAGGAAGGCGACAAATTTCTGCGGGTGGCGGAACAGGCGGCCGCCATCAAACCGGTGGTCATCCTGAAAGTCGGTATCACACAGGCCGGCGCCAAGGCGGCTTCGTCGCATACCGGCAGCCTGGCCGGCGCCGACATCGCCTACGGCGCGGCTTTCAAGCGCGCGGGGGTCATTCGCGCGGAAAATTTTGAGGCGCTGTTCGATTATGCCGCCGCCTTTGCCATGCAGCCTCTGCCCAACGGTGAACGCGTGGCCATCATCACCAACGCCGGCGGTCCGGGCATCATGGCGGCCGATGCCGCCGAAGGATTGGGTTTGAAAATGGTTTCGCCGAGCAAGGAAAGTGACGCGAAACTCCGGACTTTCCTGCCCGCGTCGGCGGCGTTTGGCAATCCGGTGGACGTGATTGGCGACGCCGAGCCGGACCGTTACGCAAAGGCGTTCGAGGTCATGCAGGATGATGAAAGGACCGACGCAATTGTGGTGGTCGTCACGCCGCAAAACATGACGCGCCCGCTCGAACTGGCGGAAAAGCTCGGCGAGACGTCCCGCCGCTGCGGGAGCAAGAAGCCGGTGCTGGCCGTGTTCATGGGCGGCACGGAAGTGGCCGCCGCGAAGGAAAAGTTGATGGCCGTAGGCATCCCGAATTATCCATCGCCCGACCGCGCCATCACTGCGTTGCGGGCGATGTGCGATTACGCAGCGTGGCGGCGCCGGCCGGCCCGCATCGTGACCCGGTTCCCGGTCAACCGCCGCCGCGTGGATCGTGTCATTCACATGCAGATGCGCAGCGGCGAGGCCCAGATCGGCGAGGTGGAGGCCAAGGAAATTCTGCGCGCCTACGATTTCAATGTGTTGGGCGGCCAGATTGCCCGGACATCGGATGAAGCGGTGGAAATCAGCGAGCGACTGAGTTATCCCGTCGTGCTGAAAATTTCATCGCCGGACATCATTCACAAATCCGATTTCGGCGGCGTGCGCATCAACCTGGCCAACGCCGAACAGGTGCGTGACGCGTTCGACCTGATGATGTTGCGCATTCAGAAACGCGCCCCCAACGCGCATCTGCGAGGCGCTTACGTGGAAAAGATGGGCCAGCGCGGGCGCGAAGTGATTCTGGGCATGACCCGCGATCCGCAGTTCGGACCAATGTTGATGTTCGGCCTGGGCGGCATTTTTGTCGAGGTGATGAAGGACGTGACCTTTCATCTGGCGCCCATCACGGCGGAGGAAGCAATGCAGATGTTGAAAGGCACGCGCTCTTACGCCCTGCTGCAAGGCGCGCGCGGCCAGGCGCCCGTTGATTTGGACGCCATTGCCGGCGCGTTGCAACGCATCAGCCAGTTGGCCACGGACTATCCGGAAATCAAGGAACTGGACATCAACCCCTTTATCGTCGGTCCGGTCGGCATGCCGGCGTACGTGGCGGATGCGCGCATGACCCTGGCGGGTCTGGTCGTCATCGAGAGGAACCATGAGTAAACCCATTTCATACGATCCCAAATGGCAGGAAACCTACCGGCCGCAAATCCTGAACGCGGCGGACGCGGTCAAAAAAATCCGGCCCGGCCAGCGCATCTTCATCGGCACCGGCGTGGGTGAACCGCTGCAACTGGTCAGCGCCCTGACCAAACGCGCCACCGAATTGCCGGACACCGAGATTGTGCATCTGCTCACGTTCGGCGCGGCGCCCTACGCCCATCGGGAGCTGGCGCAGTATTTCCGCGTCAACAGCTTCTTCATCGCCGAGAACGTCCGCGACATCATCCAGGAAGGTCTGGGTGATTATACGCCAATTCATTTGTCCGATATTCCGCGCCTCTTCGATTCGGGCCAGTTGCCGCTCGACGTGGCCTTGATTCAGGTGACACCGCCGGACAAGGATGGGATTTGCAGTCTGGGCGTCTCGGTGGACATCGTCAAAAGCGCCGCCGCCAACGCATCGCTGGTCATCGCCCAGGTCAACCCCCGGATGCCGCGCACGCTGGGCGATTCGTTCATTCACGCCTACGACATTGACGTGCTGGTGCCGGGCGAGGAAGCCATTCTGGAGGTCAAACCGCCCGAAGTCACCGACACAACCAGGCAGATTGCCGAGAACCTGTCCGCCTTGATTGAAGACGGCTCCACCCTCGAAATCGGCCTCGGACGGATTCCGCAGGCCCTGGTCAGTTTCCTCAAGGATAAAAAGGACCTCGGCATCCACACCGAAATGATTTCCGACGACGTGATTGAACTGATTGAAGCGGGCGTCATCACCGGCGCGCGCAAAACCGTGGACCGGGGCAAGATCGTGACCAGTTTCTGCCTGGGCACGCAGAAGCTCTATGATTTGGTGGACAACAACCCCATGTTCGCCTTCCACCCGACGGAATACGTGAACAGCCCCTTCATCATCCATCAACAGCACAAGATGGTGGCCATCAACACCGCGCTGGAGGTGGACCTCACCGGCCAGGTCTGCGCCGATTCGCTGGGCGCGAAATTTTTCTCCGGCGTCGGCGGCCAGGTGGACTTCAACCGCGGCGCGGCGAAAGCCCCCGGTGGCAAGGCGATCATCGCCCTGCCCTCGACCGCCCAGGGCGGCAGCGTTTCACGCATCGTCGTGCAGCTCAGTCCTGGCGCAGGCGTCGTCACCACCCGGGCGGGTGTATTTTACGTTGTCACCGAATACGGCGTGGCCTATCTGCACGGCAAGAGCGTGCAGGAACGCGCACTGGCGCTCATCAGCGTCGCGCACCCGAAATTCCGCGCCGACCTGCTTCGCGAGGCGATTGAAGCCAAATATCTCTCCGCCACCATGTCGGACAAGGAAGGCAAAATCCTGGTTGGACCAAAAGAACTGCGCACCACGTACCTGCTCAACGACGGCACGCTGCTCAATTTCCGCCCGATCCATCCGACCGACGAGCCGCGGATGCGCGACCTGTTTTACAAATTGTCCGAGGCGACGATTTATTATCGTTTCATGAGCCATCAGAAACGGGTGTCGCGGCATCAGATTCAGGATTTCGTTTACATTGACCACCGCAACGACGTGACCATCGTCGGCACACTGCCCGATCCTTCCGGAGAGGAAATCCTCGCGGTCGGCAGTTATTATCTCGACCAGAAGACGAACCTGGCGGAAGTGGCGTTTGTGGTGGGTGACAAATGGCAGAACCACGGCATCGGCACGTTCCTGTTGAAGCACCTGATGCGCATCGCGCGGCGCAACGGCATCCGCGGATTCACCGCCGAAGTGCTCACCGACAACAAGTCCATGCAAGCCGTCGTCAATAAATCCAACTGCAAGGTCAGCAGCAAGCTCAGCGGCAACGTGTACAGCTACGAGATGGATTTCGAATAATGTAGGAGAGCGTTTCCAGCCTGTCTCAAAATCCTTTTAACGCAGAGGCGCGAAGACGCGAAGGCGTTAACACGCATTGCAGGGATTGTTTGCTCCGTTTTCTTCTGT
>Ga0335073_10000541_pt1 | contig 48549 bp, 45 predicted proteins | sample Lox_Sample_22_FD_207093 | JGI IMG/M metagenome (GOLD analysis project Ga0335073, IMG submission 207093) | Soil microbial communities from Loxahatchee National Wildlife Refuge, Florida, United States - Lox_Sample_2.2 | ecosystem: Environmental > Terrestrial > Soil > Wetlands | place: USA... | reverse complement strand
TGCAGGAATGGCGTCCTTGGAATTCCCAAGGCCAGATAGCTCAGTGGTAGAGCGCGGCCCTGAAAAGGCCGGCGTCGGCGGTTCGATCCCGTCTCTGGCCACCACAATCTAAAAGACTTACGGGCGACAAGATTTCGCTCAAATCACTCCAGGACACATATAGGACACATATAGGACACATCCTGGAAACTACGTGGTACCTCTCAGTACTACAACGTCAGGCACGGCGTTCCATTTTGCCCGACACGGCGTCCTCCTCCTCTCTTTCTAACTTCGGCTCGAGCTTGCTCCATATCTCGCGCGAGACGCTTCCGGTCCTCAGGATGTGCGCCTGCGCCAGCTCGGCGTAGCGCTCAGTCATCTTGATGTTGGAATGACCAAGCAGCTTTGAGAGCTCGTACAGATCGCCACCCGACATCATGTACCAGGAGGCAAACGTATGCCGCAGATCGTGGAACCGGAACTCCCGGATGTCGGCTCGGTCGAGCAGATCCGCGAAGCTCTTGTCCGCACGTTGACGTCCGCTTGTTGCTCCGGGCTCCGGTGGAAAAATCCGATCTTCGCCGATGACGGCCGGATATCTCCGGATCTCCTCTGCGAGTTCGGGCGGCATGGGCACGTAACGGATCTTGCCCTTCTTCAGCTTTGCTCTTACGACGATCAATCCCTCGTTGTAGAGAATGTCTCTCCACTCGAGGCGAAAGATTTCGCCCTTCCTCATGCCGGTGCCTACAGCAATCAGGACCAGCAATCGCAGACGTAGATTCGTCCGGTTGATGTCCTTCGTGCCCTTCCGGTACATCCGCTCATCGAGAGCCACCTTCAACCTGAGAAGTTCTTCCTCAGACAGGTAGCGCTTGCGTGAGTCATCGAGGTGTTCGACCTCCACCTGGTCGGCGGGGTTCCGGTCGATGCCGGTCACCTTCGCCCAAATGGTCGACGCCTTCCTCATCATGTGGTGCATGACGTGAAAGTGGCGCTCCGCAGTGTTTACGGCCAACTCGCGAACATCCGTCAGGTTGTCGTACCATTCCTGCACAGCCATTCCATCCACCTCTCGTACAAACATTCGACCTAACTGCGCTCGAATGCCTTCGACGATGCTCTTCTCCCGATCAGCAGACTTCTTCTTGACCCCGTACTGCTTCCAGTAAAGATCGAGAAGGTCATTCATCCGGTAGTTGATTTCCTTTTTCACATCGAGGTGCCGGTTTTCATCTCGAAGTGTGAGCTTCTTACGCTCGATTTTCTGGGCGAGCGTGAGCGTGCCATGAACAAGTACGCTTCGGGCACGACCCCCTTCTCTCCAGCGGACCTTATACAGACGGTCCTCTTCTATTTCATCGATAGACATCTAACGTCTCCTTCAATCAATGGTTCTGATTGTGTGTTCGTCGATATAGCGGTTAAGTGCCACCAGATCGAAGCGCAACGCACGACCAGCCTTGACGTGAGGAATCGCCCGCTCCTGGACCCATTTGTGGAGTGTGTCCACGCTGAGGCCCAGGTATTCGGCCGCATCCTCAACTTTCAGGAGCCGCCTTCCAATACCTCCATTATCCGATTTGTCGTTCTTGGGGGCTACTGGCATAAATTGTCCTCTCCCACGCCGGTTCAGTCTCCGGATTCCGCCTCAGGACCAAGTGGCATCAGAAGGTTCCCGGAACTAACAGGTACAACGGACCGGGTCCGATGCTAGGCGGCTCCATAGGCCTGGATACGTCAACTTCGGTCGTGCGTGGGTATGGTTGAGCAGGTCAAAAACTCGGTCAAATCTTGTGGCGGAAGTCTCTTTCGCCTGTTTCTAGGAACGCCTGACGTTGAATTCGCCCTGCAAATATTCAGAAACCCAGCTTCCATTCACGGTGCAGTCGCTTTATGTGGGGCCGAATACATCAGAATCCGCGCGAATTTGACCGAGTTTTGGAATCGCCCCATCCTTGCTCCGCGTTCGGAGGAGGATTTATGACACGGCGGACCCAACGACTGGCAATCGCAATCGCGCTCACGATCGTCGACCTCGTTGCCTTCAACTACTACTGCGGCGTGATCTGGCAGGCATTCGCGGAGGACCTGTTCGCCAAGGCTGTCTTGCTCGGGCTCCTATGCCTTTGGGTCGCGACCGCGGCCGTGATGTGGCTTCACGTCGCGCACGACATGCGCCAGGTTCTCCGAGAGCGGGATAACAGGCTGGCCCTTGAATGTGCGACGGCTCCCGCCGAACCGAGGAGTGACCGGAATGTTTGAGTCCATAGAAGATCTGGCCACTCGACTTTCGGCCACGGGATACTTCATCGATCCGGTAATGACACAGGTCGTGTTTCTGGCAGCCAAACTCCAGAAGCCGCTCATCCTGGAAGGACCGGCCGGATCAGGAAAAACGCAACTCGCCGTATCGGTTGCTCAAGCGGCCGGAACGCACATTGAGCGAATGCAGTGCTACAAGGGCGTCACTGACAAGCAAGCCATTGGTGAATTCGACGACAGCCTCCAAAGGCTCTACATGGAGTTCTCGAAAGAACGGGGTCTGAGTTGGCAGGAGATCGTGAAGACGCTCAAAGGTCGTGACTTCTTCCGGCCCGGACCGCTCATGCGCGCTCTCGAATCCGAACGTCCCTGTGTACTTCTTATCGACGAAATCGACAAAGTAGAAGACGCGATCGAGGCCATGCTGCTTGAAGCTCTATCGGCGTTTCAGCTCTCTATTCCCGAGTTCGGAACCGTCAACGCGAGAAGCATTCCGTTTGTGGTCATTACAAGTAATGAGGAGAGGCGCCTCGGTGATCCAATCAGGCGGCGCAGTCTTTACATTCGCGTAGAACACCCGACACCAAAACGAGAAGCAGAGATCATCGCCAGCCGCACTCCAAACGCCAGCGCCGCCTTCCATCGCGAGATGGCCGGCATCGCCCTGGCCTTCCGAAATTACTCTCTCGAAAAACCTCCATCTGTGTCGGAGATGATCGATTTCGCCAACGCACTCCAGTTGCTCGGGACTGATCACGTAACGACTGAGCTCCGTGACGTCTTGTTGCCTTTTCTGGCCAAAACAGAAAAGGATCGCCGTCATCTGCTCCTACGCGAAGGCTTCAGCAGCCTGCTGCACGATGGTGCTCGCTATGCGCGCGAAATGACACTTACAGGAGAAACAGAGTCATGAAATGGATCATGCCATTCATCCTCTGGGTGCTCCCGGCTACTTGCCTGGCAAGCACACCATCGTTCTGGGCTGAGAGCTGTGTTCGGCACTACGCCATTCATTACCGTGTACCACCGGAGCTGATTGCCGCACTGATCGACGTCGAATCCGGTTGGAATCCCCGGGCGCTTTCAAACAAGGGAGCCATGGGCATGATGCAACTTATGCCAGAGACTGCCAGACGTTTCGGGGCCTGGCAGCCTTTCGACCCCGAGCAGAATATCGCCGCCGGGACCCGCTATGTGACAACTCTGATGTGGGAATTTCACGGCGACCTCCGTCTGGTAGCCGCCGCTTACTATGCGGGCGATCACTGGGTGGGCCAAAAGCAGCTGAACTACCGCAATCCAGACGTTGTCGCTTACGTCCTGGCGGTTCGACGGCGTTACATCTCGCGAAAATTTGCGGCGGCGAACCCGCCGAGGAGGTAGCAATTCTATGAAGCTCCGCTGGCTTATACCCCTGGCAATCCTTCTTCCCCTGCGACTGAATGCGTTCGGCCCGACAGTTGCGGGGAGGATCACAACGGTCGTCATCAATCCGAACGAAGTGACCGCGCTTCATCTTCGGCCCGAGTTTGTATCAACCATTCGCCTGCCGGAGGAGGTCACATCCGTGGACCTCGGAAGTCGCGGCTCGTTCTCGGCGGAGCACAACGAAGCGGAGCCGGAATATGTCTACGTTAAACCCATTACGAAAGAGCCTGCACAATCAAATCTCGAGATCGCTATGAAGTCGGGTCAACATGTGACGCTGGAATTGATCAGCGATGGCACTGCGGGCAATGCCACCGTTCAGCCGGTTGACTTCCTCATTGAGTATAGAAGCGCACAAGGCTTCCTCGTTGGAGCCGACGAGACGCCGTCTGGTCGGACAGCCACCATCGGAGATGCCGAGCATGCGACAAATCGCACTTCATCTACCATCTCTGCACCATTGGATTCCATTCTGTCCGGTCTCTCAAGTCTCGAACTCGAATACCAGCAGCAGATCCGAATCAACTCTCCACCTTGGACAAAATGGGCCGGACAGCAAATCGAGACTTCAATTGGTGATGTGCGGCAGTGGAGCAATGAGACCACCATTTCATACTCCATCTTCAATCCTTCCGATAAGGTCGTTGAGATCGTTCCACCACAAATCCAAATCGCCGGCCGCAAGGTTGAGAAGAAGAAGAAAAAGAAGCCGGGAAAAGGAATTATCTCGGATCAGTTGCAGGTTAGAGATTTCAAGTTGAGCACCACCCGGCTTGAGCCTGGGTCGCGGGCAGATGGAGTAGTTGTCTTTGATCGTCCCAACTTCAAAGAGTCGACGGAGATGCTGTTCCTTCAAATCGCTCAAGCAGATCAGGTCGATAAGCCGATCCTGATCCGCCTCCCTTTCACCCCACCTATTGCCACCGATAACCGCTAGAAAGGAATTTCTGCAACCATGAGTCTCCACGATCACAACAGAAACGGCAAAGAAGGACCTCCTATCGAGATCGAGGACTCTGCTCAACGAACCCTTGAAAGTCTCGATCAAGAACATCCGTTTACGCCGGGCCCGACGCCCTCCGCGGCACAGATAGCTGAAGCAGAAACTCCGATTAAGACCTACGCGACCAGGGCTGGAACCAAAGCAAGCGAGGGACTCGGCAAGAACAAACTGGTTCTTCTTGGCGGCGGCCTACTGCTTGCTATCCTCTTTTTTGCTTTCACCGCTCTTGTCGGTAAACACCCCAAAAGGAGCATCAACGCGAAATCGCTTCAGCCCGCCGAATCGCAAACTACGAACAAGCCCAAAGGTAGTGTCACACCATTGATGGACCCTGTTCATCAGGCAACTCCAGATAACTCCTCAGGACAGCTCTCCCCCGGTGACATCAATCGGAACCGCTCTGCAGATGGAAAAGCTCAGATTTCGAAGACTCACGTGACACAGAAAAACGTGCCGCAACCATCTTCTGCAGCATCTCTTGCCAGCGTTCCGTCCTTTTCGGATACTCAGCAAGAATGGGAAGAACCCAGACCCTACGGTGAGTCTCCTGAATCTCCGGGACAGACACAGCAACAGCAAAACGCTCTGAAGGAGCCGTCGCTAGTGTTTGTTCGCAGTCAGACCCAATCGGAGCTTTCTCTTTCAATAAGGTCTCCTGATGTTGGAGAAGAAGCACCATTTCTGGACGTAACGCCGGGCTCTCGTATCATGGCTAAACTTGAATCTCAGATCTCGAGTGCTGATCCGACCGATGTTGTCGCTGTGGTGGAGTACACCTATGCGATAGGAGACTATGTCGTGGTTCCCGCCGGAGCCAGAGTCCTGGGGAAGATTCAGCAAGTGGACCGAAATGGGTACATTGGGGTCAAGTTCGATGAGATCCAGCTTCTCGGCCATCCCCCAGAGAAGATAGACGCCGTCGGGAAAGGCTTGGACCTGGGACCAATCAAAGGCATCGTCACCGGCAAGAACACCGGGAAGAATCTCTTCGTGCGGTCCATTTCAGGTATTGGTTCTGTCCTTGCTGAAGTAGCAGGTAACAACAGTAGCGGCGCATTTTCAGAGGACGATCTCTTGAGAGAAAGGCTGGCAGAAAACATCGGCACCGCGGGCGATTCTGAACTGATAAATCTGAATGCAAACAGCCGAATCGTTGTTTCCGTGCCGGCAGACACAAAAATCTACATCGTGTTCAATAGGCACGAGCAACTCCAGCCAACGCTCCATAGGGTGTCGTCAACCACGCCCTAGTATTCCTTTTAGCTTGCTCTGCCCAGCCCTGGCCATTGGCCAGGGCTTTCTCTTGCCTGCAGGGCGATGATTTCCGCAGAGGCCCGGCGACAATTCAAGAAGAATCTCCCGAATTGAGTTGATCTCTCAAGAGCGCGACTGGCAAACGAGAGAGTCCTTTTTCTCGGCATTCATCGAGATCCTTCCTAGTTGGTACGTATACGCGTGAGGCGTGCTGCCACCGACAACCGTGGTGATCGCACATGGGGGACCTTCCGCGAATTTAAGCCGCCGTTATATTTGCCACGGGAGAAGATGACCCGATACACGAGTTGGGCTATGCACCTTAAAGGAGCACTCGACGCCTTATTCACGTTGAAGTGGGAATTGAAACAGGACGGCGTAGAGGCTGCGCTAGAGCAGTCACGTCGTGGTGGCCACCTTTGGATTTTCGGAGCCAGCCCTTTGCTGGCCTCCGAATGCAGAATCTACATCTACAATCTAGCGCTCAAGCTCGGAGTTCCGGTTTTGGGTGGCGGCCTCAAAGAAGGGATCGAGGTCTTTCCTAAGCAAGACAAAATCAAGGATGGGGAGTATGGAAACGCGATCCGAGCTCCGATGGGCGTGCACCGGAAGACCAACCAACGCTACTGGTTCTATGACGCGGCGTTGAACCCAGAGTCTCAGCTCGCGTATTTGAACGGCTTGAAGAAGCTCTCAGAAGTGGAACTCCAGACCTTCATTCGGGGCATGAGCCTACCTGAGGCGTACAAACCACCTGTCTCGACTCCCTATATTCCGAAGATGGGTCCATTCCAGAGAGAGGAATTCCGGATCCTCAATTACGTACGACTCAACGATCGCATAAACGATCCGCGCAACTGGGTGGCCCAGTGCCCGTCCTGCGCCCAGGCCGGACATGATCGCGGTTGCGACAATCTCAAGATCAAGAAGTCCGAACCTCACAAGTACAGATGTTGGAAGGGTTGCACGAAGGAGGAGATTCGCGCAGCTCTAGGACAACCGATTCGTACAAAGCAAACGGCCTAAACGAGGAGACGTCCATGAACCAATCGTCCACAGTGCCCACCCCCGCAAACCAGAGCGGCAGCTCCGAGCCGCTTCGATTTGCGCGTTTTGGACTTGCGATACCCAGTCCTATCCTCAGAGCGCTCGACAAACGACGGATCTACTGCCAGCCCTCTGTTTCAATTGAACATCAACGTGTAGCGAAACGTTACGTTCTCCGCGGGACTGAATCGGGAGGAGCTGTCTCAGACATGGCTCGCTACTGTGCCTATTTAGATCCTGACGGCAAACCGTTGCCTTGGCTCCAGCCACTGGATTCCTTCTCTGGAAATGGTCGCCACGCCATTGTCATTTCACCTCAACTCATTCGGATCGAAATGCTCCGTATCGGCAGAACCTATGAATTAGCCATTTCAAGACACGTATTAGTGAGTTCAGACGAGCGACAGCGTCCGACTCTCACTTCACACTTGCTTTTTCATGGCAGACAGGGGACTCTGGCCATTGAGCTTTGGAAGAAGGAAAATACATCACTTCGCGGGTCTGTCACACCGATCTTCTACAGCTCCGCAGGTGAGGTCCGACGATTTCCTGAGAAATTTGATGACGCAATTCGGAAGATTACCGGAGCGCTGGCCTGTCTCGGCTGCAAACACTCTCACGTAGCAATTCCTCCACAGACGTTTGCCACTTGAAGCTTAAAAGGGGCCCGTGTGGAAGCATGGCCTTACCATCACCGACCCAACTGCTTGCGGTTGCGACTCGACAGAAAGGACAAATTCCACCGATTCTCAAGACCCTGCTTGCTCGTATTCAGGCGAAGCCCAGGCACCTTAGGCATACCTGCGACTCCATTGAGAGAGTTAATCCACACTGGGATGATACCGTTGGACCCTCATAATCCATTGAAAATGAGGGGCTTGTACCACGCTACCGTGTGGGGCACGCGATAAAATAAATTGGACTGAAATTGTGCCTTGGCCCGCTACGCCGAGATCGATTGTTCACGAAGACTGTGCGCTCGGTGAAAGAGGAGAGATCATTCATGCCCTTGGATATCGAACTGCTGGAGAAGTTCGCTCGTAAGTACGTCTGGTGGAAGACAGCACAGGACGCTATTGCACGGCCCGAGCGAATTGCAGCTCAGGTCATGAACATTGGTGACTATGACGATGTGCAATCTCTCGTTCATCAAGCTGGAAAGCCTTATCTATGCGAGATATTGGCGCACGCCGAAGCGGGTCAGTTTAACGCGCGATCATGGACGTACTGGCATTACCGTCTGGGACTTAGCGATCCCGGTAAAGTCCCCGATTTACCGGAACGGAGATTTACCTGATGTCTGAACTCTCACCTCATCTCGAAATCCTCCCTCAAGCCCAGCGACTGCTTTGGCCGGAACTCCAACCGGCGGTAGCGCTCGGGTTTGCCCTCTATGGTGGAACCGCTATTGCTCTCAGACTTGGCCACCGCACCTCGGTTGACTTCGACTTCTTCTCCGCTAATGCCCTTGACCGTAGTGCATTGTTCTCAGCCATGCCTTTCCTCAAGGCAGCCCAAGTGCTCCAAGATCAGCCGGAAACTTTGACTTTGCTCGTATCACCCACCGGAAGATCGAGCGATACAGTCAAAGTATCTTTCTTTGGTTCAATCACCTTCGGACGCGCTGGAATGCCACAGTGGACCATCGACCGTGTCGCACAGGTCGCTTCACCGGAAGATCTGCTCGGTACAAAACTCAAGGTCATTCTTCAACGTATTGAATCAAAGGACTACATCGACACCGCAGCAATCATCGAGAAGGGCACATCCCTTACGTTAGGCCTCGGAGTTGCTCGCGCCTTGTTTGGCTCGGCCTTTCAACCCAGCGAATGCCTGAAGGCGCTTGTGTATTTCGAGGGCGGAGATCTTGACATTCTTCCGCGTCAAGTGAAGGATCGGCTGATCGCATCGGCGGCGACTGTTGACGACCTCCCTAGAGTCTCCCTTCTGGAGCATCGGCTGACTCTTTAGCAGAGCTCACCGCCATCAGTGCCGTGAAAGCCTCAAAGACCACTCTCCCGTAATTATCTGGCAAGATCTTGGCCAAGCGGGTCGTTAACTAGACTGCTCCATATCAAGCACTCCCATGCAGGCTGTACTCGCTCCCGAAACGCAGGGAGCTTCGCCCATTCCGATTCCCGTTCAAGGATATCTTTTCTGAGTCCGAGAACATGCTCCTTCGAGAGAGGTTTCAAACGATGACAGGGACCTTCTCCTGCGCCGACGCAGTCCAAATTATGTCCCCTGCCGGCCCTTCGATTTGCTCGACGGACCTGCTGCCCCGCAGCGCGTTGCAGGTAAGGATGGCATCCACCTTGCACAGATCCTCGAGATGAAGGTTGCATTCCGCGACCGGGCCGAGGTCTGCCAATAGTTTGCTTCGAAATACTCCAGGCAGAACACCACATGTAAGCGCGGGTGTGCTCCACCGTCCATCGATTCGAAGAAAGAGGTTGCAGGTCGCGCACTCGGCGAGTTCCGCACGTTCATTCAGGAAAACCACTTCATCGAAGCCGGCGTTACGCGCGATATTTAGACCCCGATCGTAGATCGCCCGATTCGTGGTCTTGTGGTAGCGAAATACGTCTTTTGAAGAGATGCGATCCTCCGCGACGAGCAACCGTCCGTTCCAGAGCGGATGATCCAGGGGAGAGGCCGTGATTTTCCAGAGGCCGTTATGATCCAGCTCGACCCGTACGCGGCACTCAGCAGAGCCACAGTCCTGGGAAACATTTTCGAGTTCTTGTCGCAGCCGCTGGACATCGTATCGAATGTCGAAGTATTCGGCCGATTCGGCGAGCCTCCTCATGTGGAGATCGAGCAATGGGATTCCACCCTGCGCCCTCATGGTCTCGATGAGCGAGAAGGGTTCAAAGCGGCGGGTAAGAAAAGCGGCTTTGAGCCGGCACTCTTCGTATTCCTCATTCGCTTCGGAGCCGGCTGTAATTCCTCCTCCGACTCCGAATCGAAAGGTTTGTCCGGAGAGCTCCATGGTCCGAATTGCAACGTTGAAACATGCCTCCCCATTTGGAGCGAAGTATCCGATCGAGCCTGTATAGATGCCGCGGGGGTGGCGCTCCAGCTCCTGAATGATCTCCATCGTTCTTCGCTTCGGCGCCCCCGTAATCGAACCGGAGGGAAAGAGAGTTTTGAACACATCGGAGGGAGAAAGATTCTCTCGCAACGTACCCGAGATGGTGGACGTCATCTGCAATAGAGTTTTGTATTGCTCCGTACGGAAAAGATGGTCCACATGAATCGAACCAAACTCGCAGATGCGGCCCAGATCGTTTCGCAGAAGATCCACGATCATCACGTGCTCGCTGCGATTCTTTTCGTCCTGAGCAAGCCGAAGCGCCGCTTCACGATCTTCCATGAGATTTCGTCCGCGGCCCCAGGTTCCTTTCATAGGGCGGACGGCTATTCGTTGATGGGAGGTGCGGAAGAACAGTTCTGGCGAGAACGAGAGCAACTGTCTCGAAGGCCGATTGATGAGAGCGGCATAGGGAACAGGTTGCTGATTGAGAAGGTACTCATAGACGGCTAAAGGACTGGAAGCTGTTGTCCCATTTATCCGGTCGGTGAAGTTGACCTGATATGTGTCGCCGGCATGAAGGTACGCCTGGATGCGCTCAAAGCGAGCGCGGTACCCCTGAGGGTCGATCTCCATCTCCTCCACGCTAATCGAAAGATGATCTTCCGGCGACGGCAACTCGAGCGGCAACAGTGGCAAGGTTCCGCGAACCTTTCCGGTCGAGTGGTCAAATTCGATTGGAGCGTTAAAGACTCCCAGCCATGCTATTGGCTCACTTGTCGAGGCCGAGAGTGATTGACCGGGTTTGATCCCGACGAAGTGGTTGCCGCACTCGTAATGGAAGACGCCAGCGACAAACGCCCCTGCGGCTAGGTGTTGGTCAACTTTTCGAAGCACTTCGTCGAGGTCTTCTGTTCTCCAGGCAATCAGTTGATCAGATGGTTCTAAGAAGAGAAGGCTACGCTCCCCTCCACCGTCCGGCTTGGCGGTTTCCAACAGCACGGCATTTGAGTGGAGCGCGGCCTGAACCCGGAACATGGGAGGTAGACGGCGCCAGTCTGAATCAGAACGGACATTCGCGGCCGCTCGCCCATCTTCCACGATTGCAGTACCAGGCATCATTCTCGATTCGGGTGCAGGTGAAGACCAGGTCACATAGCCAAAACTCTGGACGACGCGAACCTATCGTTTGGTCAGCTCAAGAAGTCATAGGTGCGTCTGATTGAAGAAGTATCGGACGGGGCAGGGAGAGGACATCCATGAGTCGGCGATGGCAACGTTACTCAGATTGAGCTTTTCGCTGCTTCGCCCAGCGCCGTTTCTGAGCCGCTGCGATCCGCGCCCGAGCCTCAGGCGAGAGGTTGCGCCGAGTCCCGGATCTCCCCCCGCCGTTGGCTGCATCCGTGCCGGCAAGAAGGGCTCGCGCTTGTGTCAGGTGTTGAATTTCGCTGTCGATTTGACAAAGGATATCGTTGATCGCCATACCGCTATTATGCTCGCGGACCTCGATCTGAGTGAAGTAACCGCGTTGACATACGGTAGCCCCCATGTTCGAGCGCAGAGACCGCGTCATGCGTCAATGCGAAACCTCACAGGGATCTTTTCGGTCGCCAGTGACAACAGATCGACGGACTTCGCCGCCGGGAACGGTTATTATGATTATTGTATTTTGCACGTAACCATATTTACCATTTTCTGCTATCCTTGATCCAGGGAGGAGAGATTATGGCCACCAAACGGAGGACCGCCTCCGGCGGCACGGATGCATCAGTGCCGGCCCACGCATCGCCGCCGCTGCCGAGAGTCGTAGTGGGCAAAAGCAGGGAGATCAGCGCCTTCCTCAGGCAGAGCCCTGCGCGTCCCGTACTCGCCGTTACATTCGACAATGACCATGAGCTTGCCGTGGCCGAAGAGGTCTACCGACGCGTCGGTGAGGTTCTACCCCAACTCATTCGATCCCGGCAGCAGGACAAGGTCACGAAGGTCGTGGAGGCTCTCCTGCCGGAGATGGCGCCATCGCGCTCCGCATTGATCCAGGCCCGCATGCAGGCCGAGGCAAAGGCACAGATTCTTGAAAGCGGCGACTACCTCCGGGCAGCCGAGATCGCAAAGCTGGCCGGCTACAGCGAGAGCAATCCGAGCGCCCAAACGAGCAAGTGGAAGCGCGACAAGTCCATCTTCGCCGTTGAGATGAACGGCGTTGACTACTTCCCGGCGTTTGCGCTCAATCCAGAGAAGAGCTACAAGCCTTATTCCGCGGTCGGAGAAGTCCTCGATGTCTTTCAGGACTCGAAGAGCGGTTGGGGGCTGGCGTTCTGGTTCGCGGGCCTCAACAGCTTTCTGGACGATCAACGTCCGCAGGACCTGCTCGCGATCAAGCCCGAGCTGGTGATCGCTGCGGCAAAGGACGCTGTCGAAGGGTTGCAGCATGGCTAAGCTGCCGGCTTCGCTCGAGCCGCCTGAGCCGTTACAGGCGACTCTGATCGAATGGGGCGCCGGAAAGACACTCTACCGCGTACATCACCAGCGCTTTCGACCAAACGCCTTCAATCCGAATCCCCACGGCAACGCTCGATTTAGCCCGATTCGCGATCGCACCGGCAAGATCATCCCCACTCTTTACGCGGGCACAACACTTGATTGTGCGCTTATGGAGACAGTGTTTCACGACGTCCCTTACAAGACAGGCTTCAAACCGCTCCCACTGTCCATTCTGGAAGAGCAGGTGCATTCTGCGATCTCGATCCGACACAACCTGCGTCTGGTCGATCTGGGGACCGTTGCGCTTCACAAGCTGGGAATCAAGCGGTCGCACCTGATCGATACAACAAAAGCACTCTATCCGCGCACGAGACGTTGGGCCGAAGCCCTTCACGAACAATTCGCGGCCGCTCAAGGACTGCGATGGACCTCGCGCCAGGATGACCACGCATTTGCTTTGGTCCTCTTCGGGCATCGAGTAAAAGCGAGCGATCTCACACCGGTTTCCGGGCAGATGCGCCTCATCGAGAACAACGAAGCCATCCTCCCTGTCCTCGAACTTGCCGTACGGCTCGGCGTCACCTTCGTATCCTGAAGTGGCTCTCCAGGGCCTCATCAATATTCCAAAGCTGCGTCAACGATCGACGAGTGCAGGACTCCACATAACCGTACAGCCACGCTCTGTCGAAGACGGGGCCGGTCTATGAACCGACCGACAAGTATCAGCATGTTGCGAAACGCACGGGCGTAGAAAAGCTGACACCGGCAAGAGCTGTGATTGCGGAAATGATCCGGCGCTGGGTGCTCGGAATCGAATGCAAGCATCTCGAAGTCCAGAAGCTGGGATGGTTTCTGGCACGGACCATCCGATCACTCGAGATGGACGATCCGCTGGATCTTCAGTTTGCTGCCGACAAGTACGGACCCTATTCAGACCGCCTTCATCATTTGCTTGACGGCCTACACGGGACCTATCTGCACTGCGATAAACGCTTGAGGGACGCAGGCCCTTCGGACACCATCTGGTTCGACGAGGGGCGGCGGAAACACATCGACCTCTTCTTCCAGCAGAAGGCAAACAGGCAGCTCGAACGGATACTGGACATCACTGCTCACCGCATCGACGGCTTCGAATCCCCGCTCGGACTGGAGCTATTGGCGACTATTGGCGACGATCGATTGGCTTATCGAACGAGAGCATTGCGAACCCTCCCTCGCAGGCATCCGAAAGGGCTTACGAAACTGGCCCGCCGGCGCTTCGGCGGCAGAACGAAAAATGCGCTTATTCGACGATCGGCTGATCGTTCTCGCGCTCTACCGAATTACTGCCTCTTCCTCGGAAACCCTCATCGCGTAGTTGTCCCATCGGGCCCCGTGGTGAGCTCTTCGGTCGATGTTGAAACAACATCGATCAACTTCATCTGGGTTTCTTTCGGCAATGCACGCACTGCCTTCGCATGCGCCCGTACCATCAGGGCGGGTGCGTCCTCATGGTCCGAAGCGTGGATCATGTAGTACATGATCTTGTTTCCTTCATCCCGGTCGAAGATCGGATAAGCCGCGGCAAACTTGTATCCCAATTCTTCGACGAACCGCTTTCTCACTACCTCCGCGATGGACCAGCAACTCATTGGAAGCAGGTCCCGCCAGTCCGGGCGTCCCCACCAATTCAAAGGAATTTCTTCGTTTTTCAGGCCAGAGAACGCGCGGTGCAACCAGCCAACTCCCAGGAAGTACAGCAACTCGATCTTGTTATGGGGAGCTTGCTTGTAGCTCGCGAGTTTGATCAGTGTCTTCCAATGACACTCAAAGGTCCGTTGATCCAGAAGGCAAAACGTAGCCTCCTTCTGAGTGATTGTGCCGGCCGACAGAATCCTGTCGATCGTTTCGTTGAAATCGCCAGGCACGACTTCCACATTTCGTGGGAGCCGGCGTCCCGATTTGCTTCTCGGCACGGGCTGGCTGGCCACCAGGGTCTCAAGACACTTCACACTCTCCGGTTCCAGTTCACAGAGATAGAAACGTCTGAGCCATTTGGGCTCGCTCGCGAGAACCAAGGATGCAGTCCAGGCCTCAAGCTTGTCGAGGTATTGCGGACCTGAAAATCCGTCAATGTATGCGCCGTGTTTGGTTATCTGAACGAAATAGCGGAGATACAGCTGGATGAAGCGGGCCTTGTGATCGCTCCAGATCAGCTGATCAATTCGTTTATAGTTTCTGGTCTTCTTGCCTTCCGCTTTCGGGAGGTCAGGAAACAACGGCAGTAACTCGTCGGCTAACGACTTAGTAAGAGATCTGCTGGAGCTCATGCGGTTTGATCATTCTCCGCTGCAATTCCGTCATAATCCCCTGGCGCTCGGCGCGCGTAGGGATTGGAGGATTTTTGGTAGCTGGAAATTGATCATACGTCTTTCCCCGTAGTTCTCGTCCATTCTTCTTCTTATGGACACCTCCCCACTGCTTGAAGAAAAACGGAATACGTTGCTTTCGGCAGGCTCTTTGAAGATTGAGCACCCAGGATTCCTGTATTGGACGAGCGCCACGTCCACTCTCTCCCCCTACAATCATCCAATCGATCCCTGTTAGGTCAACCTCTCCTAAATCCTCAAGGAGAGGCTCAACAGAAAGGAATTTGATCGTAGCGGGCGTATTTCGCAGGCGCGCGATCCGGGGAACTCCATGTTTTATGTCTTCGACGCTTACGCCCCACCAAATGTGCGGAGACATAGTCGCGAACTTGAGTGGTCCGGAAAGCAGACTCTCCAGGCGATCGGCTCTTTTGGTCAGCACCTGGTAGGTATGCCAGTTCGCCTTCATCATGACTTCCGCGACCTGAATCACAAACGAATCCGGAATCTCAGGATGGAAGAGATCGCTCATGGAGTTGACGAAGACCATATTCGCCGCACCCCAGGTCAAAGGCTCAAGGAGCTTCTCCGGCACAATCCGAAGGTCGAAGCCAAACTCATACGGATGTCCTGCTACGCCCCTGAAACGCTCGGCGAACGCAGAGGCATAGCAGTGCTTACAGCCGGGGCTGATCTTGGTGCAGCCCCGCACTGGGTTCCACGTAGTGTCCGTCCATTCGATCTTAGATTTCGCCATTTCAGGTTGTACCCAGGTGAAGTCCTATCCTCTCCACAACACAGTTTCGCCCAATGTTCGCCTGATCGCAATCTTGCCGAATGACAAGAAATCAGGATCGTAACCCCTCTCGAGGGTTTCGAGAAACAGAACTCTAATGATATCTCGGCGCGCATGCGACCGAGACTGAACCATCATGCCCGTGTGACGGGTCGAGGGCTCATTCGATGGAATCCTGCGAGCTGATCGACGTTTGTCATCTGTTGCCAGAAGAGAGTCCAATACTAATGTTTGAAGTCACAGTCGAGGCTGGCTTCTCGTCAGGTCATTACCTCCGCAACTACCACGGCAAATGCGAGAATCCACACGGGCATAACTATAAGGTGAAGGTGACTCTTGCGGGTGAACAGCTCGATGAGACCGGTCTCCTCTTAGACTTTAAGCACCTCAAGCAGGTGATGCGGCCGATCGTCGAGTATCTTGATCACCAGATGATCAATGACCTTCCGCCGTTTACTACAATCAATCCGTCGGCGGAAAATCTCGCCCGGTATTTCTTCGAACGAACCAGAGAACAGATGCGGTCGATGGCGGACGGCAGGGTGGATATTAAGAGCTGCACGGTCTTTGAGACTGATACTTCATTCGCCACCTATCGTGAGTCGTGAGTAGATAGAGAAGCAGGAGACTCTGTTAATCGGTGGTCCCGGGTTCCGAACCAGTGGCGTTCCATAGTCGCCGAGACCGCCGATTCCGTCTTGCTCGACGTCGCGCTTCGAATCGGCCAACCAACAGAGTCTTTTCTTTCTCGATCCTGTGCGAGTAGTGTCTGCACTCCAGCTCGACGAAATTCCAGCTCTCTTTCGCCAACTCGAGGAAGAACTCGGCGCTGCCACAGTTCTCCGGAGAACATACCTGCAGTCTCAAGTTCAAGGCATGGGTCATCGAGCAGTGGATGGCAAACCATCTGCGGCACCGGCTGTGCCACGCTCTCGGATACAACGTGGACGAAACCGACCGAGTCCTCAAGAGTGAAGCTGCCAACCTCCGCCGCGTCGCATTCGGATACAACAAGGATGAACAGGACCGGATCGAGAAGGCTCTCCTCTATGACACTCCCCTGCGGCAGAGCTTCTATCCCCTTGTCGAATGGGGTTGGAGCAGGCAGGACTGTATCGACTACCTGCTCCGCGTTTTGGGAATTGTCTGGCAGCGCAGCGCCTGCTTTCAGTGTCCGTTCAACGCCCTGCAGGACGATGCTCTCGCCCGCCAGAGGCGGCACCCCGACTAGGAAGCCGAGGTGATGCTGCTCGAACACGTCAGTCTCTCACTCAATCCTCGGGGCACACTCTATCGCAACCGGTACCTGATAGAGATTAGCGATCTTGATAGCAACCCCGTTGCGAACACCAGATACCTGGCAAAGCTCGATGAAAGCCCATGGGCCGTCTACCGCGTCCGTCGCGTTTACAACGCCGCCAAGAACAAAGCGGGGACGCCCTCCCTGAAAAGAAAGGTACGGCCTTACGCGCCGTCGAACGGCTCACAGGCGATCTTCCGAGAAAACAGACTTTGGAGCTTCTCAGTGAGATGACCTTGCCTGGCGATGAGGCGGTCGTACTGCGCGGAATCACCTACGTCTATCATCGGCGTTGCGGCCTCGCTTTCCCAACAAAGGAAGAGTTCTTCGTGGCCGCGCCCGCAGTCGTCGAGACCAAGGCGTGCTATGGCATCGATTGGTTCGAGCAGCGACAAGCCGAGAGCACCGCTGATCCCATACAGCACCAGATTCTCAACCAGCAACTGGACCAGGAGGCGACGCGAGCTCGATCCCAGTGCCATCACAGCAAGCAGGTAATCCACTCGATAAAACATTGGTCTAATCTTCTCCGATGCTATGCTGAGCCGCAAATCCTCTTTGCATTGAACGAACGGGCCGACGGCGACCCGACTCGTCTTGCCCTGGTAGCTTCGCGACCATCCATGGACTGATTGGGGGCCTTTCGGCAGGAAGCGTTAGCGGGGACGCTTCTGGAAGAAATTTGGACGAATCCGGTCGACTCTTCAATGGCCCGTCACCTTGGATGAATAACCCACCTTTCGATGGAGGCGCAGATGAATTCAGAGCCGGTAAGCTTATAGGCGTTTCGAGGAGGTCTCCAGATCGATGCCACATATCGCTCTACCGGAAAGCCAGCCTGGAATTCGCAGTGCGATGGCGTTTCGGCCAGAGACTGCCCGTCCATTAAACGATCTTGTTGAAGTTCTGTTAAGAGCTCCCAACAGCCTTTCGCCAGGAGAGCGCGAACTGATCGCAACCTATGTGTCCTATCTGAACGACTGCCACTACTGCCAGTCGATCCACGGCGCCATCGCGGCTGCACACCTGGATGGCGATGAGGAACTGGTTCGCCGCGTCAAAGCTGATTTTCAATACGCTGACATCTCGGAAAAGCTAAAGGCACTGCTTGTCATCGCAAGCAAAGTGCAGCGCGGAGGCAAGCACGTTACAGAAGAAGATGTGGCCCACGCGCGCAGCCTGGGCGCAACGGATGTTGAGATCCATGACGCCGTTCTGATCGCGGCGGCCTTCTGTATGTACAACCGTTATGTAGACGGGTTGGCAACCGTGCAGCCGCGCGATGAAGGCATGTATCGGGAGCGCGGCAAGATAGTGGCTCGCGATGGTTATGTAAGTGTAAGCAAAACATATCTTCCGGCTGAGCCGGCCGGACGCTGAGGAGCACTATGGCGCATATCGCACTTCCTGAAGGTCTGCCCGGTATCAGCGGCGGATTCGCTTTTCGTCCGGAAACGGCTAAACCCATGCGTGAACTCGCGCATATACTACTGCACGAGTCCAACAGCCTCACGCCCGGTGAGCGCGAGTTAATTGCCACGTACGTCTCCTCGCAAAACGACTGCTACTTCTGCCAGACGAGTCACGGGGCGGCCGCAGCCTCTCATCTCGCTGATCATGATGTCGTGAGGCGGGTGAAGACGGATTTCGAAAGCGCACCCATCTCGCCGAAGCTGAAAGCGCTGCTGGGCATTGCAGGCAAGGTGCAACGCGGCGGCAAGCTCGTAACGGCTGAAGATGTAGAGCGGGCACGGCGCGAAGGCGCATCTGACCTCGAGATTCACGATACGGTGCTCATCGCTGCGGCGTTCTGCATGTACAACCGTTATGTGGACGGCCTCGATACCTGGCAGCCCCGCGATACAGGCATGTATGCGCAAATGGGTCAGCAGTTGGCCGAACACGGCTATCTCAAATCATCACGTTGATGGTGCATTTGCCCCCTAACCGAAGCCAGAGCATGTCGCCCGTGTGGTTCCCCGACTCTACCGAAGGGTTGAGTAGGAAATCCATCTGTCGATGCAGGACAGTGCACAGACTTCGCTAGTACTGTTCATCGGTGCAGCTCGCCCAGCAATTTCTTCCCCCGAACGTAAGTGAATCCCGCTCCTGGTATTTCTCACCAGCCTTCTCTCATTCTCGGAGTCTTTAACGATGCGGTACGTTCCCTGGCTCGCGTCCACGCGACCTTTGTCAGACAGGGCGCCAAGCCAACCGGCTGCGTCCTTTTCTATCCCACTGCCAAGTTTTTCAGGGAGATTCGAAAATATTATGAACGTCGTTCGCAATGTGCTGGCATTTGTAATGCTGCCCTGTCTCAGTTTGTCTGCCCAGCAGATCACAGGAAATATTCGCGGAACCGTTGCAGACCCGAGCGGCGCTGTCGTTCAGGGCGCCGCGGTCACTGCCCAGCAGACAGAAACAGGTTTGTCGCGCAGCACGACCACCGATCGCAATGGAAGCTACGTTCTTCTGGAGCTCCCGGTCGGACACTACCGCCTGCAGATTGCCGCGAAAGGCTTCCAGGAATACATACAGGACGGAATTTCTCTGAATGTGAACGAGACGGCTTCGGTTTCTCCACGTCTTGCGGTCGGATCGGAAAAGACGCAGGTGCTGGTCAACGCTGACGCCGAGTTGATTGAACCAACCGTCACCAGCATGGGCAAGGTAGTGCAACAGCAGGAGCTGGAGGATCTGCCGCTGAATGGACGCAACTTCTCACAACTTGGCCTGCTGCAGCCAGGCGTCGTTCCCTTGACGCCTGGAATCGCCGAAGCGGGGGGATCACTGCGCGACGGGCAAGCCTATGCGGTCAATGGTCAGCGCCCCGAATCAAACAACTTTCTTATTGATGGCGCGAACAACTTCAACGGGGTCGATGGCGGATTCGTTCTCAAGCCGCCAGTAGACGCTATCAGTGAGTTCCGCATCATTACGCATAGCGCCAACGCGGAGTTTGGAGGCGCGCTTGGATCGACGACCAACATTATCACTCGGTCGGGCACCAACGAAGTCCACGGAACATTGTGGGAGTTCTTCCGCAACGACGCACTCGATGCCAACAATTATTTCGCGTTGACGAAGGAGCCACTGAAGCAAAACCAGTTCGGCGCCACGATCGGCGGGCCGATCAAGAAAGATAAAACGTTCATCTTTGGTTACTATGAAGGCTTCCGCAATCGCCAGGGCGAGACCGAGCTTACCACAGTGCCATCGCTCGCGGAGCGGAGCGGCGACTTCTCCGCACTCTGCCCTGAGGGCTTCACCGACGGCTTCTGCAACAACCAGGCGAACCAGCTTTTCAATGCCCTAGCCAATGCACCATACCCGAATAACCTGCTGCCTCAGAATCAGATCAACTCTGTTTCGCAAAACCTGCTGAGCTTCTTCCCGCTTCCGAACGCAGGCACGAATCTGTTCTCCACTACGCAAACCTTGAGCAACAACACCGATCAGTTTGGTATCAAAGTCGATCATTACCTCAATCCGCACGACACGCTGAACTTCCGCTACGCGTTCAACCAGCTCTCGCAGGTCGATCCGCTATCGCCGGGCGGCGCCAGCGTGCCGGGCTTTCCGGTAGGCGAGAACCAGCGCGCACAGAACTTCGTGGCACAGGAAACGCATACCTTTTCGCCGACGCTCGTGGGTGTGGCGCGATTCTCCTTTCTGCGCAACAAGTTCCTCTTCGGCGAGCACGAGGATCACCAGTTGCCCTCAAGTCTTGGATTCCAGTACCAGCCGAGTCTCGATATCGCCGCCGGGCCGCCATTTGTCCAGGTGAATGGCTATGCCACGGTGGGCGATCCGATCACTGGTCCCCGCAACACATACGAAAACGTCTTCGATTACTCCGGATCGCTGAGCTGGGTGCGCGGCAAGCACGAGCTGAAATTCGGCGGCGGATACCAGCGTCAGCAGATCAACGTGCTGCAGGGGATCGCGACCAATGGTTTCTTCGTATTCGAACCGTTCCCGGTAACGGATGCCTTCGCCAGCTTCCTTACCGGCCAGCCAGTTGTCTTTCTTCAAGGTATCGGCGATTTCTCGCGCGGCATTCGCGGCAACAATGCGAACGGGTACGTGCAAGACACATACAAGGTAACTTCGCGATTCACAGTCAATGCCGGACTGCGTTATGAATTGCCCGAACCGTACACCGAAATCCATAACCGGGTGTCGTTGTTCGAGCCGGGGAAGAAGTCTCAGGTCATGCCGAATGCGCCCGCGGGACTGCTGTATCCGGGTGATCCAGGCGTGCCTGCGGGCCTGATCCCCACCGATAAGAAGGCATTCGCACCGCGCGTTGGCATCGCGTGGGACCCGGACGGTCACGGCAACCTGCTGATCACTTCCTCGTACGGCATCTTCTACGAGCCTTATTACACCGGACAGGGTGGTCCTTTGCAGACGCCGATCAGTGCGCCTCCATTTCTGGGAACGCCGCAGGTGAGCCTGCCGGACTTTGCAAATCCCTTCAACAGCAATCCTCCGACCCCAGGAACGTTCTCGCCAGACCTCACGAACCTCACCCTGTCGCCAACTTTGACGCTCCCCTACACGCAGGATTGGGACTTGAATCTGCAGCGCTCCTTCGGTTCCGATTGGCTGTTCGAAATCGGATACGTCGGCACGAAAGGAACGCGACTGCCTCGCTTTATCGAAGCCAACCCGGCGGTCTTCATTCCGGGCTATGTGGACGGTCAGCCGATTTCAAACTCCAGCAACGCCGACCAACGGCGACTCTATTCCGGCTGCACACTCGCCGATTCTCCAAGCAGTTGCGTGTTTTCATCCACCGGCGAGATCGCGGGCATTGCCAACTCGGCGTACAACGCGTTGGAAGCTTCCATGCGCAAGCGGTTTACCCATGGGCTTTCCTTCCTCGTCTCGTATACGTGGTCGAAGGACATTGACGACGTTTCGTCGTTCAATATCACCGGATCGGCGGCGAAGCCAGTTGCGGGTGAAAACGATCTTGCCCAGGACCCGTTCAATCTCAAAGCAGAACGAGGTCTCTCGCTGTTCGATGCGCGCAACCGATTCGTTGGAAGTTACGAATGGGCGCTTCCGTTCTGGAACCATGCGCACAACTGGTATCAATGGGGCCTAGGCGGGTGGCAGCTAAACGGCATCGCCACGCTGATGAGCGGCACCCCGTTCACCGTCTTCGACTCAAACGATGTTGCTGCGCAAGGCAGCGCGCCGGAAATTACCGGGTTCTCCGCGCAGCGGCCGAATCTCATAGGCAATCCCAACGACGGGCCCCGCGCGGTGAACGCGTGGCTCAACATCAGCGCCTTTCAGCGGCTCGATCCCGTAGCCAACGCGGGGCAGTTCGGCACGGAAGGCCGCAACGTGAATATCGGTCCCGCCTATGCCGACTGGGACTTCGCGGCGCTTAAGAATTTTAAGGTGACAGAGTCCACGCATCTTCAGTTCCGCGCGGAGCTGTTCGACATCCTCAACCGCACCAACTTCCGGTTACCTGACAGCGACATCAGCTCGCCTACGTTCAACCACATCCTTGAGGCGCAGGCTCCGCGCCAGGTGCAGTTTGCATTGAAGTTCATGTATTAACGGACCGAATCGAGATATGAACTCCGAATTTTTCTCCGATGTTGCAGAGGCGGCGCCACCCCAACGGCAGCGCGCGACGCCATCTTCCACGAATCTGCCTCTGGTAGATGAGGGCACAGCAGAGGAGGAGGTCCGTGCGATGTTCGCGCGATATCGCGAACGCTTTGCCCGAACCGAACTTCCCGGGATAGTTCTGTGCTTCGCCACGAATCCTGGGCTTCTCAAAGGCATGATGGAGATCGCTGAGAACTTCCTGTTCGCCGAGAGCCTTCTGAGCCGCCGACACAAGGAGATGATCGCCACCTATATCTCGCGGCAGAATGCATGCCCTTACTGTGCGGATAGCCACGGCGCTTTGCTTGGAGCGCAGGGCGGGTCACCCGAAGTGATTTGCGCTCTGCAGGCAGGCGATCTTAATGCTCAGCCGTTCACGAGCGAGGAGCGAGCGCTGCTGAAGTTCGCCGGGAAGGTAAACACAGATTCATCTGCCATCACCCGTGGCGATGTGGAGGCGGTAATGCGGGCGGGCTGGACGGAAGCTCAAGTAGCCGAAGCAGTACACATCGCCGCCCTCTTCGCCGCCTTCAACCGCGTCGCCAATGGCTTCGGCCTGCCTTCTCCTTACCCTGACGGTTTGTGAGAGCGACTCGAACGCAACACATGGACTCCGCAACCAGGGACCAGTAAAGAATGAAAACGAACTCCCATCCTGCCGACCACGAGAGCTCGATTCGATACCCCGGCTGGGGTGTGCTCGGCGCCGCGTTTACCGGTGTGATGGTGAGCTTTGCTCCGATCGTTCCCTACACGTTCAGCTTGTTCCTCGATCCGCTGCATGTGGCCTTTGGCTGGAAGCGGGAGGCAATGGGCGGTGCATTCGCGCTCGCCGCCATTACGGTCGCATTTGTTTCACCGCTGATCGGCATTTTGCTCGATCGCTTTCCGCCGCGCCGTATCATCCTCCCTGGGATCCTGATTTTCGTCGTCGGGCTTGCCGCACTCAGCCGGCTGACGCCGAACATCTTGCAGTTCTATGCCACGTTTTTTGTCATCGGGCTGGTGGCCAACGCTACCGCGCAATTTGCGTACACGCGCACGATTCTTACCTGGTTCTCGACCCACAGAGGACGAGCACTCGCGCTGTTGCTCACCGGAAGCGGCATCGGTTCGATCCTCATACCGCCGCTCACCGAGTGGATGATCCAGCATCACGGATGGCGCAGCGGGTTTCTCCTTTTAGCCGTCATCGCGACGCTGGGCTTTCCTCTCACCGCTCTGCTGGTCCGCAACCGGCCTGAGGCAGCGATCGTTCGTGCTGAACACCACGCCGACACAGGGATGACCGTCGCAGCCGCATTGCGGACAGCGGCGTTCTGGATTCTGGCCTTCATCACCATCTTTTCCGCATTCAGCGAAAACGGCCTGGTGACCAACCTTGCTTCCATCCTCACTCAACATGGCGTGCTTGCCGCCACTGCGGCTCTCGCTCTATCGGTCCGTGGAGGAGCGGGAATCATTGCTCGCCTCGGCGTTGGCTTCGCCATCGATCGCGTCTCTCCGGAACGCATTCAATCCCTTGTTCTCGCCTTAGCTGCCGCGGGTACGCTGATTCTTGCCTTTGCCGGCAGCGCATGGACAGCTCTGTTGGGAGCAGCCATCCTGGGTGTGGGCCTAGGCAGCGAGGCGGATGTGGCACCATACCTGCTTGCGCGCTATTTCGGCCGCAAACATTTCTCGGTGCTTTACGGTCTAACCTGGACCGCGTATGCCGTCGGCGGCGCCACTGGGCCCCTCTGGATCGGGCACCTCTATGATCGTGCCGGCGCTTATTTGCCGCGATTCATCGTCTATCTTGCGGCAGTAGCATTTGGCGCGGTGATTCTTAGCTTCTTCCTGAATTCCAAACGAGAGGGCATTGAGTCCGAGCGGGAAATGACTGCGACTGCGGGTGTTTCGCTCGAAGGCTAGCAAACTGAAGCAGATCATTCCGGTTCATGGGTTTCCATCTGCCTGCTCCTCGATGAGCTATCGAACCGGGGCGGCCTCTATTCGCAGACGTCGATTGAAGAAGACCATACTGGACCGGATGGTTTTGAGACTGATGATACCGGTTGAATTTAGCGGTGCATCAACAATTCAAGGGCCTTCTGATAGGCCGCGTCGCTATCCTGCGCCTGTTTAGCGGAGTCAACAGCAATATCAGGAGAGAGCCCGGAGCCATCATTGAAGCGAATACCCTTTACGCTTTCGGCGCTTGCCGCTGGGATCACGATTCCAGCACTGTCGTTCAACGAGACGTAGGTTTGGACTTGCCCTCGGCCATAGGTTCTTTCTCCGACGAGACGAGCGCCGGTTGTATCGCGAAGCCCAGCAGCAAGCACTTCTGCGGCGCTCGCGGTCCCCTCGTTCACCAGCACGACGAGCTGCATGGCAACGGGCGGTTTGCCATTCGCGTGAATCGGCTCTTTCGTCCCATCGCGCCTTACCTTCCATCCGAGTGTCTTATCCGTGAAGGCGCCTCCGGCGATGGCCATAGCGTCCAAATAGCCTCCTGGGTTGTTGCGTAAATCGACGACGCACTTGCCGATACCTTTAACGGCCAATGCGTCCACTGCCTCCCGGACTCCTTCTCCCGAGTGCGAAGTAAAGAGGCGGATGCTGATGTATCCCAGCTTTTGCTCTCCGACCACAAAGCTGTGCGACTCAACCGCCTGTTCAACCCATGCTTCCTTGGATACACGCATCCGAGTGCTTCTGTTATTGCGTCGAATCGCCAGATCGACCTCGCCGGAGGAGCCTCGCAACATTGCCATGACATCTTCATGGATCAATCCCCGTGTCGGGTGTCCGTTAATACTCACGATCAAGTCTCCGGGTCGTACTCCCGCCTTGAACGCCGGCGAGATCACAAGCGGAGTTACTACCTTTGCATCGCCTGTGATCGGTTCGACAGTCACAGCAAAATCGACTAATCCGATTCCGTGTTCGTTTCCATCTGTTTCCGCCTGCATTGCAGCCATCTGTTGGGATGTAACGATGCGGAGGTCTCCGTCATGGAGCTTCGCCAACTGTTGATCGAGTGAACTTACAGTCGCGCCGGCGTCGCGAAGAAGATCGGCACGGAGGTGTCTCCACGAATCGTTATCCGCATACAGGTAATTGTGGTTAATGGCATCGACCACCTTGGTCGATAGGTTAACCGGGCCGCTCGATGGCTGCTGCATTAGGGCGGAGGCCAACACCAAACTAATCCACATGCAATTCCTTTCGTCGGTACTATTCTGTGCGGAGCGAATGAGTCGGATCGACTGACGCCGCACGCCGCGCCGGAAGAGCACTGGCGATCAGAGCGACAAAGACGACCACGGCAATCACCCCCACGTAGGTTCCAGGATTGGTGGCGGTGACTCCATAAAGAAGGCTCTTCATAAAGCGCACGGCGATCAGCCCCAGCACCGTTCCGAGCAGAACTCCCGTGAGCGTTAAGGTAATCCCTTGCTTCAGCACGAGTAAGAGGACGTTACGACGGTCCGCGCCGAGCGCCATTCGGATTCCAATCTCGCGATACCGCTGGGCCACAGATTGAGCCATGACCCCGTAGATCCCAATGGCTGCCAGGAGCAAGGTCAAGCCTGCGAATACGGTGAGCAGACGCGCTCGCACTCGCGGTTGGGTCTGGAGGCCGGAGACCATTTCGCCCAACGATTTGATCTGTCCTACCGGCAAGTTGGGGTCTTCGCTCCAAACAACTCGCTGAATGCTCGCATTGCTTAGGCTTACTCCTGGCCGCGTGCGGACAACGAAGGTCTCCTTCGTGAAGCCCGAATTATCAGCGGACAGATCAAAGTGCCGTTGACGATAGTCCGTGTAGACCTGCGGCAGGGGCTCCCACGCGATCTGGTTATAGCGCGTCGATTTGGTGCTTGCCACGACACCCACCACTTCGAGCCAGGGATTCTTCTGCGTCTCCGGGTCTTTCGGGTCTCCGATGCGGATGTGTTCGCCAATAGGATTCCTGCCCGCGAAGTACCGCTGCACAGCCTCCTCATTGAGAAGCGCCACCGGTCGCGTTGCCTGCACGTCCGAGTCCGAGAAATCCCGGCCCGCGATCGTCGCGATCCCCATCGCTTGAAAGAAGCCGGGACCGACTGGCACAGGGACAACCTGTGGCAGATGCTCCTCGCCTAGGTCTCGTTGGCTATCCATCTGCATTGGCTCAGTTCCCGCATCGGACATGCGAAGGAACAAGGTCATTCCGGCTGCATCCACACCGCGTAGTGCTCGCAGCCGTTGCACTAACCGATCCGCGAATTGCGTCATTTGTGTGTCCGAAGCATACCGCTTATGGGAGAGCGAGAGACTGATGACGGCAGTGTCAGCCGGATTGAAGCCAAGTGGCTGCGAGTTCAAGTGAAGGAAGGTCGTCAATAAGAGGGACGCTCCGATTAGAAGAACCACCGAGAGAGCAATCTGGGTCAACACGATGATGCTTCGCGAGCGGAGCTTTCCTGCCGTCGCGGAAGCACCCGAGCTGCTTGCGCGTAGAACTTGGTTTACGTTGAGCTTCGCTGCCCGAAACGCAGGATAGGCACCAAAGAGAAGCCCGGACAACACGGTCAACGCAGCGGCAACCACCAGCACCGGGAGACTGACCGATACGGGTTGCGCCGGAAGCATCCCGAAGGGGTTCCAGGCAATGAAACCGCGTACCGAAACGAAAGCGATCAACAAGCCGAGAGCACCGCTGATCCCATACAGCACCAGATTCTCAACCAGCAACTGGACCAGGAGACGACGCGCGCTCGATCCCAGTGCGGCGCGAATGGCAAACTCCTTCTCTCGCTGAATGTTTCTGCCGACGATGAGACTCGCGGTATTGGTACAAGCGATGAGGAGCAACAATCCACCGCTCCACCCAATACAAAAAGCGATGCTCTAACTTCGCGGGTGTTGTCTTGTTGCAGGCTTGAGAGATACGCGGTCGATTTCGGAATGTCGGGATAATGTCGGTCGTTCTCCGCCTGCAACAACGAAATCTCCGATTTCGCCTGCGCGATGGTCACGCCTGGGTTGAGGCGTCCAATGATCGCAACGGGGGCTATAGAGTCCTGTTTGTATTCGGGATCTCCGGCCTGAATCAGCGTCCAGACGTCGATGTCGTGTGGCTGGTCGAGAACTCGATACGAGAAACCGGCAGGTAGAACGCCGACGATCTTGAACGGTTTGTCATTGAGAGTCAGCGCCTCTCCCAACACGCCGAGCGATTGATGAAGTCGCCTGGTCCAGAGAGCGTAGCTAATCACTGCGACCGGCTGACCAGTATCATCTTCCGGCAGAAAGAGTCTTCCTCGGTATGCAGAGACTCCCAGGGTCGGAAACAGAGTACGGCTCATGATTCCGCCGCTGAGATTCTCCGGTTCTCCGCTTCCGGTCAGCGCATAGCTCCGCTCGAAGGAAGCACCTATCGACTGAAATGCGCGGCTCCTCTGGGAGAAATAGATGTAGTCACGCCAACTAAAGTAGTACGCAGGCTCATTGGGGCTTGCTGCGGCTGCTCGCCAGAAGATGAGAAGCTGCTGCGGGTCTTTGAGCGGCAAGGGCTGGATAATCCAGGCGTTCAGGATCGAAAAGATGCCGGTCGTAGCGCCAATGCCGAGTGCCAGCGTCAGGATGGCAATCACGGCAAATCCACGGTTGCGCAAGAGCTGACGAACCGAGTATTGGATATCCGCCCCTAAGCTCTCTAGCGTCAGGGCCGCGTCTTGAGCTACCACTCGTTCCTTCATCACGATAGGATTTCCAAATCTCAGAAGTGCATCCCGATGAGCCTCTTCGGGGCTCATCCCAGCCGCGATGTTCTCTGTCGTGCGCATGTCGATATGGGAACGAATTTCGTCCTGTATCTCCTGCTCCAACTTCCCTCGTGACAACAAGTTTGTGATGCGATGAAAGAGCGACATGGCAAACCTCAGACGCGGCGTTATTCAGATCGAAGAGCTTCTATCGGATTGATCGTAGCGGCCCGGCTAGCGGGCAAGACAGCAGCCAACATCGCAACGATCAACAGCGCAAAAACGGATGCGGCGACGGATACAGGATCACCATTGCTCGTCTTGAAAAGCAGAGCAGCGGCAAAATGTGCGGATACAAAGGCACCCACGAGTCCCGCCACAATTCCGATTCCCGTCAAGGTAGCAGCCTCCCGCAATATCAGAAGCAAGATATTTGTCCGGTTTGCTCCAATGGCCATCCGCACCCCGATTTCGCGTGTACGCTGCGTAACGTAATAGGCGATCACTCCATAAATTCCAATGGACGCAAGGGTGAGCGCCAGCAGCGCAAAGATGCCGAGCAGAACAGCGGTCATCTTTTGCCTCGCCAGCGAGTCGGAGAGCACCTCATCGATGGTCTGGACATGGTAGATGGGCTGATTCGGATCGAGTTCCCGGACGGCATCGCGCACTTCAGTGGCGACGCTGGCCGGATCAACATTGGTGCGAAGCAAAATGACCGCGTGGGTGCCGAATCCGGGCAAGTACAGCTCAGGCTCCTCATCGGTCGCCACTCCGAGATCGTGGGCGTTCGAGACCACCCCGATCACTGGAATCTTGTCAGGATGGGGACTTAGGACACCGAGCAGGATGCTTGACGTCAGAGGATCTTTGCCGGAGAGATAGCGTTGGGCAAACACCTGATTGACAATAAATAGGTTGGCATTATTCTCAATGTCTTTCAGCTCAAACCCTCTGCCCTGCACGAGTCCAAGCCCCATCGTTCGGAAAAAGTCCGGACTGACATAGCGAATCTGTGCGAATGGAAATGTTCCCGGAGCTAAAGGAGGCGCTCCCGCTATGAGAAATCGGCTCATGGAATGGGAGGCGTTGAGTGGCACGGCATTTGTGGTCCCAGCGGACACGATGCCCGGCGACTGCCGCAGCTTGTCGATTAGCGCTTCATAAAAGTGATTCGTTGCAGCCGTCTGGTCCTCATATCGAGGCTGTGGCAATGTAATTTCAAGACTCAGCAGGTGATCCGTGCGAAAGCCTGGATCGATTTGGATGAGCTTCTGAAAGCTGCGCAGCAACAGCGATCCAAGAAACAGCACGACGATAGCAATTGCTATCTCTGCTGAAACGAGAGCGCTTCGACTCCTGCTCTGTTTGCCTGTGCTGCCACGGTCTCCGGGGCGCAACGCCTCGGCCAGACTGCGCGGTGTCTTCAACATCGGCAGCAACCCAAAGAGGACCGAAGTGAACAAGCATACTGATAACGTCAGGAGCAGGACTGGAATGTTGAGTTCGATCGTCGGGGCCAACGATGGGTCCGCGCCGACAGTATGCGCAAACGCAATCCGCAAGAGCGGAAGCATGAGTGCGGCGAATAGCGTCCCAAGCACGCCCCCCAATAGGCACAAGAGCAGGGTTTCGGAGAGCGATCGTGTGAACAGGCGGAGGCGGCTTGCTCCAAGAGCCTGCCGCACGGCGACTTCCTGTAGGTGTGCCGCAGCTCTGGCTAACAGAAGATTGGCAACGTTGGCACAGGCGATGAGTAGGACTAGCACCACGCATCCTACAAGGCTCAATACCGCCGGGCGCAAAGAACCTACGAGTTGCTCGCGCAACGGAGTAAGGAGTACCCCGAAATTCCGGTTCGTCGCTGGGTAGGTTTGCGCCAAACGAGCCGCAATGGTCTGCATATCTGCCCGAGCCTGTCCCAATTCAATCCCAGGCCTTAGACGGCCCAGGACGTTGACCGTATGCCAGACACGGGAAGCTCGCGATTCCTTATCCATTAGCGAGAGGGGCATCCAGAACTCGCCTGTCGCTGGATAGGCACTTCCAGGCGGAAGCACACCGACGATGGTGTAACTGACGCCGTTCAGATCGACGTTCCGCCCGATGACGGTTCGATCTGCCCCGAAGTAGCGCTGCCAGGCCTCGGCGCTGATGACGACTACATGGTTTGCACTCGATGTGTCGTCTTGTTCCACGAAGGTGCGCCCCAGGGATGGCTTGATTCCGAGGAGAGAGAACAAATTGCTTGATGCCAGAACCCGGTGAACCTGTTCCGCATGACCATCCCAAACGAGGGATACGGTTTCAGGACTCACTATGGAGTATCCGGCCATTTGGTCGAAGCTCGACTGTTGTGCGCGCCAATCCAGATAATCGGGAAAAGTTACCTCTGCTCCTCCGACTATCTGTGGATGCGTCTCACCAATCGTCACAATGCGATCAGCGTGCTGGAAAGGCAGCGACCGAAGCAACACTGCATACGCGGCGCTGAATATCGCCGTTGTCGCTCCGATCCCAAGAGCGAGTGTCAGGATGGCAGTAATCGAGAAGCCTAACGACTTCCAGAGACGACGCCCGGCGAACCTGATGTCGTTCCATAGATTGTCGAGATTCAAGGCCGCATCGACCCCGACGACGCGCTCCCTCATCGCTGCGGGATTGCCGAAACGGAGAACAGCATCGCGGCGTGCCTCCGCCTCAGGCATCCCTGCGGCTAAATTGTCGGCAATCCTCATCTGAATATGCGCGTTGAATTCATCTTCGATCTCACGGTCAATCTTGGAGCGGGAGCGAAGAGCCCATATGCGACGAAAGAGCGACATGGCAAACCTCACGCATACCGGAACATGGTGCGCACGCCTTTGACGAGTTGCTCAAAGTCGCGCTCCGCCGTTTCCAGTTGTTTCCGCCCCGCTGCCGTCAGTTTGTAATATTTCGCTTTCCGGTTCGTCTCGGTAAGCGCCCATTGAGAGTTGAGCCATCCACGCTGCTCCATCCGGTGCAATGCGGGATAGAGAGACCCCTCTTCAATCCGAAGTAATTCGTCAGAGGCGGTTTGGATGTGCAAGACGATTCCATAACCATGCAGCTCCCCCGTCTGTGAGAGCGTCTTGAGAACCAGCAAATCCAAAGTTCCCTGAAGGTCGCTTTTCGTCATATCGCCAAACCCCTATAAGACCTTCAGATCCTACCCATAGCAGGCTAGGTATGTCAAACGTCGACGAACCTCCATACCGACGGGGCCGCTCACGCAGAACCGCTTGACGACTAGGTGTGTGATTGGTAGCTTAATAGCGAGCATAGCCGTCTAGGTATGGAGCATCCCATATCCGGCACGCTCTTCGGCATTCGGTTTTTCTCAGGACTTGCACCTGTGGACATTCAACGCCCGGACTTGAAGCATAAGCGGCGAAAGAGAATCGCTGTGGTTGCTGCCGCGCTAATTACATCATCGAGCGCAGGAGTCTATGGAATTTCACGGATGAAGCCCGCTCTGCCGTCCGTAGATCGCAGCGCAGTCTGGATGGACACGGTGAAGCGAGGACCTATGGTTCGGCAGGTCCGAGGGATTGGTACATTGGTTCCGCGCGAGGATCGTCTGCGGCTTATTCCAGCGGAAACAGATGCCACGGTTCTTCGTATCGACATTCTCCCCGGGGCAGAGGTCAATCCGAACTCGGTATTGATGGAACTGGCCCGCGCGGAGTCATTCCACATACCAGGAAATGAACTTTCTGCTCTCGCCTGGTCCTCGTTCGCTCATATCCGCAGTGATGGGTCTACCCTGTTCCTGAGAGGTTGGAACCAGCGCCCAATCGATTGTTGCAAGACGAGCCTTGACCCGGTTAATCCAGTGTTTTCGCTCGATCGCCCACCACGAAAGGTACACGAAGCGGTCGTCCCGGGGCCGCTGGCATATTGGCCTGTAAAGACAGGATGTTCCAGGTCCTTTCCTTCCTTCACTTTGAGAGAGAAATCGAAGCAAATCTTTCCGTCATCGCGTGTCGTTCCCGCGATAATGTTCCCTTTGGTGTCCTGGAGACCAAACCGGTAAGCAAGATTGTGCGGGTTTGTCGCCGGAATATCGTTGCTGCGCAACAGGCGAAAGAGTACCTCACCCGAATCCATTCTTCTTCTCCCATAACAACCCTAGCCGTGCCGGCGCGCGAGATTGAATCAAGACATCGTCACAGGAAGAAATGGGCGCGCCATGGCATCAGGCAGAGGCACGGAGCCCGCTTGTGTCAATGGAGCCGCCTTCATAGGAAGGTCACCGCTTCTTCGGACGACTTCTTGGAGATATCCGGCACCTGGGCCCCTCCGTCGGGATATCCAACGACAAGAACAAGAAAGGGCTTCTCCTGAGGGGGACGTCCAAGGATCTCGTTGAGAAATCCCATCGGGCTCGGAGTATGCGTCATCGACACCAGACCAGCCATGTGGACGGCCGAGATGAGCATGCCCGTGGCAATGCCCACCGACTCCGTCACATAGTAGTTTTTTAGCTTGCGACCGTCCGCGGCGACTTCGTAATGCTCCGCGAAGATGACGATGATGCAAGGCGCAGCTTCTAAGTACGGCTTATTTTCGTCCGTTCCGAGTGGGGCAAGCGCATCGAGCCACTCTTGTGGCGCACGCCCACTGTAGAATCGGCGCTCCTCTTCTTCAGCAGCCGCCCGAATCTTGCTCTTGACTTCCGGATTTGTGACGACCACAAAATGCCAGGGTTGTTTATTGGCGCCGCTCGGAGCGCTGCATGCCACAGACAGGCAATCGTTGATTATCTCGCGAGAAACGGGGCGCGAAGAAAACTGCCGAACAGTTCGGCGCCGGAGCATTTCATCGCGAAATGACCTCGCTCGGGTCTCCATCTCCTCAGGAGGAAATCCACGGTATGTGGCAAGCGGAAGAAAATTCGCAACGGACATTCAGGCTCCTCGGATGGTCATTGTAAGCGTCAGAGGCAGCCAGTCACAACCGGATGGAACACAAAGACTCCGACATCCGAGATGTAACTTTCTCGGATTGGCGCTGTCTAATTGCCTCGATCCAGCGCGTGCAATAACGAGCATCCTAGCTGACTTCTGATGAGAAGCTTCGGCCCTACGGATGGTTACAAGTTCAATGGCGGAAGTTCCGCGAATATTTCAAGTGGAAAATGCGCACACGCAGATCATCGTTGAAGAGGAAAGTTGACTAAGGCAATCGCCATACAGACTGCCCGGTCTTTCTATCGCCACGTGCGGCTCGGTCCTTGGAGTGATGAACCTTGAGAGACTTTTGTCTATCCTCTCGTTTGACTGATACGGTTGCGAATTAGAAAGCAGAAGCGGTTCGATATTTTCTCCGAGTAGTGCGAGAACAACTCTGTAACTTTTCTCGACTAAGACCTTCCAAACATCGTGGCAATTGAAGTGCCCATCGACACTGCGATCACCGCCACGCGAGCCGATCAACAAAGACGTCGCTAACTGGCGAAAGTATCACCGTAAAGAAGCTGCTTTTGGCGGCCTCGGAGACGTTTGCTTTGAAAAATTGGCGATTCCAAGTTGGAGGCATCCATGGGATATTTCATTCGTAAGGCGTCGCATCTCCGTTTCTCACTCGTTCTTCCAGTGATGTTGGCTTGCACGATTGTCTTTTGCACTGGTACAGCCCACGCGCAGAATGCTGTAACCGGATCAGTGACTGTGGTTGTTACAGATCCTTCAGGAGCCATTGTTTCCGGAGTCACCGTGACTATCACTGACGTCGGAACTCACGAACAGCGTGTGGTCATGACCGATGCGGAAGGGCGCTATACCGCGCCCCTTCTTAAGCCCGCGCAATACCAGCTTGTCGCATCCGGGAACGGTCTCACTTCCAATAAAGTAGATGCCTCCGTGTTGGTAGGGCGACAGGAGGTTGTTGACCTTAAGATGATTCCAACCGGGGAACAGCAAACGATTACGGTTTCTGCTGACGCAGCCCAGCTGATTGATGCGCAAAGCCCGGCGCTGGTGACTACGCTTACAGGGACACAGGTTCAGGAGCTGCCCGCGCCGGGTGGCGATATCACGACAGTGGCTTTTACCGCCCCTGGCGTGGTGCTGAATGCGGGTGGGTCGTATGGAAATTTCAGCTCCGACGGCCTGCCAGGCACTTCCAATCTTTACGTACTGAACGGCTTCGACGATGAAGACCCCTTCCTGAATCTCAATAATTCCGGATCAAGCAATCTGTCTTTGGGGCAGGGAGAAATTTCCGAAGCAGCGGTCGTACAGAACGGCTATAGCGCGCAATACGGACGCGCAGCTGGCGTCATCATTAACTGGACTACGAAGTCTGGTGCGAATCAGATTCATGGCGCAGCGAATTACTTCTACAACGGGGACACGCTCAACGCCAATGACTGGTTTCGGAATTCCGTAGGCCTTCCGCGACAAAAGGCGGTTTCCAATCAATGGGCGGTCAACGTTGGCGGTCCAATCATCAAGGACAAATTGTTTTATTTTGTCGACAACGAAGGTCTTTACTATGTGCTGCCGGCCAGTGGGCCGACAACGTTTCCCACTCAATCATTCGAGAATGCGGTGCTCGGTCGCGTCCCTTCCGCCGATCTTCCTTTCTACCAACAGGCCTTTGGACTCTACAACAGTTCACCTTCGATCAAGTCTGCATTGCCCATCACCGCTTCTCAAGACTCGACGGGGACACTCGGGTGCGGGTCCGCAGCCGCCCTGGGCATCCCAGATGGTAACGGGGGAACCTTCGGCACAACCTCTCCCTGCGCCCTTTACGGCATCGGAACAGGGTCGAATCAGAACAAGGAGTGGCTGCTGACCGGACGCGTCGACTGGAACATTAGCGACAAACATAAGCTTTTCGGCCGCTACAAGATGGATCGCGGATCCCAGCCCACCTACACAAGCTTCATCAGCCCCGTCTTCAACACCGTCAGCAGCCAGCCTGCGTACGAAGGACAGCTGAATGACACCTATGTGTTCAACCAGAATCTTACGAACCAGTTTGTCTTTGCCGCCAACTGGTACACGGCCTACTTCGGCCCCTCCAGCCTTTCGACGACGCTGGCAGCCTTTCCCACGTACCTCAACTTTACGGATGGCGGTCTCAACGGGTCGACTGGTGTCGGGACCCTGGGACTTCCGTTCTTCTACCCGCAGGGCCGCAATGTCACGCAATATCAGTTCGTGGACGATCTGAGCTGGGTCAAAGGTAAACATACGTTTCGTTTCGGTTATAACTTTCGCCGCAACGACATTTCCGACTATGACGCGCAGCAGAACGTCCAGGGCAACTACTTTCTCTCTCTAGCGGATTTTGCCAACGGCACCGTCAGCACTGCAAATGGCAGCGCTTTCACGCAGAACTACACCACGTCGGGAACGGCACATCTCGCGCTTTACAACCTGGGAGCTTATCTGCAGGATGAATGGCAGGCGGCGCCTCGGCTGAAGCTCACGCTGGGAATTCGCTTTGACCGGACCGGAGATCCCCTCTGCAATAACAACTGCTTCTCGCTTTACAACGGTTCTTTCCCATTCACCAACGTAAGTACCAGCACTCCTTATAATCGCGAGATTCGAGCAGGACAATCGCACGCATTCGCCAATGTTCAGTCCTTGCTCGCGCAGCCGCGAGTGGGCTTCAGCTACGACGTAACCGGCAGCGGCCATACGGTGGTCCGCGGAGGCTTCGGGCTCTTTTCCGATCTCTACCCCGCTGGATTCCTCGACGGCTTTATTCAAAACTTTCCCAACCTCTATGCAGCAACGATCACCTCGGGCAATATTGCACAGCCCGGCTCTCCAGGCAGCGCTCCTGCAATCGCGGCGGCTTCCTACAAGTCTTTGATTGCGGGCTTCGCCACCGGACAAAGTTCGAGCCAGATTGCGGCATCGGTCCCAGGCTTCGCCGCTCCAAGCTTCGCTATCGGGCCGAACGAGATCAAGCAGCCTACCTACGCCGAGTGGAACCTCCAGATCCAGCACCAGATTTCGAGAACAGATGCGGTCATCGTCGGTTACGTCGGCAACTCAGGCTATGACGAATTCATTGCCAATCCGTGGCTGAATGCTTACTCGGCCACACCATTTGGCGGTCTGTCGTCTACGCCGGCTGATCCGAACCTTCAGAACGTGCACGAGTATTACAACGGAGCTCATTCCAACTACAACGGTGGTTCGGTGACGTACAAGCATATCGACAACAAAGGCGTGACCGCGGATATCACCTATACCTATAGCAAGGCTCTGGACGACGTGTCAGATGGAGGAACGGGTGAGTACTACAATCCCGGGTCCGTTACCACGCAGTTGACGCCCGGTGGTCCGGGAAATCTGAATTACTCCTATGCTGACTACGATGTGCGTCATTCCTTGTCTGCGGACTACATATGGGAGCTGCCCTTCCGCTTCCAGAATTTTGCCGAAAATAAGGTCCTGGGTGGATGGGAAGTCGCAGGCAAGACTTTCTGGCGCGGCGGCCAGCCCTTCACCGTGTACAACAACAGCATTCCCAATAGCCTCAATGGGACCTTCTCTACCGGCTTCTCCGGAGCCAATGAAGTGATCGCTGATGTCACTAGCCCCGGCATCGTGGGCCGTCACTGCGGTGCATCCGCGGCCAATTTTGCAACGCCCTGCTTTGCTGCAACTGACTTTGTGAGCAATGGCCAGATCGACTTCGGCAACAACCGGCGCAACTCGTTCTTCGGCCCGCACTACGCAGACACAGATCTCAGCCTGTCGAAGAAGTTTATTACCACCGAGCGGTTCAACCTGAAACTGGGGGCGACAGCCTTCAACGTTTTCAATCATCCCAACTTCTCACTGCCTGGTGGGAACGTTCAATCTAGTCCCGGCGCCATTACCTCGATTGCGGCTCCTCCCACCAGTCCTTACGGCTCATTCCAGAACGCAGGGGTGGGCGGTCGCGTGGTGCAGGTCTTCGGCAAGATCAGCTTTTAACTACGATGGATGACGCCTGTCCGTCTCAAGCGGAGAGGCGTCATCCGGGTCTTCCGATGCGAATACAACTTGTTGGCCGATTGAGATCCCTGAGGAAGAGACGTATTATGCGCTAACCTTCCGGCCGTTCCTAAGGAACGCTCGATGGCAGCTGTTGCAATAGGCCAAGTGGATTTGCAGGAGCGCCCACTCCTCCTCGGGGATTGTCGCTGAGTAGAAAAGCTCGCGCAGGGCAATCAATTCAGCATGCATCTGGCGCGTCATTGACTCACTTCCTCGGCTCAAAGTCGGAGCCTTGAGAACTGCTTTTTCCATCCTCGGGACTTGTATCGATAACTGCAATGAGTTTCACCTCAAATGGCCAAATTTACTTTGCCTCGAAGCCCGTCTTGCGCCGTTCCTCTCACAACTGAATCTTTGACGATGCCTACGGGCGCCGTCATGATGTTGGCCAACTTTGTCTCAATCCTGCCTGAGGATCGAGATCGGATCAACATGTGCTGCCCGCCACGCAGGAAAGAGCGAAGCGGAAACTGCAACGACCAAGATAGACACAATTACAACCAGGTAGGTTTCTGCGTCGAAGGCCGAAATGCCGTAGAGCATGCGAGTGAGCAATTGATTCGTCGCGAGGCTGATCGCCGTCCCTAGAGCAGCTCCCACCACGGTCACTCGTAGCCCCAGTCCAAGAAAATGTCCAATAATCTGGCTGCGGACCGCGCCGAGCGCCAGGCGGACACCCACTTCCCGCTGCCGCAGACGCGCCAGGTAGTTCAAGGTCCCATAAATGCCGATACAGGCCAGCAACAGGGCGGTCATCGCAAAGGCGCTCAGCAATACCGTCCGCAGCCGATTTTCGAGAAAGGCGTCGTCGAGTTCCTGCTGTAGCGGCGCAATTCCGAATACGGACCGCTGCGGCTCGAGTTCATGAATTCGGCGCCGGATCGTCTCAGCCATTGCCATTGGATCGCCATGCGTCCTCACGAGATAATCAGGAAACGGATTGGGTGCGCTGAAGCAGAAGTAGACCGTGGGCACGGGAGCGATGTTGAGGCCTTCCTCCCGCGCGTCGCCGACCACTCCCCGAATCATGCCCTGGATGGGAATCGAACTGTCCGATGCGGCGATCAGATTATGGCCCAATGCGGGCATGTCGTTCATGTAGCTACGAACGAAACTGCGGTTGACGAGCACGTCTTTTGTGGTTGACTCTTCCCGGCAGGCTTCCCCCTGTAATAGCGGTATCTGCATCACGTCAAAGTAGCCAGACGACACTGGCCGGCTCTCGGCAAGAAGCTTATGGTCCCCATTCGAATGTCCGTCGATTTGAAACTCGATCTGGTACTTCTCTGGAACCCCTGGTAGCAACTCCGCAATCGCGGCTGCTTCCACGCCGGGTGTGCTACGAAGTCCGTCGAGCGTTCGGTCGATCCGATGAGCGAGGGTCTTCAGATCGGAGGTCTCTCCCCACGAACCTGTGATCTGGAACTTCAAGACGTGTCCCGCCTCAAACCCCGGCGATACGCGGCTCAGCTGCTCCATGCTGCGCAGAAGGAGGCCAGCGCCGGAGAGCAAAGTCACGGCCAGCGTGACCTGCACTCCGAGCAAGAACCATTGCACCGGATTTCGTGTCGAGACCTGCGTGCGGCTGTTCTGGGCAAGTGACTGTGCAAGTTCGCGGCGTGTACCGCGCAAGGCCGGCACCAGACCGCATATCAGGGTGGTTCCCACGGCGCACGTCAATGAATAGAGGACGACCGTCCAATTGAGATGAATCTCGTCAGCACGTGGCAGCACTCCAGGCATCTGCCGCAGGTAGTGAGTCGCTACTGCCGAGATCACAAGTCCGAATGAGGCCCCGATGAATGCAAGTACAAAAACTTCCGTGAGCAGTTGCGAAACAATCGCCCGCCGGGATGCGCCCAGAGCATAACGCACCGAGATCTCGTGTTCGCGATCGGCGGTCCTGGCCAGAAGTAATGCAGCGATATTCGAACACGCGATGAGAAGCAGTAGAGAGACAGAAATGTAGAGCAGCCACAGCGAATCGCGGATACCCGATATCACCGTTTCCTTGAGAGGTGCCGCTTGAACTTCAAGGTCGGCATCCGGTCTGCCAAACTGCTCGCCGAGCCTCTTCTGAACCGATCGAAGGTCGGCCAATGCCCGGAATTGTGTAACTCCAGGCTTCATCCTGCCTATCGTGGTGAACCATGTCGACTCGCGATTCTGCTCATAGGGGGCATCCGGAGCGGTGGGAGCCCAGACATCGACATCCTTGTTCGGAAAAGTAAATGAGGCGGGCATAATGCCGACTATTTGGTAAGCGTACTTTCCAAAGTGGAGGTTCTTGCCCAACGCAGCGGGATCACCATGGAACCGCCGTTGCCAAAAACGGTAGCTGATCAGCACGGCGTCGGGTCCGCCGAAGCGTTCCTCATCCGGGTTAAAGTCCCGCCCCAGAGCTGGCGACACACCGAGCACCTGAAGAAGGCGCGGAGCCACCAGAGCTTCCGTGATGCGTTCGGGAAGATCTCCGGAGATTTCTGACAACTCGTCCATGTCATAGCCAGAGATCGCCTGAAATGTGGAGTTGATCCGGTTCCAGTCTTCCAATCGGATGGGAGCAAGCAGGCGGTTCGCATTTCGACTCTTCGCGTCATGCTGGTACAACGCTAGTAGCTGGTCGCTCTGAGGAAACGGAAGCGGACGAAGCATCACGGCATCGATGGCGGAAAATACGGCGCTGTTCGCGCCGATCCCGAGTGCGAGGGTCAGAATGACTGCCCCAGAAAATGACGGCGATTTGCGAAGAAAGCGAAGCGCTGCCCTGAGATTGAAGAGAAGACCTTCGATCAGGTGGTGCGCATGAACCTCGCGAACCTGCTGCGCCACTTGATCCCGGCCCCCGAATTCGAGGAGGGCCTGCCGCCGTGCCTCGTCCGGAGCCATGCCCGCTGCGATGTTGCTATCGGTCAACTCCTGAATATGAAACTGTATCTCGCGGCCAAAGTCCTTCTCACGAAACCCGCTGCGGAACAGCTTTTCCCACTTCGCCATCGTTGGTACCTCCGGTAGCTAGGCCTGGTATTCCCTGGTCCTGAGAATCAGAGCTACTGCTCCGGCCAACCGGGACCACGTTTCCTCTTCTTCGGCGAGTTGTTTCTTGCCCCTGGCGGACAAGCGATAGAATTTCGCCTCTCTCCCATTCTCGGATTCTCCCCACTCGGCCGTAAGCCAGCCACGCTTCTCGAGACGATGCAGCGCGGGATAGAGAGAGCCTTGCTGAACATTCAGCACATCCTTCGAAATCTGCCGGATTCGTTGCGAGATTCCGTATCCGTGAACAGGGCCCAAGGCAACCACCTTGAGAATGAGCATGTCGAGGGTCCCCTGCAGCAAATCGGTCTTCTCTTTTGAACTCACAAGGCTCTCCTAGATATCCTACATATTTACCGATCGATATGTAGAATGTCAAGGAGAGAAAGACCACAATGTCACGGCGTTCGCTCATGGACGTCGATCGTTTTGAACTTCCCGCCACATTATGAGTTCGGTCGCGCGCCTTGCGATGACACGATGGCTCTTTTCTCCGTGCCGCCAGATATCTATTCATGAATGCCGGCAACAACCTGCACTTCTCTTCCAATCACAATCGAGGGTCCCAAATGAGCATTCTTCGCGCATCTATCAGTTCTAATATCCTCTCCAAAGCCGATCGTTTGTTCAGTAACGATGACGCCAGCGTATTCGTCGAACTCCTGCAAAACGCCAGGCGGGCAGGCGCCACACTTGTTGAAGTCTTGGTTGAGCCTGTAGGCGAATCATTGACGGAATCCCGCATCACGTTCCACGACAATGGCAGAGGCATCGATGATTTCCAAAAGCTATTGACTCTCGGGGATTCTGACTGGAATCCGGACATCACAGCAGCTGAAGACCCAGCTGGTATGGGCTTCTTCTCTCTCTGCCATTCGACAGTCGAGGTTAGAAGTGGGCGGAAGAGGGCCGTGTTCACTCAGGAGGTTTTTCTGGGGGACGCCGACGCGGCTGTCGAAGCCACAGAGGAGGAAATCGCAGGCACTTCCATCACCTTCACTCGCGCCGGCAGTCCCCAGGCGCTCGAACAGACACTGAGCCGCGTCAGTGAGTTTGGACCAACTGAGGTCGCGATCAATGGCAAGACTCTCGCTCGCGCCGATTTCCTCGAAGGTGCGCTCCATCGCGAGGTTATCGATGGCATCGAGGTCGGGTTAGGCATCTGCTTCCAGCATGGCTATTCCTGGCGTGATGAAAACTGGAATTTCCATGGAGCGAGGCTCAAGCATGAGGTCGCATCGATCCACGGCCTACTCATACGCGATCCACATGGTCACCTTCAGCAGGAGATTCTCAAGACACGGTTTAACGTTCTTGAGGTTGGCCGGGTCAAGCTGCAGCTACCTGACCGGCGCGCCATTATCCAGGAGGATCCGCTACGTGAATTCGGACGAAAGGTGCACGCCGCTGCGTATCGCTTCATCGCGACGCAAGAGCGCCACGTTCTCTCGTTCAAGAGCTGGCAGGACGCGCGCTCACTCGGAGTCGCGTTGCCGGAAGCCAGCCCGCTGCTGAGGACGTGGCACGCCGCCACTCGCGATGACGGAATCGATCCGTTCTTTGGAGTTGTTGAACAGCAATTGCTGGCCGATGCCGATGGTGTATTGCTGGTGGAGGTCGATCTGCCCAACCAGCATACCTTTGAGGCTGCACTCGCCAGTGAGCCGCTATCCGGAAAGAGGCTTTATCAGAAACAGGCGGACTTTGCAGGTTACAGTTGGTACGACTCGCTCCCCGTCGTCGCCGACACTTGTGTGACCGTCGATGGAGTCCCCTTTGAAGATTGGGCAGAGCAGAAGCTTCCCAGGCCCAGCAAGCTCTCCGTTGGGATCACGATAAGGCAAGTCGGGCATCCGGATCTGACACTTGAGCGCCCGGCCTTTGTTCACGTTCTTGATGGCGACGAGGTAAGCTGTCACATCGTACGTTGCACCTGAGACCATTCGGGCTGCGTCCGACGCGAGAAATACCACTACTGGCGCCACATCATCCGGCTCGATCCATGGCACCCCAAGCGGTGACTTGGCTTTCAGCCCTTCCCTGGCTGTCTCCTCGTCTTTGTGGAGATCGCCTGTCGGGCTTTTTCCTGTAACCTCAAGCGCCTGGGCGTATCGTTCTTCGTGACGCGTCAATGGGGTATCAATCAGTCCTGGGATCAGTGCATTCACGTTGACCCGACGCCGTTGGAGGCCTGCTCTATCTCCGCCGCTGCCTCGCGAAGTGCAGGCAGATTTCTCTGATCCAATACAAAACTGCGCCATTTGCCACCGGCCGCGTCGACGAGGCTACCGGTTCTGTCGAGATCCTCCCGCGTCGCCGGAGTTACGCCGGAACGCGGGTCCACAGCTTGGCAGATGTCGATGCCCACGACCTGTGCTCCGCTCCGCGCCAACGCGACCGCCGCAGCGCGTCCGATTCCGCGCGCCGCTCCAGTGACAACGGCTAATTTTCCATCAAGGAGCCCTGTCCAACCAGAGGTATGCTGTTCCATCTGCACCGCCCAAGCTAGTAGAGAGTACAAAGCTGACTCCTCCAATGGAGACGTCGTGGAGCTGATTGAGGTTGTTTGGATTGTTCGCGCTCATCCGGCAGCGCCGGTCAGTCTCAGCCCCGCTGACGTGAACGAAGGCTCAGCATCTCATCCGGGCATCGTCCCCTTTGATTTCCGCTGTGCTTGTGCAACTGGGTACACTCTGGATAGGTAGGTCCATCTTGAGCGATGACAGCCAGCTTTCCGCAATTCTCATCGAGATAGAAAGCGCCCTCGAAAAGGCTGAGGCCGCGAGGGTACAGGTTCAGTCCGAAATCGAAGGTGGAGCCGCGTCTGGCGGTCTGGCGCTCCCTGAGGAAGCGCTCCGGGGCAATCTTGATGATGCTTCCGCCTTGTTAGCCGTTGCGCTCGATGTCGCCGATCTCACGGGAGCACAATCCCAGCTCGCCGAACGGTGGAAGGAATTCCGGAAAAAAGGAATAGGAGACACGAGGTATCATCCAGACGTTGACTGGCTGGAGTGTCCCTCACTTACATACCTCGAAGCCCTTGTGAAAGGAATTCGCCTCGTTCGGGGACGGACTACGGACGCATTCGGGGTTTACGAACGGAACAAACTCGAGATCATCCTCAGAAAAATCCCCGTCATCCTCCGCGAAAACGACGTCATTCCCGCGAGCGAAAAGGAAATGCGAGATGTGGTTCACAAGTATCTCCGTGTCTTTTTCACGCAGTACACGCCGAACATTCAAATCGAAGGACCGACTGCAGCCTTCAAGCCCGACGCAGGGATCATCAACCTGAAGACAGCGATCGAGTTCAAGTACGCAGCGTCGCGGGCAGAAATCGACACCGCCATTGGCGAGGTCTTCGAGGACACCAGCGGCTATGCCAACTCAGAAGACTGGAAGCATTTCATTCTCGTCCTCTACCAGACAGAGGCGTTCATCTCGGAAGACCAACTAAAGGTCGCCTTGGAAAAGGCCTCTCGAAAGAACTGGACACCGATTCTCGTGCCTGGACCGGGCGCGAGAAAAGCTCGTCAGAAAAAAGGGGCTGCCCGAGCCAAGAAGTGAGCAGGACGAGCGACACTCACTGTTTCGCATCCGGGTTTTCTGTCGCCTACGCTATTCGCGTGCGGAATCAGGTCGTAGATCTAGGCTCGTTCGTTTCAGCCGAGTCCATCTGCTCGCTGGCCAGTTTGTCTAACAGCTCCGCAGCAATTCCAAGAATCTCTCGTTCCGCCTTGGTCAGCCTGGCCGCCAGGGTTTCCGTCAACCATTGGTTCTGTCGATACGCATCTACGACCAGCAGTTCACGTCCCGCTTGAGTGATCTCGATCAGGACCTGCCGGCGATCCTCCTCTGCCGGCGTTCGGCGAATGAGCCCTCGTTCATCCAGTTCCGCGATGATCCGTGTCAACGACTGCAGCCTTTCAAGCCGCGCCAAGTCCGTAGCAGTCATCGGTGTACCCTCTCGAAAGAGCCATCCAAGGATCGCCAGTTTCGAGCCGCTGACACCGTGATCTGAGCGCAATCCACGCAGCCGGCGTGCCAGATGGGTGACTGATGGGCAAATCTACGTTACAGTCGCCACCTCCGCCAACGTCCCGATATGGCTCCGTGTTTCATCGATAATGCCGAACAATGCGGGTCTTATATTCGCCTTTTGTTCGCTATAATGAATTTGGGACGCGTTTCGCACAACTGCACCATATCTGATGCATACTTGGACAAGATTTTTCGTTGCTATTCTTAAAGATTGGGAGGGACTCGAGATGCCAAGAGGCGAGCTACTGAAGAAGCTCTTTTATAGCTACGCCCATGGAGACGACGACGGCTTCCAGGCCGTCGCCACAGAGATCATTCGGGACGAAGAATCGAAGAATAACCGTGTTTTGGCGAATGCTTTGCGGAGGAACCTGGGTCAGGCAAAGCCTCTGAAACTGACTCCGTCCTCACAACCCTCCAAAGAGGCTTCTCGCAAGCTTACCGTCGTACCATTCGAGAGGGAAAAACAACTCCCGCTCGTCGAAACCGTCGTACCGGAACGGAAAGCCTCCGACCTCATCCTTAATCGGATGAACCAGCATCTCCTTCTTTCGCTCGTTTCAGAGTTTCGCCAGCGCGACACCCTGGGAGCACACGGCTTGCGTCCTCGCTCTCGCCTACTGTTTTGTGGGCCACCTGGATGTGGGAAGACCCTGTGCGCGCAAGTCTTCGCCAATGAAGTCAAACTTCCCCTGCTCGTGGCAAGCATGGACGTGTTGGTGTCTTCGCTGTTGGGCGAAACAGCAACCAATTTACGCAAGATCTTCGATTTCGCAGAAGCGCAGCCGGTGGTCCTATTACTGGATGAGTTTGACGCGATTGCCCGGCTGCGTGACGACGAAACTTTGAATGGCGAGCTGCGCCGTGTCGTCAATAGTCTGCTCACGCTCATCGAGAAGTTTCGCGGGCACGGTTTCGTGATCGCTGCAACCAACCATGAGCGCCAGCTCGACCCCGCCATCTGGAGGCGTTTCGATGAGGTCGTCGTCTTTGAGAAGCCAAACCGCAACGAAGTCATTCGCCTTCTCAATCTGAAGTTTCGGAATTTCCGGCGTGATTTTGAATCGTCGGAAGTCGCCGACCAGCTCCAGGGATTCTCTCATGCCGATATTGAGCGCGTATGCGTGAATGCAATCCGGCGCTCGATTCTCAGCGGGCAGAAGGTCGTCACCAAACGCCGCCTGCTAAAGAGTATTGCTCTCGAATCCAGACGAGGTGACATCGCAAAACCTCATCAGAAATAGTGAGCGTATCGGGTCATGCCAGAGCTATCCCACCTGCCTTTACCTCGTGCCCAGGTTGATTTAGAACGACGAAAGCGTCAAGGGTTCGGAAATCCTCCCACAAGAGATGTTGGCGAACAGTCTGTCCGCGTTCGGCAGGCTGTCGACGTAGCCCTCGAGACTCATCGACAGCTACGTGTGAGGTATGTCAATCCGGCTCTCATCCTGCGGGTCCGGACCTCGGGTGTTGTCTCGGAAGAGGAGTGGATTCGTGCGGGACTGACCGTCCTCGGACACGATGAGAACAATGCGCTCGTTCTATTCGATCGAGAGGCCGATCTAGCCGCTTTTCAAACGAGACTCGACGCATATGCTGCCGGACCGCAGCCAGGCCGCCAGAATCCCGCGTATAACGCTCTGATCGCCTCGATCGATGAGTTTGGTCCTCTGCGGCCGGAGGACAGGATTGGAAGCGGCCTCCGCGAAGAAGGCTTCGATCGTCTTGATTCATTCGCCGAAGACCGCAACTTCGTGCTCGACGTAGAGCTTTGGGATTTCGCTCCACAACGGGAGCGTGAGGCGCATGCCTTCCAGCTCGCCAACACAATCGCTGAGCGCGGCGGTGTGGTTACGGACCAATACATAGGCATTACGTTCACAGCGCTTCGTGTCAATGCTCCCGGAACTCTCATTCGCTATCTGCTGGAGGAACCCGTCGTTCGGGTCGTGGACCTTCCACCTGAAGTCGATCTCGATGTTGCGACCCTGCTGGAAACAACAATTGAAGATCTTGGCGTGATCGAGCCGCCAGATGATGACGCTCCTGTCGTGGGAGTTCTCGACACAGGAATCAACAATGGACATCCCTTGTTGGAACGCGTCGTTATGGCCAGGACCAGCGAGCCTGAAACTCTGGGCGTGAATGATGTTTATGGTCATGGCACGCGCGTCGCCGGTATCGTGGCTTACGGTGACGTTCGGGATTGCATTGAGAACGGTGTGTTCGAACCTGTCGCACGGATCGCCAGCGGCAAGGTGGTCAATGACTTGGGAAACCTGGACGACCGCAAGCTCATCGCCTCACAAGTCAATGAAGTTGTGCGGCGCCTGCACGGGATCGGCTGCCGGATTTTCAATCTATCGCTCGGAGATATCCATGCACAGTATCGCGGAGCGAAGGTGGGTCAATGGACTGCCATACTCGATGAACTTGCGCGCGAACTGGATGTTCTGTTTATTGTCTCGGCCGGCAACTACACACATGTTCCGGTGAATCACACCGAGGAACACCATACCGATTACCCGGCATACCTGCTTGCCGGTCGAAATCGCATATATGAGCCGGCGACTGCCGCGAATGCGCTGAGTGTGGGAGCGGTCGCCCATGCAGCCGCGGTCCGGAACAACGGAGATGGCTTTGTTGCTACCCGGCCTATCGCGGACGTCGGTGAACCCGCGCCGTTCACGTGTGTCGGTCCTGGTGTGAATCGAGGAATCAAGCCAGAGCTTTGCGACGACGGCGGGAACAAGCTATATGACGGGGTAATCCAAGGCCTCATCCCTATGCCGGAGAGCGAGATTATTACGACCCACCACGAATATGTCAATCGGCTCTTCACCACCGGAGTCGGCACCTCCTATGCAGCGCCACTTGTCGCGCACAAGGCTGCTCAGGTGCTTCAGGCCTTTCCTGACGCCAGCGCGAATTTGCTTCGGGCGCTGCTCGCAAGCTCTGCAGAGATTCCTGAACCATCCCTGCGAAGGCTGCAGGGAACACCGCCTGAAATTATTTCTCATGTCTGCGGGTATGGCATTGCAAATCCCCTCATTGCGTCGACTTCGGATACCAATCGGGTGGTGCTGTTTGCGGACACCGAGATAGAGATGGACCGCTTCTTTGTGTACGAGGTTCCGATCCCGCGGGAGTTCGCCGATACCAAAGGAAAACGCCGGATTCGCGTCACCCTCGCGTTCGACCCTCCCACACGCCACAGTCGCTCAGACTACCTCGGTGTGGAGATGTCCTTTCGTCTTGTTCGCGGCAAGGCGCTCGACTGGATCATTGAGCACTATCGCAAACGCACAGAAGACGAGGGAACGTACCCAAGTCTCGGGGGCAAGTATGACTGCCCGTTCGATATCGGGGCAACGATCCGGGAGCGTGGAACCCTGCAACGCGGAACCTTTGAGATGACGAAGAATCCTGCCGAAGAATATGGAGCAACGTACTATCTCGTGGTGCGGTGCGAGCGCCAGTGGTTTCCGGATGATGTTCCTCAGCGCTTTGCTGTCGTGGTCGAGCTGACCCACTCCCAAGATATTGCGCTTTATGAGCGCATCCAGGAACGTGTCGCGGTTCGCGTCCGAGCCTGATGTGGAGTTGGTCGTTCGCAATCCTCTCACGACTGAACCGGCTTCTCCGCGAGTGACTCAGAATCCTGACAATTTCTCAGTTTGAATTCCGGATTTGGATAGAAGGTGGATGTTGGTCGTCGAACGAAATTCCGCTAAGCTCACTAACATGGAATCGGATGCTGAAGCCGAGGTGCTTCGCCTCGATAATGCTTGGAACGGAGCCTATCGACGTCATGACCGCGCGTCACTGGAAAACATCCTCGCAGATGATTTCGCCGCGCTGACTCCGTCAGGCGAAGTAATCACCAAGGCGTCGCTAATGGTCAACCCATCGGAGGTCGCGAGATTGGTGACCTTCAGCGAACAGGCCGTGCATGTTTTCGGGCAAACCGCCGTAACCTGCGGTCGCCTCCAGCTTGACCTAAATGACCGTCGCGTTGACCAACGGTTCCTCCGCGTCTTCACCTATCGAAATGGGACTTGGCGCGCGGTTAGCGTCGCAGTTACGCCACTGGCTTAGCAAGTCTCTACGACCGTCGGAACTGG
>Ga0335073_10000540_pt1 | contig 48553 bp, 41 predicted proteins | sample Lox_Sample_22_FD_207093 | JGI IMG/M metagenome (GOLD analysis project Ga0335073, IMG submission 207093) | Soil microbial communities from Loxahatchee National Wildlife Refuge, Florida, United States - Lox_Sample_2.2 | ecosystem: Environmental > Terrestrial > Soil > Wetlands | place: USA... | reverse complement strand
CGTCACCGGCAGGTTCATCTGGAACGACTGCCAGTGCTCGCCGTTATCGAACGAAACATAAATGCCGAATTCTGTTCCGGCGTACAACAGCCCCGCGCGATCCGGATCTTCGCGCACCACCCGGGTGGGCTCATCCGCCGCAATCCCGTTGTGGCCATCCGTCAGCCGCTTCCAACTCTTGCCGTAATCATCAGTGCGATAAATATACGGCGCAAAATCGCCCAATAAATAGCGATAGATCGCCACATAGGCCGTCCCCGCGCGATGCGGACTCGGCTCGATATTCTGCACACGACCGCCCGGCGCCAGATCCTTCGGCGTCACGTTTTGCCACGTCTCGCCGTCGTTCCGCGTCACCGAAACCACCCCGTCATTCGATCCCGCCCAGATCACCCCGCGCGTCACCGGCGATTCGCGGATCGAATACAAAGTGCTGTAAACTTCTTCGCCCGTTGCGTCGCGCGTGATCGGCTCGCCGCTCGCGCCCTGCGTCCCCGGCGGATGCGCCGTCAGATCCGGACTGATCTTGGTCCACGTCACGCCCTCATCCTTCGACCGGTGCACGAACTGCGACCCGTAATAAACTTCTTTCTGGTCGAACGGCGAAACCTCCATCGGCGAAACGCGCTGGAAGCGGTACATCAGGGTATCGCCGCCGTTACCGTACAGCGACTCCGACCCGATCCAATAGCGGTCCTCTTCCGTGGTGGTGATATTCTGCCGGCCGAACTGACCCTTGCAGGCGCCGTACACCCAATCCGGATCGTCCAGGTTCGGCATAATCGGACCGGTTTCGCATCCCGGCCCTTCGCGAAAATCCTCGCCGTTGCCCAGCGGCAGACTGGGCACGATCACCGTCGTATTATCCTGCTGCGCGCCGTAAACGCGGTACGGATACTGATTATCCACGGCGACGCCGTAAATCTCCGCGGTCGGCTGATTGGCCTGCGTGCTCCAGGTGCGGCCGCCGTCGATCGAAACATTGGCCCCGCCGTCATTCGACTGGATCATGAAATTCGAATTTCGCGGATTGATCCACACGTCGTGATTATCGCCATGCGGAACAGGCGACCGGCGAAATGTTCTCCCGCCGTCGGTCGATTTAAACCAGTTTTCATCACCCACCCAAACTACGTCCGCATTATTCGGATCCACGCCCAGTGTGTCGTAATAAAAAGGCCGGGTGATGATCGCGCCGGACCCGTTCACCTGCGTCCAGTTCGCGCCATCATCTTCCGAGCGCCACAACCCCGACCCCGGCTTCGCCTCGATCAGCGCATAAATCCGATCCGGCTTCGCCGCCGAAATCGCGACATTGGCGCGTCCGAACAGGTCGTGCGGCAGTCCGCCGGCGAGCTTGGTCCAATGTTCGCCCGCATCGGTGGATTTATAAATCCCGCCGTCGTGCCCGCCGCTGATAATCGTCCACGGTTTCCGCTGCCCGCGCCACATGCAGGCAAACAGCACACTGGGATTTCCCGGCTGAATCTCCAGGTCGGCCGCGCCGAGGTCGTTCGAAAGAAACAAAACTTTGTTCCACGTTTTTCCGCCGTCAGTCGACTTAAAAACGCCGCGTTCCGGATTCGGCACGAACGGATCGCCCAACGCCGCGACGTAGACCACGTCCGCATTCCGCGGATCCACGCGAATCGTCGCAATCTGACCCGCATCGCGCAGCCCGATGAAGGACCACGTCTTTCCCGCATCGGTCGACTTATAAATCCCGCGCCCGATCGAAACATTACTGCGAATCTTCGAAGATCCCGTTCCCGCGTAAACCACGTCGGGGTTGGACAACGAAACTTCAATCGCGCCCATCGACGCCACTTTGAAAAACCCGTCCGACACGTTGACCCAGGTGTGCCCCGCGTCGGTCGTCTTCCAAACGCCGCCGCCCGTCGATCCCATATAAAAGGTCAGCGGCTCGGAAGGCACGCCGGTCACCGCCGTCACGCGTCCGCCGCGATACGGCCCGATCTGCCGGTACCGCATCCCGCTCCACATCGCCGGATTATAAGTCTGCGCGGCGGCGAGCGCCGACACCAGGATCGCCATCGAAAAAAGATTTCTCAATCGCATAAAACTTGTTCCCAATAATATCGCAGCAACCGTGGCATAAGCCGCCAGGCTTGTGCGGTTCAGCGGCTCAATACACCATCAACTGTCCGGAGAATCCCCAGCAGATTCTCATCCCACAACTCCGCCGGCAGCAACTCCCGCGGAGCATCCTGATAACACACCGGCCGTGCGAATCTCTGAATCGCTGCCGTGCCCACCGAAGTAAATCGCGAATCCGTCGTCGCCGGATACGGCCCGCCATGCTGCATGGACGCGCAAACTTCCACGCCAGTCGGATACCCGTTAAAAATGATCCGCCCCGCGCGCTCTTCGAGAATCGTAACCAGCCCGCGATGTTTCACCAAATCCTCGCGCGTCCCGTGCAGCGTCGCCGTCAAACTCCCCGGCATCCGCCGCGCGATCTCTTCCAGCTCCTTCGCCGATTCGCAGCGAATCAAAACCGTGGATGGTCCGAAGACTTCCTCGAAAATTTCCTCGTGCCCCAAAGCCACGGCGGCGCGAGTCTCAAACAGCGCCGGCTGCGCCGCCGATTTCGTTATCGCCACGCCCGAAAGCGCCGCCATTCTCTCCACCGACGCGTCGTACGATTTCTGAATCCCCGGATACAGCATCGTGGCGCCGGGCGCCGCCGCGAACAATCCGCGCAATCGCGTCGTGAAATCCTCAAACGCCCCGCCCTCGATGCCCATCACCAATCCCGGGCACGTACACATCTGCCCCACGGCCAGATTCACCGACGCCGTCAACCCCGCCGCAATCGCCGCCGTCCGCTCGCTCATCGCGCCCGGCAAAATGAATACCGGATTCACGCTGCCCATTTCGGCAAAAAACGGAATCGGCTCCTCACGTTTCGAGGCCGCGTCGAACAGCGCCCGCCCAGCGCGCAGCGATCCCGTAAACGCGCCCGCCTTGAGCAGCGGATGCCGCACCAGCGCGAGGCTCGTCTCCGGACTGGCGCCCTGCACCATGGAAAAAACGCCTGGGTGCAATCCGCACGACCGAATCGCTCGCGCGACCGCGCCCGCCGTCATCTCCGAAGTTTCCGGATGCGCCGGATGCGCCTTCAACACCACCGGATTCCCCGCCGCCAGCGCCGACGCCGTATCTCCGCCCGCCACCGAAAACGCCAGCGGAAAATTGCTCGCCGCCCACACGCCCACCGGCCCGACAGGAATCAAAATCCGCCGCAGATCGGGCTTCGGCGCCGGCTTGCGGTCGGGCAGAGCATGATCGATCCGCGCATCGCGCCACGATCCTTCGCGCACCACTTCGGCGAACAGGCGCAGTTGATTGGTCGTGCGCGCGCGCTCACCGGTCAGCCGAGCCGCGGGCAAAGCCGTTTCGCGATTCGCGGTCTGGAGCAGCGCATCACCTAAATTTTCGATCTCGGCCGCGATCGCATCCAGAAATTTTGCGCGTTCCGCGTTCGGCAATTCGCGATAACCCGCAAACGCCGCATCCGCCGAGTGCACCGCCTCATCGATTCGATCAATTGTCGCTTCCGCTACCGTCATAGCTACTCCACCGTATTCTCCAGCGTCCCGATTCCCGCCATCGAAACCCGAATCTCATCGCCATGCGCCAGCGTGAAGGAATCCGGCGGCACGATTCCGGTTCCCGTCATCAAAAAACATCCATGGGGAAAACTGTTTTCGCGAAAAAGATATTCCACCAGCACCTTCGGATCGCGCTTCATCGACGCCAGCGTCGTGGTTCCGCTGAAAGCCTGGACCCCGCCGCGCCGGATCTCGATCGCGATCTCCGTCGACGCGTCCAGCGGCTCGGACAATACCAGAATGCCCGGACCCAGCGCGCAGCTTCCGTCATAAACCTTGGCCTGCGGCAGATACAGCGGATTCTCACCCTCAATATCGCGCGAGCTCATATCGTTCCCGATCGTATACCCCAGAACCTTCCCGCGCGGCGAAATCAGCAGCGTCAATTCCGGTTCCGGGACATTCCACTTCGAGTCGTGCCGGATCCTCACCTTCGCGCCCGACCCCACCACGCGATGCGCCGTCGCCTTAAAAAACAATTCCGGCCGTTCCGCGCTGTATACGCGATCGTAAAAATCCCCGCCGCCCGCGCTCTTCGATTCCTCCATCCGCGCGGTGCGGCTGCGGAAATAAGTCACGCCCGCGGCCCAAACTTCCTGCTGCTCGATCGGCGGCAACACGGCCCCGGGCGCCGGTATCTCATTTCCCGAGATCCCCTGCAAATACTCCCGCAAATCTTCCCGAGCCGTCAGATTCGCCGACTTCTCCGGCGGCAACGCAAAATATCGCGAATCCGATTCCAACACCCAACCGCCGCTGGTCCTATAAATTTTCAATTGACCCGATTTCCCGCGATATACACCGCGTTGATTGCTTCGGTATTGCCGATATTCTCCACGGGATTTCGATTGAGGATCAGCAGATCCGCCCACTTGCCCTGCGCGATCGTACCCAGATCCTTCGCGCCCAGAAATTCCGCGCCGCTCCTGGTCGCCGCGACGATCACCTGCATCGGCGTCAGCCCGGCATCGACCATAAGCTGCAACTCCCGCTGCTCGGAATAACCCGGGAAACGTCCCGGCGGACCGGCATCGGTGCCCGTGCCGTAGGGAATTCCCGCATCGGCGAGCGTTTTCAGATTTCGTTTCGCCATCTCGAAAAATCCGGGATAGCGGTCGTACTCGGGATCGTCGCGGACGCTCTTTTGATACGCCGCGCTCCTCAGCGTTTTGATCACGTTTTCCGATACGCCCCGCGTGAAAAACGGAGAATACAAAAACTTCGGATTGTGCCCGTAAATGAACAGCGATTCTTCGCGGTACAGCGTCGACGCCTGCTGCCAGGTGCCGTGCTTTTTCATGCTGTCGATCAATTCCTGGTCCACCGGTTGGTCGCGCACTTCGTGCGCCAGCGCGTCGACGCCATCGTTCACCACCGCTTTGGCGTCAGCGAGATAAAAAACGTGCGCGGTGACCCGCAGATGATGACGGTGCGCGCTGTCGATAATCGCCTTGGCGATGCTGTACGGCATCTTGATCTTGAAGGTGTGGTTATGATCGTCGATCCAGAACTTGACGATGTCCACGTGGTCCGCGGCCAGCTTATTCATCTCCGCGTCCACCTCGGCCGCGTTGGACACCTGCGGAGTCACACCCGCCAATCCGCCGTACGATCCTTTATAAACGAACCCCTGTCCCGCCGTGTAAATCCGCGCGACCCTTGGCCGGCCCGCGCGCTGCTCCGCGCGCATCTGGAAAATCGAGTCCTTCTCGGTGCCCATGCTGAGCACCGTGGTGACGCCGTAGGAAGCATACGTTTTCAGATCATGCTCGACGTTTTCGCGGGTGAAAAATTTCGCGTCCTGCGTCATACCGACGACGTCGCCCAGATGGCAGTGCAGATCGATCAGCCCGGGCATGACGTATTTCCCGGCCAGGTCGACGCGCTCAGCGCCGGCGGGCATTTGCAGTTGCGCTTCCGGCCCCACCCAGCGAATCCGCCCGTTATCGACGATCATCGCCTGCCGCCCCACGGGCTGCCGTCCGGTCCCATCGATCAGCGTGAAATTCTCAAAAACCTTAACTTCGCCGAACAGCGATCCGGCGAAAAACAGTACCAGCGCGGCCGCGCCGCTTCGACGCATGTTCATTGCCCTTGATGGGAAGTATATCATTCGCTGCCGTTTGTACTCTGCGTGACCAACCACCCGACGGACGCGGCCTTGCGTTGTACGCCTAACGGGATCTTCCCAATCCGCCGATTATTCTTTGTCCCATGCGTGCGATTAGTGTCTTCGCGCTGCTCGCGTGCCAGTGTGCCTTTGCTCAGCGCTATAACTTCAAGTTCTACGGCGAGGAGGAGGGGCTTGAAAATCTGGCCGTGCAGGTGCTGTTGCAGGATCGTGCGGGATTCCTGTGGGCGGGCACGCAAAACGGTCTCTATCGCTACGACGGCGCCCATTTCGCCGCCTTCGGCAAGAGCGACGGTCTGCCCGCCGCTCGCATCGAAGCCCTGCACGAATCCGTCGACGGCACGCTGTGGGCCGGCACGCAAAACGGCATCGCCCGCCGGCGTGGCGATTCATTCGAGGCCGTCCCTTTGGGTGTCGCCCGCGGCGTCCTTGGCCGTGAAGCCATCGCCTCGGACGCGGCCGGAACCCTGTATCTCGCTACCGAACGTGGCTTGGCCATCGGCTCCATTTTCCCCGGCCATCCCTTCCGTCTGATCGCATGCCCGGACGGCGCCGCCAGCGTCTACGTCGATTCAAACGCAGCGGTCTGGTTCGGATGCGGCCGCAAACTCTGCCGCCTCGATCAGGGCCAGGCTGTCGTCCAGGATGACATCCCGCCGGAACGCTGGGACGCGATCCTCGGCGACATTGAAGGCAATCTATGGATTCGCAGCGAAAAATCCCTCTACGTCCGCGCGCCCGGCTCGAACCGTTTCCAGCCGCGCCGCGGACCGCCCGAAGCCACCAACACCTATCCGACGCTGGCGATCGATCCCGCCGGCAAACTTCTGGTTCCCACCTATCGCGGTCTCGCCCGGCAGACTGACACCGGCTGGGAGATCATCGACGCCGGCCAGGGCCTAACCACGAACGATATCGCCGCCGTCGTCGAGGATCGCGAAGGCGCGGTCTGGCTGGGCCTGCTCGGCTCCGGGCTGGCGCGATGGCTCGGCTACAACGAATGGCAAAACTGGAGCCAGCAGGATGGTTTGAGCCGTGAATCCATCTGGTCTATCGCCCGCGGCGCGTCACATCGCTTGTGGGTTGGGACGCAATTCGGTTTGAATTACGCGGAAAATCACGACGGCAGTCTGGTCTGGCGGAAGCAGCCGATCGGGTCCAGAGGGCGCCCCGTGCAAATGATCCGCGCGCTCGCGCCCGCTCCCGACGGGACCCTGTGGGTCGGCGCTTCGCCCGGCGGATTGCTGCGTCTCAATCCCCGCACCGGCGAAACGCAATCCTTCGGCGCAGCCGACGGTCTGAACAGCGACAACGTCCGTCACATTCTGCTCGACCGGCTCGGCCGATTGTGGGTTTCGACGCGCGATGGTCTGTTCCTGCGTGAGGCCGGCGCGCGCACCTTCACCACCGCTCTCGCCGGGGAAACCTTTTACATGACGCTGCTCGATCGCAGCGGCGCGCTCTGGGCCGCCGGCGCACACGGCCTCGCGCGTTTCTCCGATGGGCAATGGAAGCGCTTCACCACGGCCAACGGCCTCAAATCCGATGTCGTCGCCCATCTCGCCGAAGATCCAGATGGCTCGCTGTGGATCAGTTATTACGACGCTTTCGGCCTCACCCGGCTGCGTTTCCCGCGCGGCCGGCTGACGCTCGATCATTTCAGCGCCGCTTCCGGCCTGGGGTCCGATAAATCGCTGTTTCTTGGCTTCGACGCGCGCGGCTGGTTGTGGGCCGGCTCCGATCACGGCGCCGACGCCTTCGATCGCGTGCGCTGGCGCCACTACGGCCGCTCCGACGGGCTCATCTGGGACGATTGCAACACCAACGCCTTCATGGCCGACCCCGACGGCGGCGTGTGGATCGGCACCAGCCGTGGTCTCTCCCGGTTCCTGCCCGCCGCCAATCGCCCCGCGAGCGTCCCCCCGCCGGTCGTCTTCACCTCCGTCAAATTCGGCGATCAGAACGCCGATCCAGCCAATATCGGCGAAATTCCGTATCGTCGCAATTCGCTTGACGTGAAATTCGCCGCGCTGACCTTCGTTCAGGAGTCGCGCGTGCTGTTCCGCTACCGCCTGGGCCAAAAGTGGATCGAAACCACGCAGCGCGAACTCACCTTTCCCCAGCTTCCCTCCGGCCAATACACCCTCGAAGTGATGGCCCGCAACGCGCAGGGCGATTGGAGCGCGCAACCGGTCCGCCTCAGCTTCCAGATCCTGCCGCCGTGGTGGCTGTCCTGGTGGTTCCGCATCGGGGCCGTGCTGTTCGTCCTGGCTCTTGGACAATTGATGTGGCAGCGCCGGACACACAGGCTGCAAGTGGAAAGATTCAGGTTGGAAACCGCCGTCGCCGAGCGCACTCGCGAACTGCTTCAGGAAAAGCATCGGGTCATCGAAGAAAAGGCCCGCGCCGAGCAGCAGAAGCTCGAAATCGAGCGCCTGCTCCAGGAGGCGCAGCAGGCCAGCCGGTCGAAAAGCGAATTTCTCGCCAACATGAGCCACGAAATCCGCACCCCGATGAATGGCGTCATCGGCATGACCGATATGGTGCTGGCCTCACCGCTCACGCCGGAGCAGCGCGATTACCTCGAAACCGCGCGTCTTTCCGCCACTTCGCTGCTGACCATCCTCAACGACGTGCTCGATTTTTCGAAAATCGAAGCCGGCCGCATGGAGCTGAGTCCCATCGAATTTTCGCTGCGCCAATCGGTGCAGGAAACCTCTAAGATCTTCTCGGTCGCCATCGCGGAGAAGAATTTGCGCCTGGAGCTCAGGTTCGACGAAGCGCTGCCCGATCGTGTTGTCGGCGACCCGGACCGCCTGCGGCAGGTGCTCCTCAACCTGATCGGGAACGCCATCAAGTTCACTTTCGCCGGCGGGGTCACCGTGAACGTCGAGCGCGCCTCGCGAAGCGCCGATCAGGTTCTCGCGCGTTTCGAGGTGCGCGACAGCGGCATCGGCATCCCGCGCGACAAGCAGCAGATCATTTTTGAAGCCTTCCGTCAGGCCGACGGGTCCACCACGCGGAAATACGGCGGCACCGGCCTCGGATTGTCCATTTCCTCGCGTCTGGTGGAAATGATGGGCGGATCGCTGGCCGTTGAAAGCGAACCGGGCCGCGGCAGCACCTTTCATTTCACCATCCGGCTGGGATTGCCGGCCAAAATGCAATCGGCCGCGCCGATTGATCCCGCCAGCTTGCAAAACATGTTCACCGCGGTCAACACCGCCGCCACGCCGCCCAGCCTTTACGTGCTGCTCGCCGAGGACAATCCCGTGAACCAGCGCGTGGCCATGCGCCTGCTCGAAAAGCGCGGCCATCGCGTCGCCCTGGCCACCACCGGACAGGAGGCGCTCGAGTGGGTCGACCGCGCCCGTTTCGACTTGATTTTGATGGACGTCCAGATGCCCGACATGGACGGCATCGAAGCCACCCTCCAGATCCGCCAGCGGGAAAAACAGACGGGCGGCTACACCCCCATCCTCGCCCTTACCGCCCATACCATGCCCGGCGACCGCGACCGGTGCCTGGAAGCCGGCATGAATGGATATATTCACAAACCCATCGAAGCGGCCGAATTTCTGGAGCTCGCCGAAGCCGCCGCAGCCGGACTTGTAACGCCACATGCCTCAGATGAAGCCTCAACCGCCTTGCGCCGTCCCCCGATTCATGGCAAACTGTTGGCGTAGTTTTGCTGATTAAAGGCAGCATCTGCTGCATTGTCGCGTATCACGCCATTGGTTGTCGTAGACGTGTCCGGACCTGCCCCGATTCACCGTTTCAAAAAACTCCAGAAGGACTGTAAATGAAGAATATTTTCGTAGGGAATTTGAGCTTCGGCGCGACCGAAGACTCGGTTAGGGCTCTGTTTGAGCCGTACGGAACGATTGAGCGCGTTAACATTATCACAGATCGCGACACCGGCCAATCCCGGGGTTTCGGTTTCGTGGAAATGAGTGGGAATGCCGAGGCGCAGCGCGCTATTCAAGAGCTCGATGGGCGGGAGTTTGATGGACGGCCCTTGAAAGTGAACGAAGCTCGTCCGAAAGAAAACCGCGGATTCGGCGGTGGTGGCGGAGGTGGAAATCGCGGCGGCCGCGGCAAACGCTGGTAGAATCCGGCTCCGCCCCGGGCAGCGGCTCCAAGCCCCTGCCCACGGGGGCGGAGCAAATCCCTCCCAAAGCAATTCTTCTTCCCCTCCCATTCAGCCGTACAAAATACTTGTAAATAATACGGCCCTCCAAGACTTACCACCGCCCCAATCAGCTTTTGTCAATGATTTTCAATCAATTGAACGAAGGCCGCGGACTTGCATAATCGCGGGTGAGGACCATGACCACACAGAGCTTCGAGAATCTCGATTTCAGCATCCTGATCGAGGTAGAAAACCGGCTTGCCTATCTTCAACAATGGGACGACGGCGTCTGGAGTGAACCGCACCGTTTCCATTTGCCGGTTTGCCCCGAATCGCTGCAACAAGTTCCGGTGCTCTCGCAGGCGCTAAGAAGTTTCCGCCACGACCCGCAGATCGCCCAGCTTCGCGATGCCATCACCCACGGCCGCTGGACCCAGTCGGCCGCGGAAAAGGCGGGCCGTCTGGCCCGGTTTTGGGCCGCCATCCAGGCTTCGTTCCGCCAGTGGGCGCGCCAGATCGGCTAAAAGTTGTTTTCCTTGCCCGCGCGGTGATATGCTTCTCCTCGTCTGTCCGTGTCGACAAGGAGCAATGCGATGAAACTGGCACTGTGCACGCTCGCGCTGATCGGCGCAACCGCTTACGCGCAATCCAAGGAACCGCTGGTCGAGTTCGATATGATGACCGCGCAGGAGGTCAAAGCCGCGATCGAGTCCGGCAAGACCACCGCGATCATCTACAACGGCGGGACCGAGTTTCGCGGACCGCAGAACGTCAATGGAGGCCACACATTAATCGCTCGCGAGGTCTCCAGGCGCATTGCGCTTAAACTGGGCAACGCGATCGTGGCGCCGGTGCTTCCTTATTCGATCAATCGCGCCGATCCGGCGCTGCCGGGCACCATCGGCATCACCGGCGAATTGTTTGCCGCCATGAACGAACAGATTGCCGAACAGATGATTATCAATGGCTTCAAGAACATCGTGCTGATGGGCGACCACGGCGGCGGCCAGAAGGAGCTGGCCGAAGTCGCCACCAAACTGGACCAGAAGTATCACGATAAGGGAATCCGCGTGATTTTCTGCGGCGCGGCCTACGCCGGCACCAAAGACCATCCGGGCGCGCAGCCGACGTTTGAGAAATGGCTCGCCGACAATGGCTATCCTTCCGGCGGCCACGGCGGCGTCTCCGACACCTCGGAAATGATTTATCTCGGCGAGGATAAAGGATGGGTGCGGATGGACCAGCTCCCCACGGCCGTCGGCGATCCGGTGGGTAAACGCGATCCGAATGTTCCCCGCATCCACAATGGCATCACCGGCGACGCCCGCCGCTCCAGCGCCGAGTTGGGCAAGAAGTTTATCGACATGAAGGTTGATTACGCCGTACGCGAGATCAACGAGCTGCTCGGATCGAAGCCGGCCGCATCCGCGCACTAGCCGGGAACATCGCCGGATTTGACGAAACGCTCACCCGAGTGGTATCGTCGGCAGTTCGTAAATGCAACCCGCCACGTCTGCCGCCAATAACGCCAACGCCCGTAACGCCGTCGCCGCCGGATTTCTCGGCTGGACCATCGACGCCTTCGATTTCTTCGTCCTCGTCTTCACCGTTTCAGCGATCGCCAAGGATTTCAACCGCTCCATCCCCGCCGTCGCCCTGACCATCACCGCCAGCCTGGCCACGCGGCCCGTCGGCGCCTTCGTTTTTGGACTCCTCGCCGATCGTCTGGGCCGCCGCGTCATCCTGATCGCCAATATTCTTTTTTATTCGGTGATGGAAATTCTCTCCGGCCTCGCGCCGAGCTACGCGGTTTTCTTCGCGCTGCGCCTGCTCTACGGGATCGGCATGGGCGGCAACTGGGGCGTCGGCGCGTCGCTCGCCATGGAATCGGCGCCGCCGAAATGGCGCGGCGTTTTATCAGGATTGCTTCAGGAAGGCTACGCCGTGGGCAATATTCTCGCCGCGGCCGCCTATTTCCTGGTGTTCCCGCACTGGGGCTGGCGCGCCATGTTCTTCGTGGGCGCCGCGCCGGCGCTGCTCACCATTCTTCTCTGCCTGAAAGTGGAAGAACCGCAGGCCTGGCATGAATCGCGCACCGACTGGACCACGTACCGCAATGCCGTCTTCGGAAACCTGCCGCTGTTTCTCTACCTGATCGCGCTGATGACCATGATGAATTTCATCTCCCACGGCACCCAGGATCTTTACCCGACCTTCCTCCAGCGCGCCCGCGGCTTCAACGTCAGCACCACGTCCATCATCAGCATCATTTCGATGACCGGCGCGCTCGCCGGCGGTTTGGTCTTCGGTCACATGTCCGACCGGCGCGGCCGGCGCAAATCGATGGTGACCGCGGCGCTGCTCGGCGTGCTCACGATTCCGCTGTGGGTGCTCGCGCCGAATGAACCGCTGATCGTGGTGGGAGCCTTCGCCATGCAGTTCATGGTGCAGGGCGCCTGGGGCATCATTCCCGCGCACATCAACGAACTTTCGCCGCCCCAGCTCCGCGGATTTTTTCCCGGCCTGGCCTATCAGTGCGGCGTGCTGATCGCGTCCACCAGCGCCTACATCGAAGCCCGCTTCGCCGAGCATTTCAGCTATGCCACGGCGATGGGCGCAATGGCCGCCGCGGTGCTGCTGATCGGCGCGGTGGTGATCTGGGCGGGTCCGGAAGCCAAGGGAGTCTCTTTCGTAGGCCGGAAACCGGCCGCCGGTGACTGACCCTTCGATCGTTATCCAAAAAAAACAAGGGCGCCGGACTAACCCGGCGCCCGACGCTCTCAAAACGCCCTTAGTGAATCGCCGCCGGATCCGCCTCGACGCCCCAGTTTTCCCAGGCCGGCGCGCCATACAGATCGCGCAGCTCGATCACGTCCACGCCGTCGCTCACTTCGCGCGCCAGAATCACGTCGGCAGTGCCCGACTTCACCCGCGATCCGGTCACGTCGATCTCATCGCCCGCTGCGAAATTCGTTTTCAGAAAATTCATAAAATCTTTCGGCGCGAGATAAACGTCGACGGTATTCGCCTTGGTCTTCAGCATCACGTGTACTCCCGCAAGCGGCTGGCCCACCGGAACCACACGCACCGCCGTCACCGTGCCCGACGCCGCCACGGCGGTCGCCGGATTGTACGCCGGACCATTGGCCGCTTTCGCCGGAATCATCATCAGCGCGAGCGCAGACACACTAAGCATCACCTTCGTGAATTTCATTTTTCTTGTCTCCAGTTGTGAAATCTTGGCGGCTGCCGCCGCTGCCTGTACTGCTTATCCTGTCGATGGAAAAGATGATTTTCGCCGCGGCAAGGTTACTTCGCTAAGTCAAACAATTTTCTCGAATTTGTTCGAAATTCCTCTGTAACCAAACGCCGTGCCGCACCGTCACCCGCCGTGCCATGATGAAGAAGTATTCGAAAGGAGCCGCAGCGTGAGCACTACTTTGCCTTCCACCAAGAACGCCCTTCAGGAACTCGCCGATTACGGCCAATCCGTATGGCTCGACTACATCCGCCGCAGTCTCATGTCGAGCGGCGAACTGGCGCGTCTGATCGCGCAGGACGGCCTCGCCGGCATGACCTCCAATCCGGCCATTTTCGAAAAAGCGATCACCGGCAGCACCGATTATTCCGACTCTCTCGCCGCGCTTGAAAACGCGAACCTGGACGCGATGTCTCTTTATGAACGCCTCGCGATTCCCGATATTCAGAGCGCCGCCGACGCGCTGCGTCCGGTTTATGAGCGCAGCAATTTCCGCGACGGCTACGTGAGTCTTGAGGTATCGCCGTTTCTGGCGCACGATACGCAAGCCACCATCGACGAAGCGCGCCGCTTGTGGAAAGCGGTCGGCCGCGAAAATCTGATGGTGAAAGTTCCCGGCACGCCCGAAGGCATTCCCGCCGTCGAGCAGCTGCTGAGCGAAGGCATCAACGTCAACGTCACCCTTCTGTTCTCGCAGCAGGTATACGAAAAGGTCGCGCAGGCCTACATCTCCGCGCTCGAAAAGCGCTCCGGCAATCTGCAAAAAATGGCCAGCGTCGCCAGCTTTTTCGTCAGCCGCATCGATTCGCTGATCGATCCCATCGCCAAGGCGAAGCTCAAAAGCGCAACGCCGGCCGAGCGCAGTCTCATCGAACAGGTGATGGGAAAAGTGGCCATCGCCAACGCCAAGCTGACCTACGCGCGCTATCAGGAAATTTTCAGCGGCGCGCGCTGGGAGGCGCTGAAATCGCGCGGCGCGCAAACCCAGCGCCTGCTCTGGGCCAGCACCAGCACCAAGGATCCCGCCTATCGCGACGTTCTCTACGTCGAAGAACTGGTCGGCCCCGATACGGTCGACACCATCCCTCCGGCGACCTTCGACGCTTTCCGCGATCACGGCCGCGCGCGCTCGAGCCTCGAAGAAAATCTCGGCGGAGCGCGCGCGACCATGGACGCGCTCGCGAAAATCGGCATTTCGATGGACGAAATCACCGGGCAGTTGCTGCGGCAGGGCGTAAAACTTTTCGCCGAAGCCTTCGACAAATTGCTCAACTCGGTCGATCGCAGGTGCAAGGTAAAGGCCGGCGCGGAAATCAACTCGCAGACCTTCTCGCTCTCATCCGATTTGCAAAAACTCTTGAATGCCGCCATGGAAGACTGGCAGATCGGCGGAAAAGTCCGCCGCCTGTGGGCGCGCGACGCTGCGCTCTGGACCCATTCCGACGAATCGAAATGGCTGGGCTGGCTCGACGTTATCGAAAATCAGCTCGAAAACAAAGCGCATTTCGAAAATCTCGCCGCGGAAATCAAGCAGGCCGGATTCAAGTACGCCTTGCTGCTCGGCATGGGCGGTTCCAGCCTGTGCCCCGAAGTGCTCAAAAAATCCTTCGGCAAGATCGACGGCTTCCCGGAGTTGTTCGTCCTCGATTCCACCGACCCGGCGCAGATCCGCGATTTCGAAAAGAAAATCGATCTGGCCAAAACGATTTTCATCGTGTCGAGCAAATCCGGCTCCACGCTCGAACCTAACATCTTCAAGCAATATTTCTTTGAGCGTGCAGGCAAAGACGGCAGCCGCTTTATCGCCATCACCGATCCCGGCTCGCACCTGGAAAAAGTGGCGGCCGAGGATAAATTCCGCCACATCCTGCACGGCGTCCCCTCCATCGGCGGACGCTACTCCGCGCTCTCCGATTTCGGCATGGGTCCCGCTTCCGTCATGGGTATCGATGCCGGCGATTTTCTCGATCGCGCCGAATCGATGGCGGTTTCCTGCTCGCATTGCGTGCCGATCGAAAAAAATCCCGGCGTGATGCTCGGCCTGGTGCTCGGCGTCTGCGGCACGCACGGCCGCGATAAAGTCACGCTGATCCCTTCACCCGGAATCGTGGACCTCGGCGCATGGCTGGAGCAGCTTCTCGCCGAATCGACCGGCAAGCAGGGTAAAGGACTCATCCCCGTCGACCGCGAGACGCTCGCCTCGCCCGGCGTCTACGGCAGCGACCGCGTGTTCGCCTATCTGCGTCTCACCTCCGCGCCCGACGCCGCGCAGGATGCCGCCGTGCAGAAACTCGCCGATGCGGGCCAGCCTGTCATTCGCATCGATGTCGCCGATGTAATGAATCTCGGCCAGGAATTTTTCCGCTGGGAAATTGCCACTGCCGTCGCCGGATCGATTCTCGGCATCAACGCCTTCAATCAACCCGACGTCGAAGCGAGCAAAATCGCCACGCGCAAACTCACCGACGAATACCAGCGCAGCGGCTCGCTGCCGGCTGAAAAACCGTTCTTCAGCGCCAACGGCATCAGCCTTTTTTCGAACGACGCCAACGTCAAGGCGCTGGGCCAGCAGAAAACGCTCGCCGATTTTCTGCGCGCGCACCTCAATCGCCTGCAAGCCGGCGATTATTTCGCGCTGCTCGCGTATGTCGAAATGAACGATCAGCACCAGGGGGCTCTTTCGGGCATGCGCATGAAAATCCGCGACCGCAAACGCGTCGCCACGTGTCTCGGCTTCGGCCCGCGGTTCCTGCACTCCACCGGCCAGGCCTACAAAGGCGGACCCAACACCGGTGTGTTCCTTCAGGTCACCTCGAACGACCCCGCCGACCTTGCCGTTCCAGGACAGAAATATTCTTTCGGCGTGGTCAAGGCGGCGCAGGCTCGCGGCGATTTCGAAGTTCTCGCCGAACGCAACCGCCGCGCGCTGCGTGTCCATCTCGACCATCCCGAATCCGGCCTCAAGGCGCTGGAATCAGCAATCGCTGAAGCGTTACAGTAGGAAAGCACTCAGCTTTCCGCGGTCAGCCCTCCGCTGATTGCTGATCGCTGACGGCTGACCGCTGAGGAAAAAATGACCATCGATCCAACCGACCATCACGGCCGTCCGGGCGACCCTTGCGCCATGGTGATCTTCGGCGCCTCCGGCGATCTGACCAAGCGCAAGCTGATCCCGGCGCTGTACAATCTGGCCAAGGATGGCCTGCTTGCCAAGGAGTTCGCGCTGATCGGGTTCGCCCGGAACGACATGCGCTCGGATGAATTTCGCGCCAAGCTCACCAGCGAAATTCGCGAATTTGCCACCACCACCGTCGATGAAGACCTGTGGCACTGGTTCTCCGAGCGCATCTATTACGTCGCCGGCGAATTCGGCGACCCGGCCGCGTTCCAGCGCCTGAAACAGCAGTTGGCCGTGGTGGAGCGCGAACACGGAACTAAGGGAAATTGTTTTTATTACCTGGCCACCGCGCCGGGATTTTTCGCGCCCCTGGTCCAGCAGCTCGGCTGCGCGGGCCTGATGAAGGAAGACAACGGATGGCGCCGCGTCATTATCGAAAAACCGTTCGGCCGCGATTACGATACCGCCCTGAAGCTCAACCGCGAGATCCGCGAAGTTTTAAAGGAAAAGCAGATCTACCGCATCGATCATTACCTCGGCAAGGAAACCGTGCAGAACATCATGGTGTTCCGTTTTTCCAACGGAATTTTCGAGCCGATCTGGAATCGCCGCTACATCGATCACATCCAGATTACGGTGGCCGAAACGGTCGGTGTCGAAACGCGCGGCGGCTATTACGAAACCGCCGGCACTCTGCGCGATATGGTGCCGAATCACATTTTTCAACTGATCTCGCTCACCGCGATGGAGCCGCCGATTTCCTTCGACGCCGACGTGGTCCGTGATGAGCAGGCCAAAATCCTTAAGGCGATTCCGCCGATGGCTCCGGAAGACGTCTTAACCCGCACCGTGCGCGGCCAGTATGGCGAATCCGTCAACGGAACCGAGCGCATGGCGGGCTACCGGCATGAGCAGGACGTCTCCCCCACTTCGCGCACCGAAACCTATATCGCTTTGAAGCTGTTTATCGAGAACTGGCGCTGGGCCGACGTGCCGTTTTACGTCCGCACCGGCAAGCGTTTGCCCAAACGCAGCACGGAAATCGCCATTCAGTTCAAGCGCGCGCCGTTCCTGCTGTTCCGCAAAACCGCGGTCGGCGAGTTGACGCCCAACCGCCTGGTATTGCACCTTCAGCCCGACGAAGGAATTTCGCTGAGCTTCGGCGCGAAAATTCCCGGACCCACCGTGCGCATCGGCGGCGTGCAGATGGATTTTCAATACAAGGATTATTTCGGCACCACGCCTTCCACCGGCTACGAGCGCCTGTTATACGACTGCATGCTCGGCGACGCCACTTTGTTCCAACGGTCGGACATGGTGGAAACCGCCTGGAGCGTGGTCGCCCCGATTCAGGACGTGTGGGACGCGCTGCCGCCACGCAAATTCCCGAACTATGAGGCGGGCTCGTGGGGTCCGGCGGAGGCCGATGAAATGCTCGCCCGCGACAATCGCCAGTGGAGCTCCGGCGAATGACAGCTCAAAGTGGCATAAGCCGCCAGGCTTGTGCTCTTGACGTCGCAATGCGTTCTGGGGGCGCACGCAGCGGATCACAAATCCGGCAAAGTCCCGCAGTTCTTCGGAGCGCCGCCAGATGATCCTCGCCGGCGACATCGGCGGCACCAACACCCGCCTCGCTTTCTTCGATGGGCCGCAGCCGCGCGAAATCCAGGTTTTTCCCAGCGCCCGATATCCGGCGCTCGCCGCGATCGTGACCGAATATCTCACCGCGCACCGGCAAACGGCCGAAGCCGCCTGTTTCGGCATCGCCGGACCGGTGCGGCACGGCGTCGTCGAAGCCACCAATCTTCCCTGGAAAATTCACGCGGCGCAGCTCGCCGCCGATATCGGCGTCAAGAATCTGCGCCTGCTCAATGATCTTGAAGCCAACGCCTACGGCATCGCCGCGCTCGGCGATTCCGATTTTGCTACCCTTCGCGAAGGCGAAAACGAGCCGCGCGGCAATCGCGCGCTGGTCTCCGCCGGCACTGGTCTGGGCGAAGCCGGCCTGATCGCGATCGACGGTCATCACGTCCCCTTCGCCAGCGAAGGCGGGCACGCCGATTTCGCCCCCCGCAATCCCAGCGAAGTCGCGCTTTTCGAATATCTGGCCGAGCGCTTCGGCCACGTGAGCTATGAACGGATTCTGTCCGGCCCCGGCCTGGTGAACGTCTACGATTTTTTCCGCGACACGGGCCGCGCCCAAGAACCGCCGTGGCTCGCGCAAGAACTCGCCGCGGGAGATCCCTCGGCGGCGATTACGCGCAACGCCGAAAAAAGCGAATTGTGCGCGCTCGCCCTGAACCTTTTCATCACCGTCTACGGGGCTGAAGCCGGCAACATCGCCCTGCGCCTGCTCGCCACCGGCGGAGTTTATTTAGGCGGAGGCATCGCTCCCAAAATCGCCGGAAAGCTGCGCGAACCCGAGTTCCTCAAAGCCTTCGACGATAAAGGCCGCGTCGGAAAATTGCTGGAAGCGATTCCGGTGCGCGTCATTCTGAATGATAAAACCGCGCTCCTCGGAGCCGGCCGCGTCGCGCTGGGATTGAAGGACGTATCGTGAGCCAGATGTGGCGCACCCACGCATGGTGCGTGGCGAAACCTGTTCGCCTGCGAACCGCGGCCCAAGGAAGGGGCCAGTGCCGGCCTTTTCCGCACCCTCATCTGTGTCTGGGCTTTCGCGCAACGGAAACTAAGCACGAATGAAGGAAATTGTCGTTCTCGGCGGCGGATTCGGCGGAATCTACACCGTTCGCCGGCTCGAAAAACTGCTCGGCCGCGAAGAAGCGCGCCTCCGTTTGGTCAACCAGGAAAATTATTGGGTCTATCAGCCGATGCTGCCCGAGGTCATCTCCGGCTCCATCGGCCTCACCGACGTCGTCTCGCCCATCCGCCAGCTTTGCCCGCGCACGCAACTGGTGATGCGCGAAGTCGAAGAGATCGATCTTAAGAATCGCGTCATCACCGTCAGCCCCGGTTTCCGTCCGCGCCGTCTGGAATTGCACTACGACTATCTGGTGATCGCGCTCGGCGGCGTCACCAATTTTTACGGCATGCCCGGGCTGCTCGAACATGCGCGCCCCTTCCGCACTCTGGCCGACGCGCTGGCGCTGCGCAATCACCTGCTTCGCGCTCTCGAAGAAGCCGACGTCGAAACCGATCCCGAAATGCGCCGCAAGCTGCTGACCTTCGTCGTCGCCGGCGGCGGATTTTCCGGCGTCGAGGCGATGGCCGAGATCAACGATTTCGTCCGCGCCGTCAAAAGCCATTATCTTCATCTGCGCCAGGAGCCGGTGCGCTGCTTCCTGATCCACTCCCGCGATCGCATCTTGCAGGAAATGGCCGAGCCACTCGCCCTGTTCGCGCAGAAAATCTTAACCAGACGCGGCGTCGAAATGATTTTCGAGGATCGCCTGGCCGCGGCCACTTCGGAAAAGGCGATTCTCAAATCCGGCCGCGAAATTCCGTGTAAAACGCTGGTCTCCACCGTCCCCTCGATCATCGCGCCGGTACTCGAGAAGCTCGATTGTCCCAAAGCCGCCGGCCGCTTGAAAGTCAATTCGAGTCTCGAACTTGAAGGCTATGAAGGCCAGGTCTGGGCGCTGGGCGATTGCGCGTCGATCAAGACCGCCCAAGGCAGCGCCGTTCCGCCGACGGCGCAGCACGCCACGCGCGAAGCGCAAACCGTGGCGCGGAACATTGTCGCGGCGCTGCGCGGCGGCGCGAAAACGCAGTTTGCCTTTGAAGGATTGGGCACGCTCGGTGCGCTCGGCCATTATTCCGCCGTTGCCGACATTATGGGCGTACGCGTCTCCGGCCTGCTCGCCTGGCTTCTCTGGCGCGGAATTTATCTGGCGAAAATGCCCGGGATCAATCGCAAAATGCGCATCGCGCTCGACTGGCTGATGGCCCTGCTGTTCCCGCCGGATCTGGTACAGATCAAAGTGCTGCATGAATCCGGTGTTTCGCGCCAGCACTTCGAATCGGGCGAAATCGTCTTCAACCAGGGCGACTTGGGCGATAGCGTCTATGTCATTGAAAAAGGAACCTGCCAGGTGCTGCGCGAATCACCAGGCGAAACCCAGCACCTGGCCGACCTGGGCGCCGGCGATTACTTCGGCGAAATGGCCGTGCTGGCCGACGTCAGCCGCAACGCCACCATCCGCGCCACCAGCCCTATGGACGTTTTGCTGATTAAAAAGGGTGATTTCAACGTGCTCAAGACCAGCATCCCCGCTTTCGGCGACGTTTTCCGCGAACTGGCCCGAAAACGGGAGCAGGCTCCCGAAAGTTGAAAAACAAATTCCGGCGGCGCTGTTTTATACACAGATCATCCACCGCGTATCGGCGGTAACCGTTTCATTCCAAACGAAATAATAGCTGATGAAAGCGTCAAGAAATTGTCGTTTTTCTATTGACCGTGAAAAGGTTCAGGTGCATCATGAGGATGGTTCCAAGAGGTTCGAAGGACAGTGAGCCTGGCGGGAAGTAGCGGATCCGGAACGATGATCCGTAGCGCTAACGAATAAGAGATTATTTTAAACGCTGCGGGGAGCGAAGGAAAATCGGGCAACTCGCAAAGGCAAGCTTCCGCACCTGGAATCGGATAGAGCGCTACGATCCCGAAGGATCGAGAGATCCCGGAGGGGAGCGGAAATTCGATCGACAGATGTGGAGTTTCGGAATCGAACTTGACGACGGGTGGCGCGCAACGATCACACCCTGCAAGGCGATAAAAAGCTGAACAGGGGTGGGAGCGCGATCATCGAACGGGTCAGGCGCAGATTCTGGAATTGCCTCGAAGATGCAGGCCAGGAGCGTCAACCCGGCCGCGGTGGCGGATCGAAAGATCAATCATCGTTGCCGGCGAGCGAAAGGCCGCTTCGGGAAGCAGGCTTCTACTGAAACGGAGATTACCGCGGACGCGCACCAGCGCATTGATCCGCAGCCGGAGAAACACCGGCGGCGGGGAGCAAAGGGCTCACGTTCCGACGTTTCGGATGCCGTGTTTCGACCGTGTATACCGGTCGGGGAACGAGCTGACTGACGGGTCACTTGGAACCATTTTTATTTTCAGTCTGACATCGTCGTGGCGCACGCACTCGTGCGTGCCGCGTCGATACTCATATCGACGCGGGCGTCCGTAACCAGACGTCTCCGGCAAAATCGTCCCGACTACTTGGCCTCTTCCGCCTGCTCTTTTCTCCACGACATTTTTTCCCGGCACGGACGGAAGCTCGCGAAATTGCAGCGGCACGGCGCGCAGCGATAGGGCGTTGCTCCGATGCGCATTAACAGACGCGTCCAGAACGGCGGACGGTAATACTGTTCGCTCCAGGTGCTCAAATCCTGCCGGTAGCAGCGCGGGCAGCGGGCGTATTTCCAGGCTCCGCCGGCCCACACACTAGTCTCCCAGCGGGCACGGCAGCGGCGGCAGCGCAATGGATAAATTCCAAACAGTCCCTTGCAAATTTCCGCCAGATTGCGCCGTTGCGACACACGTATGTCGCGTGTTCCGCACTGTGGGCACGAAAGCCGCATTGTAATGAATTTCTAAAAATTATAAACGATTTTTGCGTCTACCGCGTTACGTTTAATGCGGTTTTTCGATGCCGCGAAACATAGCGGGTAACATAGCCGGAAAACGCCTGTTGCAGCAGGTTTTTCAGGCGTTCGCCGCGGCGGATGGTGTAGCCATCCACCGAAATCACCGGCAGCAGCTCGCGCGTGCTGGAGCTGATAAACACTTCGTCCGCGCCCTCCAGATCGGCCGGGAAAAGCGTCTTTTCGATGATCCGCACGCCCGAAACCTGAATTTCCTCCACCAGCAGCATCCTGGTCACCCCGGGCAGACAACCCGAATCGAGCGGCGGCGTCCGCACCTCCTCGCCGAACGCCAGAAAAATATTGGCCGAGGTGCATTCCGACAATTCGCCGCGCTCGTTCAGAAGAATCACTTCATCGAGCCCCTGCTCATGCGCCCGCTCATACCAGGTCAAATTCTGCGCCCAGGATAAGTACTTCACCCCGGCAAACTCATTGGCCGCGTACCGCGCATTGGGAACGACGCCCAGCTTCACGGCGCCGCCCCAATCGGCGACGTCGGCGGTAAAGGCGATCACATCGAAATCGCGCGTCGCCGCCGGACCCTCCCACATTCCTCCGTGATTCCGCACCACCACCACGCGCAGCGTCGCCTCCTGTGCATGATTCGCTTCAATCAGCCGGTACAGCCGCTCTTCGAGCCACGACGCGTCGTTCGGAAACGGCACGCGCATCAGCTTCGCGTCGCGCTGCATCCGCGCCGAGTGGCGTTCCCAGGCGAACATCACGCCACGGTAGACCCGGATGGTCGAAAACACCCCCCACCCGTTCAGCAATCCCACCTGCCCGGGCGAAACGCACAACTCACCCGCGTCGCGGATCTCGTCGTTATGCAATAGGAAACGGTGCATGCTGGTTCCATTCTAGCGATTCGAGTTGCATCCCACAGGCCTTTTTTAGCATCATTAAAACTGACACGAAAAGAGGAAACGATAACACATGGCCGGTGATCATACTTTGAATTTTTCCGACAGCTCCTGGGATCAGGAGGTCCTCAAATCCGAGGTCCCCGTTCTGGTGGACTTCTGGGCGCCGTGGTGCGGCCCCTGCAAGGCGATGGCTCCCACGGTGGACGCGCTGGCGACGGAGTACCATGGCCGGCTGAAGGTCGGAAAATTGAACACCGACGATAATCCCGCCACCGGCATGCGTTATCAGGTTCGCGGCATTCCGACGCTGTTGTTGTTTAAGGACGGCAGAGTCGTCGATCAGCGAGTGGGAGCGATGCCGAAATCCGAAGTTCTAAAATGGCTCGCGCCGCACCTGCCGGTAGCGACGGACACAGCCGCCGGCTGATTCTACATTGCCGGCGGATTCGGCTTTTGTTCACCTCCGCTTCTAGCCAAGCTCACGTCCTTTTTCTGGCACCCTGCTGGAAGCGATCCCGTCTTTTTTGCTCATCGGCCGTATCCCTCCGGCCGCTCGGAGCATCGAAGATAGTAGACTAATTGTTGCGTTACGTCATGCGGTACGTCCTACTTGTATTTTCTGTCGGAACACTTCTCGCGGCCGGCCCGGCTCTGGACGATCGCGCACGAAAGCTTTTTGAAACAACGGATTACCAGGAATCACTGGCACTGCTTGCCTCCGTCGTGGACAAAAATGCCGCCGAGCTGGCCATCATGGGCCAGGATTATTTCATGCTCGGCGAGTACAGGAAATCCACGGAGGCCCTGGAAAAAGCCGCGGCGCTCGAACCGGATGATCCGCGGATTCTGCACTGGCTGGGACGCGCTTACGGACGCCGCGCGGAGATGGCCAACTTCTTCAGCGCGCCCGGCTATGCCAACAAGTCGCGCCTTGCGCTTGAAAAATCGGTGGAGCTTGATCCGTCCAACCGGGACGCCACCGGGGACCTGCTCGATTATTACCTGGATGCGCCGAATTTTCTCGGCGGAGGAATGCAAAAAGCCGAGGCGCTGGCTAGACTGATCGGCCGCACCGATCCGGCCGAAGGACACTATGCGCAAGCGCTGATCGAGGATAAGCGCAGGCACTATGACGCCGCCGAAGACCAATTGCGGCGGGCGGCCGAACTGGCGCCCCGGCAAGTTGGCCGGTTTGTCGCGCTGGCGAAGTATCTGGCCAAACGCGGACAATATAAAGAGAGCGACGCCATGTTCGACAAGGCCGCCAGGCTCGCCCCCAACGATCCGCAGATCATGTTTGAGCGTGCCAGTACGTATGTGAAGGACCGGCGCAATCTGGGCCAGGCGCGGCAATTGCTCGAAAAGTATTTGCACACGCCGCTGACGCCGGACGATCCCCCGCGGCAGGAAGCCGAAGCGCTGCTCAGAAGGATCGGGAACTGATGTTTCACCGCGAAGCGCTGCGCTCGAGCCTGGAGGCGCTGCGCGCTAATAAAGTCCGCGCGTTTCTGACCGCGCTCGGACTGGTGATCGGCAACGCCAGCGTGATTCTGGTGGTGACCATTTCGCTGGTCGGGAAAAATCGCATTTTAGAAGAGATCCAGCGTGTCGGCTCGAACCTGATTTACGCGCAGTACGAATCGGGAAACAACGGGGCCATCGCCACGGCTGACGCCGATTTCGTGAAAATCGCCGACGTGGAGGCGGTGCGCGAGAAATTCGGCTCGCGCATCGTTGCCGCTACCGGCGTCATGAACAGCATGGACCGGATGTGGGTGAACGGGCGGGAGCAGGACGTCGCCATCATCGGCACCGATCAATATTATCCGGTGGTGCGAAATTTACAGCTTCTGGCCGGCCGCTACCTGGACGCGAGCGACGTGAAGGAGCGTCATCACGTCGCGCTGCTGATGCAAAAACTGGCGCAGCGGCTGTTCGGCGGCGCGGAAGCCTCCATCGGCAAGACCATCAAGCTGCACGGCCTGCAATTCACCGTGATCGGCGTCTTTCGCGAACGCATCGACACCTTCAGCCTGACCGAGCTGACCGGCGAAAACGCCATGATCCCGATCACCGTGCTCAAGTATTTCGCCCAGATCGAGCGCATCGATCCCTTGTACATTCAGGCCAAGAGCATGGCCGACGTCGAGCCGCTGACCAATGCCGTGCGGGTGCTGCTTGAGGGCCGGCATCGTCCCGGGGCCCATTATTCCGTGGCGAATCTGAGCGCCATTCTGGCCGCGGCGCGGACCATCGGCGACGTGTTGACCATCGTGCTGGTGGTGGTGTCGGCCATCGCGCTGATTATTTCCGGAATCGGCATCATGAACATCATGCTGGTGACGGTGACGGAGCGCACCCGCGAAATCGGATTGCGCATGGCGGTGGGCGCGGCGCGGCGCGATATTCTGGAACAATTTCTGGCCGAAGCGGTGCTGATCAGCCTGAGCGGAGGCGTGGCCGGAACGCTGATCGGCGTGGCCATCCCGCTGAGCGTGCAATTTTTCACGGACGAAATTCAGATCCCGATTTCGCTGCTCTCGATCGCCGTTTCCTTTACGGTTTCGCTTTTTGTCGGACTGGTGTTCGGGCTGCTGCCGGCCAATCGCGCGGCGAGATTGAATCCCACCGACGCGCTGCGATACGAGTAAGCCGAAGGCCTCAGGCTGCGCCGCGGCGAGCGCCATCCTGGCGGTTTCCACTCTCTCACGTTACACTGCTACAATCAAGAGCGCGGTACGCGATGAGCAAGACGGAAAATCAACTTCGCGAAGAGATTGTGCGGGTCGGGCGGCTCGTATTTGAAAAGGGCTGGGTCGCCGCCAACGACGGCAACATCACGGTGCGGCTGAGCGACGGTCATCTGCTTTCCACTCCCACCGGGGTTTGCAAAGGAATGATGAAACCGGAGGACCTGATCGTCTGCGATCTGGACGGCGGAAAAATTCACGGCGAGCGCGAACGCACCACGGAAATGGCCATGCACCTGACCGTTTACCGCATGCGTCCGGACATCCATAGCGTGGTGCACGCGCATCCGCCGGTGGCTACCGGATTCGCCTGCGCCGGGCGCGCGCTGAACATCGGGCTTTTGCCGGAGGTGGTCATTTCGCTCGGCTCGGTGCCGCTGGCCGATTACGGATTGCCCGGCACGCCCGCATTGACCGCGGGAATGCTTCCTTATATCGCCAAGTACGATGCGCTGCTGATGGCGAATCACGGCGCGGTGTCCTACGGCGAGGATCTGTGGCAGGCTTATTTCCGCATGGAGATGGTGGAGCATTATGCGCGCATTCTGCTGGTGGCGGAACTGCTCGGCGGGGCCCGGGCGCTGCCGCGGGTGGAAGTGGAAAAACTGTTCGAGTCGCGGACGCGCTATCGCGTGAAATCGCGGAATCATTTCGAGCCGGGCGCGCCGATGACCGCCGAGGATCTGCCGGAGCCGGGCGAAAAGATCGAAATGACGCGCGAGCAGCTGGTGGCCATCATCGACGAAGCGCTGAAAGTCCGCGGCCTGGTGTAGGGCCGCACATTATGATCCTCGAGGCCAAGCCGGAAGGGCGAAGATTCGGCTTGGCAATGGCAGGGCTGAAGCCCTGCGCGGACTAAAAGTCCGCCCTCCACACGCCCTGACGGGCGAGACGACGCTAGGCGACGTTCTTACGCAGCGACTGCCCAACCCACAACACGATGCCGCAAACCAGACACGACCACGCGAACCAGTCGCCGTAGCGCGTGTACGGGGTCAGGTTCGATTCATAGCGATAGCGCACCTCCGCGGCGAGTTCCTGATAAGGCGGCATGCGGTACACGATTCTTCCCGCCGGGTCGACCGTCGCGGTGATGCCATCGTTGGTGGCGCGCAGAATCCAGCGGGCATTTTCGGCGGCGCGCATCCGCACCAGCTCCAGATGCTGCTCGCGCGCGGCGCTGTGGCCGAAGTAGCCGTCGTTTGAAATATTCACCAATACCTGCGCGCCGCCGCGGACGAATTCGCGGACGAAATCGCCGAACGCGGATTCGTAACAAATGAACACACCGATCTTGTGCCCGTTCACCGGAAATTCGACGATGCGCGTGCCCGGCGCGAAATCGCCGGCTTCTCGGGTGATGCGATTCACCCAGAAAAAAATCTTCGGCACGAATTCGCCGAAGGGAACCAGGTTGATTTTGTCGTAATGGCCCAGCATTTCTCCATTCGGGTTCAGGAGAAACGCGGAATTGAGCGGAGCGCCCGTGGCGTTGTAGCCGACGCCGCCGAACAGAAGATAGGCATGGTCGCTGCGCGCCAGCGTTTCGACGTATTCGCGAAACGCGGGATCGCTGGGATAAAAGGGCGCCGGCGCTTCGGGCCAGATGATCAACGGATCGCGCGAGGCATCCGAGAGGATCGATAAATCGCGTTCTTCGCGGAGCAGCGTGGTTTCGGTCCAGTCCATTTCGGGGTCGATGTTGGGTTGAACCAGCAGCGCGTGCTCGTCCCCAGGTTGCCGCGCGGGCGCTGCCGGTAATGCGAATAACAACGGAAGCACCAGCAGCCACGCGAATTCGACGCGGCGCCGTCGCAGGATCAGCAATGCAACCGCGCCGGCGATCATCGCGAAGACGAACGACAATCCGTAGACGCCAACGATCGGCGCCAGGCGCATCGGCAGCGGCATGTCGATTCCGGCGTTGCCCAGTTGCAGCCAGGTGAAACCGAAGATGCTGTGCGTGCGCTCCAGCCCGGTCCACAGCGCGGCGACGGAAGGGATCGCCCACCAGCGCCGCATCAGGATTCCGGCGAGCGCGGCGAAAACCGCCATATGCAGGCCCTTGAGGATCGAAAACAGCAGAAACGTCAGCCATCCGAGCCAGCGGCCCAGTCCGCCGTGCACCTCGAGAACGTATTGAATCCAGACGCAGACGCCGAACCAGAAGATGAAACCCGCGACCCATCCGTAAAGGAAGCGCCGCTTCCAGTTTGCTTCGCGCGCGCAGGCGATCAAAATCGGCGTAAGCGCGACCGGCGCGAGCCACGTCACATTGAAATTAGGAAAAATCAGGATCAGCAGGAACGCGGAAAGAATTGAGAGGAGAATCACGGAGCGGCTTGATGGTTGACGAGATCCGCCATGTACGAACTGCGCACCAGCGGACCGCTAAACACCATCTTAAAGCCTAGCGACAGGCCCAAGTCGCGATACGCGTCAAATTGCTCGGGCGAAACGTATTCTTCCACCCGCAGATTGCGGCGCGTGGGCTGCAAATATTGGCCGATGGTGGCCACGTCCACCTGCGCTTCACGCAGATCGCGCAGCAGCACTTCCACCTCTTCCGGCTTCTCGCCCAACCCGGCCATCAGCCCCGATTTGGTCAGCACCTGCGGCCGGTATTTTTTGGCGAAACGCAACACCTCGAGCGATTGCCGGTAGTTCGCCTGCGGGCGCACCCGCCGGTACAAGCGCGCGATGGTTTCCATATTGTGGTTGAACACGGCCGGAGCGGCGTCGAGCACCCGCGCGACGGCGCCGGGATCCCCGCAAAAATCGGGCGTGAGAACTTCGACGCGAGCTTCCGGCAGGGCGCGTCTTACTGCTTCCACGGTTCCGGCAAAATGCCGGGAGCCGCCGTCCGGAAGATCGTCGCGATTCACGCTGGTGATGACGACGTAGCGCAGCTTCATCTGCGCGGCCATGCGCGCGACGTTTTCCGGCTCATCCGGATCGGGCGCGCCGGGATGGCGGCTCTTTGGCACCGAACAAAATCCGCAGCCGCGGGTGCACAGATTGCCGAGAATCATGAAGGTCGCCGCGCCGCGATGGAAACATTCGTGAATATTGGGGCAGCGCGCCGATTCGCACACGGTGTGCAGATTCAGGCGGCGCAGATCGGTTTTCAAATCGTGCACCGACGCGAAGTGAGTACGATGCTTGCGCAGCCATTCCGGCAATCGCGGCTGCGCGCGATCGATCTGAATCAGCGATTCCATTAAAAAGTTCTGCGAATCGCTCGATCGCCCGGGAATCCCGCGGCATTCAGGTCCGATTTTGTTTTATTGATGCCGCCCTCCGGAATCGGGCCGACCAGCACGCGAAAAAGTCCCGGCCGGTCGGGATTTTCGATATCGAGCGCCTTGAAACCCTTCTTGCGCAGCACATCGACTTCGATATCGGCTTCATGCCTGGTGGTCGCGGCGAGCTGCAAATAAGTCTGACCGGCCGCTGGCGAATTGTCGCTAGCGGGAGCGGGCGACGGCTTGGGCGGTTCCGGTTTCGCCTCGGCTTCCCGCTGTTCGACGGGCGTGGGTTCCGGTGTTGCCGCGGGCGCGGGAGTTTCTGCGGCAGGCGTGGGGGTGGGCGCCGCCGAATCGACGACCATTGGTTTCGTGTCTTTGCGCAGGCCCTCGGCGTCGGTGATCATCGCCGGCGCGGAATTGCGCCCCACGATGTAGCCCATGGTGAAAAATACGCCGAGCAAAACCACGACGATGAAGAACACGCTCAATAACTGGCGGTTCCCCAAAATTAATTCAAACTCCCCGTCTTCGTTCTTAGGCATGCCGAGTCTCTGAAATCGCTACGCTGCGCCAGGCCCCGCGGGCGCTTCGGTGGGCGGCGCCGCGGGCGGTCCGCCATTCACCGGCGCCGGCCCTGCGAGATTCCTTAAAACGTTTCCCAATGAACTCAGTATATCCACTGGCAGCGGGAAAACGATGGTGGTGTTCTTTTCGGATCCGATCTGGAGCAGCGTTTCGAGATAGCGGAGTTGGATGGCGATGGGCTGGCGGGCCAGCGTCTGCGCGGCCTTCTCCAGATTCACCGCAGCCATCATTTCGCCTTCGGCGTTGATGATTTTTGCGCGGCGTTCGCGTTCCGCTTCGGCCTGGCGCGCGATCGCGCGAATCATCTCCTCCGGGAAGTCCACCTGCTTCACCTCCACCAGCGAGACCTTGACGCCCCACGGCCCGGTATGCTGATCGAGCGCGGTTTGCAGCTTCAGATTCAATTTTTCGCGCTGGCTGAGCAGTTCATCCAGCTCCACTTCGCCCAGCACGCTGCGCAGCGTGGTTTGGGAAAGCTGCGAGGTCGCGTACAGGTAATTGGAAACTTCGAGCACGGCCTTGCGCGGATCGACGATGCGGAAATAAATCACCGCGTTCACTTTGACGGTGACGTTGTCGCGCGTGACCACGTCCTGCGGCGGCACTTCCATCGCTTCGACGCGCAGTGACAGGCGCACCAGGCGGTCGACCGGGCGAAACACCAGAATCACGCCCGGACCTTTCGGATTCGCCAGCAGACGCCCCAGTCGAAAGATGACCCCGCGCTCATATTCGGCCAGAATTTTGATGCTGGAGAGAAGATAAATCGCGACGATGATCGCGATAATCGCGAGCGGAGAGATGTCCATGGAACTTCCTCCTGGATTAACTACTGTATCGCAACGCCGGTGTATGGGTCGTTGAGGACAGCGCCGCGGCCGCCAGGGGAGCGGTTTGTCGGGCTCACTCGCACCCTCATTGGGCCGCCGGCTCTCGCGGTTTACGCCGCACCTGTTAGAATGGTCAGCCTGATGGACGCGCCGCAACGGGAATTGACGCCCAAAGCCGTCGTGCTCGGGTTGCTTCTCGCCTTTATTTTCGGCGCGGCGAACGCATATCTGGGAATGAAAGCCGGCCAGACGGTGGCGGCGACCATCCCCGCGGCGGTGATCGCCATGGCCGTCTTCCGCGTTCCCTGGATGCGCGGCGGATTGCTCGAACAGAATATCGCGCGCACCGCCGGATCGGTGGGCGAAGCGCTGGTGAGCGGCGCGATTTTCGTGATCCCGTCGTTTCTGATGGTCGACATGAACGGGCATCCGCTGTGGGCGAATCTGCGGGCGCATTACTGGCAGGCGTCGATGCTGCTGGTTACGGGAGGAATGCTCGGCGTGATGTTCACCGTGCTGATCCGGCGTCCGCTGTTTTCCGATCGCACGCTGCCGTGGCCGGAAAGCGTGGCGAGCGTCGAAGTTTTGCGCGCCGGCGAAGCCTCGGGAAGCTCTAATGCGCCGCGCCTGATTTTCGGATCGATGGCCTTCGCCGGACTGATCCAGATTCTGCGCGACGACAAAGGCCTCCAGGTTTTTCGCGATGCATTATCGGGATTTCTGCCGTTTCCGCTCTCGCGAATCGATTCGGTGGAGCACGCCGGCGGAATCAATTGGACCACGCCCGCGCTTTCGCCCGCGCTCGTCGGCATCGGCTATATCATCGGCCCGCAGCTTGCGTCGGTGACCCTGGCCGGAGGGTTCCTCGCGTGGTGGATTCTGATTCCGCTAATCCAGTTTTTCTCCACCACGCACACCCCCGCGGGCGATGCGCTGGCGCTGTGGCGCAACATCGTGCGGCCGATCGCGGTGGGGGCGATGCTGACGGCCGCCGCGTACACATTATTTTCGATGCGCGCGTCGCTGCTCGAATCGGTGCGCGGCGCGCTGAAGAGCAGCGCTTCGGCGAAAGACGCCGCGGCAACCGACCCGCGTGAGCTCGACCTGCCGATCCGCGGCGTCATCGGCGCGATATTCGCGCTGCTGGTTCCGATCATCGCCATTTATTACGGATTCACCCACGGATGGACGGCGGCGATCGGCGCGGCGGTGGTGATGACGGTGAGCGGATTTTTTCTCACCGCGGTCGGAGGCTATCTGGTGGGCCTGGTCGGCGTGTCCAATCAGCCGCTGTCGGGACTGGTGCTCGGCGCATTGATTTTAGCCGCGCTGCTGATGGTGATCCTGCACCAAACCGGCGCGTCGGGCGTGGCCGCGGTGCTGGGAGTGGCGGCGATCGTTTCCATTGCGGCGTCGGTTTCCGGATCGCTGATTCAGGATTTGAAGGCCGGCCATCTGCTCGGCGGAACGCCTTGGAAAATGCAGTTGGTGGAGCTGCTGGCGGTGGCGCTGCTGGCGATGTTTCTGATGCTGCCGATCATCGCGCTGCACGAAGCGAACCTGGCCACGGGCGGAATCGGCGGGCGCGCGCTACCCGCGCCGCAGGCGGGATTGATGGCGCAGCTTGCCAAGGGAATCGTGGGCGGGCAGATGGCGTGGGGACTGCTAGGGATCGGCGTGGCGCTCGGTTTTGTGCTGATCCTGAGCGGGGCGCGCGCGCCCATGCTGATCGCCGTGGGGATGTATCTGCCGTTTGAGACTTCCTCGGCGATTTTTCTCGGCGGCCTGATGAAATGGACCGCGGATTCGATCATGGCGCGGCGCGGCGCCCCGGAAAAACGGCAGGCCGAAGATAGCGGCACGTTCATCGCCTCCGGGTTGATCGCGGGCGAAGCAATCGTCGGGATTCTGCTGGCGACGATGTTTCTCGCCGGCGTGCCGTCGCTGACGCGTGTGGTCGCCGGCGCGGATCAATTTTCCTGGCTCCCGTCGGCGGGAGGGTGGTTGTCGCTCGCGGCGTTTTTAAGCATCGCCTATTTGCTGATTCGCGTTCCCACAAGGAGATCATGACCGTGCAAAATCTCGTTCCTCGCTTGCATCATTTGATGATGCGGCACATGATCGAAACCGGTCACCCGCCGGAATTTCCGCGGCTCTGCGAGTTGGCCGCGCTGCCCGCCGGCGAAGTTGAACGCGGGATTCGCGAATTGGAGCGGATGCACGGCGTGATTCTGGTGCCCGGCACCCTGCGCGTCTGGAGCCTGCATCCTTTCGCGGCCATGCCCACGCGCTTTTGGGTCAGCACCGGAAAAAACGGCTGGTGGGCGAACTGCGGATGGTGCGCACTGGCCGTCGGCGCGATGCTGGAAGAGGATATCACCGTGACCACCGGCGAAGGCGGCGAGGGCCGTGCCATTGAATTTCGCGTCGCAAACGGCCAGGCGAGCGATCCGGAACTGCTGCTGCATTTTCCTTATCCGCCGGCGCGCTGGTGGGAGAATCCGCTGTGCCCCTGCGCGAACATTTTGTTCTTCCGCTCGGAATCGGCGATCGAGGAATGGTGTTTGCGGCACCATCATCCGCGCGGCTCGGCGCTGAGCATGGAGAAAGCGGTGCGGCTCGCCGGGTTGTGGTTCGGCGATTACGCCTCGCCCGACTGGCGGAGAAAAACGCCGGAACAGGCGGCCGCGATTTTCGCCGAACTCGGTCTGGACCCGGATTTCTGGACGATGCCGGCCAGCTTCCGTTGATCCGCCGACCCGATATACGATGCTCGTCCACATGAGTTGAGCATTTTTAGTGGGGCAGGCCCGTGGCCTGCGCGGGGCCCTCGGCCCCGCTGGTCGACCTGGGCAGGCGGCCTTAGCGAGGGCCGCAGACCGACCGCCCGCACGCGAATGCGCTATCGTTAGCGAAATATGGACAACGCCGCCGGACAAATTGCCGGATTCATCGCCAGGTTTGCTCCGCCGATGCAAAAGCGCATCCGCGACGCCCGCTCCGCGCTGCGCAAACGTCTTCCCACGGCGACGGAGCTGGTCTATGACAACTACAATTTTTTCGTGATGGGTTTTTCCCCCACCGACCGGCCGTCGGACGCGATCTGCTCGCTCGCCGCGAACGCGAAGGGGATCAATTTATTTTTCCTGTGGGGCGCCAGACTGCCGGACCCGCACGGAATCCTTAAAGGCAGCGGCAAGCAAGTGCGGTTCGTTCGTCTGGAAGACGCGAAGATGCTCCTGAAAGCCGAAATCGAAGCGCTTCTCCAGGCCGCGGTCGATCAATCGGAGACGAAGTTTCCGAAGTCGGGTCGAGGCAAGACGATCGTTCAGGCGATCTCCGCCAAACAGCGCCCGCGGCGTTAAGCGCCGCCGCCGAAGCGTGCCAAAAGCTACGATGAAGGGAGGTCGACCGCATGGCAAGCCTCGATTGGTCACAATGTTCCGCCGTGGAGAGCGTCCCCGGCAAGCGTAGCGGCGCATGGGTGTTCCGGGACACGCGCACTCCGGTTTCGGTAGTCTTCGACAATTTGGAAGCGGGAGCCTCGATCAGCGAGATCATGGAATGGTTTCATTTGTCGCGTGAGCAGGTGGTGGCCGTGATCGAATTTGCCGCGCGGAGCCTTGACGCGCTGCATGCTCACCCTGTTCGATAACGGCACGCCCGCGCCCCTGCGGCACGCTCTCAAGCGTCACACCGTAGTCGAAGCCATGGAGCGCGGATGGGACAGGCTGACGAACGGCGAGCTGATCGCAGCGGCCGAAGCGGCGGGCTTCGAACTCCTGCTGACGACCGACAAGAACATACTTTATCGTCCAATAAAAGGCGGGCGAGCTAACCCCAGTAAATGTTAATGTGAGTTTTCCGTGCGCGGCTCCGAGCCGAGGAAATATGAGAACTCTGATTGCAATTGGGCTAGCCATCCTGCTCATCGTGGGCGTATCGTTCCTTTTTCGCGCGAGGTCCAAGAAGCGGGCACAGGCCCGGCCTGACGTGTACGACGGGCTACGGGCTAGAATTCTACAGGGCACGAGGCCGAGCTTTAACTTAGCCCCCACAACCGCGCCTACCGTTCCATGGGGCGTAGTCATGGACTGGGGCGTTACTGAAGGCAGCGCTACGGTGGTTGCGCTATCGGACGGCCACGCGAGCATCTACCTCAGTAGCGGAGGGGGTTACCTTGGTGGAAGCCAATCGCACGAGTCAATTCGCAACGCCGCACGGGCAGCAGTTGCCGCCGCAGCAGAATTCCAGCCGCAGATGAAATTAACAAGCACGTTTCCATTACCTCGCCAAGGCGAAGTGATCTTTTATCTCCTCACAGACGAGGGCGTTTTCACCGCGAGCGGCCCCGAACAAGAAATGAGCGGCCAGCAGAACAAGCTTTCGAAGCTCGGCAACGCAATGCAGCTCATAATCACCGAGTATCAGAAGATCCAATAGCCCCTCTTTTATTAGGTGACAGCCGATGCTAGATCCACTTCCGATAATCCGGCGCTATGTCGACGAGACGACAGCCGCTATCTCACCACCCCGGCCATCGGACTACTCGCCGCCGCGTACAGCTTCTTTGGCATCCGGCCCGCCAAATACGCGTGCCGCCCCGCTTCCACCGCGAGCCTCATGGCGTTCGCCATCTCCACCGAATCCTCCGCCTCCGCGATCGCGGTGTTCATCAGCACTCCGTCATAGCCGAGCTCCATCGCCATCGCCGCGTCCGACGCCGTGCCCACCCCCGCGTCGACAATGAGCGGAACTTCGCTGATCATTTCGCGCAGAATCCGCAGATTGGTCACGTTCTGAATCCCCAGCCCGCTGCCAATCGGCGCGGCCAGCGGCATCACCGCCGCGGCGCCCGCATCGATCAGCCGCCGCGCGTTCACCAGGTCATCATTTGTATAGGGAAGGCAAACGAAGCCCTCCTTCGACAACACCCGAGTCGCTTCCAGCAATCCCTGGTTATCCGGAAACAGCGTGCGCTCATCGCCGATCACTTCGAGTTTCACCCAGTTCGACAGTCCCACTTCCCGCGCCAGACGCGCCGTGCGGATCGCTTCATCGGCCGTGAAACACGCCGCGGTATTCGGCAACAGAAAATACTTCGAACGGTCGATATAGTCGAGTAGCGATTCCTTGCTCCGGTCCGTCAGGTTCACCCGGCGCACCGCGACCGTCACCACTTCCGCGCCGGAGGCTTCGTGGCACCGCGCCATTTCCTGAAAACTCCGGTACTTTCCCGTGCCCACGAACAGCCGCGAGCCAAATTCGCGGTCCGCAATCTTAAGCTGATTCATGAATCCATTCTAAGGCCGATTCCGCGCAGGCGAGTAAGTAGTACGGCCCCCCTCAAGGAAACCTTAAGACTTGCCGATCTAACTCGGGAGGGAATCCGGTCCGTCATGAAAAAGAATAACTTGATAAAACTGCTGGGGATCGCCTTCGTCGTGGCGATTGTATCCACCGGCGTTTTTTACGGCCTGTTCGTCAACAAACTGAGCAGCAACACCGGCAGCGGAAAAATGCTGGTGGTCGCGGCCCGGACGCTGAGGCCGGGCGCCGTGCTCAAAACCGACGACGTGAAACTGGTTCCCTGGTTCGCGCCGGATCTGCCCAAGGGCGCGTTCAGCAGCGCCGACCAGGTGGCCGGCAGCACCGTCTTCGATACCATCGGCGAGGATGAGCCGCTGCTCGTTTCGCACCTGGCGAGCGGCCAGAATGGCGGATCAGGCGTGCCCAGCGGCATGCGCGCCGTTTCCATCCACGTCACCGATTCGACCGGCGTGCTTTCGCTGCTGCGGGCCGGCCAGAAAGTCGACGTGCAGGTGGTGGTGGGACGCGGCAACAGCGAGGCCGCCCTGGTCCGCACCGCGCTCGAGGATTTGCAGGTTCTCTCCATCACTCCGCAGCCCGAACAAAGCTCGCAAGGCGCGACGCTGCCGGTGGTCACGCTGTTGGCCGATCCGCGCCAAGCCGACGTTCTTGCCGCCGCCGATTCCGGCGCGCGCGTCCGGCTGACGCTGCGCAATCCTCTCGATCAGGAAAGAAGCTCTGACGCCCCGCTGTCGCTCGGCTCGATCATGCACGCCACCGGAAAAACGATTCAGTAATGCTGATCCTTTCGATCCTCGCGTTTTTCGTCGTCATTTTTTTGCTGGCGTCGATCACCGTCACCGTCGCCTGGATGGCTTTCCTCAAAACCACGGCGGAAGAAAGCGACGCCGCGCGCCGCGACCGGGAAGCGGTCGAGAATGAAGCATCCTCGCTGTTCCGTCCGGATCGTTTCAGCACTCTCAATTTCTGGGACAGCCTGCTTGAACGATTCGATTTCGTCAACATTCTGGAAGCCCGCCTCGCGCAGGCCGAGCTCGATTCGTCGGTGGGGCGGGTCACGCTGGCGATGCTGTTCGGCGGCACCATAACGATGCTGATCCTCTGGAATTTTGTGCCCGGCTGGGCCGCGATTCTCGGCGGCGTTCTGGCCGCGCTTGCGCCGTATGGCTATATCCTGCGCAAACGCGATAAGCGCTTTCAGAAATTCCGCGAAAATTTTCCGGACGTGCTCGATTCGCTGTCCCGCGCCCTGCGCGCGGGTTATCCGCTATCGGCGGCGGTGGAGATGATCTCTACGGAAACGCTGCCGCCCGTTTCCGTCGAGATGCGCAAAACCTCAGCCGAAGCGAATCTCGGCATGGGATGGCCGCGCGCGCTGGAGAATCTGGCGGCGCGAGTGCCGCTGCTCGAAGTGAATCTGTTCATCGCCGCGGTGCAGCTCCATGCCCGCACCGGCGGAAAGTTGAGTGAAGTGCTCAGCGGCCTGGCCGAGAACATGCGCGAAGCGATCGCGCTGCAAGGCGAGGTGCGCGCGCTGGCCGCGCATGGCAAGCTCACCGGCGTCATCCTGACGGCTCTGCCGATTGTGATCAGCGGCATGATGCTCTATTTCAGCCCCGGATACCTGCAAATCCTGTTCCACTATCCCTACGGAAAAACGTTGATTGCCGCCGCGGTCGCCTGCCTGGTGCTGGCTCACTTCGTGATTCGCAAAATCGTGGACATCAAAGTATGACCGGATTGCTCATCGCCTTTTTTCTGTTCATCATGGCCGCCGTCAGCGGCGCCGGATACGTTTTCGTGCTGCGCCCGTCGCGCGGCGACGGTCCGGAAATCCCCGCGCCCATTGCGCTGGACCAGCGCGATCTGTCCACGCCGCAAGCGGCCGTGGTCGGCATGTTTCGCCTGATCGGGGAAGCCATGCCCGGCAATAACGCGGCCGCCGCGAAGCTGCGCCGGGACCTGATCGCCGCCGGTTACCGCTGGCCTTCCGCCGTCGCCACGTTCATCGGGATCAAGTGCGCCACCGCGCTGATGCTGGGCGTCGCCGGAATCTGGATCGCGCTGCAATTCAATAACGGCCTGGTCTCTACGGTGCTGCCCTTCGTTTGCTGCGCCGGTTTCGGCTACATGATGCCCGATCGCGTGCTGGAACGTCTGGCTGCGTTACGCGTGGAACGGCTGCGCCGCGCGCTTCCCGCCGCGCTGGATCTGATGGTGCTGGCTATTGAAGCCGGCCAGGGGCTGGACGCCGCGATTCTCGATACCAGCCGCGGCCTGCGCGCCGCGCATCCCGATCTCGCCGCCGAATTCACCCAGCTTCAGCTCGAATTGAAGGCCAATACCACCCGCGCCGAAGCCCTGCGCAATTTCGTCGAGCGCAGCCACGATATGGAACTGCGCAAATTCGCCAACCTGCTGATCGACACCGACCGTTTCGGCACCAGCCTGGGTCCGGCGTTGCGGACGCACGCGCGTTACTTGCGCATCCGTTTCCGCCAGCTCGCGCAGGAGCGAGGCCGCAAGGTCGGCGTGAAGTTGATTTTCCCGGTCTTCTTCCTGATTTTCCCGTCGATCGTGCTGGTAACGCTCGGCCCCGCCGTGATTTTAGTGATGCAGCAGATGCGCAATCTGCTGGGCCAATGAGGTCGCGGCTGACTCACGGACGCGAAAAATAGCACGGGAGACGATCCGAGGTTGCTCGCAGTGGCGTAAGCCGCCAGGCTTGCGCTCCAGATAGGATCGAGCCGCAGTGGCGTAAGCCGCCAGGCTTGCGCTCCGCATAGGATCGAGCCGCAGTGGCGTAAGCCGCCAGGCTTGCGCTCCCGATAAGATCGAGCCGCAGTTGCGTAAGCCGCCACCCCTGCGCTCCCGATAAGAGCCGCAGTCCCGCAAGCCTGGCGCCTTACGCCACTCACGGCACCAGCATCACCGGAGCCTGCCAGAACGCCGCCTTCTGCCCCGACGGATCGAGCACCGTCACCTGGCAATTGTATTCTCCGACCGCCAGTTTCGCCAGCGAAATGCTGAAGCGCAGCGGCACCGCCTTCGATTTCGGATCCAGCCCCTCGGTCACCGGCAGCGGCGGCGTCTCAAACGCCTTGGTCTGGCCGCGATAGAAGGTCACGAACGCGTATAGCGGCTGCGTCGTCGTGGCGGCGCGTTCGTAGGCTTGCAGGTAAACGTACAGATCGCTCGATTTGCGGAACACCCGCGTCACGCTGGGGATCAATCTTTCGCCGTCCACGATCAGCGGATCTACCGCCTGCGCGTTCTGCTTGTCTTTCACGTTATAAATCGCGTCATGCATATCCACGCGCTGGCTGGCCAGCACCACGGAGCTGATGGGAATGCGCTCCACCACTTTATTCAAATTCGGAATCATGAATTTCGTCTGATACGTCCCGATGCGTCCCGTTTCCGAGTCACGCGCCAGAAATTTGATGGTGTAGGTCCCGGGCAGCAGCGTAAATCCCGTGTCGTATTCGATCGGGCGTTTGGCCAGTTCCGCCGCGGTCTTATCGCTCAGCTTGACATCGATCTTGTCGCGCACGTTGCTGATGGTGGTGCCGAATTCGTCTTTCACTTCGCCGATAAAATCGATCAGCGTCCGTTCGGCGCCGCCCTTGCGCGCCCGCGCCAGCTCGCTGCCCGGAATTTTGACGATCAGCGGAACGAAATATTCGGCGCGATTCAACTGGAAATAATCGATCTCCATGGCGATGGTCAATTCCGTGATCGGATCGGGCAGCATCAGCGCGTCTTCCAGCTGGCGTTCCTTGTCGGCTGCGGTGAATTTCGCAAATTGTTTACCCGCGAAATAACCCTGCCGGTAATCGAGATTCGCCGCCATCCCGTTATTCAGCGCGATCTTGATGCGCCGGAATTTCCCGTCCAGCGCCTCATTGGTGGTGTAATAGCCGATCAGGTAGTAACTCGAAATCGACTTCTGCGCGTTGATAATTCCTCTCGACAGATCGTTGTTATCGAGCAGCGCCTTCCCGCCGGTATCCGCCGCAATCGACCACATGTTATCCTGCGACCGCTGGAAACTCGCATTCATCTGCATCGCGCCGTTGCCCGTGTACATGCCCAGGTTGCCGGGTGAGCCGTGCGTCGCGTCTCCCATCGGCGCCATCGCCACCAGCCCGCGCGCGTCCACCGTCCAGAACGAAACTCCCGCGCGAATCGCCGCGTTCACCGTCGCGTGCAGCTGCGCCTGATTGTCGAGGCCGTTCAGTTGCAAGCCGCTCGCGAAATAAATCAGCGACTTTTTCTCATTCAAAGTCCCCAGCATTTTCGCCGCGGTTTGCAGCGCCGAAAGCTGGCGATCAGTGTTAAATATGTTGAACTCACTGTCATCCTGCCCGAACGCCGCGCCGGTGTCGGCGGCGCTCTCGTCGCTGACCGTCTCGTCCAGACCCTGATCCTCGCCGACCACCAGCGTTTCCAGCGTGCGCAGCAGCCGCTCGCGATCGCTGGTAAAATCCTCCAGCACGCGCACCGCGCCGCCCTGGTACATCATGACCGCGACCAGATCGGCCGAGGTCACCTGCGTGCGAACAAACTTTTCGGCGGCGTCAAAAGCGCGAAGCTGATCCGGAATGGGCATCGCGGTCATGTCGAAATACAGCGCCAGCAGCCGTTTATCGCTATATTTCGGGCTGCCTTCGCGCTCCGGCGAAATCTGCGCGCTCGGATATTTTTCACGCGGCGCCACCGCAGCGGTATACGCCGGCTCCGGCGCGGTCGCGTCGGGAAGTTTTTGATATTCGAAAAATTTGATGGTCTGCGGCACGCCGTCTTCGGTGACCGTAAAATCCTTCTGCGTCAGACCCTCGATGGCCTTGCCGCTCTTGTCCTTGACATTGATCGTTTCCACCACCAGCGCCGTGCTGCTCTTGAACGTCGAAGGTCCCTCGCCGGCCTGCGCGTTGCCGCCGACCTGCTGCGCGAAAGCCGGGATCGCGGCCAGGCAGAGCAACGCGCTCCATAACCGTCGCGCGTGATTTCTCGAACATCCATGGCCGTCCGCCGGGGCGCGACGGTCACCGAGCGCGTTGTCGAAGCTTTCGAACATTTTCGCCATCTTCTAAAACCTCAACCGCAGCGTCGTCGCCATGCTGCGCATAGGGTTGGCCGAGACCGGCACGCCGAATAACGAATTGTTGATCGTGGTGCCCCAGCTCGAATAATTCACATGATTCAGCGCGTTGGTCGAATCGACGCGCAAATCCAGGTTCAGACGATCGCTCACGCGAAACGTCCGCCCCAGCGACGCGTTCAGCGAAAACTGCGCCGGACCCGTAATCGAATTGCGTCCCGCATTTCCCCACTCGCCCGCCGATGGCGCGGCGTAAGCCGCCGGATTCAACGCGAGGTTGCCGGAAGTCGCATACAAATTCGCGCCGGTATACTCCGGCCGGATCGACCCCGTCACACCCGTCCCCGGCGCCGCGGCCAGATACACCGGCGTCAGCGGCAATCCCGATCCCGCGTTCACCGACGTCGAAATGGTCCATTCCTTGAGCAGCGCGCCCTTCCATCCGCTGAGCAGCGTTCCGCCGTGCATCCCCATACCGGTGGTGTATTGCAACGTGAAGTTCAGAAGATTCCGCTGATCGAAGCTCGATAAGCTCCGCTCCGCGGCAAGATTCAGCCAGTTCTGCGCGATCATCGGCGCGGCCTGCGAACTCGATCCCGAAGTCACCGTCACCGCCGCCGCCGGGCCCATTCCGCCCCCGCCCGAATTCACCGTCGCAATTCCGCTGTTCCCGCCGAGCACCGCGTCATCGTCGATCGACTTGGAATAGGTGTACTGAAGCTGCGCCGCGAATCCGCTCTGCAACCGCCGGCGCAGTTGCAGCTCGCCCGCTTCGCGCGTCGAATTGCCGTTAGAGGTGAGGTAAACGAAACCCGACGGGCACGCCGGGCACGGATTCGCCGCGCCGATCGGATAGCTGTTCGGCAGAAACTCCTGCATGCCGCGCGTTCCCTTGATTCCAAGATACGTCGCCGTCATCACCAGCGCGCCCGGCAGATCCCGCTGCACCGACGCCTGCCAGTTCTGCGAATATCACACCCGGAAATTCGGATCGACGGCGAACAGATCCGGCGTAAACGTCGGCGACGCGTTGAAGCCGTTGGCCAGCGTCAGCGGATCGGCGGGGCTGTTGGCCACGCTCAGGCTTTTCGACAGCGGATACTGCTGCGCCATCTGCGTCGCGATCTGCGAATAGACTGAGGTATTGTAGTAAACTCCATAGCCCGCGCGAATCACCATCGACGATCCCGAAATCGGCCGCCACGCCAGAGCCACGCGCGGCTCGATGCCGGTGCGGTCCGGATTCATCAGCGACGGCGCATATTTTTCGCCGGTCAGCGGACCCACCGGATCGGTCGCAATCACCGGCGCAACCGCGGAAAATCCCGGAGCAATGTCCAGGTTCACCAGACGTCCGTATTTTTCCGTGATCGGCGAGCCATACTCCCAGCGCAAACCCCAGTTGATGGTCAATTCGGGATTCACGCGCCAGTCGTCGTTGGCGTAAGCGTCGTAGAGCGAATCGCGAAAATATTTGTCCGCGTTTCCGAACGCGATGTTGCTGGTATCCGGCACGCCCAGCAGAAAATCGGCGAAATCGTCGCCGGTGGCCGCGCCGGTGAAGGTGAACGCGCCGCGCGGATTCTGCTGGCCCAGGTCGTTCATCTGCTGCCGCTTGTAATCGACGCCGAAGGTCACGTTGTGCGGCGAGTGATACCAGAACAAAGAATAAGAAACCGCGCTGGTCTGATTGCGATTGAATACCGGCGTCGCATCGGAAAGCCCGCTGATGCCGCTTGAAAACCCGAGCGTCGGCGGACCCCAGTACATCGGGTCCTGATTATTCCCGTTGATCCCCGCCGCGCCGGAAACATTTTCGCGATTTTCGAAAAACGACTTGGTTCGCGTGGAAAAGCGGCTGTATTGAACGCCCAGCGTGCCGAACAATCGCGGCGTCAGCGTGTGCCGCCAGTTGATTCCGGTATTGATGCCCAGCGTGTCCGTGGTATCCAGAAAATCGAACACGCTCGGAGTATCGGCGCGCGTGCTCAACAGCGCGAAGTTTCCATAAAGCTGATTTTTCCGCCCGATGGTTTTATTCATGCGCGTTTGCAGCGCGTCCATGTTCGTCGGGCTCACCAGCGGGATCTGGTAGTTGTACTGCGGCCCGGTGAAATTCGGCAGCGGGTAATAATTGAGCAGAGCCTGCGCCTGCGCGCTGATGCGGCTGGCCGGAATGATATTTCCGGCAAATGGCATTCCGCTCAGCGGATCGGTAACCGGCGAAGTGAACATCCCGGCGCGTTCCGCCGCGGTCGGCATCAATCCGACCCCGTCCGAGTCCGACCGGTTGCGCGTCCACTGATAATTCACCACGAAAAACGGACCGTTATCGAACAAATGCGGAATTTTCAGCGGACCGCCGAACGACAGCAACCCGGTCAGCAGATCGTACGCCGGTCTCGCCGTATTCTGCCCGGTGATCGAAAACGGCCGCGCATCGAGCGCCGAATTATTGAGCGTCAACCCGATGCCGCCGGTATACAGCGGCCGGAACCCGTTGCGGTTATTGCCGAACGCCTGCGCCTGCGCGAACGGCGACGCCGCGCCGTTATTGGTCGTGCCGTTGATCAGTAATCCGTCGTTGGCGCGCTGGCTCAATTCGCTTTCCGACGCGTTGCCGAAGGCCTGGTTGGGGGATGGGTTCTGCGCCGCCGGCGGCGCGGCCGCCGACGCGTTCACATCGGTCCGCTGAAACGCCGCGCTGCCTGGCTTCGCTTCCGGCGCGGCCACCGAAACCGTCGGCGCCGCCGGACCCGCGATCGCCTTGATCTGATCCACCGGCAGTAATTTCAGATCGAATTCCGTCGCCGGCGCGTCTTTTGACACCGTGATCTGTTGCTGGGCCGTCGCAAAGCACAGCATCTCGGCCTGAATGGTCCAAACGCCATCCGCCAGATCCGGAAAGGAATAATTTCCGTTCGCATCGGTAACCGCCACGAATTTTTTATTGCCCTCGGTCGCCGTTACCGTCGCGCCCGGCAGCGGCAACCCGCCATATTTCACCACGCCATGGCTTTCCGACGCCGCCAGCGTCGCCAGCGAGACCAGCGCGAGCAGGCTAATTTTGGGAAGCTTTTTCCACATGATCGATGATGAAAACTTTGAGCGGCGCCTTCTGCCTTTCGAGCTTCAATCCGAGCTGCTCCTGAACCGCTGTAAAAATCGACGGCCCTCCCGCCGTCGCAGGAGCCGCAGCGCCGTCCACCGGTTCCAGATCCGGCGTCCAGGCGAGCGTGAAATCGTAAACTCCCTTCAATCCGGTCCGGTCCAGCACCGGCCGATCCAGCATCGCGCGTCCGTTCAACCGCACGTCCGAAAGCGTCTCGGCGAGCTGCTCCATCGACGCTTTGGTCCCGGTCAGATGGCCGAAGCCGCGAATCCGCACGCCGATGGTCGACTCCCCGCTTTCCGCCTCCTTCAATTTCGTCCCATTTTTTGCGGCGGTCAAAACATATACTTGCAATTCTCTCTCTTCCTGACGAAGTTTGAGCGCGAAACGTTGAGCGAGCAGCGACTGCAACATTTCCGTCATCTCCTGATCGCTCGCGGCGCGCTCCGATTTGGCGGAAACGTCCCAGCGCGCCGAATCGAACCAGTTGGGTGCGGCCCCTGCCTGAAAATAGACCTGAAAATCGCGCATCCCGTAAGCCTCTTTGAGCAGCATGCGCAGCGAAACATTGGTGGCGATGAATCGCCCGCCGGGCAATTTGTCGAGCGCCATGCCGCGATTTTTCGGATCGGCCGGTTTCACTGACGCCACTTCGAATGAAGGCTGAGCCCAAAGACAGACAACTGTGAAAAAGAGCAACAGAGTTGGCCTCATTACTAATTATTTAGTAGCGTACTCACCAAAAGTCAACCTCGGATGACCCGCGTGCCCGCACGCTTACGCGTGGCGGCTCCCATCCCGCGCGGGAGCCGCCAGCCGTAAGGCTGCGGGCCTTCAGACTCGACATTACCGCCGGCGTCTCTTCTTGAGAACAGACGTACAAAGCAGAAAATTGTTCCGAAGACAATCCGGTTTAATTTTCCGACGGCATTTCGACGTGCTCGATCGTGAACGTCTCGACCGGCGCCTTGCGGACTTCAATCTTCAATCCGATGTGTTCGAAGACGGAAAACAGCGTCGGCCGCGTCGGATCGAGCAAGCCCTCGTCGCCGCCGCTAGGCTCGCCGACTCGTGGCGGCTGTTGCCGCATCGGCGCCCATCCCGGCGTGTCGATCTCGAACAGACCTTTTGCGCCGGTTTCATCCATCATCGGCCGCCGCGTCTCCGCGCGATGCGAGCGCAGCGCCAACGCCAGCAGCGCGGCCGCGCCCGCGAAAACCGTCGATTGCCACAAATGATTCATGGCCGTTTCTCCTTCGCCGCCGTCTTCTTCAGAATTTTTTCCGCTTCCTTGACGTCTTCGAGCGTCAGCTTGCCGGTTTCGATCAGCCGCGCCATCACCGGCTGGCTGCGCCCGCCGAAAAGGTTCAGAAACTCGTCGATCAGCCGCCGCTCGGCCGCCTCGCGCGTCACGGCGGCCTCGAAAATGTGCGCGTTGCTGATTTTTTTTACGCGCCCGACCGCGCCCTTCGCCTCCAGGCGATACACCGTGGTCTGAATGGTGGTGTAGGCCGGCCGGTCACGCGCCGGAAAGGCTTCCTGAATCTCGCGAATGGACAGCGCGCCGCGCTTCCACAGCGCATCCATGATTTGCAATTCCAGCCGGGTGAGTTTGGGTTGAGCCATGGATCTACTATCTTCGTTTGTAATCCTACTATACAGGTTTCAGCAACGCAAGAGGACTTTTTATCCAGTTGTCTTTTTTTTGCGCTAGAATTCCGGCAATATGCACGCCGGCAAAACACATCGATCCGTCAGGGAACTGCCCTCGCTGCCTTCAGACCAGGCGGCGAAAGTCAAGCGCGCGGCGATGAATCCTTCCTCCGCGCCCGCCGAGGCCGCGCAGGAAATCTCGCCCGGCGTGGAACGCTGGCCGGTGAAAACCGGAACCGATGCCGACGCCGCAAAAGTCGGAGTCAACAAGATCAATCGCGAAGCGTTGGGCGCGGGGGTGGTCGAAACCACGGTCGCGGAGATGCGCGCGCTGAAACGGGCTCCGGACATGCCGCCGGTAAAGACAATTTTTCCGAAAAATTCGGTTTACCAGAACCACCGCGCCGCGCCCACCGAAACCACCATCTGGAAACTCACCGCGACCGTCCGCGAAGCCAAACTCGAACAGGACGGCGATTATCACCTGGTTTTACAGGACGGGAATGTGACCATGATCGGTGAAATTCCCATGCCCGATCCGAAATTTGTCGCGGCGTCCAGTCCGTTCTTCAACGACATCAAAAATGCCCGCGCGTCGATGGATGCAAAGCTGAAGCAACTCGGCAAATCACTGGAGCCGGTCGGGTTCAGCAAGGACGATATGGCGCCGCCGAGCCAGCCGCGCAGAGGACCCGAAAAAGAACCGGAAGAGGGCATGACCGCGCTCGGCGTCACCGCGGTGATCACTGGCGTCGGCTTCTTCGACAGCGACCACAATCAGGACGGCGTGGCGCCGACGGCGATTGAGATTCATCCGATTCTCGACATTCAATTCAGTTAGAACCTTCGTCGCGGGCGCCGGGCCGGGCAGTGCGCCAATCGTGGCGGGTCGAATTGTATTAACGTCAAGGAAGGTGCAATCCTTCAAGGCGGTCCCCATGTTAGTGACCGGCGCCGGGCGCGGGATTGGCAAACGGCTGGCGATTGGGTTCGCCGGCAAGGGCGCGCGCGTCGGTCTGCTGGCGCGCAGCAAAGCCGAGCTGGACCTGTGCCATCTCGAAATCGAGCACGCCGGCGGATCGGCGCTGCGCATCCGCTGCGACGTCAGCGATTATGAGCAGGTCTCCGCGGCGCTCGAACGCATGCGCGTGCATTTCAACAGCCCGGTGCAGGTGTTGATCTGCGCCGCGGCGATGCAGGGGCCCATCGGTCCGTTTGTCGAAACGTCGCCCAAAGTCTGGCCCGAAGTGATTCAATCGAACCTGGTCGGCGTGCTGAACGCGTGCCGCGCCGTGCTGCCCGGCATGATCGAGCGGCGGTCGGGAAAAATCATCGTGCTGGCCTGCGGCGGAGCTTCCAGCGGACGCCCCAATTTCGCGCTTTATGCCGCCACCAAGGCCGCCGCGGCGCGTCTGGTCGAAAGCATCGCCGCCGAGGTTTCCGAACACAACGTGCAAGTCAACTGCATTTCGCCCGGCGACACCTACACCCACATGACCGACCAGATTCTCGCCGCCGGCGAACGCGCCGGATGGCGCGAAACCGAGCACGCGGAACAGACTCGCCTCACCGGCGGCACGCCACCCGACAAGCAGCTCGAATTGGCGATGTTCCTGGCTTCGGCGGAGTCGAATCACGTCACCGGCCGCCTGATCGGCGTCATGGACGACTGGAAAAAGCTCAAAAACGGCGCCATCAGCGCGGAGCAGTTCACGCTGCGTCGTCTGCAAAAATCCTAGCAGGCTGCCGGATCACGCAGCAGAGCCGCGGTCTGTCGCTCGATAACGATCTTTGAATTGCCGCGCGACAGCGCCTGCCATTCGGGCGGCGCCGGTAACGAGTACTGAGTCGCTTGCGACCGTGGAACTGTGTGAAACTGGTCGGCGTGAAGCTTTCGATTGAACTCGATCGGGAAGAAGATGGGCGGTGGATCGCCGAGGCGCTGGAGTTGCCGGGCGTGATGTGTTACGGCGCGACGCGCGAGGAGGCGATCAGCAAGACGGAACGGCTGGCGATCGAGGTGATCGCCGATCGGATTCAGCACGGGGAACTGCCCGCGTCGGCGCTGAATGTTTCGTTCCACGTCCTGAATGGGCAACTGGCCGTCGACTAAGGCGAAGCGAGTCTTGGCGGCGCTGGAGCGAATCGGCTGGCGCGTGAAACGGCAGGTCGGCTCGCACAAGATGCTGGAGCGCGAGGCTGGCCAGATTACGAGTTCTCGTTTCACGACAGCGAGGAGATCGGGCCTTCGCGAATTCCAGAGCATGCAGCGCGCACACCCCGGTAAAATAGCTTTGACAAGGTTCTGGGTTGTCACTAACGATCAAAACCACTCGGATGCTCTGGGGCCGCGCCGCGTCCCGGTGTTCGATTCCCGAATGCCGCAGAGAGCTCGTAATAGATGCAGTGGATACCGACGACTCCTCGCTTGTGGGTGAGGCGGCTCACATCGTGTCCGGACAGCCGGATGGGCCGCGCGGCGACCCGAGCTTTCCGCTCGAAAGGCTCGACAAATACGACAATCTGATCTTGTTCTGCAACGTGCACCATAAACAGGCGGATGACCAGGTGAGTCATTTCACCGTGGATTACCTAAAACGTCTGAAGGCGGACCACGAAAAATGGGTTCGTGAAGCGCTCAGCACATTCGATCCCGTCAAGCAAGCTGACGACGAACGGTGGGCAGCCTATATCGAGGAATGGGCGCTCCGTTGCGGTCTCGATCACTGGTATGACGAAACCAACGCGCTGTTGCAGGCGACGCCATACGTCCGCAAGGAATTCTTTGATAACCTGCACGCCGTTATCGAATGGCTGCTCTCGCGGATCTGGCCCGATCGATATCCGGAACTTCGGCAGGCACTGGAATCTTTTAGGCGAGTCGCGAACGACTTCGTCATCGTTTTTGGAAAGCATTCAACCGAGAAAGAGGGAAGGGAGTTCTACTTCACGGAGAGGTTCTACAAGATCCGGGAGTGGAATCCCGAATTGTACGACCTGTTGGGGAAGCGGTTTGACTATCACGTCGACCTTGTTCAGGATCTCACCTGCGAGATGACGCGGGCGGCCAATTACGTATGTGACCTGGTGAGGTCAGCGATTGATCCGAGTTTTCGCATCGGTCAGGGAGTGCTTTTGGTTCGCCGGGGCGTTGGCACGGATCTTAAGGAACGCGTCTATCGTTTGGAATACACG
>Ga0335073_10000539_pt1 | contig 48672 bp, 52 predicted proteins | sample Lox_Sample_22_FD_207093 | JGI IMG/M metagenome (GOLD analysis project Ga0335073, IMG submission 207093) | Soil microbial communities from Loxahatchee National Wildlife Refuge, Florida, United States - Lox_Sample_2.2 | ecosystem: Environmental > Terrestrial > Soil > Wetlands | place: USA... | reverse complement strand
ACCATGTACCATGCCGCCGCGCAACTCACTCCGCAAGACGTCTACGATGTAGCACGGATGACATTCCTGGAGATGGCACTCGCGGGGATCACTACAGTAGGCGAATTCCATTACCTGCAGAATGATCCTGCTGGTCGACCCTATGACGACCCGAATTTGCTAAGCGAGAAAGTGATCGCTGCGGCCCGGTCGGTTGGGATAAGGATCGTGCTGCTGCGAACGGCATATTTCCGTTCCGGATATCGGCTGGCTGCGGATTCCGGCCAAGTGCGTTTTTTTGAGAGCCGGAATGATTTCCTGGCAAATACGGAAGCGCTCATCGCCGCGTATCGGGACCAATCCAGCCAAGTGCAGATTGGCGTTGCGCCGCATAGTATTCGCGCCGTGCCGCTGGAAGACCTTCGAGAGGTGACGGCGTGGGCCAAAGCGAAGAATCTTCCTGTGCACATGCATGTTTCCGAACAGGTGGCAGAAAATGCCGCTTGCCAGGCCGAATACGGCGCCACTCCGGTTACGCTCCTGGCCAGAGAGGGGTTGCTGACCGGCAATCTGACAGCAGTGCACGCGATTCACATTACAGACGATGAGATCCACATGATGGCAGATGCCGGAGCAGCAATCTGCGCCTGTCCTACGACAGAGCGGAACCTGGGAGATGGAGTTCTTTCTGCTGACGCGGTCATGCGAGCAGGTGTTCCAATCGCTTTGGGAAGCGATAGCCAGGCACAGATCGATTTGCTGGAAGATGCCCGTGAACTGGATTATCACCTACGGCTCAGTCATCAGGAGAGGGCCGTGCTCGATCAAATAGAGGAACAGCCGATTGCTTCGCGTCTCCTCGAATGCGCGACGATCAACGGCGCGCATTCGCTGGGTGTTGCGGCCGGCGAACTGGTTAGCGCCGCATATGCCGACTTTTTCACGATCGATCTCGATCACCCTTCGATTGCCGGGAACTCGCCCGAAGATCTGCTACCGATGGTTGTGTTTGGATCAGCACGGCCGGCGATCCGCGATGTGGCGGTAAACGGTAAGTTGATCATCCGCGATAGGAAGCATGAGCTGGAGGAAGAGATTATTTCGCGGTACAAGGACGTGTACGCCAAGGTCTGGAGCGATGCTCCACAGCTGCGGAGGCGTTCTTGATAACCGCCGTTGATCATCTGCTGGAGTTGATACGCCTTTCTTCCGTTTCATCTCTTTCGAACCGGCCCGTCATCGAATATGCGGAGAGGTTTCTGCATGCGAAGCAGTGGGTCATGCGAAGACTTGCATACCGGGACTCTTCCGGCGAAGAGAAGATAAATCTGATTGCAGCGCCTCCGAATCAAGACATTTTCACCAGAGACGTCGATCTGGCATTTTTCTGCCACACCGACACTGTCCCGTTTTCCGCTGACTGGGCAGGAGCGCTCGATCCATTTATTGAGGACGGGAAACTGCGCGGTTGTGGCGCTTGCGATGTCAAAGGTTTTCTTGCCTGTCTCCTTGCCGCTGTCGATCAAGTCGATTCAGAGCATTTTTTGGATGGCTTGCGGATCGTGCTCACCGCAGACGAGGAAATTGGCTGTATCGGCGCTGCCCATCTCATCGCGGAGGATGCGCTGAGAGCCAAACGCGTCGTGGTTGGCGAACCGACATCTCTTCATGTTGCCCGAGCAGGCAAAGGTTATTGTTTAGCGAAAGTCATCGTCTCAGGAAAAGAAGCGCACAGCGCGCATCCCGATAGCGGAGCCTCAGCGATCTTTGCAGCCGCCCGGCTTGTCTCCGCAGTGGAAGAGCTCGGCAACGATCTGACGAAAGAACGCCACCGCTTCTTCGATCCCGGCTTCACCACGATCAATATCGGAACGATTCATGGAGGAACGGCGAAGAATATCGTTCCCGGTCAATGTGAGCTCATGGTGGAATGGAGGCCGATTCCTGGACAGTCAGCAGACAGAGTGCTGAATGCAGTCCATGCAATCGCATCCGAGTTGAAGAAGGCAGATCCCAGGTTCGATTATCGCGTAACCACTCTTCGCAAACAGGCGGGCTTCGAGACTCCTGAGGATGCACCTCTTGTTTCCGAAATAACGCAGATCACAGGACGGACTGCCACTTCAATCCCGTTCGGATCAGAAGCAAGTCTGCTTTCGGCGATTGCCGAGCAGGTTGTGGTGATCGGCCCTGGCGATATGCGCTCCGCTCACAGTGATCGCGAATGCGTTCCATTGGCCGAACTCGATTTGACTGTCCAACTGGTGGCAAAGATGATGCGCCAATGCTGATGGCTATGAGGAATGACCTTTATGCCCAGATGTCAAACTGCCATTCAAAACCCCAAGCCATGGATCATGGATGACAGTACGCGCTGCTTCCAGGACATCCAATACACCAATATCCCACATGCATGCGCTTTCCACCGTTGCGGTGCACCTCTCTGGAATTCGCCGTTTATAACTGTTAATACACGGGCTACACGGCTGGCGTGTGGGATAGACCCAGGTAGCGCGCGCTCCGACTGGACCCCAGCACTTAGGTGTATTGGGCCCAAATAGTCCTACAGTTGGGGTTCCCATCGCAGCGCCCAGATGCATGATTCCTGTATCGCCGCTCACCAGCAAATCACAGCGCCGCAGCAGCGCAGCCGTAGATTCCAGGCGGCCAAGAGCAGAGGCATCAACGGTTCTGCCGCCAAAGCTGCTTTTGAAAGCATCTATCAAGGGCTGCTCACTCGCTCCACCGGTCAAAATCACTATCAGATTCTTGCGAAATGTAAGCATCGCGGTTGCGAAATGGACGAATCGTTCTATAGGCCAGCGTCGATACTGAGCGCTTGGTCCGACGCCAACATGCATCGCCACTACCCGAGATTCCTTGTCATTACCAATTTCTCTTGCCCACCATTCGTCCAGCGAGCGTTCGCTTTCCGCGGAACAAGGCAGCGGAATCGTCGTCAGCGTCTCGGGAAGCTCAGGATCGAGTATGTGGCCCATTCGGACAAAGGCCTTCCACATGGACTCGTCCTCTCGAAGCTGGACCGGATGCGTGAGAAACCGGCTCCGTGGACTGGGTTCCGGCGCGACCAAACCAATCCGGGCAGGAATCGAAGTTGCCCGCATAAAGCCTGCGGTTAACGTTGAATGCGGCTCAAAATCGAGCACAGCATCATACGTCCGGCTCCTGATTTGCCGCACAGTCTTAATGGCCCGATTCAAACCTTCTTTACGCGGGTTGTAACTGATTACCTTGCAAGCGGTGCCGCTCGTCATGGCCTCCATCGTGCGGTCTTCGACAAGAAAGTCAAAGTCCATCACAGGATTGCGGCGGCGCAGATGTTCGACCAGAGAGCGTGCGAGAACTGCCTCGCCGACACCGCCAAACTTAAGTACCAGTATCTTGCGTGGCGGATCGACCAACGGTTTCCCTTCAGGCACCGGAAACAGCGGCGAGAGAATGCCGACAAGCTTTTCGAAGGCAGCATGTACGGGTTTATAACGATATGCAAAAGACTGCATCAAGCTCCATTGTTCCTAGTCGAAAAACTGATCTTAGTTGAATTATGCACCATGCTCACAACGCTGAACCATTGAGGCACCGAACCATGAAAATTAGGAGCAGAATTATTGTTAATGCAGAAGGTCGAAATCAAACAAATCGCCAATACTCAAGCTGCTGATTGACAAGATTTAGATTATCTCTGGCGACTCGCCAGAGACTCAAATTGTTCCTGTATAGACGCTTGCGGGTGACGGAGTTAGGCGTGAGCAAAGCTGCCAAGAACCATGCTGCGTACAGAATGTCCTTCCTGAGCACGCCTGGCAGTTGTCGTGGTAAAAGCCCCTTCAGCGCTTTTCGCCCTTCCTGATTGATTCATCCCGGCACGAAAAGCGGATGGCCAGCGCCGCGTGGAATTTCTGAAATTATCTCTCCCGGAGTTTCCGCGAAAAGCAGGACTTTCTCGGAATACAATTTCTCATAAATTGCTACCTTGCCAGCCAGTGACCGTCGACGATGTTCCTGCTCCGGCGATCCCAAATCCAGCGTAGGTGCCTGTGTAAAGGTAAGTGGAGTCAACATAACTGCCAAACAGGGTACCGTTGATCTTGATCGCGAGAGAGACAGGAGAGGTACCCGTTGCATCCAGTTCAACGGTGTTGATTGGACCGCTGTAGGTTCCGCTGGAAAGTAACTGCCAGGTTCCGTTGTTGAAAGCAAACAAGTCGATTGTGCCATTAGGTTCGGCAAGGGCAAGGTAGAAAGTGGCTGACCCATTCGCGCCCGGAGTCAATCGGGCCGCCGCGCCCACCCAGCCACTCGATTGAGAGCCAATCGTGACTGCTGAGGAATGGTTTGTGTTGAATGGCGTTGTCCACATCGCTATTCCCGTCCCGTTGGGTATAGAGAGCACCGCAGCGTTGTTGTTGAGGAAAAAGAATGAATTAATACTGTTGCTGCCGTTACTCGGAAGAAACCACCAGTTGACCCCGAGCCATCCCGCATTTGTCCGCGTGAAGTTATCGGAAGGTGTGCTGCTGAAATTTGGAAGAGAGCCCCCTTGCCACGCGCCATCGGCAACGGTAGGCGAAGTATTAGAGTCGCCTGCCATTCCCAGGCCCGGCGTGCCTCCCGTGTAGTTGTAGGTGTTGTCGTAGCATGTGGCATCCACGGTGCCGTTATGTTTGGACCAGAAGAAGACTGGACCTGACCCTGCTACATCGAGTTCGTGGGTATCACCAATTGCATAGTTGGCCAGCAAATTGACCTGACAAAAATCAACGCCGGGCTGATTGCCGAGACGGTAGATAGTATCGCCCACATAAATGCCATCGTTGTAAAAGTTGGTCGATGAAGTAGTCGCCCTGACAATCGCGCCTTGCCCTGAGGATGAATTGCCGTTGCTCTCCACCAGAAAGGAAGTCCATTGATTGTTGCTGAAGGTTCCAGCCGTATAGATCTCGAAAGCATGGATGACAGTAACCGACGCAGCATAAACCAGATCGTTCATGATTTGCAGGCCGGCAGCCGCTCCATCGGGCTCAGCCCAATTCGTTCCCAGCGGACCGTTGGCACGAGTGAAATTGTCCGAATAGGTGGGGTAGTTTGGATCTGTCGAGGAGTCGATCGTATAGACAGCGCTTGCAACCGGTGAATTTGTCCAACCTGATTCCGTCGCCAGAGCAGTAACTGTCTCGCTGGTTGCTACCGTGAAGGCCCCCGAATAAGAATACCCGTGACTGCACGCACCCGAAGTCGTTGCCGTGGGCGTGGAGCCGTCCACGGTATAACACCCAGTCGCGCCGGAGGGGAGATCGATGCTTACGTTCTGTGAGCCGCTGTACGTACCAGCGGTGGGCGAAAATGTCGGCGCGGTCAGCGTGCCATTTCCAGTACCTCCGCCCCCGCTACCTCCGCTGCCGCTGACGAGCACACCGTTGACGTAGAAGTTTCCGGTGATACTGAAGGTTCCGGGAACCCGGTAATCTTCCCATACGCAGGTTGCGCAGGGTGTGGGCAGCGTGCCCTGAGTATAATTTGCCAGAGACGGATCAAAGACAACGATGCATGTAAGTGCCGGATTGCACGCTGCCTGCGCCGCAGTGGCCATATCCCCCACCGTCGAGCCCGCAAAATTCTTTACGTAGACGGTATTGTCCGTTTGTGCCAGAAGCGGGATAGGGATGAAAAGTAGCAGCAACAAAGCCTTGAGAGTCATTCGCATAAATAAATATAGTGAGATATCTTCGCAATAAAGCCGTGGCAGCCGCGCCAGGGGGAAGGCTGGTACAACCGTATTCATGTCCTGGACCGCTCTGCAGAACTTCCTCATTCCCAGCGCCAATCTCTTCGACTCCGGCGGCGAGGAGCCACTTATGGAGACTAGAGGGTTTTGGCTGGAACCGCGGCTGGAGGGGGTGGAAGCCGCGTGTGGATTCAGATCGACCTAAACAATACCATAGACCTTTCTCATTCACGAGAACAAGTGAATTTTGAAACACTTCGAGAATTTCTTGGCAGGTCCGTGACGATCTGCATGTCATCAGGAATCCCGCTCGAAACTGAATCCGCTCGAAACTGAATCGCATGATGACGGACACCCACAGCGCAGGGTCGCATGCAATATTCGTCTTGAAGCTTGACCAACCTTGGCCGCAGCTTAAGACATCCGGTCACCACACTCGAAGGTTTTGAGCGCAGATGGACATATGCGAAAGGCTTAAATCGCGCCTTTACTTTCCAATGCAAAAGCTGGAGAAGATTCGGTTCAGGATATCTTCGGCTGTGGTTTCGCCGGTCAGACTATCGAGCTGTCGCAGCGCACTATATAAATCCAGCAGCAGCATCTCATGCGGGACGCGCTGTGGAACTGCTTCTTTTGCTTTATCCAGGGCCGCGAGCGCGGTCGTGATCGCATCATAGTGCCGCACGGTTGTCAGCATTCCAGATTCGCTCTCTCCTGCTGATCTGCGCACTATCTTCAGCAAAGCGTCTCGCAATTCCTGCACCCCGCTTCCAGTAAGCGCCGAGGTGCGCACTGAATCGGCTATCAGCTCCAGCTGGGACTCACTGCCGTCCAAGCTCATGCTGCCACTCGCTTCCACATCAGAGGGCGCTAGGTCCCACTTGTTTCGCGCTACCAGAGCGCGCCGGCCTTTCAGAGACGCGATCAGTTCACGCTCGTCATCGCGCAAAGGAGCCGATGCATCCAGCACCACCAGGACCAAATCGGCTTCCGTTAACGCCTCGCGCGACTTGCGGATTCCGATGGCCTCCGCTTCTTCTATGGCTTCACGCAGGCCAGCAGTATCGATAAGCTCCAGGGGAATTCCTCCCAGCGACACTCTTTCGGTCACGAGATCGCGCGTCGTGCCGGGAGTGGCCGTCACAATCGCCCGCTCTCGTTCCACCAGGCGGTTGAACAGCGACGACTTGCCGACATTGGGGCGCCCCACGATGGCCAGCCGCAGTCCATCATGCACAATACGTCCGTGCTCAAAGGATTTCGCGAGAATCCGCAAGTCGCCGCAAACCGCATCCATGCGATTTACGATTTCCCCTGCCGGCGTCACCTCTACGTCGTCTTCGGCAAAGTCGATTCCTGCCTCCATCAGCGCAATCAACTCCACCAGCTTTTGTTTGGCGGGCTGCACGCGCCGCGACAGCGCACCGCCCATCTGTTCCGCTGCTATACGTGCCTGGTAAAGCGTCTGCGCCTCGATCAGGTCCCGTACTGCCTCGGCCTGCGTCAGGTCCATACGGCCAGAGAGAAAAGCTCGCTCAGTAAATTCACCGGGCCGCGCCAGTTGCGCTCCATTCTTCAATGCAAGCCGCACCAGCAGGTCCAGAACCACCGGCGATCCGTGTGCCGCAATCTCTACCAGGTCTTCGCCGGTATAGGAATTTGGCCCTGCGAACCAGGTCACGATGGCCTCGTCCAACCTGCTGTGCGTCTCGGGATCGGGAATCTCGGCAAACCGCGCCCGCGCATGCTCGAGCGGACCACGCGTACGAACTAGCGCATCTGCGATATCGCGTGCCTGCGGTCCGGAAAGACGCACGATTCCGATGCCGCCGCGTCCGGCGGGTGTCGAAATCGCGACGATCGTCTCCTGGGCCATTGAGTTATCTTCTGTCATTTCGTTCTGCGGCGGCACGGCTTATGGGAGCGGGATTTCTGTGAATATGGTTCAAGACTCAAATTACTTTTCTTCCCTCTGTTCCTTATCGCTATACTCATGGAATTCTCCAGCATGTGCAGTTCCCCGCACATGTTCGGCGAATGAGGAAAAGAATAAAACTCGGACGGGACATGGCGAAGAAGAAACAAACGGATAATAGCAAGCCTGAATCCATCACTTTGAAATTCCTGGCGGCGTATCTGGATCTGGATCCGGCAACGATTTCCGTTGTGCTGAACAACGTTCCGGGACGCTCCATCCCGGGGCCCACCCGTGAACGCATCCATGCCGCTGCGCGAAAGTTTAAATACCAGCCGAGTTTTGTAGCGCGATCGTTGCGCAATCGGCGCTCTATGACAATCGGCATTCTGGTTCCCGTATTGGCCGATGGCTATCACACAGAGGTCATGAGCGGCATCGGGGACCATCTGCTGGAAAAAAATTACTTCTACTTTATCGCGCATCACCGCCATCGCACGGATCTGATCGAGCAGTATCCGCACATGCTGGTGAGCCGCGGCGCAGAAGGCATAATCGCCATTGATACGCATCTTGATCACAAGCTGGCCGTGCCTGCGGTTGCGGTTGCAGGGCATCGTAAAATCCCAGGCGTTACGAACGTAGTGCTTGACCACACCGAAGCGGCAGAACTCGCTGTGCGGCACTTGTACAACCTCGGTCATCGCGCTCTGGCGTTCATGCGCGGTCAGCCGTACAGCTCCGATTCAGAAGTGCGCTGGCAAAGTATTGTAAGAGTAGCGCGGGAGTTAGGGCTCGCTGTTTGGCCAGAGCTGACAATTCAGCTCACCAAAGACCTCACATCCCCCGAACTGGGATACCCAGTCGTACAACAACTGCTGGCGCATCATCGACGGTTTACCGCGCTGGTCTGTTTCAACGATATGGCGGCGATAGGCGCGATCCGGGCTTTGCGCGATGCACAGCGTCGTGTGCCTGAGGACATATCTGTGATCGGATTCGATGACGTACCACAAGCTGCCTTTCACACACCGAGCCTCACCACGATCCGTCAACCGCTGCACGAGATGGGCAAGCTGTCTGCGGAACTGCTCCTGCAGCGGTTGAGTTCCCAGGCTGTCACGCCCTCGGAGGTCGCCGTGAAACCGCGGCTCATCGTCCGCGAATCGACAGGTTCAGTCCGGCATGCAAACGGGGCAAAAGCCACGATAAGCCGGCGACAGCGTTTGATGCACTGAACCGTCAAGGCTCCATTGCAGTATTGCGCTCACCAGCGAAGCCGAGGAATGCCAGCCTCCACACGGACGGTGAATAAGCCGCCGCCCATCGAGCGGCGAGGGATCATCTGTAACCGCTATTCCAGCGTATTTTCAAGAAAAGACGATGGTTGCTGTCGTCCGTCATTCCCTGACTAAAGCGATCCAGCCGGTGCCTCTCTGTAAGGATTCTTTTGCTTAAGACAAAGGTTTGTCTTAGGCAGAATGAAAATAATTTCCCTTGACAACCGTGTTTGCGAATTGATCTGATCTACGGCGGCCTACGGGCTGACGCATTGCTGTTTCTAAAAGTAAGGGCCATCCAGCCTGCGACAGGGAGGTAAACGGTTGTATTTTATGAGCGCGATGAGCAGGGGAGGACAGTTCCAGGAAGCCTGCTGTCGCCGAAATGTAACGAGCACCGGTGTAACAAGATGGCACACGTTGTACAGCAATCTGAAAAGGCACTTGACAATCGAAAATTTGCGGGAGCCTAATATCGGGCGGACGTAGTAAATCAATTTACTGCACGTCTAAAACGCTATCGGCTGGATACAGCCGCTAGCGGGAGCATTCCCAGTGACTGGTTTTGTAAGCAAGACAAAATGAGGAAAAGAACGAAGCACGAATTTTAAAAAAGGGGGCAGCTTCTATGAGGCTTTTGAGAAAACTGCTAGGCAGTTTAGCGTTTGCCTTGTGCGCGCTCGCGATAGCAGGCGCACAGGAAAATGCAGAAATCACAGGTGTCGTAACCGACTCGACCGGAGCGGCGGTACCCGGCGCAACCATCACAATCACACATGTCACGACTGCAACTGTACACACCACACAATCGGGCGGATCAGGCCTGTATGATTTCCCAGGCTTGCAGATTGGCACCTATGATCTGAAAGCCACTGCGCCGGGATTCAAGACGTACACAACGTCGGGGCTTATTCTTAATACGGCCCAGACATTGCGCGCAGATGTCCGGCTCGAAGTAGGTTCTGCAAGCCAGACCATCACCGTCCAGGCCAATGCCCTGCAGGTGCAGTCGGAAACAAGCGAGGTCAGCTCTCTGATCACCGGCCAGCAGGTCCTACAGCTTTCCACCAATGGCCGCAACGTGATGTCGCTCACCACTCTGGGCACTGGCGTTACCAATACGCTGCCCTCCTTCAATGGTGTTACCGCCCAGGGCAGCAGCGCCGAGATCAACTTCAACGGCAGTCGATATGACCACAACAATTGGCTGATCGATGGCGGCGAAGTCTATGACCGCGGAAGCGGCGGCAAGCTGGACGTGGCAATCAGTCCGGACGCGCTGTCCGAGTTCCAGGTCCTGAGCAGCAATTACTTTCCCGATTACGGTATCGCTTCCGGCGGCACCGTTTTGATGGTCCTCAAGTCTGGAACCCGCCAATTTCACGGCGGACTGTGGGAGTTCAACCGCAACGATGCGTTCGATGCCGGGTATTACTTCTATAAGCAGCAGAACGAGCCCAGCCCCGAGCTTCGCCTGAACATCTTTGGCGGCAACATCGGCGGCCCGGTGATTATCCCGCACATCTACAATAACGAACGGAACAAGACCTTCTTTTTCGTGAACGAAGAGTGGCGCAAGTTCATCCAGGGAGCCAATGCCTCCGTTACGAATACAATCCCGGCTGCGTACTTCCCCACCGCTGGCAGTCCACTCAACTACACTCCGCTCAGCGGAAATCCGTTAATTGTTCCGACGACAAACGACCCGGCAAAACTCGCGGTCTATGGCGCGGATGGTTTGGTTGCGGGACAGCCGTTCCCCAGCGCCGGCGGTGTCTATACCATTCCGGCCAACCTGATTGATCCCAATGCAGTGCTTTTCATGGGTACCGGTGCTATCCCTAAGCCCAACACAGCCAACGGCACCCAGTACATTGCCTCGCCAAAGCAGCCGACGGATGTTCGCGAGGACGTGGTTCGCATTGACCATCATTTCAATGACAAGTATCAACTGATGGGCCACTGGATTCACGATCAGATGTCTCAGGCCATCTACCCCGACATGTGGAGCAACGATAGCTACGTCACCGTGGGCGACGTGTTTAAGAATCCCTCATGGGGAACGGTCATCAAGCTCACCCAGACGCTTTCCCCCACGCTGCTGAATGAAACCTCTCTGAACGTGAACGGAAACACGATCGACATCACGCCCCTTGCCGCTCCCGGCGCCTCTTTCACACAGCCCTCGGGCTGGAGCGCTGTGGGCATCTTCAGCGGCAACAACGCGCTGAACCGTCTTCCGTCAATAGACTTCTCGGGAGCGCCGAACACCAATTGGACGACGAACTATTGGCCGTGGCGCAACGCTTATCTCAACTATCAGATCCGCGATGATCTCTCGCTCACCCGGGGACAGCACCAGTTTAAGTTCGGCTTCGGTTACATGCGGAACGACAAGAACCAGCAGCAGCAGGCAGACACCCAGGGCGATTACACCTTCAGCCAGTCGGCTTATTCGGGAGACGCCTATGCCAACTTCCTGCTGGGATTTGCCAGCAGCTATCAGCAACTCAACGAGCAGTCGATCTTCCACTGGCTGAATAACACCTACTCAGTCTATGGGGAGGATAACTGGCACGTTCTCCCCGCGCTTACCCTCAACCTCGGCCTCCGCTGGGATGCCATGCCGCATGTGTATGAAAAGAACAACCGGACCTCAAACTTCATTCCGGCTGACTTCAACCCCGCAGACGCTCAGTCGCCGAATCCCAACACCGGAACTCTGGATCCCACCGGCCCGGGCTTCAGCCAGCCTGCGGGCGCGCCTGTGCCGTTCTATCTGAATGGTGTCCAATTAGCAGGCGTGAATGGATTCCCGCGAGGTATTGTGAAGAATTACTATGGAACGGTCCAGCCGCGTGTTGGCTTTGCCTACGATGTGTTCGGCACAGGCAAAACCGTGATCCGCGGTGGTTTCGGAATGTTTTTCGAACGCGTGCAGGGCAACGATATCTACGGCACGGACACCAATCCGCCGAATGCGTATCAACCCAACGTCAGCGCCGTCTACTTCTCGAATCCGAATACCAGCAATTCCACGGGCCAGACGGCCACTGCGCCGTTCTTCCCTGGCGGTTTTACCAATCTGGATTATAACTACCACGACCCGGCCACAGCTCAATTCAGCCTTGGAGTACAGCACGAACTGGCTCCATCCACCATCTTTACCGTCCAGTACGTCGGTATGACCGCATGGCACCAGAACGACGAGCGGGCGATTAACACCCTTCCCATCACCGATGTGGCAGACAGAGAAAAAGTCGCAACCGTCAGCGGAACCAACGCAAACCTCTACAGGCAATTTCTGGGCTTTGGGGGCATAACCCAGACAGAAAATATAACCAACAGCAGTTACCACTCACTCCAGGCTGCGTTGCGCATGGAGAACAGGCATGGGCTGACCGTCCAATTCGCCTATACCTGGTCCCATGAAATCGACATCCAGAGCGGCGATCTTACCTCTACTACCCAGCAGGGTTCAGGCGGCCAGATTTCCAATCCATTTAACATTAACTACGACCGTGGTTCGGGCACCATCGATCGCCGGAACGTATTCAACGCAAACTACATCTACAACCTGCCTTTCTTCCTGCATTCACAGAGTGCTCTCTCACGGACACTATTGGGTGGCTGGCAGATCTCCGGCATTACGACGGCCCAGAGCGGAAATCCGGTCAACGTAACATATTCTCCGGATACCCTGGGTTTGGGCGGCAGCACGACAAATCGTCCAGACTTCACTCCCAGCGCCAGAAGCTATCCCAAGAAACAGCTTGCGTGGTTCAACACTGCAGCTTATTCAGCGCCTCTGGCTCCGTGGGCCGGAGGAGCCAATCAGGGCTATGGCAATGCCGGCAAGGACTCCATTGTCGGTCCCGGCCTCTTTAACTGGAACCTTAGCTTGTTCAAGGAGTTCCGGATAACCTCGGCAGAGGGTCCAAGATTCCAGCTCCGCGCCGAGTCGTATAACACCTTCAACCACACGGAATTCAACGGCATCGATACCGGGTTTACCGATGGCAACTTTGGTCAGGTGACATCGACGTATGATCCCCGCACCTGGCAGTTTGGCGCGAAGTTCCTCTTCTGAGGAGCCTCCTTCAAAAACCGCGCAGTGGAGCGACAAACTCCACTGCGCTTTTATTTGCTTCGTTGATCTTTTCCCGCAAGACTGATTACCCTACCCATACGGCATCTATGCGCTGGATTCGCGGCATTTCCCGGTGGCTCCTATGGGGTTCACTCGTATTCAGCATGCGTGCTGGGGCGCAGACCGCGCTCGCGCTCGAACAGCAGGGCCAATGGAAACAAGCCGAGCAGGCCTGGCGCGAAACGATACAAAAAAATCCGCAGGATGGAGCGGCGTATGCTCATCTCGGGCTCGCGCTCGCTCGCCAGAACGACTATGAGCAGGCGGCATCCGCCTATCGCAAAGCGATTGCGCTCAAGACGAAGCTGCCGGGCTTAAACCTGGATCTGGGCCTGGCGCTCTTCAAGCAGGAGAAGGTCTCAGAAGCAATTGCGCCGCTCAAGGCGGCAGTGGCGGAATCACCCGCGAGTACGCAGGCGAAGATTCTGCTCGCCATGTGCTACTACGGGACGGCGAAGTATGCCGAGGCTGCGCCTTTGCTCGAAGCAGCGGTCGCGGCGAACCCGGAGAACCTGCAATTGCGGACCGCCCTGGCGCAGAGCTGTCTGTGGTCCGCGAACTACAAGTGCACGCTTGAGCAATATAAACAGATCGTCGCCCTGAGCCCTGAATCTGCGCAGGCCGATATGCTGGCAGGCGAGGCGTTGGACGGTCTAGGCGATGTGCAGGGCGCGACCAGACAGTTTGAGGCCGCTGCCAAGGCTTCTCCGCAGGAGCCGGATGTTCACTTTGGGCTGGGGTACCTGCTCTTCAAACAGCGCCAATACGACGCAGCCAAAGCAGAGTTTGAGGCGGAGTTGAAGAACGATCCCAACCACACGCAGGCGCTGGCCTATCTTGGCGACACGCTCATTAAGCTGAACGACTACGATGCTGCTTTGCCGCTATTGCAGAAAGCATTACAACGACCGGATCCGCCACGGATCGCATTCGTAGATCTCGGCATTCTTTACACGGCGCAGAAACGCAATGCGGAAGCCATAGCTGCATTCCAGCACGCCATTTCCATGGATCCGAAGCAAGTGGATGCGCATTGGCGCCTTGCGAGGCTGTATCAATCAATGGGCAGAAAAGACGACGCGAAGGCTGAGTTTGACAAGGCAAGCACGATGAATAAAGAGGCCGATCAGGCTTTGGTCGAAAAGCTCGGAAAAGGTGCTGTGAATCCACAATAGAAGTGCGTCTGCAGAACTACTCCTTGCGCATTCTTTCTTTCAGGCTTCTCGCCAGCTTCTCGATCTCTTCAGCCTTTTTGGTCACTGCGATGGACAGGGTGTTCTTGTTGCTTTTGTCCACCTCAACTTTCAGTTCCTGCGCCAGTTGATAGAGTTTTTGGGTGTCGGCGATAAATTGTGCCTGCCGCGCATCCTCCGGCGACATCGCCTGGTCCGCTGCTGTTTTTGCAGAGTTACTGCTGGCCTTTCCATCGGGCGGACGCTCGGTGCGCGTCGATGAAGCTCCAGTCTGCCCGTTCTGCTGGGTTTCCTGAGAGGCCTGTGCAAAGATCCAGACCGGCGAAAGCGTCAGCAAAAGCAGCGTGGCAATTGTGTTGCGAAATGGATTTAAGAGTGCCGTTCTACTTTTCATCTGCCGAACCCCTTCACACAAAATTGGGCTTAACCGGACAAGCATTGGCTTGCCTGGACAACAAGCATCTTGCGGGATGATATGAACGTGCGCAAGGGGATGATGATCACCCTCTCGATCAACTTGCGGACTGGACCGGCTTGCGCTCATGGTCTCATTGGACATTCACATATCATTTACAGTGAAAATATGACGAAAGTGTCGAAGGTGGACCTTGTCGGTGTCGGGCTCAATGCCACAGACACTCTCATCCCTCTCGCAATCTATCCCGCTCTCGGCTCCAAAGTGGAGTATCGGACCGCAACCGTAGCGCCAGGCGGGCAGGTTGCAACGACGGTCGTTGCCTGCCAGCACTGGGGCATGCGCACTCGCTATGTCGGCAAATTGGGCGACGACGAGGCGGCGAAGCTGCATCGTGAAGCATTCGCGCGCACGGGCGTGGAAACACAGCTCATCACGGTTCCGGGGGGCGCCAGTCCGCAATCGCTGATACTGGTCGACGGCGCCGGTGAGCGAACCGTGCTTTGCCGGCGCGATGAGCGGCTTGTGCTCCAGCCCGGCGAGTTGGATCGCGATTGGATCGTGAGTGCGCGGGCACTGCATGTCGATGGACATGATACCGCCGCAGCCACGGTAGCGTCACGCTGGGCTCGCGCCGCTCGTGTTCCCGTCATTGCCGATCTGGATGAGCCGTATCCAGGAGTGGAAGAGCTTCTTGAAAACATTGACTACCTCATCGTGAGCAGAGATTTTCCCTGCCGATTGACCGGAGAAGTCGACCTGGAAAAAGCTTTGCGCCGCATGCAGCGCCGTTATGGATGTCTCCTGACCGCCGCAACGCTCGGGCCGGATGGCGTCCTGGCGTGGAATGGCAAGCAGTTTCATCACACGCCTGCTTATTGCGTTCCGGTAGTGGATACGACCGGAGCCGGAGACATCTTCCATGCTGGGTTTATTTATGGTCTGCTGCAAGGCTGGCCGCTTGACCGGCAGCTTGATTTCGCCTGCGCAGCCGCGGCTCTGAATTGCATGGCATCCGGCGCTCGGGGCGGGATTAAGACAGTCGAGGAGATTGAAAAGCTAATGGCGACCGGCTCGCGGTACTATGCTCCCTATTGCGTATCGAGTTCGGTTGAATGACTCGCGAATACGAATGACAGCGGCAACCTGCGCCAAGACAAGAGCTGAAGTGAAAAGCGCACGGTAAATCCGTGCGCTTTGTGTTCCTTCAATCGTTCGAGGCTAGCTGGCTGTAAGTTCTGCCGCAACCTTCTCGGTGACAAATGCTTCGATCGTGTCGCCGATCTTCACATCGTTGAAGTTCGACAATCCGACACCGCACTCCATGCCATTGGTGACTTCCCTGGCGTCGTCCTTGAAGCGCTTGAGCGAGGAGAGCTTGCCCTTATAGACCTGCTCGCCGTCGCGCATCAGGCGAACGTCGGCATCGCGCCGCAGCACGCCATCGAGGACGCGGCAACCGGCGATCGTGCCCACCTTCGGAATCTTGAAGACGTTCAGCACTTCGGCGCGGCCGAGGTAGTTTTCCTTGAAGACCGGCTCGAGCAGTCCGAGCATGGCCTTGCGAATCTCGTCCTGCAGTTCGTAGATAATCGAGTGCAGACGAATCTCGACATCTTCCTGCTCGGCCAGATCGGCGGCCTTGCGCTCGGGACGCACGTTGAAGCCGATGATGATGGCGTTCGATGCCGAAGCCAGCAGCACGTCGCTTTCCGTAATCGCGCCCACGCCCGAGCGGATGACCTTGATGCGCACCTTCTCGGTCGACATCTTCTGCAGCGAATCGGCCAGCACTTCGACCGAACCCTGCACGTCGCCTTTAAGGATCACCGGCAGTTCCTTGACGCCAGCCTGCTTGATCTGTTCCGCCAGACCTTCAAGCGAAACACGCGAAGACTTGGCAAGCTGCGCTTCGCGCTCCTTCATCTTGCGGTACTGCGCGATGCTCTTGGCCTTGTCGCGGTCGCTGACGACGAGGAAGGTATCACCAGCGTCCGGCATGCTTTCGAGTCCGAGGATTTCGACCGGCGTCGATGGCCCGCCTTCTTCGATGGCGCGGCCGCGGTCATCGAACATGGCGCGGATCTTGCCAAAAGTATTGCCGACGATGAAGCTGTCCTGATTGCGCAGCGTGCCGTTCTGCACGAGAACGGAGGCCACAGCGCCGCGTCCGCGGTCGAGCTTAGCCTCGATAACCGTACCCACAGCCGAGCGTCCCGGCGTTGCTTTCAGGTTTCCGAGATCGGCCACGAGGCAGATCATTTCGAGCAAAAGGTCGAGGTTCAGGCGCTTCTTGGCCGAAACATCAACGAAGACGGTCGAGCCGCCCCAGTCTTCAGGAACCAGTCCGCGATCGCCAAGCTGCTTCTTCACGCGCTCAGGCTGCGCTTCCGGTTTGTCGATCTTATTTACGGCCACGATGATCGGCACGTTGGCGGCCTTGGCGTGGTCGATGGCTTCAAGCGTCTGCGGCATCACGCCGTCATCGGCTGCGACGACGATGACGACAATGTCCGTGATTTTGGCGCCCCGCGCGCGCATGCGGGTAAATGCTTCGTGACCCGGCGTATCGAGAAAGACGATCTCGCGCCCGAAAGCCGGCGAATCGGGCTTGCCGATGCGCACCTTGTACGCGCCGATGTGCTGCGTGATGCCGCCGGCTTCGCCGCTGGCGACGTCGGTTTCGCGAATTGCATCGAGCAGTGAGGTCTTGCCATGATCAACATGACCCATGACTGTAACAACGGGAGGACGCGGCACTTCGAGCTCATCCGGGTTCTCCTGCTGCAGCATGCTCTCGATGGCTTCGTTGGCCATCTGGTCTTCAAAGGTGATGAACTGCGTGTCCGCGCCGAACTGGTGCGCCACATCTTTTACCAGTTCCGCGTCGAGGGACTGGTTGACGGTAACAAAGACACCGCGCATGAGCAGAGTGGCGATGAGATCCTTGCCGCGCACGCCAAGTTTCTCGGCCAGATCCTTAACGCTGATGCCTTCCGTCACAGTAATCGTGCGCGTAATCGGCAGAGGTTCCGAAGGAACCTGCGCACCACCGAAACGTGACGGTGGGGCAAAGCCCTTCATCGGTCCTTCTTTGGTCTTCGGGTATTGCTGACGGCCACGACGCTGCGGGCCACCCGGGCGCTGCGGACGCGGAGCTTCACCCGGAGGCGGCACAAGACCGCCGGGGGCGCCACCCATTCCGGGGCGCGGCGCGCCAAAACCAGGACGGGCACCGAAACCGGGGCGCTGCCCAAAGCCCGGGCGTGCTGCACCGGGAGGGCCACCGCTAGGCTGATTACGCGTCGGGTGCATGGGACGGCGGCCGCCGGGAAACTGTCCAGCGGGACCACTCTGCGGACGCTGACCACCGGGGGCACTACCAGGACGCCGATCAAAGATAGGCCGGCCACGCTGCAGACCACCTTGCGTCTGCGTTGGCCCAATTGGAGTTGAAGATGCCTGTACGGGTGCAGATGGCGGAGCCGTATACACTGGGCGAGGACCCGTCTGCGGCATAATTACACGACGAGCCGGGGCGGCCGGTGTCGATGGCACGGCGGGCGCTTCAACCTGAGGCGCGGGCACATGCGGTTCAGCTGGGGCTGCTGCAATGGGAGCCACTGGAACCGGCGCGCTTACCGGAAGCGGGGTCGGGGCCGGTGTGCTCGCTGCGACAGGCGGAGCGGGCGCTACTGCGGGTTTGGTTGTAACAGGCGCAGCCGGCGGCGGAGCGGAAGCAATCACGGGCCTGGCTTCCACCTGCGGAACAACCGGCGGCTTGGCTACAATCGGACCGGCTGGCGGCTTGGAAGCAATTGCCGGGGTCTGCGGCGGTGGCGGCGCTATGACCGGGGGCGCTGGTCGCGGCTGGGGAACGATCTTGCGCGGAGCTGGCTTTGTTGCCTCGGCAGCAGCCGGCCTTGCCGCAAGCGGCGGCGGTGCAATGGGCTGCCTGGGAGCGACTGGGGCCACTGGAGGGGCTGGCGCAGGCTTCGCAGAAACTGCTGGAGGAACAACCGTCCTGCTGGCGGCCAATGCCTCTTCTTCCTTGCGCTGCTGAATTGCCTTGAGCACGTCGCCCGGCTTTGAGACCCGCGACCAGTCAATCTTCGGCTTTGCTTCGGCTTCAGCTCGGCTCGCCGAGGACGCACCGCTGGATTTTCCGCCGCGGTTGAAGTGCACGCGCACACGCTCGGCTTCGTCCTCTTCGAGCGAACTCGAGTGCGTCTTCTTTTCGGTTACGCCGACATCTGTCAGTACGTCCAGAATTGCCCTGCTCTTTACTTCCAGCTCGCGCGCTAGATCGTTGATTCGAACTTTGCTCATCCGCCCCTTTTGCTTCTCGTGTCCCAAGCTTTCAGCTGTTCATAGCAACCTCATGCCTCTGGGAGTTCAGTCCTGTTTGTATTATCGCCTGAAATGGCGCATATCGCGCCCCTATCTCAGACTTCCATTCCAGCAGGCGGCGCATGTTATGCGCCGCCCTCATCTACTTTGCGCTCGCCTGCTTCTTCTTTGATCGTCTCGTCCACATTGCCTTCGATGATGGCCTCGGCGCCGGCGATCTCCGTGTTTGGACGGTGCTCGGCCAGCACTTCGCTGGTGTCTTCGCGGCCGGCAGCCAGGCTTTCGGCACCCTCATCGGCCAGAGCGGGACCCTCTTCCGTGATTTCCGCCAGGCGCTCTTCGGCTACCTCATCGCTGATCAGCCCGGAGCCGTCTTCGCTAGTCCGCTCCTCGCCTGCCTGGGTCAGGTCCTGCTGCAGAGCGTCAATTTCTTCCTCCGCCTGCGCGTCAGCGATGTGCGCAGCCTCGGCAAGACTTGGCGTTTCAAGTGGTGGATGATCTTCACCCTCTTCGTACTGCCCGAAGTAATGCCGCACTGCAGTGCCAATCTTCTCCAGGGTCTTTTCTCCGATGCCGGGAATCTCTTCCAACTGCTCGGGCGTCATATCGGCCAACGCCTCTACCGTTGTGATGCCGGCAGCGACCAGCTTCTGGATGATGGCCTCACCCAATTCACTGACCTGCTCAATCGGAGTCGCCGGACCGCCGGACATGGCCTGCATCTGCTGCTCCACTTCCTGGCGCTTCTCTTCCTCGCTCTTGATGTCGATTTTCCATCCCAGCAGCTTCGCCGCAAGCCGGACATTCTGTCCCTTCTTGCCAATGGCCAGCGAAAGCTGCGTGTCGTCGACAATGACTTCCAGCTGCTTTTCGCCGAGATCGGTAATGCTGACACGGCTCACCTTGGCCGGCTGCAACGCCTTTTCTGCGAAGGTCGTGATCTCGTCGCTGAACTCGATGATGTCGATCTTTTCGCCGCGCAGCTCGCGGATAATCGACTGCACGCGCATGCCCTTCATGCCCACGCAGGCGCCCACTGGATCGACGTCCTTGTCGCGCGACATGACCGCAATCTTGGTGCGCTCGCCAGCCTCGCGGGCAATAGCGCGAATCATCACGGTGCCGTCGTAAATCTCCGGCACTTCACTCTGGAAGAGGTTCTGCACCAGCTCCGGCGCGGCGCGCGAAACGATCACCTGAGGGCCTTTGGCTGCGCGGTCGACGCGCTGCAGCACGACGCGCACGCGCTCGCCAACGGCAAACTGCTCCAGACGCGACTGCTCGCGCTTTGGCATGCGGGCTTCGGCCTTTCCCAGATCGAAGATCATGTCCTGCGGCTCCAGACGCTTCACCGTCGCGTTGATCACTTCGCCGACGCGGTGGTTGTACTCCTGGAAGACGGTATCGCGCTCGGCCTCGCGGACCTTTTGGAAAATGACCTGCTTGGCCATTTGCGCTGCAATGCGCCCCAGCACATCGGTTGGCTTGTAGTAGCGAATTTCGCCGCCGACTTCGACCTCAGGCGCCAGCTCGCGCGCCTCGTCGAGGGCGATCTGGTTGACCGGATCTTCGATCTGCTCCGGCGTCTCGACAACCGTCTTGTAGATGTAGGCGCGAATTTCGCCGGTCTCTTTGTCGAGCTCGGCGCGCATGTTTTCCTGCGTCTTGTAGTACTTACGCGTCGCCAGCGCAATCGCGTCTTCGACGGCAGACACCACCACGCCGGGGTCAATTCCCTTATCGCGGCTCAACGCCTCAATGCTCTGATACAACACACTTGCCATATATATTTCTCTCTCGATACCTCAGCGATTGCACATCGCAGGCGCTATCGCAATCTGCCGCAGCTCCTACTCAGAGTTCCGGAACGAGGTTCGCCTTTTCAATGTTGGCGAACTCGATCTCGACTGCCTCGTTCGCTGCGTCTTTTTTCCTGCTTTTGCCCTTTTGCCTGACGGCAGAACGATCCAGCACAATGGAATGCTCTTTTACTTCTGTGAGCCTGCCATGCCAGTGACGGTTGCCCGCCACCGGCTCAAAAGTCTGCAGCTTCACCAGGCTGCCGGCAAACCTGCGGTAATCCGGCTCGCCATAGAGCTTGCGATCCAATCCTGGCGAAGAAACTTCCAGCGTATACTCTGCTCCCGGAACCAGCTCTTCCACATCCAGCACTGTGCCAAAATCCTGGCTGAATTGCTGGCAGTCTTCATGCGTGATACCCGCCAGTTGGTCGATTTCCACTGCTGCGGGCAGCCCCGCTTCGGCCCTTTCCGCTTTCACCGCTTCTGCCAGCTTCCCCCGCAGTTCGGCATTCTTTTCAATAAAGATGCGCAAAATGCGATGCTTGCTACTGCCCTGATATTCAACCTCAACCACGTCAAGGCCGTGCGAAGCGGCAACCCGCTGCGCCGTAGCGCGAATTAAATCCAAATTCAAGGCCATGCTCGTGGATAAGTTTGCAGCAAAAGAAAAGTGGGCTTTCGCCCACTCATTCCTCCGCGCCTCGGCTAATTCACGAACGTCGCGGACAAACTCGTCTGCTATTACAGAATACTCCTTCCGGCTCTCGATTTCAAACCTGCCAGCGGTACCCCACCGCTGGACCTGGCAAGCTCATCAAAATGTCCCGAATTCATGCGCGTGCTATGGATTTTCGTGGAAGCCAAACGAAAATCACTTGCCAGAATGCGTAGCGAGCGTTATCTATGTTCAGTTTGAAAAACAGGACGCCGGGCTATGAACCGGAAAAAAACCACGTACTGTTTTTCAAACTGTTTTTCTGCGTCAGAACGTCCAGAAAATGCGTTAATAGACTAGACGCTTTCAGAGGGAGGTCGCATCCGCATGACGTCGCAGCCTGCAATCACTCTGACCGAATCCCCCTCACCCATTCGCCCTGCCGCGGCGGCAAATGTCATCACCATTGAGCGGCCCGACCGTGAACTGCGGCGGCAGCTTACCCGTTTTTCGAGGTGGATGTACCGCCTAGGATTCGCTCCCGGGACGTCCGGCAATCTCTCTGCGCGGCTTGACAGCGACCGCATCCTGGCGACTCCGACAGGCTGCAGCAAGTATCTGCTCCGTCCGTCGGATATGGTAGTCGTCGATCTCAATGGCAAATTGCTCACCGGCACGCGCAACGTTACCAGCGAAATCGGAATGCATCTGGCTGTATACGAAGCGCGTCCGGATGTTCAGGCAGTCGTGCACGCGCACCCGCCCATTGCGACCGCTTTTGCTTCCTGCGGCATGGCGCTCGACATGCCTCTCTGTGCCGAACTCCTCATGACGCTAGGCGCGATTCCGCTTGCGCCGTATGCGACGACTGGAACCCCTGAAGTGGGCGCCAGCCTTAGGCCCTACCTGCGTGATCACGATGCGATTCTGATGGCAAACCACGGCCTCGTGACTTATGGTAAAGACCTGCTGGATGCATTCATGAAGCTGGAAACCACCGAGCACTTTGCCCAGGTGTGCCTGGCTGCTCATGAACTGGGCTCCCCGCGATTGCTTGGAGAAGATGCTATCCGAAAATTGCAGCAGGCCCGGATGCGCTATCGCTCCAACTGCCGGATATAAGCTCCCCACAGGTGAGATTCATGCTCAATCCCTACGAACAGTTTCTCGGCAGCCATGATCCTGAGGAAGTGCTGGCGGCGACTTCGTCTAGATTAGCCTCCTACTTTGCCAGGTTCGGCCCGGAGGGAGCCGAGAAATCTCCTGCGGCGGCGAAGTGGAACGCCCGGGAGATATTCAGCCACCTGGCCGATTGCGAGCTTGTATTCGCCTTTCGATTGAGGCAGACGCTGGCGGAAGACAACCACGTCGTCCAACCATTCGACCAGGAGAGGTGGGCCGCAGTTTATTCCGCCTATGATGCGCCTTCAGCGCTGGCGGTCTTTTCCTCGGTCCGCCGATGGAACCTGACTCTTATCAGAAGCACCGGGCCTGAAGATCAAGCGAGAATGGTCACTCATCCCGAGCGGGGGACGATGAGCTTTCGCACCATTGTGGAGACCATGGCCGGTCATGATCTGAATCATTTGCAGCAGTTGGAGACGATCGCCGGGAAGGTTGCGACAATTTAAATCCGAGTTTCAATCCTGCACGACATTCACGTCGCCAATGCCGACCGTCGCGTGCAGCTTATAGATCCCTTCCAGTGAAGTATGCTGCGTTTTGGGGAAGAATCCGTCCGAATGCTGATGAGACACAGCGTCTTCGGCGTCGCCAAGCTTTGTGCCGGTGCGAATTTCGTTGTATTTTGTGCGGTCGGTCACTCCCACCGTAAGGTCGCCAATGCCAAGATGCAATTCTTTGTTGCCTTCAATCCCTTTGATCGACAGGTCACCGACTCCCATCTCGATCTTCAGATCCGTTTGCGCCGGAAGGGAGACAATAACGCTTGCGCCCCGATGATTGTCGTTCTCCTTGGGCAACTTCAGATCGATTGACGCGCGGTCTCCAGCAACCTCAAATTGCCTGATCCACGACTGCACAGTTACATCGTCGTAAAAACCCTGTGGCTGAATCGTCAGGCGAATCGTCTGTCCATCACCACGAATCACCCGCACCTCGCCTACATTGACTTCCATTACCAGTGTTCCATTTTCGGGAAGGCTCTTGCTGATCACCAGAGGAGTTGGCTTAGGCAGCTCAAGCTTCTGCCGCGAGGCGTCTTGCGCGCGCAGCGCGCCTGCGCCCGCAAGAACAATGGCCATCCATACTCCTGCCGTCTTCATAGACCCCTCTATTCCTGAGCAATGTCGAGACTGCCCATACCAACGTTCACCTCTAATGAGCCCGCGCCGGTGCCGCTATAGTTCCTGCTGATGACAAAGTGTCCGTCACGGCCGCCAGGGCGGTGGTCATGGAGCGAACCCATTCCAATGTTCACTTCCATACTGGAGTAGCTCTTGTCGCCTTCGACCAGCAGCTTTGCGTGGCCGTATCCCACATTGATCTGCCGCGCGCCAGCGCTGCCAATAGCGTCGAAATTCAAATCGCCTTTGCCGAGATTGAATTCGCTCTCGAGTCCGTTGTTCATCGGAAGGGTCAGCGTCACGATCACATGCGAATCGTTCGGAAACTTCAAATGGATTACGCCGTTATCGGGGGCGATGCGCAGGATATGAATGTAATCCGCCGCAGGCTTGACGGACTTGTCGCTGATTTCAACTGAAAGTTTGATCTCTTTCGCATCCGGCATGGCTCGAACACGCAACTCCGCATTGCAGACGCTTACGTTCAGTGAGCCGGTTCCGGTAAATGGGCGAATAATCTCAAGATGGCGAGGCTCCAGCACATCTCCAGCTTGCTGCTGATATTGGCGATCCGAAGCTGTTACAGGCTCGCCATCGCAGTTTATGTTATCGCCGTTCTTCTCTTCGGCGCGCATCATGGCGCCCGCTCCGAGAACCATCAATACCAGTACACACGCTATCTTGCGAATCAATGGAAAACAGGCACGATAGGCCATGGCGACTCCCGGTGGATGTCAAGAATCGATACGGAAGCGCCGGCGGTCCGGTTCCAGCGAAGTTTGCGGTACTTTCTCAACCCCTCTACAATCTAATGATTAAACAAAAGATCGCCGTTATTGACCGGCCTTTAGCCTGCGGAGATTTCACTTCGCACCCACGGAAAAGAATGATTGAACATCCCGTCCCCGAAGCCTTAACGTTTGACGACGTTTTACTGGTGCCTGCCTATAGTGAAGTTGTTCCTGCGCTGGTCAGCACGCAAACCCGGCTCACCAACCGTATCTTATTGAATACACCCCTTTTAAGCGCTGCCATGGACACGGTAACCGAGTCCCGCCTGGCCATCGCCATGGCCCAGCAGGGCGGCATCGGCATCATCCACCGCAACCTCACCATCGAGCAGCAGGCGAGCGAAGTCGACAAGGTAAAACGCTCCGAAAGCGGCATGATCGTCGATCCGGTGACCATGACGCCGGATCAGCTGATCTCCGACGCCCTGGACGTCATGCGGAAGTACAAGATTTCCGGCGTGCCTGTCACCAAGGAAAGGAAACTGGTCGGCATTCTCACCAATCGCGATCTGCGCTTTGAAACTCGGACCGACATCCCCATCGGCGAAGTGATGACGAAAGACCACTTGATTACCGTTCCCGTGGGAACCACGCTTGAAGAGGCCGAATTGATCCTGCACAAGCATCGAGTGGAAAAGCTCCTGGTCGTCAATGACCAATATGAGCTCAAGGGCCTCATCACGGTAAAAGACATCCAGAAGAAGCTGAAGTATCCAAACGCGTCGAAGGACAACCAGGGCCGTCTCCGCGTAGGTGCCGCCATCGGCGCTACGGGCGACTATCTGGAGCGCGCCGCTGAGTTGGTTTACAGCCGGGTCGATGTTCTTTCCATCGATTCAGCCCACGGGCACTCCTCACGCGTTCTCGAAGCAGTCAGCGAAGTCAAAAAGCGTTTCCCCGATGTGGACCTGCTCGCAGGGAATATTGCCACATACGAGGGGGCCAGAGCGCTGATCGACGCCGGCGCCGACAGCGTGAAAGTCGGCATCGGTCCCGGCTCCATCTGCACCACTCGCATGGTCACCGGCGCCGGTATGCCGCAGATTACCGCCATCAGCGAAGCCTACAAGGCTGGCCGCGAGCGCAATATCCCCATCATCGCGGACGGCGGCATCAAGTACTCAGGAGATGTCGCAAAAGCCATCGCAGCAGGCGCCAGCAGCGTCATGATCGGCTCGCTTTTTGCCGGAGTGGACGAGAGCCCGGGCGAAACCATTCTATACCAGGGCCGCTCGTTCAAGACCTACCGCGGCATGGGATCGCTCTCCGCCATGGCGCAGGGATCGGGCGAGCGCTACTTCCAGAGCAGCCGCGATCTTGAAGAAGCGCCAACTAGTACAGAAGGCGTCGTGGCTCGCGAGCGCAACGGGCAGAATCGGCTGGCCAAGTTTGTTCCCGAGGGCATTGAAGGCCGTGTGCCGCATCGTGGACCGCTCGAAGCCATGGTCTATCAACTGGTGGGCGGGCTGCGCTCCGGAATGGGCTACCTGGGCTGCGGCACGATCGAGGAGTTGCAGACGAAATCGCGCTTTGTACGCATTTCCAATGCTGGCCTGCGCGAAAGCCATGTCCACGATGTTATCATCACCCGCGAGGCCCCAAACTACCACGTCGAGTAGCACCGGCTCACGTCGGCAACTTTCTGGCGTCTGAAGATCAGCTTCAGGCGCCAGAAGCTTTTTCATGTGGTCCACGGAAAATACCGGCAATAATGTAATCCGGCCCAGGCCCACCCAGTGATCTGCATGGCTCATCTGCGGACTATCTCTCTGTTATGCAGTTTGCTGCTCTTAATTTCTTCAGGTTCGCAACTTCACGCGCAAGAAAACAGCAGTAGAACCTATGAGGTGCGCGGCACTGTCATAAACAGCGTCACGCATGAGCCGATTGCCCGAGCGCTTGTCACCATTGCCGGAGAAACCACCAGTTCCCAACTGACCGACAACGAAGGCAGCTTCGATTTTCCCAATGTGCCAGCTGGAAGAAGCGTATTGCAGGCAAGGCGTCCGGAGTTCTTTGGCACAGGCTCAGGGCGAGATCTCTACCAGCCCATTGCGGTTGGACCGGATGTCCCGGAGCATCTACTTTCGCTTGAACCGGCCGGCTCAATCACAGGCCAGATAACAATGCCTGCTTCCGATCCCGGCAATAATATCCGCATTCAGCTCATGCGCCATACCATTCAGGAAGGTCGGGCGCGCTGGCTGCCTGTCGGAATGAAGCTGACCAACAGCGACGGTGCGTTCCGGTTCGGCAACCTGCAGCCGGGAGAATACAAGCTCTACACCGCAAGCTCCCTCGATCCTGACCTCGCCTCGTCGCAAGCACCCGTGCGCTGGGGGTTTCCTTCTGTTGCCTATCCGCAGGGAGGAGACAGCAACGCAGCCGGCTTTTTGAAGCTGGGTCCCGGACAGCAAGTGAATGCACAAATAGCGCTCACGCGCGAGCCTTTTTATTCTGTAACCATTCCAGTTGCAAATCGATCGCTTCAGGGATACTCGGTGCAGATATCCGACGAAAGAGGTCGCCTGACCGACGTATCGACCTTCTATGACTCACGCCAGCAGCAGTTTCGCGCCTATCTCCCAGGCGGCGACTATACAGCGACCATCCAGTCGTATGCGCCACAACCTGGATTTGCGTCTGAGCCAATCACGGTCCGTAACGCGCCCGTACAGGCACAGAGTCTCCCCATTTTTCCCCTCCATTCAATTCCCGTAACTATTGAGAAAGACTTCGCTACAACCAACAACGGCGGCCCGCAGATCATACAAATCGAGAATGGCAGACAGGTTGAAATCTCGCGGGACGTCAACCTGATGCTTTTCTCGACAACCAATGAAGAATCCGTCGGCGTGAATCTCCGCCACGAACCGGGCGGCGATGACTCGTCATGGGTGCTCGAAAATGTCCTTCCGGGGAAATACTGGGTGCAGACCTACACTAATCAAGGATACGTCGCATCGATCACGTCCGGAGGAACAGACCTGGCGCGAGATCCACTGGTTGTCGGGCCCGGTGGCGCATCTGCTCCTATTGAAATCGTGTTGCGCAACGACATGGCGACGCTGGCTGTCCGTTTGAAAAATACTTCTCAACCGGATATGCAGTCTCCACTCGGATTCCTCTACCTCGTTCCGCAATTTGATACGTCGTCGGTCGTACAGCAAGGAGTGCCTTTGCAGCAGACAGGGAACATACCCAACCTTCAACCCGGCATATATCGCGTCTTCGCGCTCGACCGTCCCCGTGAGCTTGAATACCGGAATCCCAAGGCAATGGAGGCCTACACCGACGAGGGGCAAACAATCACGCTGGAACCAAACGGAACACTGAATATCGACCTCGACGTAATATCAGCGGAAGCGGCTGCGCAATGAAAAGACCGCCAGTACTGAGCGCAAAACAGCTTCTGCTCTGCACGGTTCGCGCGGCTTGTGCATTTGCGCTGCTCTATATCGGCAGTTCAGCTCATTACCTGCAAGCCCAGCAGCAGGCCAAAGGGTCATATCGCATTTCAGGAACCGTCGTGAATGCGGCTACCGGCGAACCTCTCGACCGCGCCAGTATCTCGATCTCTACTGCTAGGGATTTCACCACGGTTGGGTCGATGCAGTCCGGTCCGGACGGCCATTTTGTTTTCGATCATTTACTCGCTGCAAAGTACTCGCTGACGGGCTCGCGTCGCGGATTCATCACCGCATCGTATGACGAGCATGAACAATACTCGACAGCGATCGTCACCGGCGAAGGCCTCGATTCGGAAAATCTTGTGCTGCGGCTCATTCCCGATGCCGTCATCTCCGGAATCGTCACTGAGGACTCCGGCGACCCGGTGGAGAATGCCAGGGTCTCACTCTATCGCCAGACTCACGACAGCGGCACCGAAAAGATTCAGGTCGCAAGCAGTACAAATACTGACGACATTGGCGCCTATGAATTTTCCGGCCTCGCGCCGGGCGACTATTTCATCGCCGTCGGTGGACGGCCTTGGTACGCGGACAATGGCGCAAGCATGGTGCGTGCGTCCAACATCCCGCATTCGCCTCTTGATCTTGTCTACCCGACAACCTTCTATTCCGATGTCACCAATTCCGACGATGCGACGCCAATCCCGCTAAAAGGTGGCGACCGGGTGCGGATTAATTTCGCTCTGCATCCGCTTCCCGCGCTGCATCTGCTGATTCACACTCCAGTGTCCGAAGACCCGCGCCAGGCGAACATGGTCCCGACTCCGGCTCTTGGGCAACAGATATTCGGCACATCGGAATTTACAGAAACGAACAGTCGCTTTATTGCGCCCGGTCTGACGGAAATAAGCGTCGCGCCTGGCGAATATCAGATTCATCTCAGCGGAGGACCGAGTGCTCCAGGGGAGTTGCTAACCACAGTCAAAATCACGTCAGACCAGTCTGTGGACGCCGGTGCCGGCCTGCAGACGGCCAACATTACCGGCAAGCTGGCTATGGCGTCAGGCGAAGCATTACCACAAAATACTGTGGTTTCCATTACATCTTTGGATGGTCAGAATTCGAATGGATCCCCGGTAAATAAAGAAGGCGATTTCGAACTTGCAAATGTACTTCCCGGGAAGTACCGGCTGAACGGATGGATCAATGGCAAGCAGCTGCTTGTAGCGAAACTCGCTGCAACGGGAGCGCAGGTTGAAGGAGATCGCATCACCATCGGAAGCAGTCCGGCAATGATCGCTGCGACCGCCTATGCTGACCCGGATTTAGAGCTGACGGGCTTCGCGAAAAAAGAGGGCAAGCCAGTGCCCGGAGCAATGATCGTCCTCGTGCCCCAGGACCCGGCCAACAACCGCGACCTTTTCCGTCGCGATCAGTCCGACTCTGACGGAAGCTTTGCGCTGCTGAACGTCATTCCAGGCAAATACACAGTCGTAGCCATCGCGGATGGATGGACTCTCAATTGGGCGGAACCCAATGTCATCGCGCATTATCTTGCTCTGGGTCAATCTGTAACAATAACGAATGCAAATCGGAAGATCACAGCACTCAAAGAAGCCGTAGAAGTCCAGTCAAAATAAGAACGCACCTCACAAGGAGGTGCGCCGTACCGGCAACAAGCCGGATATAAATATCAAATTGAATTAAGCCTTCTCTTCGCCGCCCTCGCCAGCCTGAGCCTGTTCTTCGGCCATCGCCTTCTGCAGCTCTTCGCGCTTCTTAGCGCGAGCATCGGCGCGCTTCTGGCGCTTCTCGTCCAGAAGCTGCTCGGCTCCGAGAAGCTCGATGAAAGCCTTCTCAGCGCCATCGCCGCGCTGGAAGCCACGGCGCACGATGCGCAGATAGCCGCCGTTGCGGTCGCCGTAGCGCGGGGCCACGGTGTCGAAAAGCCGCGTGACAGCATCGCGGGTTTGAAGGAAAGAAAGCGCCTGACGCCGCGCATGCAGGTCGCCCTTCTTGCCCAGGGTGATCAACTTCTCCACGTGCGGACGAACAGCCTTCGCCTTGGCGACGGTCGTCTCGACGCGGTCTTCGAGAATAACGGACGTGACCAGGTTGCGCAGCAGAGCGCGGCGGTGGCTGGTGTTGCGTCCGAGTTTGTATCCTGCTTTGCGGTGGCGCATGGCAAATCTCTCTTATCAGGGCTCAGGGTACAGGGTACGGCGTGCAGATTCAGTCTTACTGAGCGCTGCACGCTGTCCGCTGTTCTCTGTTAAAAGTTCTCTGTTTCGGTCGGCAGCGGAAGATCCGCTTCGTCCAGACCTTCATCGTCGTCGTCGTAACGGCCGTAACTGGCGGCAGCCAGAGTGGCCGAAGGAAGAATGCTCGTCGGTCCAGGCACCGCGTTGCCGTGCTCGTCAATCTTCATGCCGAGCGAGAGGCCCATCTGCGCAAGAATTTCCTTGATCTCGTTCAAGGACTTGCGGCCAAAGTTCTTTGTCTTCAGCATTTCGGCTTCGGTCTTCTGCACCAGCTCGCCGATGGTCTGGATGTTGGCGTTCTTCAAGCAGTTGTAGCTGCGAACGCTGAGCTCCAGCTCTTCGACCGAGCGGTTCAGGTTGTCGTTCCGCAGCAGCGTGCGGCCCTCTTCGGCCTGCGCTTCGGCTTCGATCTCTTCCTCGAAGTTGATGAAGATGCTCATGTGGTCCTTGAGCAGCTTCGCCGCGAGGCCAACTGCATCCGCTGGAGCGACTGTGCCGTTGGTCCAGACTTCGAGCGTCAGCTTGTCGTAGTCGGTGATCTGGCCCAGACGAGCAGCCTCGACTGTGTAGTTCACCTTGCGCACGGGCGAGTGAACCGAATCGACCGGGATGAAACCAATTCCGAGATCGGAGTCAAAGTTCTTGTCAGCGGAGATATAGCCGCGGCCGCGCTTCAGGCGCATTTCCATGTCCAGCTTGCCGCCTTCGCTGACGGTTGCGATATAGACGTCCTTGTCGAGAATTTCCACGTCGCCATCGGCTTCAATCATTCCCGAGGTCACGACTCCCGGCGTTTCGGCACGCAGATAGAGCGCCTTCGGGCCTTCACCATTCAACTTGAAGGGAATCTGCTTCAAGTTCAGGATGATGTCGGTTGCGTCTTCCACAACTCCAGTAATGGACTGGAACTCGTGCAGCACGCCTTCGATCTTGACTGCGGTCACAGCCGCGCCTTCGATGGACGAAAGCAGCGTGCGGCGCAGCGCATTGCCAATGGTTGTTCCGAAGCCGCGCTCAAAAGGCTGAGCGCTGAACTTCCCGTATTTGTCAGTCAGCGTGTCGGTATCGACCGCCAACCGTTTCGGCTTTTGAAATCCTCTCCAAAGCATATCGACTTGATCTCCTGACCCAGGGCCGCGAAGCATTCTGCGGCGTCTGCGTCTGTTCTACCTCATGATTGAAATTGCACCGTTTTGGCGGTGTACATCTTTCGAGCCGTGCTCGAAAACCTTTGTCACAGCGGTCTTCTAAAATCCCCACGTTAGCTTCGCGAACATGGGGCACCCGCATCGCGCCCATTCAAACCCTAATTACTTGCTGTAAAGTTCGACGATCAGCTGCTCGTTGACCGGCAGGTTCACGTCCTCACGCTTCGGCAGCGACAGCACCTTGCCCGACAGGTTCGCATGGTCAACCGAGAGCCATGCCGGAGCCGGCTGGTGACTGGCGAACTCCCGCGAGGTCTCAAGCACGGTCAGCTTCTGGCTGTTCGGCCGGATCTTGATCTCATCGCCCACGCTCACCTGGAACGAGGGGATGTTCACCTTGCGGCCATTCACTTCCACGTGTCCGTGGCGAACGATCTGGCGAGCCAGACGGCGAGAGGTCGCGAAGCCGAGGCGATAGGCAACGTTGTCCAGGCGGCACTCAAGCTGCTGGATCAGGCGCTGACCAGTGACTCCCTGTGCGCGCGATGCCTTCTCGTAGTACTCACGGAACTGACCTTCGAGGGTGAAATAGATACGCTTCGCCTTCTGCTTTTCGCGAAGCTGCAGGCCATAGCCTACGATCTTCGCCTTGCGGTCGCGGCCATGCTGGCCGGGGGCGAAATTGCGCTTCTCGATGGGGCACTTGTCAGAAAAACATTTGGTGCCCTTCAGAAAAAGCTTGGTGCCTTCGCGACGGCAAAGGCGGCAGACTGCTCCGGTATAACGTGCCAAATCTCTTCTCCTAATTTCAGAGGCCGACCGGTTTACGCGCAGGCAGGCGCTTCGTCCCAGTCCAAACCTTCTTATTTTACATCATTTTCAAGCGCATTTCACCGCGCAGACATGATCTGCGCGGTGAAAGCGAACTTACACTCTGCGACGCTTCGGCGGACGGCAGCCGTTGTGTGGAATCGGGGTAACGTCGCGGATAGAGCGGACTTCAATGCCAGCCGCTGCCAATGCACGCACTGCCGATTCGCGGCCCGATCCAGGACCGGCGACGCGGACATCGACCGAGCGCAGACCATGATCGCGCGCCTGGTTGGCGGCGTTGATCGCTGCCTGCTGCGCGGCGAACGGGGTGCCCTTACGCGACCCGCGGAAGCCGAGCGAGCCCGAACTCTTCCACGAGATCGTGTTGCCTTGACCGTCAGTGATCGTCACGATGGTGTTGTTGAACGAAGCCTGAATGTAGACCAGACCGTACGGCACATTCTTGCGCTCGCGCTTCTTGAACTTCTTGTTCTTGGTGGCGGCCTTTCCGGCGCCCTGCTGTGCTTTTGCCATTAGGTCTTCGCCGTCGCTTTCTTCTTGTTCGCTACCGTGCCCTTACGCGGTCCTTTGCGGGTGCGCGCATTGGTGTGTGTGCGCTGTCCGCGCGTTGGTAGTCCGCGGCGGTGACGCAGTCCACGATAGGACTGGATGTCGATGAGCCGCTTGATGTGCATCGAGACGTCTTTGCGAAGGTCGCCTTCGACGTCGCCTTCATTCTCGATCACTTGGCGGATGCGGTTTACCTCGTCTTCGCCGAGATCCTGGACCTTCTTGAACGGATCAACGTTCGCAGCTCCAAGGATGCGCAGCGCACGCGGGTTGCCGATCCCGTAGATGTAAGTGAGCGCGATCCGGGCCTGCTTGTTGCGGGGCAGATCGACGCCAGCAATACGTGCCATGCTTGTCCTTCTCTAGGTGCTCCTGAAACTCAGGAGCGGTTTGAGCTGTTCCGATTCTCAGAACAGCGATTCTGACAGGCTTTTTGCTTGAATCTTGGGGTTCATCGCAAGCCTTTCCTGGCTAACTAGCCCCACCGCTTTCAGATTCCCGCCTGTCCGTTTTACCCTCAGGGGCTAAAGCCCTTTTCGAGTTGATACGGCTTATGGCACGGCTAAAGCCGTGCCCTTTCAAAAACTAGCCTTGACGCTGTTTATGTTTTGAGTTCTCGCAGATCACGCGCACCACACCACGGCGGTGAATGATCTTGCACTTGTCACAAATCTTCTTTACCGATGCACGAACCTTCATTGACTGCTCCCCAATCCTCTTCCTACTTGTAGCGGTAGACGATGCGCCCGCGCGTCAAATCATACGGGCTAAGTTCCACCGCAACCCGGTCGCCCGGGAGAATGCGAATAAAGTTCTTTCGCATGCGGCCTGAGACATGCGCCAGAACCTGGTGCTTGTTCTCAAGCTCTACCTTAAACATAGCGTTCGGCAACGTCTCAAGGACTGTTGCCATTACCTCAATCGCGTCTTCCTTCGACAATCAGTTATCCCGATTCCGCCCGCCTTCCGCAGGCTCCGCCTCAAAAACTGTTTGCGTCAAAACTACAGAACTTACTGCGTTAAGACGACGGCACCGTCAGCTATCACCGCGACCGTGTGCTCAAAATGCGCGCTCAAACTTCCATCTTCCGTCACCGCGGTCCAGCCATCGCTCAGCACCTGAACTCCAGGCTTGCCGGAGTTCACCATCGGCTCGATGCAAAGCACCATGCCTTCCCGCAGCTTCAAACCTTGGCCGCGGCGGCCATAATTCGGCACCTGCGGATCTTCATGCAACCGCGTGCCGATGCCATGTCCGACAAAATCCCGCACCACGCTGAAGCCGTCGGCCTCCACCACTTCCTGTACCGCAGCGCCGATATCGCCCAGCGATGCTCCCGCCTTTACAGCGCGAATCCCGCTCTCGAGCGAGGCCTTCGTTACGTCCAGAAGGCGCTGCGTTTTCGGCGCAATCTTCTCACCCACCGGCACGGTGATCGCCGAATCACCGTAATAACCATCGATAATCACGCCGGTGTCGATTGAGACGATATCGCCTTCGCGCAACACACGGTTCGCCGATGGAATGCCGTGTACCACTTCACTGTTGACCGACGTGCACAGCACCGCAGGATATCCACGATACCCCTTGAATGCCGGTGTCGCGCCCATTTCGGCCATCTTGGCGACAGCTGCGTTTTCAAGGTCCATGGTCGTTGCGCCCGGCTTCACAAAGCCGCTCACGTAATCCAGGATCTCGCGAACCACCGCTCCGCTGCGCCGCATCTTTTCTACTTCCTGCGGCGTTTTAATCATGATCGCCATCAGCCGGTTAATCCCCTCAAACGCAGAACAGCAGCCATCACTGCGGCTGCGACTGCGTCTACCGGCTGTTCTCCGTCCACTTCCTCAAACCGTCCCAGAGCACGATAATGCTCCACGACCGGAGCCGTCAGCGACTCATAAGTCCGCATCCGCTCCTCAAAAACTTCTTCCGTGTCGTCTGAGCGCCGCGCCAGGGGCGTGCCGTCGAGATCACACTTCTCATCGACCTTCGGCGGCTGCAAGTAGATGTTATAGCTGCTCTTGCAGACTGGACAGGTGCGCCTGCCGGTAATACGGCGCAATAATTGAGTATACCCTACTTTGATGCTGACAGCAATGACCGGAAGGCTTCCCGCCTTCACCCCAGCATGCGAACTACGCGCATCCTGGGGACCCTGGCCCGGCTGCGCTGCCAGATACGAATCCAACCACTCAGCCTGACCCAGCGTCCGCGGGAAACCGTCCAGAATGTAGCCGTTGGCGGTATCAGGCTGTCGCAGGCGGTCAGCGACCATGTCGTTCACCAGATCGTCCGGCACCAGTTCGCCCCGATCCATGATGGCCTTGGCTTTCTTGCCCAGTTCCGTGCCGCCAGCCACATTCGCCCGCAGAATATCTCCCGTGGAGATCTGCGGAATCCCCCAGGCTGCCACAATTTCCTTGGCCTGGGTACCTTTACCAGCTCCCGGCGCTCCCAGCAGAAGGATCGGACCGGGAGTGACGCGAATGGTTATCCCGTCTTGGGTCCGTTTCTCGATCACAGCAACAGACACTTACCAGGCCCGCCTTCCGCGGACGCGTCCGCTGCGCGGCGAAAAGCCTTCGTAATGCCGCATGATGAGCTGCGATTCCACCTGGTTGACCGTATCCATCGCGACGCCGACCACGATCAGCAGCGACGTCCCACCAAAGTAGAAGTTGAAGCCCAGACCGTTCGTCACCCACAGCGGCAAACGCTCAAAGAGCGGCCCAACCAGCCAGAGATGATTAAGATGAATGCCGCTGATCAGAAGCTGCGGGATGATCGAGATCACGATCAGGTAAATCGCGCCCACGAGCGTGATGCGGGTCAGGATGTCGTTAATGAAGTCCGAGGTGCGCTTGCCCGGACGAATGCCCGGAATGAAGCCGCCATACTTGCGCATGTTGTCCGCGATGTCATCTGGCCTGAAAACAATCGAGATATAGAAGTAGGCAAAGAAGACAATGGCGACCATGTAGAGCAGTTCGTACCACGGCTCACCCACATGCAGCGCGTCGAAGATGCGCGTCAGGAAAGTACTGTTCCGCACGAACGCCGCGTTGGCGAAGAGCAGCGGAGCCGACAGAACGGAGGCGGCGAAGATGACCGGCATCACGCCGCCGGAGTTCACCTTAAGCGGCAGATGTGTCGACTGTCCACCCATCAGCCTGCGTCCGACAATGCGCTTGGCATACTGCACCGGAATGCGGCGCTCGCTGCGCTCGACAAACACGATGAAGGCCACAACCGCGATCATGGCCACAACCAGAATGATCAGCGCCGGAACCGTAAAGGCGCCAAACTTCTCCGTTTTAGCCGTCTCAATCAATTCCTGAATGGCGCGAGGCAGACCGACGACAATGCCGGCAAAGATCAGTAAACTCATTCCGTTGCCGATGCCGCGGTCGGTAATCTGCTCGCCCAGCCACATGATGAAGGCCGTGCCGGTGGTCAGCGTCAGCACCGTCATAATGACGAAGCCCGCTCCCGGATTCAGCACCAGCTGCAGGTCGCCCGAACCGTGCAACAGGGTCAGCGCAATCGCCAGCGACTGCACTACGCCGAGCACAACCGTCAGATAACGCGTCCATTGGGTAATCTTCCGCCGTCCCAGCTCGCCTTCTTTTTGCAGACGCGCCAGCGGCTCATACACCACCGTCAGCAGCTGGAAGATGATCGATGCCGTAATGTACGGCATGATACCCAGCGCAAAGACGGTAAGACGGCGCAGATTGCCGCCGCTGAACAGATTCACGAGACCGAGAGAACTGCCTGCCTGCGAGTCAAAAAAGTGCTCGAGCGCTGACGCATTCACCCCTGGAGTGGGAATGAACGAGCCAAGACGGTAAACGGCAAGCATCGCCATCGTGAACAGAACCCGCTTGCGCAGGTCAGGGATGCGGAAGATATTGGCGAATTTCTCAAACATGAAGAGTCGGGTTCCCGGTGGTCCTCATGCCGAGGACCACTTATCTTACGCTACCAGAATTGCCTTGCCGCCCGCCTTCTCGATCTTTTCCTGAGCGGATTTCGAGAACTTGTGCGCATGCACGGTGATCGCCTTGGTCAGCTCGCCATTGCCTAAAACCTTGAGCAGGCCCTCGTTCTTCTTGAGCAGGCCCTTGGCCGCGAAGAACTCGATAGTCAGCTCGCTTTCGCCCAGCTCAACGAGGCGGTCGAGGTTCAGCACGGTGTATTCGGTGCGGAAGATGTTGGTGAAGCCGCGCTTCGGCAAACGGCGGTGCAGCGGCATCTGGCCGCCTTCAAAACCGCGCATCAGGCTCGAACCTGAGCGGGAGCCCTGTCCCTTGTGTCCACGGGTTGAGGTCTTGCCCATGCCGGAGCCCATACCGCGGCCGACACGCTTCTTGTTGCTGTTCGCCTTCTTCGGCGCCCTGAGATTGGAGAGATTCATGATGTCCTCGCTATACGCCGGTCAGGCTTGCCCTGACCGACTCGCTTTTAGTTGTTGTCCTTCTGCGTCTCAAGGAAGATTTGTCATCCTGAGCGCTACGTGGTCCTACTCGACAATCCGAACCAAGTGCGGCACTGCATTGACCATGCCACGGATCGACGGCGTATCCTCACGCTCGACGATCTGGTTCAGGCGAGTAAAGCCGAGGCCCTTGACGACTTTCTTGTGCTTCACGGGAGCCTGAATAAACGAGCGATAGTACTGAATTTTGATCTTTGTCTGGGTTGGGGTCTGGTTTTCTGCCATGACTATAACTCCTGTACCTGCTTGCCGCGGAGCGCTGCCACTTCGGTGCGGTCGCGCAGCTGAACGAGAGCATCAAACGTCGCCTTGATCACGTTGTGCGGGTTCGCTGTGCCCAGGCTCTTGGTCAGAACGTTCTGTACGCCAGCCGAGGTCATCACCGCGCGCACCGCGCCGCCGGCGATCACGCCTGTACCTTCGGGAGCCGGCTTCAGCAGCACGTGACCCGAGCCGTAGCGGCCCAGCACCTGGTGCGGAATCGTTGTTTCCGTCAGGTTGATGCGAACCAGGTTCTTCTTGGCCGCTTCAATGCCCTTGCGGATTGCCTGCGGCACTTCCTTCGCCTTGCCCGAGCCGTAGCCCACGACGCCGGCGCCCGGATCGCCCACGACGACCAGCGCGGCAAAGGACATGTTCTTGCCGCCCTTGACGACCTTGGTCACGCGGTTGATCGCGACAACCTGATCCTTCAGGTTGTATTGTCCGGCATCCAGTTTCTTTTTCAGTGTTGCCATTCGCTTCCTGATTTCCTTCCTCTAATTCCTTGTCATCCTGAGCGGAGCGTAGCGGAGTCGAAGGACCTGCATTTTCCTAGAACTCGAGACCTGCTTCGCGCGCCGCATCGGCCAGGGCCTTGATGCGTCCGTGATAGAGATAACCGCCGCGATCGAAGACAACCTTCTTGATGCCCTTTTCCTGCGCGCGCTCGGCCACCAGCTTGCCCACTTCCTTCGCCGCTGCCACGTTGCCGCCGGTCTTCATCTTGGACGCCTTGCTCGACGCGGAAACCACGGTGACACCCTTTGAGTCGTCAATGACCTGAGCGTAGATGTGGTTCAGCGAGCGATACACGTTCAGGCGCGGACGCTCCTGGGTGCCAGCAACCTTCTCGCGGATGCGGTCATGGATGCGCTGGCGAATTTCGTTTCTGTTTCTCTGCGAAATCATTTCTCGTCTTCCTTCCTAACAGCGGAACCGCCTTGCGGCTCCGTTCGGGTTTATCAACTTCAGCTAGAATTGAGATCCTTCGTCGCGCTTTGCGCTCCTCAGGATAGCCGCGCGAGGCTCATACGCCCGGCAAACGCGGCTACTTCGCCCCGGTCTTGCCAACCTTCTTCTTCAGCTTCTCGTCCGAGTAGCGCACACCCTTGTTCTTGTACGGATCGGGCTTACGCAGGGAACGCATATCAGCAGCAACCTGGCCGACCTTCTGGCGGTCGATACCGCTGACGGTGATACGCGTCTGCTTGGGATCAATCGCCACCGTGATGCCGGTGGGCAGCGGAAACTCGATCGGATGCGAGTAGCCCAGCGTAAAGACCACCGTGTCCTTGCCCTTCATCTCGACGCGGTAACCGATGCCGACGATGTCCAGATCCTTCGACCAGCCTTTGGTCACACCTTCGACAGCGTTGGCAACCAGTGCGCGGGTCAGGCCATGAATCGCAGCCTGCGAATCGCTTTCGCGGCTGGCGACAATGTGTCCGTCTTCCGTCTCCAGCTTGATGCCTGAAGGGATCGCCTGCTCGACCTTGCCCTTCGGGCCTTCGACGACAATGGTGTTGCCCTTGACGGTGTACTTCACGCCCTGCGGCAACGGAATCGGCTTCTTACCAATACGCGACATTTCAAATCCTTTACGGCTTGCGAGTCCCGGATTTTCTGATCCGTTCCACTGCAGCCCGGCGAGCCGTTATGCTCGCTCAACTTCGTTCCTAAATTCGCGCCAACGGCGCGACCAACAAACTCAACCGGTCGAGAATGGCGCAAAGCGCGTCTCGCCGGACGCGCAGTCCTACCAGACTTCGCAGAGGATCTCGCCGCCTACGCCTTCTTTGCGTGCCTGGCGGCCGGTCATGACGCCGCGCGGGGTGGTCATGATGCTAATGCCGAGTCCACCCTGCACGCGCTTGATCTCATCGCGGCCAATATAGACGCGGCAGCCGGGACGCGAAACGCGAGCGAGGTCGCGGATAGCAGCTTCGTTGTTGGCGCCGTACTTCAGGTACACGCGCAGCACGTTACGGCCATTCTCTTCAGCGGCCTTGTAGTTGGCGATATAGCCCTCTTCCTTCAGAATGCGGGCTATCTCGGTCTTCAGCTTCGAGGCCGGAACATCCAGCTTCTGGTGGCGCGCGCGGATCGAGTTCCGCAAACGCGTCAGGAAATCTGCTACTGGATCGGTAAAGCTCATCGTTTCTCCTTCATCCCCCGTTCGCTCTGCTTCTGGCAGAGAACCTGCGGGAATGTCTAAATCTTGTGGGTGCCCCATCCTGAACCAAAGGCGAAGGGTGGAGGAAGTCTTACCAGCTCGACTTGACTACGCCCGGAATCTCTCCCTTGAGCGCCAGCTGACGGAAGCACAGACGGCAGACGCCGAACTTGCGCAGGTAAGCGCGCGGGCGTCCGCACAGCTTGCAGCGGTTGTGCTGGCGGGAAGAAAACTTCGGCTTGCGGGCGTCTTTTACCCTTTTTGCAGTGGTTGCCATAATCTCTAAAGTTCCTCTACTTCCTTATGCCGTCTGGCGAAACGGCATGCCAAACTGCTTGAGCAGCGCGCGCGCCGAGTTGTCATCTTGGGCCGAGGTCACAATGGTGACGTTCATGCCCTTCAGCTTGTCGACCTTCGCGTAATCGATCTCAGCAAAGATCAGCTGATCGCGGAGGCCAAGCGTATAGTTGCCGCGGCCATCAAAGCTCTTGGTCGAAACACCGCGAAAATCTCGCACACGGGGCAGCGCCACGGAAATCAGACGGTCGAGAAATTCGTACATCGCATCGCCGCGCAGTGTAACCATCGCGCCGATCGACATGCCCTCGCGCACCTTGAAGGCGGCGATAGACTTCTTCGCCTTGGTCAGCACCGGCTTCTGTCCGGTGATCGATGCGAGATCGGCGACGAGCGGGTCGATCATCTTTGAGTTCTGCGTCGATTCGCCCAGACCCATGTTCAGGACGATCTTTTCCAGACGCGGGACCGCCATCGTGTTCTCAAGGCCCAGCTCCTTCTGGAGCGCAGGCTTGATTTCCTTCTGATACTTCTCTTTCAGTCTTGCTGCCATTACTTCTTCTCTTTTCTGTCCCGGTCTCGGGGTGGCATTTGTGCCGTATATCGTTACGGAAGGTCGTCATTTGGGTGCCCCATCCTGAGCCAAAGGCGAAGGGTGGGAACGAACCAATCCTGCTTATTTCTTCTTGGGCGCCAATGTCTGTCCGCACTTCTTGCAAACGCGAACTTTCGTGTCGCCTTCAAACTTGTGTCCCACGCGGCTCGGCCCGCAATTCGGGCAGACCAGAGCAACGTTCGAAATGTGCACCGGGGCTTCCTGCTCGGCGATGCCGCCCTTGATGTTCCGCTGTGGATTCGGACGAACGTTCTTCTTGATCATCCGCACATGCTCAACCAGCACGCGGTTCTCATCGGCGAGGACGCGCAGCACGCGGCCGCGCTTGCCCTTGTCGCTGCCCGCGATCACTTCCACCTGGTCATTGCGCTGTATGTTCAAACTCATACGATTCCCTTTACTTGCCGGCCTGAATTAAAGAACTTCAGGAGCCAGCGAAACAATCTTCAAAAACTTCTTCTCGCGCAGCTCACGAGCCACCGGCCCGAAAACGCGCGTTCCGACCGGCTCACCGGCTTCGTTAATCAGCACGGCGGCGTTCGTGTCAAAGCGGATGTAGGTACCGTCGCGGCGGCGCGTTTCCTTGCGCGTGCGAACAACGACTGCCTTCACCACTTTGCCCTTCTTCACCTGGCCATCGGGCGAGGCTTCCTTCACCGCAGCTGTGATGACATCGCCAAGACCGGCCTTCTTGCCGCTTGCGCCACCCAGCGGCAGAATCATTTGCAGCTTGCGAGCGCCGGAGTTATCGGCCACCTCAAGCATGGTTCTCATCTGCACTGCCATCGTAGTTCCCACCTTTCAAGGGCTTGCGCCCTCTTGCTCTCACTCGCGCGATCCCGGCGCTCGCTCGGCAATTCACCCTTTACTACTAAATTCGACGGCGCTTACTCAGCAACCGGGACTGCTGCTTCCACCTGTGCCAGCGCGGAGCGGCGGACAATCTCCTCCAGCTGCCAGCGCTTCAGCTTGCTCAGCGGACGGGTCTCGCGAATGCGGACCACATCGCCCACGCGCGCCGAGTTCTGCTCGTCATGCGCATAGAACTTCTTGCTCGTCCGCACAATCCGCTTGTACTTCGGGTGCGCCTTGCGCATCTCTACTTCCACGACGATAGTCTTCTGCATCTTGGTCGAAACGACCTGGCCGACCTTCTCGTTGCGGCGCGATTCTACTGTGGCTTCGCTCTTTACTTCGTCTGCCATGGCTTAGCGAGCCTCCTTCTTGGTCTTCTTCGCCTTCGCGGCCTTCACCGGCGCTGCCGATTCCGCCTTCGGAGCCTCGCCATGCAGCTTCAGCTCGCGCTCGCGGGTAATCGTCTTGATGCGAGCGATGTCTTTCTTCAGCTCGCGCAGCTTCTTCACGCCTTCGTTCTGGCCGAGCTTCATCTGGAAGCGCAGGCGAAACAGCTGTTCAGCCGCCTTGTGCTCCTCGACGTTGAGCTCGTTGTCGCTCAGGTTGCGAATCTTTTCGAGTTCCATCTCTTCTTCGTCTTCTCTCCGGGACAGCAACCTAGCGTTTCACAATCTAGATCGAGTCTCCCTGAAATCTCTTGCGGCCTTACTTCGCCGCGACTGTGGCTTTCACCGTGTGACGCTGCACAAAACGCGTCTTCAGCGGCAGCTTGTTCGAAGCCAAACGCATGGCCTCCTGGGCAACTTCCGGTGCTACGCCTTCCATCTCGAACAGGATCTTGCCCGGGCGCACCACTGCAGACCAGTGATCGAGCGGTCCCTTGCCCGAACCCATTCGAACTTCGGCCGGCTTCTTCGTGACCGGCTTGTCCGGGAAGACACGCAGCCACACCTTGCCGCCGCGCTTGATGAAGCGCGTCATGGCAATACGGCTGGCCTCGATCTGGCGGTCTGTAATGTAACCGCACTCCATGACCTTCAGGCCGAAATCGCCGAACGACAGCTCGGAGCCGCGCCACGCCTTGCCGCGCATCTTGCCCTTCTGCTGCTTGCGATACTTGACCTTCTTTGGCATCAACATAATGAAACCCTCAAACTAGCTTTCAGCGAATCGCATCACTGGGTGCCCCATCCTGACGAAGTCAGGGTGGGATCTAAAATACCGACGTGCCCACCGCAGCCTGCGGCTCACGCCGCCTCTGCTGGTAAATGTCTCCGCGGTAGATCCACGCCTTCACGCCGATCACGCCATAGGTAGTGCGCGCCTCGGCAAAGCCGTAGTCAATGTCCGCGCGCAGCGTGTGCAGCGGCAAGCGGCCCTGCAGATACCACTCGGAACGCGCGATTTCGTTGCCGTTCAACCGGCCTGAGACGCGAACCTTGATTCCCTTGCAGCCGAAACGCAGCGCCGAGTCAACCGACTTGCGCATCGCGCGGCGGAAGCCAACGCGCTTTTCCAGCTGCAGCGCGATGTTCTCGGCCACCAGCTGTGCATCGAGCTCAGGCTTGTTCACTTCGAGAATGTCGATGAAGACATCGCGGTTGGTGCGCTTCTGCAACTCAACCTTGAGCTTCTCAATCTCGGCGCCCTTGCGGCCGATAATGATGCCCGGACGCGCGGTGCGGATGATGATCCGCAGCTTGTTGCCAGGACGCTCGACTTCGACAGAGCTGACGCCGGCGGCCTTCAGCTTTTCCTTCAGCTCGCTCTTCAGCTTGACGTCTTCAACGAGCAGCTTGTCATAGTCGCGCTCACTGAACCAGCGCGAGCGCCACGGCTTGTTGATACCGATCCGAAATCCGTAAGGATGGACTTTCTGTCCCATAGTTCCCTCTAATTCCTACTTCTTCGCAGCCTTCTTGGCAGGCGTTTTCTTCGCTGCCGGCTTCTTTGTCGCAGTCTTCTTGGCTGCGGCCTTCTTTACAGGAGCCTTCTTGGCCGGCTTCGCTGCAGCAGACGCTTCCGCATCCACCGTCTCGACCAGACCATCCTGCTTGCGCTCGGCCACCGAGATCACAATGTGAGCCAGGCGGCGCTGATAGCGATACGCGCGGCCCATCGGAGCCGGACGGATACGCTTCATGCGCGGGCCTTCATTGGCAATCGCGTTCTTCACGTAGAGGTTGTCCACATCTACGTCGAGCCCTTGTTCCTGGCTCAGATAGTTGGCGTTCTGCAGCGCGGAGCGCAGCACCTTCTCGACCAGCGGAGCAACTGCCTTCTTGGTGAAGGCGACCGTGTTGAGCGCCTCTTCCACCCCGCGGCCCTTGATCAGATCGAGCACCAGCCGCGCCTTCTGCGGCGATACCCGCTGAAACTTGGCTTCAGCCCGAAATTCCCGTGTGTCCAATTGCATTGGCTTGCCTCTAATCCTTCTCAAAAACTACCTTCGAGGTTTCGTCTTCGCGCCTTCGGCTCTCGTCAAAACCCTCTCGCTTTGTTCGCGCTATCCCGGCACTCACTCCGCGATTCACCCGCGTTTACCGCGGCTTCGCCGACGATTCCGCGGCCTTCGCCGAGTGGCCCTTGAACGTACGCGTTGCCGCAAACTCACCCAGCTTGTGTCCCACCATGTTCTCGGTCACGTACACCGGCACAAACTTCTTGCCGTTGTGCACCGCGATCGTGTGTCCCACGAAGTCAGGGTGGATCGTCGAGCGGCGCGACCAGGTGCGGACGACCTTCTTATCGTTCGCCTGGTTCAGCGCATCAATCTTCACCGTCAGGTGGGTATCAATAAACGGACCTTTTTTCGTCGACCGTGCCATCAGAAATCCTCTTCGCTCTTACTTGCTGTAGCGGCTGACAATGAATGCGTCGGTCCGCTTGTTGTTGCGTGTCTTGTAGCCGCGCGTCGGCTGGCCCCACGGGGTCACCGGATGACGCCCGCCCGAAGTCTTGCCCTCGCCGCCGCCATGCGGGTGGTCGACCGGATTCATCGAAACCCCGCGGTTCGTCGGGCGAATACCCTTCCAGCGGTTACGCCCGGCCTTGCCGATGGTCACGTTCTCGTGATCGGTGTTGCCCACCTGGCCAATCGTCGCCATGCAGTCCACCAGCACCTTGCGGGTTTCGCCGGAAGGCAGCTTCAGCAGCGCGTAGTCGCCTTCCTTGGCCACCAGCTGCGCCGAAGAACCAGCCGAGCGCACCATCTGCGCGCCCTTGCCCGGACGAAGCTCCACATTGTGGACAGTCGTACCGGCAGGAATGTTCTTTAGCGGCAGCGCGTTGCCGATGAGGATATCGGCCTCAGGGCCGCTCATCACCGTCTGTCCCACCTTCAGGCCAACCGGCTGAATGATGTAGCGCTTCTCGCCGTCCGCATAGCTGATTAAAGCGATTCGGGATGACCGGTTCGGGTCGTACTCGATCGTCGCCACCTTGCCCGGCACGCCGTACTTGTCGCGCTTGAAGTCAATCAGGCGCAGCTTCTGCTTGTGGCCCCCGCCATGATGACGGATGGTCAGGTCGCCGGAGTTGCGGCGTCCGCCCGTACGCTGCTTGATCGACAGCAGCGGCTTGTACGGCTTGTCCGTCGTGATGTCGTCATTCACCAGCGTGGTCTGAAACCGCAGCGTTGGTGTGATCGGTCTGTATGTCTTGATCGGCATCGTTTAGCTCTTAGCTTCTAGCTGCCAGCTTTTAGCTCTTTCAGCGGCAGCTCGTTCTTCTTACCACTCAAACTTCGTTTCACCCCAGGCACTAGCTAAAAGCTGAAAGCCAATAGCTAGAAGCTGCCTACAGGTTGTTCACGTAATCCGGCATCTTCTCGCCCGACTTCAGGCGTACATACGCCTTCTTCCAGTCAGGACGGAACCCGGCAAACTTTCCGCGACGGCGCTCTTTGCCAAGAACATTGGCCGTACGCACTGCGGAAACCTTCACCTTGAAAAGCGCCTCGACCGCCTGCTTCACTTCGGTCTTGGTCGCCTTCGCGGCTACTTCGAAAACCAGCGTGCCTTCGGTTTCCTTAACGCCCAGTCCCTTTTCAGTGATCAGCGGGCGGCGAATGACTGTGTGTAATGTCGGCATTAGGCCACCTCCGCCTTTCTACGCGCCGTTTTCCGGGTAGAAACCGTCTTCTTCAGATCGGCCTGAAGCTGTTCGAGTGCGGGCCGCGAGAAGATCGCGCGCTCGTAGCGCAGCAGATCGTACGGATGCACTTCGTTGTTCAGCATCAGCTCAACACCCTTGAGGTTGCGCGCGCCGAGAACCACATTCGGGCTCAGCTCCTTGCTGTTTTCAACCAGCAGGGCCGTCTTCTTGGCTTCGAGCTTGTTCAGCGCCTGACGGTACAGCTTCGTCTTGGGCTCACTCAGCTCAAAGCTCTCGACAACGATCAGCTTGCCGTCCTGCAGCTTGGCAGCCAGCGCCGAGCGCAGCGCGCCCAGCAGCTTCTTCTTGGGGAAGGCATAGTCATAGGAGCGGGGCTGCGGTCCGTGAACCGTGCCGCCATGCCGCCACAGAGGCGAACGCACCGAGCCGATACGCGCGCGGCCCGTGCCCTTCTGCTTCCAGAGCTTCTTGCCCGAACCGGAAACCAGCTCGCGATTCTTCGTCGCCGCCGTTCCCTGGCGCAGCGAAGCACGATAGTGCTTCACCGCTTCCCACAGAAGCGCCTCGTTTACCTCGCTCGGAGCAAAGACTTCGTCAGCCAGCTCAAGCGAGCCAACCTTCTGTCCACCGAGATCGAATACGTCAATGTTTGCCATCGTTTTAACTCTTTCAGCTATTAGCTTCTAGCTACTAGCTTTTAGCTGGCCCGCCAACGGCGAGCCAATACATCTTTCAGAATCCCGCTCTCTAGCTAAAAGCTAGGAGCTAGCGGCTAACAGCTACTTTTTCTTCGCTGAAGCCTTCTTCGAAGCCTTCAGAGGATCGACCGTGCCCGAACCCGCGAATCCGCGGCGCTCGCGCGGCGGAGCCTTCGCCTTCGAGATCAGCACATATCCATCGCGAGGACCCGGTACCGCTCCCTCGACCATGATCAGGTTCTCTTCAATGTCGATCCCGCGAATACGCAGGTTGCGAACCGTCACGCGATCCACGCCCATATGACCCGGCATGCGCTGCCCAGGAAACACGCGCGAAGGAAACGACGATGCGCCGATCGAGCCCTGCACCTGGAACATGTGTCCGTGCGACTTGGGGCCGCCGCCGAAGTTGTGGCGGCGAACAACGCCGGCAAATCCACGGCCCTTGCTCGTGCCAACCACATCGACATACTTCTCGTCAGCGAAGATATCGACCAGAACCTTGTCGCCGGCCTTCACCGTGCCATTCGAAGCTTCTTCGCCCTCTTCAGACTTCTTCGCGGCAGCAGTCTCAACCGGAACTTCCTTTACCAGCTTCACCGGAGGAACGTTGTTCTTGGCGAAGTGGCCAGCCTGCGGCTTCGTTACTTTCGAAGCCTTCACGAACTCGACCAGGCCAATCTGCGCTGCGTCGTAGCCGTCTTTCGCCGCAGTCTTCAATTGCGTAATCACGCAAGGACCAGCCTGCAGGACGGTGATCGGGTGAACCTCACCCTTCTCATCGAATACCTGCGTCATGCCGATCTTCTTGCCTAAAATCCCTGTAACTGCCATCGTCTTCTCTCCCCATCATGTCTGCGCAGTTTCCGCAGCCACTGAAGGCTCTTGTTATCTAGCCGTGATTCCAGAGCGCCGCTAGGCGCCATTGCCTGGACGGCTAGTCCCTATTTTTCGAATGCCTTGATCTCGACATCCACACCGGCGGGAAGATCGAGCTTCATCAGAGCATCGACCGTCTGCTGGGTCGGCTCGAGAATGTCGATCAGCCGCTTGTGCGTGCGAATCTCAAAAGCTTCACGCAATATTTGTTCTTCACTGTCGGCAACGGAATCGGCCCCGCCACCTGCGCACCCGTACGCTTCGCGGTGTCTACGATCTCGCCCGTCGAAGTGTCGAGCACCCGGTAGTCATAAGCCTTCAGCCGAATGCGAATTCTCTGTCCAACCATCGTGTTCAATCTTCCTGTGGGTCAACAGTTGATCCCGTCGACCCACTCACATGTTTGGCGCGCAAAGCGCGCGATTGCCTGGACGGCCAGTCCTACTGCAGGATCTCGGTGATAGTTCCAGCGCCCACGGTGCGTCCGCCTTCGCGGATCGCAAACCTGAGGCCCTTCTCCATTGCCACCGGAGTATGCAGCTCGATCTCGAGCGAAATATTGTCGCCCGGCATCACCATCTCCGTTCCCGCCGGCAGATGCGCCGATCCCGTCACGTCCGTCGTGCGGAAGTAGAACTGCGGACGATAGCCATTGAAGAACGGCGTATGACGGCCACCCTCTTCCTTCGACAGCACGTAGATCTCGCCCTTGAACTTCGTGTGCGGCGTGATCGATCCGGTCTTCGCCAGCACCATCCCGCGCTCGACATCCTCTTTGGGAATACCGCGCAGCAGCAGACCGGCGTTGTCCCCAGCCAGACCTTCGTCCAGCTGCTTCTTGAACATTTCCACGCCCGTAACGACGGTCTTGCGCGTCTCGCGGAAGCCCACGATTTCCACTTCCTCGCCCACCTTCACCTTGCCCCGCTCAATACGGCCCGTCACGACAGTGCCGCGCCCCGAGATCGAGAAGATGTCTTCAATCGGCATCAGGAAAGGCTGGTCAATCGCGCGCGCCGGCAGCGGAACATTCTTGTCGACCGCCTCCATCAGCTCGTCGATCTTCGCTTCCCACTGCGCTTCGCCGTTCAGCGCGCCCAGAGCAGAACCGCGAATCACCGGCACATCGTCGCCGGGGAAGTTGTACTTCGACAACAGCTCACGCACTTCCATCTCGACCAGGTCGATCAGCTCTTCGTCTTCAACCGCATCGCACTTGTTCAGAAAGACCACGATGTAAGGCACGCCCACCTGGCGGGCCAGCAGAACGTGCTCCTTGGTCTGCGGCATCGGGCCGTCGGTCGCTGCCACCACCAGAATCGCGCCGTCCATCTGCGCCGCGCCCGTGATCATGTTCTTGATGTAGTCGGCGTGGCCGGGGCAGTCGACGTGCGCGTAGTGGCGGTTGCCCGTCTCATACTCAACGTGCGCCGTCGCGATGGTGATGCCGCGCTCCCGCTCTTCCGGAGCGTTGTCAATCGTGTCGAACGA
>Ga0335073_10000536_pt1 | contig 48724 bp, 40 predicted proteins | sample Lox_Sample_22_FD_207093 | JGI IMG/M metagenome (GOLD analysis project Ga0335073, IMG submission 207093) | Soil microbial communities from Loxahatchee National Wildlife Refuge, Florida, United States - Lox_Sample_2.2 | ecosystem: Environmental > Terrestrial > Soil > Wetlands | place: USA... | reverse complement strand
AGATAAGGAGCCATGGCTCACCATCGTGGGAGTGGTAGGAGTGGTGAAGCAATACGGGCTGGATATTGATACAAGGATGGTTACGTATTTCCCGTATGCGATGTGGCAAAACGGCCAGATGTTTGTGACCGCGCGTACGACGGGCGATCCGGGGGCACTGGCAAATTCGGTCGTCGACCAAGTGCATGCGATCGACGGCGATGTGCCGGTGTTTGACATCGCGACGATGCAGCAGCGGGTTTATGAGTCGGTCGCGCGGCAGCGGTTCGCCATGACGATGCTGGGCGCGTTTGCCGTCTTCGCAATGATCCTGGCGGCGATTGGCATCTACGGAGTCATGTCGTTCCTGGTGACGCAGGGGACGAGCGACATTGCCATCCGCATGGCCCTGGGCGCGCAGCGGGGAAGGATCCTGTCGCTGGTGATGCAGCAGGGGATGGGGCTGGCGGCGATCGGGATTGCCGCGGGCGTAGCGGGAGCGCTGAGCCTGACGCGGGTGATGAGCGGTCTGCTCTTCGGAGTGAGCGCGACCGATCCTGTGACTTTTGCTGGTGTGGCGGCCCTGCTGACGCTGGTGACACTGGGGGCGTGCTATGTCCCGGCGCGGCGGGCGATGCGCGTGGATCCGATGGTGGCGCTAAGGTACGAGTAGCGGTCAGGAGCTTGAGATCAGGGTTGAATGGGCACCCACACTTCCACGTCTCCTTCGCCGGTCTTGTGCCTGAAACCTTCGCCATAGCGCTCAAGCAGGCTGGGAACGCCCAGCATCGGCGATTTTATGGAATGCGGAAAGTTGGGTTGCCAATCACGCCAGATGGCGTCAATCGTGTGCTTCAATCGGGACACGTGGCCGGTGTGAGTAAAGACAGCATAGGCGAGCGCGGGAATCGTGAGGACGTCGAGGTTAGGCGGTAAGCCGGCGTAAGGTGAGATCTCGACTGCCGCCATGTAATCGAAGGCTTCGACGTTGGTGAAGTTCGAAATCACCCCCCACGTCACTTTGCCTGCCTGCCCCGGGACCTTGCCGATATGGGGGACAAATCGCTGCCAGATACCGGCGATGTTGCTCATCGTGTCGGGGGTGAAACGCTGGGTCAATCCTGCGATGAGGAAGCTGTCGCGCTTTTCGAAGCGGGTCACAGCGGGGGTTGTCATTGTGGGGGGACGTTCTCCTGCGGGATGTGCGGTCCAATCGATGCTATCGGTGGTTGTGTGCCTTTGCAAATGGCCTGTGCGGTTCAAGATACTCACGAATAGACTGTTCGATGGAAGAAGGAGTTTTGTCTTGAGGAGACTTGCCTTGATGCTTGCCGCTATCACGCTGCCATTCGTGGGAAGTGCATACGCGCAGGATGCGGCCCGGCCGGAAGTGAAGACCATCAATGGCTATACGCCGATGTGGTGGAAGGAAGCGGTGGTCTACCAGGTGTATCCGCGGTCGTTCAAGGATTCGAATGGAGATGGGATTGGCGATCTGCCGGGGATCACGTCGAAGCTGGATTATCTGAAAGGGCTGGGCGTGGATGTGATCTGGCTGAGTCCGCATTACGACTCGCCGAATGCGGACAACGGATACGACATTCGCGATTATCGCAAGGTGATGAAGGAGTTTGGCACGATGGCCGACTTCGATGCGCTGCTGGCGGGGATCAAGCAGCGGCACATGAAGCTGATCATCGACCTGGTGGTAAATCACACCTCGGACGAGCACCGCTGGTTCGTGGAGTCGAGGAAGTCGAAGGACAATCCGTACCGTGATTATTATTTCTGGCGCGATGGCAAGGGTCCGGATGGCAGCCAGCCGCCGAATAACTATCCGTCGTTCTTTTCCGGATCGGCATGGCAATACGACCCGGTGACCAAGCAGTACTACCTGCACTACTTCGCGGTGAAGCAGCCGGACCTGAACTGGGACAATCCCAAGGTGCGTGCCGAGGTCTACGACCTGATGAAGTTCTGGCTGGACAAGGGAGTGGATGGTTTCCGGATGGATGTGATTCCTCTGATCTCGAAGCCGACCGGGCTGCCGGATTTGACGCCGGACCAGTTAAGGCATGTCGACAGGGCGTATGCGAACGGGCCGCACATGCATGAGTATCTGCAGGAGATGAATCGAGAGGTGTTGTCAAAGTACGACGTGATGACAGTCGGCGAGGCACTGGGTATATCGCTCGAGGAGACGCCGCTGATGGTGGGCGACGACCGCCACGAGCTGAACATGATCTTCAACTTCGACGCCGTGCGCATCAACCGGGACGGCCGTTTGTGGAAGAGCTGGACGCTGCCGCAACTGAAGGCCATCTATGCACGCCATGCGCAGGAACTCAACACGCATAGCTGGGACACGGTATTTCTCTCGAACCATGACAATCCACGGCTGGTGTCGAGCTTCGGAAATGACTCGCCGCAGTATCGGGTGGCGTCGGCCAAGCTGCTGGAAACGATGCTGCTGACGCTGCGGGGCACGCCGTTCATCTACCAGGGCGACGAGCTGGGGATGACGAACTATCCCTTCAAAGGCATCGCGGACTACAACGATATCGAGGCCAAGAACGGCTATAAGGCCGATGTGCTGACCGGCAAAGTGAGCTCGACGGATTATCTGGCCAATCTGCGACACATGAGCCGGGATAATGCTCGGACTCCTATGCAATGGGATGGCTCGGCGAATGGCGGATTCACGACGGGGACGCCGTGGCTGGCGGTGAATCCGAACTACCAGGAGATCAATGCGGCGCAAGAAGTCGCGGACAAGCAGTCGATCTACAACTACACGAAGGACATGATCGCGCTGCGCCACGCGACGCCGGCGCTGGTATATGGGTCGTATGAGGACCTGGACCCGATGAACCCTTCGATTTTTGCTTACACACGTTCGCTGGGGGTCGATCGGTATCTGGTGGTGCTGAATTTTTCCGATAAGGCTGTAGCGTATAAGATCCCGGGCGGATTGAGGCCAACGCAGTTGCTCATGACGAACGTCGGGAGCACCGAGGTGGACACTTCTACATTGCACCTCAAGCCATGGGAGGCGCGGGTCTACCGGTATGTGGCTGCGGCTTCCGCCGGAATATCCAATGGTAGCGGCAGCATAACCGGCGAGAGGTCTCCACTGCCCATTAATGGACAATGAAGGCCTGGAAACGGGCAATGCTGACAATGGCAAGCCTGTTCGGCGCCCGATTAGACACTGATACCAAGCAGTTTATGTCTCGCGATCGGCTGGAAGCGCGCGTGCTGACTGCTTCGAGAGGATTCCGCCCATGAATTCCTTCCTGCAGGACCTTCGCTACGCGCTGCGGCAGTTGCGTAACTCGCCCGGATTCAGCGGGACGGTGATCGCGACGCTGGCCCTGACCGTTGGCATTACGGCGGCGATTTTCAGCGTGCTGTATGCGATGCTGATCCGGCCGCTGCCGTATCGCGACGCCGACAGCATCGTTGCCATTCAGCCGCGGTCTCCGCAGGGGTATACGCAGCCGGCGTCGTATCCCGAGTACCTCGATTGGCGGCGGATGAATCACACGCTGGCAAACCTGGCGGGCTACAGCGCATTCAGCAGCGTAAATTTCGAGGGTCCGCAGGGACCGGTTGCGCTGCACGCGACTGAGGGCACGGACAACTTATTCGATGTGCTGGGCGTGGCGCCGATCCTGGGACGGACATTTGCGCCGGGCGAGGACCAGGAAGGGAAGAACGATGTCCTGGTACTGAGCTACGAAGTCTGGCAGCAGTACTTTGGTGGACGGGCGGATGTGATCGGCGAGAAGGTGAACGTCGAGGGGCGTCAGCACACAGTGATCGGCGTGATGCCGGCGGGCTTTCGCTTTCCCATCAGCCGCGTGAATTCGGTGTACCGGCCGCTGCACGCCGCGCAGCCGCTGCGGAAGGCGCGCGGCAATCACTGGCTGCCCACGGTTGGACGGCTGAAGCCGGGCGTAACCGTGCGGGAGGCGCAGGCGGACATGACCAAGGTCCTCGCCGATCTCGGCCGGACCTATCCGTTCACGCAAGGGCGCACGATGAAGCTGGTCGACATCGGCACGTTTGTGTTGGGCCAGACGACAAGCTCGTTGCGACTGCTGCTGGGTGCAGTGCTGGCGCTGCTGGCGATCGGCTGCGTGAATGTGGCCGGCCTGCTGCTGGCACGCGGTGTGAAACGTGAGCGCGAAATGGCGTTGCGCGCGGCGGTGGGAGCGAATCGATCGAGAATTATCCGGCAGATTCTGACCGAGGGGCTGGTCTATGCGGGGTTTGGTGCGGCGGGCGGTGTAGTGCTGGCGTATGTGCTGCTGCGGGTGATCCGGCTGTTGCTGGTCTCGGCCTTGTCGCGGGGCGCGGAGGTGGAACTGAATGCGCCGGTGCTGCTGGCGGCGCTTTTTGTCACGGTGTTAGTTACGATTCTGGCCGCCCTGGCTCCGGCGCTGCGGCTGTCGGGTGCCGATCCCAACAAGGCGTTGCGCTCGGGCGGAAGCACGGGCGTGACGCGCGGGCAGCATCGGCTGCGGGCCGCGTTCGTCGTGACGCAGGTGGCGCTGGCGTTGTCACTGCTGGTGGTGTCGGGACTCTTGCTACATATGCTGGGCGGGCTGCGGAGCAAGGAGCTGGGCTTTTCGCCGGACCGGATTTTGACTGCAGAGGTGGATTTGTCGCCGGGCCGTTATGACGGCCGCGATGTGGTGGTGAATTTCTACCAGCCGCTCATCGAGAAGATCCAGGCCATTCCCGGCGTGCAGGCGACAGGGATGATTCAACTGCTACCGATACAGAGCTACGGGTGGAACTCGGATATTCACGTGACGGGTACTCCGGCTCCGCCACCCAACGTGGAGCAACTGGCGGAATTCCGCATGGTGTCGCCAGGATACTACCAGGTATTTCAGGACAAGCTGGTACGCGGGCGGCTGCTCGATCCGGGCCTCGACACACCGGCCTCGCACCCGGTGATCGTAGTGAATGAAGCCTTCGTGAAGAAGTTCATTCCCGAAGGGCGCGATCCGATCGGGATGCAACTGGATGGACACGATCACGAGACGATCGTGGGCGTGGTGAAGAACATCCGGCAGAACATTTACGACGCTCCGCTGGCGGAGATGGACTATCCGGCGTCGCAGGTGAAGAAGGCCGACAGCATGAATTTCCTCGGCAGTATGCAGATGGTGATTCGCACCAGCGGCGACCCGACGTACATAATCCCGGGCCTGAGGCGCGCCTTTCACGATGTCGATCAGACGCTGCCCTTTCGAACGCCGGAGACGATGAACACAGTGATCGCCGATACGCTGATCTTCGAGCGGCTGGAAAACTGGCTCTTCGGAACCTTCGCGGCGCTGGCCGTGCTGCTGGCAATCGTCGGCCTGTACGGGTTGATCAGTCACGAGGTCGAGCTGTCGACACGGGAGATCGGCGTGCGCATGGCGCTGGGCGCGCCGCGGGTGAGGATTCTGGGTGATATTTATCGGCGCGTGGCCTGGATGCTGGGCGGCGGCGTGGCGATCGGGTTGCTGCTGACAGCGGCGGCGCGGAAATACATCGGCTCGGTGGTGGCGCTTGACCTTGATAAAGACGCCGGGCGGATTCTGCTGCTGACCGCGGCATTAGTGGGGGCGGGACTGGTGGCGGCGCTACTTCCAGCGCGACGTGCGTCATCAATTGAGCCAATGGAGGCGTTGCGGGAAGAGTAGGAGTTACTTTTCGGCGGCGTGCATGCCAGCGTTCAGATTAAGGCCGAGCTGGTCTGGTTCAAGCCAGAGGACCTGATGTTCGAAGACGCGTCCGAAGTGGCGGGCGACGGCGTTGATGGCGTTCTCCATGGTTGGCGGTTTTGAGTTGTCGGCTTCAAGTTCGAGGCTGGTGACGGTGCGGTCGGAGATGCCGCAGGGGACGATCAGGTCAAAGTCGCGCAGGTCCGTCGTAATGTTGAGCGCGAACCCGTGCGAGGTGATGCCGCGCGAGATATGGACGCCGATGGCGGCGATCTTTTTCTCGGGGATTGTCCCGCCGGGGATGGTCCAGACGCCGGTGCGTCCGGCGATGCGCTGCGCGGGGACAGCGAAATCTCCCAGTGCTCGGATCAATGATTCTTCAAGCAGGCGGACGTAGTCGACGGCGCCGACGCGGCGGCTGTTCAGGGTGAAACTTCTCAGGTCGAGGATGGGATAGCCGACGAGCTGGCCGGGTCCGTGGTAGGTGACGTCGCCGCCGCGGTTGATCTCGTGGATCTCGACCCCGCGATAGGCAAGAAATTCATCGCTGGCGAGGATGTTGGAGCGCGACGAGTTGCGTCCCAGCGTGAGGACCGGCGGGTGTTCGAGCAGGACGAGCGTGTTGCCGATGCGGTTCTCGTGGCGGGCTTCGACGAGCTGCTTCTGGATGTCGAGTCCGGTAGCGTAGTCGACGCGGCCGAGATGGATGAGGTTGAGGATCATTAGCGGAGTTGACGTTGAGCGATGAGGTACTCGCAGATCGCGGCACGGATGTTTCGGAGTGCTTCTTCGCGTGTATCACCCTGAGACCAGCAGCCGGGAAGTGCGGGGCATCCAGCGTAGCCTTCCTCCAATCGAATCAACCGAACGCGGTATTTCATTGTTGATCCTCCAGGATTAGCTGAATCGCAGCGGCAATGTTCTCGCGGCACTCTTCAACGGTTCGGCCTTGGCCGTTTGCACCAGGAACGTCAAGAGACCATCCGACGAACCAGTCGCCGTCACGTTCGATGATCTCTCTGTTGTCGTTTGCCATGGTTAAACGTTGATCGCCATTCCTTCCACGCTGCTGAAGCCGTCGAGCATCGCCTCGGACAGGGTCGGGTGGGCGTGGACGGTCCACATCAGGTCTTCGACTGTGCCTTCGAGCTCCATGGCGGTGACGGCCTCGGCGATGAGCTCCGTCGCCTGCGGGCCAATGATGTGCACGCCGAGGATCTCTCCGTACTTGGCATCGGCGACGACCTTCACAAATCCATCATGTGAGTCGACGATGGTGGCCTTGGAGTTGCCGACGAAGGGGAACTTGCCGACCTTGACGGTGTGGCCCAGTTCCTTGGCGCGAGCTTCGGTCAAGCCGACGCTGCCGATCTGAGGCTCCGTGTAAGTGCAGCCGGGGATGCGATCGCGGCGCACGGGGCGGGCGTACTTGCCGGCGATCTTCGCGGTAGCAACCAGGCCGGACATTGAGCCGGAGTGGGCGAGCTGGGGCATGCCGGCGACGATGTCTCCGATGGCGTAAACGCCGGGCTCGTCGGTCTGCATGTACTCGTCGACCTTGATGAAGCCGCGCTCGGGCTTGATCTTCGTCTTCTCGAGACCGATGCCTTCGGTGCGCGGGCCGCGGCCTACGGCGACGAGAACCCTCTCGGCTTCCTTGGTGGCCTGCTTGCCGTCGGAGCCGGTGTAGGTGACCTTTACTCCGTCCTTGGTTTCCTCGACCTTCTCGACCTTGGCGCCGGTGGCGCTTTCGATGCCGCGTTTGCGGAAGGAGCGGGCGAGCTCCTTGCTGATGTCTTCGTCTTCGACGGGGACGAGGCGCGGCAGGTATTCGAGGATGGAGATTTCCGAGCCGAAGCTGCGGAAGATGGAGCCGAACTCCACGCCGACTGCGCCTGCTCCGATGATGAGCAGCGACTTGGGGATGCGGTCGAGCGACAGAATTTCGGTGTTGGTCAGGACCTTGTCGCTGGCTTTCACGCCGGGCAGCAGGCGGGCATCGGAGCCGGTGGCGAGGATGATGTTCTTAGCCTTGACGACGGTGGGCTTGGCCTTGGCGTCGCCGGAAGGCGCAACTTCGACGGAGTGGACTCCGTCCTTGGCCGGGCCGGTGAGGCGGCCGAATCCGGGAACCACTGTCACCTTGTTCTTGCGCATCAGGAACTCGAGTCCCTTGACGTGCTTGGCGACGATGCCATTCTTGCGGTCGATGATAGCTTTCCAGTTGACGGTGGCTTCGCCGAGGCCGTCGAGGCCGTATTCCTTGGCGTGCTTGAAGTGGTCGTAGATCTCGGCGTTGAAGAGCAGCGCCTTGGTGGGGATGCAGCCCACGAGCAGGCAGGTGCCGCCGAGGCGGCTGTCCTTTTCGATGAGGGCGACTTTGAGGCCGTACTGGCCGGCGCGGATGGCTGCGGTGTATCCGGCGGGTCCTCCGCCGATGACGGCTACGTCGTAGATGGTCTCTGCCAAGGGAAAGCTCCGTTCAGGTTTGCGATGGCGTGACGGATCGGGCCCGGACGATCCGGGCTCAACCCAAACACTCTATTGTACGCAAGGGTTCAGTCATGGAAGATGCGCGAGGGGAGGGAAAGATGCGGAGCAGCGCGCTCAACGGCCCGCGCGCTTTTGAAACATCCGCTCATCGTAGAAGAAGGGGACGCGGGATGTGACGGAGATGTCCACGAAATTAGGGTGCGATGGATTGAGAAGGACGTTCCAGTCTCCGCGGACCGGCACAGAGGGTACTTTGAGGGCTAAAGATCGTTTGCTCTTCAGCCATTCGGTACCAATTTCCTGGCACTCCGGGTTATCGCTTTCGTGCCAATTGTGCGGCAACGTTGCTAGATCCAGTTGTTCGATCTGATCGTCCGGCACAAGGGCTTCGAGCATGATCAGATCTGCGGGGGCCTGGTTCGGTTCCAGATTTACGAAATATTCGATTGCTGCCAGCGCACGGGAGGTCGCGGTGTAAACGATGAGATTGCCTTTCCGGTTCCACCTGCGGGCAGCGTACATTCCGCCCAGTCCAGAAAACGCGGCGGACGAATACCTGCTACCGGAGAGCCTCCAGACCTGCACTAGCTGTACATTCCATATGCAATGGCGTAGAGGACATCTTCGACAGAGCGGTAACCGGGATCCGTGCCGATCTCATCGATGGGCGCGTTGCCTCCTAGAGCGCGATTCGGGGTGCGCAGCCAGGACGAGGCCTTCTCGTTCGACCCCAGAACTTCAACGGTCAGAGCAATGATTCTTGCCATACGGGCAGCGCGATCCGACTCATCAGTGGTCAGGCGGGCATGCTGCGAAAGTCTTCGTGTCAGCGTGCGCTGCGGGATGCCGAGCCGCTTGGCCACATCGGCTCGATGCATGGTGAGCCGGTCGGCCAGCACGTTGATAATGGTGGCGGGAAATCCGGCGCGAATGGATGTGGCCAAGTCGTCGGAATTCGTAACCGTCCCTTTGAAAATCTTGGTGCCGCCGAGAACTTCTGCAATTTCAGCGATCGACATGTTAGCCACCTGGCCATATTATTACGCCATTTGGCGGAGCAGGCAAATCAAGCCCGCGCGGCTAGCGCCCGAGCACCCTTGCTGCTTCCTTCGCGAAATACGTCACGATAAATCCCGCGCCGGCGCGGCGAATTGAAATCAGTGACTCCATCATGGCGCGCTCGCGGTCAAGCCAGCCGTTGGCGAATGCGGCCTGAAGCATCGAATACTCTCCCGACACCTGGTACGCACCGATGGGCACGTCGAAGCGCTCGCGGGCGGCGCGGATGACGTCGAGGTAAGGCATGGCCGGCTTCATCAGGATCATGTCGGCGCCTTCGCCGAGGTCGAGATCGATCTCGCGCATGGCCTCGCGCAGGTTGGCTCCGTCCATCTGATAGCTGCGGCGGTCGCCGAACTGCGGGGCGGAGTCGGCGGCTTCGCGGAAGGGTCCGTAGAAGGCCGAGGCGAACTTGGAGGCGTACGAGAGGATAGCGGTATCGTCCAGGCCTTCGTTGTCGAGCTCATCGCGGATGATGCCCACGCGGCCGTCCATCATGTCGCTGGGGGCGACGATGTCGGCTCCGGCATTCGCCAGCGAAACTGCGGTTTTCGAGAGCAGGCCGAGAGAGGAATCATTCTCGATTTGATATTCGTCGCCGTCTTTTGTCACAACGCCGCAGTGGCCGTGCGAGGTGTATTCGCAGAGACACACATCGGCAATAAGGACAAGCTTCTTCGCAGCGGAAGACTGCTTGAGCGCACGCAGGCCGCGCTGGACGATTCCGTCATCATCCCAGGCTCCGCTGGCCTGTTCGTCTTTTGATTCGGGAAGGCCGAAGAGCAACAGGCCTCCGATGCCGAGCGAGGCGGCTGCCTCGGCCTCCTTCAGAGCTTCGTCGACCGACAGATTGAAGACGCCGGGCATGGAGCTGATTTCTTTGCGGACGCCTTCGCCGGGGCAGAGAAAGAGCGGATAGATGAGCGCGCCGGGTTCAAGGTGAGTTTCGCGGACCAGGTTGCGCATGGACTCGGCGCGGCGGAGACGCCGCAACCGGGTGATGGGGTATTCCATGCGTTTATTTTACTTACTCAAAGGGTGGCCATCTGGTCGTACTCCTGTGCCGAGGGCGACGGCAGCAGCACCCACAACGTGTAGATCGCCAGCGCGGTTCCGGTGATGGGCTTGATGAGGGTCAGAAATCCCGCGATGATGGCCAGCATGCGGGCCCAGGATGTGCGCCGGTGCAGCGCGATGCCGGTGGCGAAACACAGAATCGCGCGCCCCAAAACCACGACCGTGATGAGCGGAGCGAACCATGGGAGGTTGGTGAAAGGGAATTCGCCGAAGGGGCCATGATGCCAGTGTCCGAAGTAGCCGCCGAACATGCCGGCGAAGAAGGACATGGCCAGCAGCCATCCCAGGATGGTCCAGACGCCGTAAGCGATCCAGAGAATCGACAGCGACTGGATATGACGGTGAACGCGCGTATAGAACCAGGGGGTAGGCGTCACCACGGGTGCAACTTGCGGAACTGCTCTGCCACACTTGAGGCAGAACTGCTGACTGGGATCGACGGGTTGTCCACATCCACTACAGAACATTGTTGGTCCCTCCTTTTGCTGCGAAAGACCTGTTAGAAGTTACGCAGCGCTGCCCACACTTGTTCCGGAAGCCCGCCGCTCCCGTTAGGATGAGCTTATGACATTGGTGCGCCCCATTCCGAGCGTAGTGAGCGATTTTAGCCCTTCCGCGCTCGAATGGGGCCGCTTTCTTGATCTGCTTGTTGGCTATGCGCAATCGACGACGGGAAAGCAGTGGCTGCTGGGGTTAGCGCCGTCGACCGATCTGGACTGGATTCGACGCGAGCACGCACTGTCTGGAGAGATGCGTAAGCTGCTTGCCGCTGGAGTACGGCCTTCGCTGGGGTCCCTGTTCGATCCTTCAGAAGCGCTGGCCAAGTCGCGCATTGAGGGCGCGGCGCTCGAGGCCGAGGAGATCCGCAAGGTGGTGGCGTTGGGGGAGGACATCTCAGCCTGGTCGGGGCTGATGGGCGCGCCGCCGGGCGAGTTAGCTGACGCCCTGCCGCGGCTGCGCGAGCTCTCGGGAGAGCTGCTTACCCTGCCGCTGAAGCCGCTGATCGAGTCGCTGCGGTCGAGGATTCTGCCTGACGGCTCGCTGGCCGACGACGCTTCGCCGGAGCTGCGGCGGATTCGGCGGGAGATGGAACGGCAACAAAGGGCAATCGAGGAGAGCCTGCGGGCGGCCTTGCGGCGCTTCTCCGAAGGCGGGAGCACGCAGGACGATCTGATCACGATTCGCGGCGAGCGGTTTGTTATTCCGGTGAAGGCCGAGTGGAAGCGGCGCGTCCAGGGAGTGGTGCATGGCGCAAGCTCGAGCGGGCAAACGGTGTACGTGGAGCCGCTGGAGACAATCGAGCTGAACAACGATCTTGTGCGGCTGCTCGAAGACGAGCAGGCGGAGATCCATCGCATCTTTGCGGCCATGACGCGGCAGATCGCGCAGTATGCTCCGGTGATTCTGAAAGGCGCCGAGGTGCTGGCCGAAGTCGACACGCTGCAGGCGCGGGCACGGTTTGCGCTGGAGTTCGATTGCTCGGAACCTCGATTCGATCCGGAAGGCTCGGAGCTGACGCTGAAGCAGGCGCGGCACCCTCTGCTCGAGAAGCGGCTGCGGAGCACTGGCGGGAGCGTAGTTCCTACGAGCCTGGCGCTGACCTCCGATGCACGGCAGCTGATCATCAGCGGGCCGAACACCGGCGGCAAGACGGTTGCGCTCAAGACGGTTGGACTGCTGGCGATCATGTCGCAGAGCGGAGTTTCGGTTCCGGCGGAAGAGGCAGTGTTGCCGGTATTCGACGCCATGCTGGCGGATATCGGCGATGCGCAGTCGATCGAGCAGAACCTGTCGACCTTTTCGGCGCATATCGTCAATCTGAATCGCATTGCGGGGGCCGCGGATGCGTCCTCCCTGGTCCTGCTCGACGAGCTGGGGTCGGCGACCGATCCGGAAGAAGGCGCTGCGCTGGCGGTAGCGATTGCCGAGCATTTTGTGCGGGCAAGGGCATGGTCGATCATCTCCACGCACCATACTTCGCTGAAGGTGTATGCCGCGAACACGCCGGGAGTGATCAATGCCGCTGTCGGCTTCGACGAGCAGACACTGGCTCCAACCTACGAGGTGAGGCAGGGTGTTCCGGGCGCGTCGGCGGGCATCAACATCGCGGCTCGACTTGGGCTGGATCGCAGCATGATCGACGCGGCGCGTTCGCGGCTGAGCACGCAGACACAGGACATCGGGCGCTTCATTGACAGCCTGCATGAGCAGCTTCGCGCGGCCACCGCGGAGCGGGCGCGTGTGGCGCAGCTGGAGAGCGAACTGAAGCGGGAGCGGGCGCGGCTGGAAGCGGAGGGCATGAAAGAGCAGCGGGCGAAGGTTCGCGAGATGGAACAGAAGCTTGAGTCGCTGCTGAAGGATTTCGAATACCAGGCACGCGAGACCGTACGCGCCATCGACGACAGAGCCGCGCAGCAGAAGTTGTCCAAAGAGGCGGAGCGCAGGATTTCGCGGCTGCGGCGGGAGTTTGCCGAGGGGTTCAATGCTTCAGTCGTCGCGCATCATACCGGGGCCGACAAGGGAGATGCGCACGCCCAGCCACATGTCGTTCGCCATATCTCTACGGGAGACATGGTCAAGCTGAAGACGCTGGGCAAGACGGCGCGCGTGGAGCGGCAGATCGACGACAAGACGTTTGAGGTTGCGGTTGGGCTGATGAAAATGCGCGTGGCGCGCGATGAGATTGCCGAGGTGGTGCGGACAGCGGCGGCCGAGACTCCGCTGCAGGCAGCACGCAACCGGCGCGGCGTGTCGGTCTCGATGGCCCAGCCGAACGACAGCGTCGGCTGGGAGATCAACGTGATCGGGCGCACGGCGGATGAGGCCCAGGATGAGGTCGAGAAGTTTCTCGACCGCGCATTTCTCGCCGGACTGCCGCAGGTGCGCATTATTCACGGCACCGGCATGGGCGTGCTGCGGCGGACGTTGCGCGAATATCTGCGGCGGCATCCGCAAGTCGCAGGAGTGACTGAGCCGGGGCAGAACGAGGGCGGTGCGGGCGCGACGGTGGTGGAGTTCAAACAATAAGACAGGGCTCAGGGGACAGGGCACAGAGATCAGAGGACCGCTTCTAAAATGAAGCTATGCCCATGCGATCTGCGAAGAAGTCCATTCCTGTAAAAAAGTCCGTTTCTGCGAAAACAGTTCAGCCTGTCGTTCCATACTTCAATCAGAAAGCCCTCGATTTTTTGCGCCAGCTCAAGCGCAACAACCGGCGTGAGTGGTTCGAGGCGCGTCGCGAGATTTTCGAAACCGAGCTGAAAGCTCCCATGCTGGCGTTGGTTGAGAAGATCACCCAGGGCATGATGGATTACGCTCCCGGGCATGTGCGTCCAGCGCAGAAGTCGATGATGCGTATCTATCGCGATACGCGCTTTTCGGCGGACAAGACGCCGTACAAAACGCATGTGGCCGCATGGTGGTCACGGGTGGGGATGGAGAAGACCTCGGGCAGCGGCTATTACTTTCACGTGAGCCCAACCGAGCTGGTGATTGCGGCCGGAGTCTTCATGCCTCCGAAGGATCAGTTGCTGGCCATTCGCCGGCACCTGCTGGCGCATCATGAGGAGTACAAGCGGCTGATCGAAACGAAAAAGCTGGGGACGAAGAAGCTGCCCGCCAGGATGAAGCCGCACGATACCGCGGCGCTCACCCGGCCTCCCAAGGGCTTTCCGGCGGATCATCCGGCGATTGAGTGGATCAAAGGGCGGCAGTGGGGCGTGATGGTGACTCTGACTTCAGATCCGGCGCTTGCGCCAAAACTGGCAGAGACGATCGGCTCTTACTTCCGGCTGTCGCAGCCACTGGTGGATTTCCTCAACGAGCCTTTGCTGAAAGGCATGGAAAAGCGGAAAAAGCCGCTCTTTGGTCTTTACTAGTATGCAGGGCGCGCCTATAGTCGGCGGTATCTCTTCTCTTCAGACATAACGCAACAACCGCTCTGGACAAGGGTTTCTCTGAGTAATGACAGACTCGCGGGACCTCAGAAATCGCATGAATTCCCTCAAAATCACGAAAAACCCTAAGAAAACCGTAAAAAACCTGTGGAAACCCGGCTTTTGCAGTTGACAAAGGCCGCGAAAAGCCGCAAGGTTAACGGCGGTGGGTTCTCTCGGACCCGCATGAATACTGGCTTTTCAGCAGTGGTCGAGAAGCGAGTGACGTAGACGGGAGAACCGGCAGCAGACAATCGGAAGCGCGCGGCAGGCGCATCCGTTGACTGAAACAGAAATCAGGAGGAATACACATGGCAACAGCACTCACCAAGACAGCTCTTGTCCGGCTCATGGCCGAGAAGCTTGAATTGACCAACAAGCAGGCCGCGGCATTTCTGGACCTGCTCGCAGAAACAGCCGTCAAGGAAACCAAGAAGAACGGCGTATTCATTATTCCCGGCCTCGGCCGCCTGGTGAAGGCAGAGCGGAAGGCGCGGATGGGCCGCAATCCCCAGACCGGCGAGCAGATCAAGATCAAGGCGAAGACCGTGGTGAAGTTCCGCGTGGCCAAGGCCGCGAAGGACTCGATCGCACCGCCGAAAAAGTAACCAGATTCTCGGCAGCCGCCGCCATACATAAGAACAGCGGCTAACTCTAATAGGGAGAGGGAGACGGCTTGAGGCTCGTCTCCCCTTTTTCTTTGCGCGGGCGTTTGCGCTGCGTCAGAGATCAGGTTGCGCCGTCAGGTAGTCTGGGGCCGCTTTATGGCAAATGCGCGTACGACGAGCGAGAGTCCGAAGCAGATGATGACCGCCTGGGTGAGCAAGAGGGCGTTGTAGCGCCAGGCGAGCACTATGAAGCAGAGCGTCATAGCGACCGGATAAGTGTCGGTCAGGATGGCCTCCAGCCATCGCGGCTGTGCCGGGGATGTCGGGACGCGAGGGACAGGACTGGGAAAGAGCCGGGGCACGCGTGCTTTGTAAGCCAGATAAGGCTCCCCCTGCTGCGCAGCAAGGTAGGCTTCTTCTCCGAGGATGAGACGCAGCATCTGCAGGAACATCGCGACGACGAAAAAGATCGCGCCTGACGGTGGCATGAGAATCGATATCGCGAGAGCGAAGACAAAGCTGCCGAGGTAGAGCGGGTTCCGCACATGCCGGTAGGGCCCGGCTGCGACAACATTGTGTGCGTGCATGGCGCCGGAGGTTACGATTCCCGCGCCGAGATAGGCTGTGCCCGATACGCGGAAAGCTGCGCCTGCGGCTGCGCAGAGAATTGCCGTTATTGTAACCACTAGGGTTGCGTATTGAAGCGACAGTACATGGGTGCTTGCCAATAATCCGCAGAGCTCGAGCCAGGTGGAGGTGCTGCGTCCGGCAAATGGGCCGTAATGAATCCAGGGGGCCCAGAAGCCGAGCAGGTAAATGAAGAAGCCGATGGTCAGGCGATAGCGAAACTCAAAGCGGGTTGCTTTCACTCCTTCATGCTCTCATTTTTGTAGACGACGCCGGACTTCATGACGAACGCAACGTGCTGCAGGATGCGCACGTCTTTGAGCGGATCTCCGGAGACGGCGATGACGTCGGCCCACTTGCCGGCTTCGAGCGAACCGGTCTTGTCGGTCCATCCCATCAGATCGGCGGCGTTGAGCGTTCCGGCCTGGAGTGCTGCGAGCGGGCTCATGCCGAACTGGTTCACGTAGACGTCAAGCTCATGGGCGTTGAGGCCATGGGGATAGACGGCCGCATCGGTGCCTAGCGCGACTTTCACACCCGCTGCGATAGCCTTTTTGGCGTTAGCTTTTTCTACGACACTCACATCCTTCATCTTCTGCGCGTAGAAGGCGGGCAGGTGGCCGTTCTGCTGCATCCAGTCGACGAGATAAGCAGTGGGAACGAAGTAGTTGCCGTGCTGCTTCATGGCGGCGATGTCTTCGTCGTTCATATAAGAGCCGTGCTCGATGGAGTCGACGCCGGCTTCGGTGGCCCACAGGATGCCCTGCGAGCCATGCGCGTGCGCGGCCACTTTGCGGCCAAGGCGGTGCGCGTCGGCGACGATGGCCTTCATCTCTTCAAGGGTGTACTGCGCTGCCTGCGGGTCGTCTCCCCGGGAGAGCACGCCGCCGGTGGCGCAGATCTTGATGAGGTCGGCGCCGTACTTGATGGTCTCGCGGACCTTATGCTGCACGGCTTCGACGCCGTCGGCGACTCCCTCGGCAGTCTGGTGGTAAGAGAACGGCAGCAGGTTGTCGTCGCAGTGTCCGCCGGTGATACCGAGCGGCGGCCCGCTGACCTGCATGTGCGGACCCTCGACGAGCCCGGCGCTAATGGCGTCGCGGAGGTCGACATCGGCGTAGCCTGCGGCTCCGACATTGCGCACGGTGGTGAAGCCGGCTTCGAGCGTGACCCTGGCGTTGCGCGCTCCGATGAGAGCACTCATGGCGACGCTGGTCGAGAGCTCATGGTAGGGATCGAAGTTGGTGTCGTCGGTGAGGTGCGTGTGCACGTCGATGAGTCCGGGCAGGACGGTGAGCGAGCGCAGATCAATCTCAGTGTCTCCGGGTTGCCTCGGCGTCGATGAGGTTGCCGCTATTGCAGTGATGCGATCGCCGGTGACGATGATGGTCTGGTCTGCGGGCTCGTTGCCGGTGTGGACGTCGACGATGTGTCCGGCGCGGATCAGTGTTCGGGATGGGGCCGGCGATGGCGCAGCGTTCTGCGCCGCAGCCGGAAGTGCGGCAATAAGTAACAGTGATAGTGACGAAATAAATGTACGGTGAGAGACGTGCATGGCTGGCCTCGTTCAGGATCTTCGGAATCAGACGCGGGAGAGTGTGAATTGCGGCAAGTGTAGCAGTTTTGCGTCAGCGTGACGGAGGGGACTCAAGGGCGGCGCGAAGGCGTCCGCGCGCGGCCTGGAGCCGTTGCTCTGCTTGACTTTTGTCTAGATTCAGAGTGTGCATGACGACGGCTGTTTTCACCGATCCGGCACGTTCAAGCAGGCTCGCGGCATCGGAATGGCTCAGTCCGGTGATGGTGGCGATGATGCGTGCAGCGCGGTCGCACAGCTTTACGTTGGTTGGCTGCACGTTGACCATCAGATTGCCGTAGACGTAACCGAGGCGAACCATTGTGCCTGTCGAGAGCATGTTGAGGACGAGCTTGGTTGCTGTGCCGGCCTTCATGCGCGTCGATCCCGTGACTACTTCAGGTCCCGTAGCGGGTGTGATGGCGAGTTCGGCGGCCCGGGCAACTGCGGATTCCGGTACGCAACTGAGGCCGATGGTGAGCGCGCCCAGTTCCCGTGCGTAGCGGATACCGCCGAGGACATAGGGTGTGCGTCCGCTGGCGGCGATTCCCACCAGAACATCGTTGGTGGAGAAGCCATGCTGCTCGAGATCGCGGCGGCCCTGCGATTCGTCGTCCTCGGCACGCTCGACGGATCGGCGCAGAGCGACGTCTCCCCCGGCGATCAGTCCCTGAACCATCTCGGGCGGCGTGCTGTAGGTTGGGGGACACTCGGATGCATCGAGGACACCGAGGCGGCCAGAGGTACCTGCGCCCAGGTAAAAGAGGCGTCCGCCGCGCTCGAGTCGTGTCGCGATGGCTTCGATGGTTTCGGCGATGCGGTGCAACTCGCGCTCGACTGCAGCGACGGCCTCGGCGTCGGCCTGATGCATCGCCCGGGCGAACTCGAGCGGCGTGAGGCTGTCGAGGTCGCCGGTGGCCGCGTTGCGAGCTTCTGTGGGGAGGCTGGAGAGATCGTCCATGAGGATTTGTGCCGCGATACGGCTGCCCGGTCAGCCGCCAAGCCGTTCCATCAATGCGTCGAAGTCTTCCAGTTTCGCGTACTCGATGATGACGCGGCCGCGGCCCTTCTTGTCCTCGATGGTGACCTTGAGGCCCAGAGCGCGCTGAAGGAGGTCCCGGGCCTCACGGACGTTCGGATCAAGAGGCTCTTTCACCTTTTCTTCGCTATGATTCTTCTCCGGATGGAGAAGGCCTTGAACGTAGCTCTCTGTCTGCCGGACAGACATCGAGAGCGCGGTGACTTTCTGAGCGGCTTTAAGGATGGTATCCGGGTTTTCGAGAGCCAGGAGCGCGCGGGCGTGCCCAAAGGACAGCTCTCCGGCTTCGACCTTGCCCTGGACTTCAACAGGCAGGCGGAGGAGACGCAGGAAATTGGCTACGGAGGCGCGGTCTTTGCCCGTCCGCTGAGCCATCTGCTCCTGCGTGAGCTTGAATTCCCGGCTGAGGCGGTCAAACGCACGGGCCTGTTCCATCGGATTGAGATCCGTACGCTGGAGATTTTCGATGATGGTCATTTCCATCGCCTGCTCGTCGGAGACATGGCGAAGGATGGCGGGTATTGTCTCCTTGGCGGCCATCTGCGAAGCCAGCCAGCGGCGTTCGCCGGCGATGAGCTGGAAGCGCCCATTGGGCAGCGGCCGTAGAAGGACGGGCTGTACGACTCCTGTGGCTCTGATTGAGGCCGCCAGTTCGGAGAGGAGAGATTCGTCGAAGCGCGTGCGTGTCTGGTACGGATTGCGGTCGATCTCGGAGACCGGAATCTCGCGGGGTGTTCCGTCGGGTTGACGAGGCGGTGCAGTATCGACGCTGGCCTTGACGCTCGGCAGCAAAGACTCGAGCCCCTTGCCCAATGCTTTCCGTTTTGGAAGCTCTGCAGTAATCATGTTGCGAATCCTTCGTGGGTAAATCTGAATTTGAATAATCCGGGAGGAATCGGATCGGTTATGCGTACGGCCAGAAGCGCACCGTAGGTTTGCTGTGCACGGCGGCAGCAGCCTTTCTTTCTCGGGCGCGCGGGCTTTCGATCTCGTTCCGGCTTAACAATTCTGCTGCAAGGTCGCGATAACTCTCAGCACCACGCGAACGGGGATCGTAAAGCTGCACCGGTTTGCCGTAACTGGGGGCTTCGGCAAGCCGCACGTTTCTAGGGATGGCAGTGGTCAGCAGCTTCTCTTTGAAGAAGCCGCGCAGGTTCTCGCGGACCTGCTGGGCCAGGTTGGTGCGGTCGTCAAACATGGTCAGAAGCACGCCTTCGATTTCCAGCGTGGGATTAAAGCCGCCACGGACTCTCTCCAGGGTGTGGATCAGCTCACTGATCCCTTCCAGGGCAAAATATTCTGCCTGCATCGGGACCAGGAGGCGGTCAGCAGCGACCAGAGCGTTCAGTGTGAGCAGATCGAGGGCAGGTGGGCAGTCCAGAATGATGTAGTCGTACTTTTCGCGCTCCGGCTCGAGGGCTTCGCGGAGCTTGTAGGCTCGGCGTTCGTGCTGGATCAGTTCAACGTTGGCCCCGATGAGGTTTTTGCTCGAAGGGACAATCGAAAGGGTGTCGATCTCGGTCGGGACGATGGCTTCCGCGAGAGTATTTTCCCCGATCAGAATGTTGTAGGTGGACTTGCGATCTTCATCCCGGGAGAGCCCGTATCCGCCGGTGGAGTTCGCCTGGGGGTCACAGTCGATCAGGAGGGTCTTCAAGCCTTCGAGGGCCAGGGCTGCTGACAGGTTGATTGCGGTGGTCGATTTCCCGACTCCGCCCTTCTGATTGACGACCGCTAACACCCTGCCCATGAAGAAAAAGACTATCGGGCGGCAGGCCCAAGGCGCAACGGAGATCAGCTGTGCAGAACGCGTCCCTATCTGTGGAAGACTTTCGGGAGCCAGTGCCTGATGCGGGTATAAGCCAAAGGATCGGCAAGAGATATTGGTGTTCGGAAATTGTTAGAGGGATGTTGCTGATTTTGAGACTGGAGTGGAAATCTTTGTGTTCCACGTGGAACAGACTAATCCTTTGGAAGGAAGAAATTTATGGTCCGATCAGGCTGATGTTCCACGTGAAACACTCTTCTTTCGACCGAAGAGCAGCCAGCCGTCTTGGAGGCCGAAGATTGGCAGGCGGCTGCTCCATGTGATTTCAGGCACCGTCTGCGACGCCGCTTCTGTTGTCGAGGTAGCAAATACCATAAGCCATCCGTCGGGAGTTAGCCTTTGAATGGCGGTCCGACAGGCCTCTGCCATCTTGTCTACCGCGCGCAGGGTAACCACGTCGAAAACATGATCGGACGGCATGTTCTCGATCCGGCCGTCATAGACCTCCGAGGACAAAGACAATACACGGACGGCTTCCCGTAGGAAAGCAGCTTTCTTTCCTTGAGATTCGCCCAGCGTCACCCGAATCTCGGGGCGCACAACGGCGATGGGTACACCGGGCAGGCCAGCACCGGAGCCGAAGTCCAAGAGTGTCGATGCCGGAGGGATCGCCTGCGCACACTGAATGCATTCAACGAAATGCCGGCGAATTATCTCGGCTGGTTGCCGAACTGCGGTTAAATTCAGCCGGGAATTCCAGCGCAGCAGCAGATGGAGGTAGGCAAGCAACTGATCGCTCGCGCCGGGGGGCAGAGGGGCAAGCCCGGCAGCCGCCGCTGCTGCCTCGATGTCCTGAGCGGTTACTTGGCTACCGATTCCCGGATCTCGCGAGGATGCCATTTGGCTGCAGCTTCCACAAATGCGGTGAAAAGCGCCCGGGAAGCGGGGCTCGAATCGAAGGTTCTCTCGGGATGCCACTGGACGCCGATCACGAACTGGTCGCCTCTTCCCTCGACTGCCTCGATCACGTTGTCCTCGACACTCCGGGCAACGACGGACAGGCCGTCGCCGGGCTGATCGAGCGCCTGATGATGGCTACTGTTTACGGTGAGTTCTGTCTGTCCGGTGATTTTCGCAATACGCGAGCCCGGGTCGACAAACACTCGATGAGCCTCCCGGACTTGCCGTCCCGGTTTGTGATTGACTGGAGTGTTCAGGTCCTGGATCAAGGTGCCTCCGCGCCAGACATTCCAGGATTGGGTTCCGTAACAGATTCCGAGGAGCGGTTTGTGAAGATTGGCCGCATCCTGCATCAGGAGCTCGTCGACAGCCTCCCGAGGAGAGTCGGCCGGAGCGCACTCCGGGATTCGGGAGTGGCCGTATTTCTGCGGGTTCACGTCTGCACCGCTGCCCGGGAGAAGGACGCCTTCGCATGAGCCAGCCAGCCTCGCTACCTCCGTAGGAGAAGCCATCAGCGGAATCATCACTGCTTCGCCGCCCACTGCCTCAACCGCCTCGGCATACTGCGGCCACGACCGCTGGTTGTATTCGACGTCGGTCGACGTGGGCTCGGGGATGGCGATACGCGGCCTTATCATTTCTGGTCCTCCTCCGCGGCTACGGTGATTGCCTCAAGCTCCGGCTTCTCCGGTTGCTGCAGATAAGAATGACGGTAATACAGCCGGCATATTTCGTCGCTGATTCGCGCCGTCAATTCATCGATCTGTTTTATGGCGTACCCGACGGTCTCGATGGGTTCGCCGACAGCGAGGGTCACCGGCACTGGATGAAATTCGAGGGAGTGCATCGGCAGGAGCTCATAGGTTCCAATCAGAGCCATGGGAACGATGGGCAACCCCGCGCGGATCGCCATGAATGCAGGGCCGTTCATGAAGTTTTCCAGGTGACCGGACGCGGAGCGGCCGCCCTCGGGAAAGATGAACAGGGGCATACCGGCGCGCAATGTCTTCACCGCTCCACCAAGGCTCGAAATCGAGGCTCGGGGATTTGTTACATTCACCGGAACCTGACCCGACCGCTGCAGATGCCAGCCGACGAAGGGGAGTTTGAACAGGTCGTGACGGGCAACGATCCGGAATTGAAACCGAAGCGCCGAAAAGATGACCGGCGTATCCATGTAAGAAAGATGGTTTGCGACGTACACCGCAACGCGTCCATCGAGCTTGTCCGCACCCAGCACGGTCATACGGACACCACTAATGCGAACGATTGTTCGCCCCCAGCCCCGGGCAATTGCATGCTGAGTTTTTCCGTTATCGTCCCAAAGGGACGCGATCAGGGAGAGGCTGCCAAATAATCCAGTGCAGAAAAAGAATAGCGGTGCGCGAAAACAAAAGCTGACAAGCCGTTCGGTCCAGGGCAGATGTTCAGGACGGGGTCCCAGCGTGCGAGGCATCACTCTGCCGTCTCCGCCAAATGCGACCGTGCCTCACCTACCAGGTAGACCGATCCAGTGACTACGACCAGGCCATCCGGCGGAGTTGAGCCCCAGGCCCGCCCAAGGGCATCCTGCACGCTGTCCGCGGTGTATAACGTCACCCCGGTCGGTTTGGCTGCCTCGGCCATCTGTGTCAGGGTCGCCCGGCGCGGAGAATCGACCTCGACCAGGATTACCGATTCGAAAAGCGGAAACAGTATCTGTGCTATCTCAGCGATCGGCTTGTCGGCCAGGCAGCCGAAGACGGCAGTCACGCTCCGCGGCTCGGGCTCAAGGTGCGACAAGGCCGACCGGAGAGCCCAGGCGCCGGCAGGATTGTGAGCTACATCGAGCAGCACGTCCGCTCGTTTGGGAACACGATCGGGCGCGGAGATCCGCTCCATTCTTCCCGGCCATCGCGTGTGACGGATTCCTTCGGCAATGTGACGCGCAGAAATATTGTAACTGTAATTGTTACGTATTTCAACGGCAGCGGCGATCGCCAGCGCGACGTTTCGTTGCTGATGCGCTCCGATCAGTGGCGAGGTCACTTCGATTTGTTCGCCGAGCACTATCAGCGTGTAACCACTTCCCTTTTCTGCTTCATCGCGTCCCGGAACATACGCGGCCGCATTGACGCCGCGTGCGTTCAGTTCTGTCGCGACTTCGCCGATCGTCTGGTTTGCTTCGGGATGCTGCGGCAAGGTGATCAAGACGCCGTCACGGCGCAGTATTCCGGCCTTTTCACGCGCAATGGCGGAGATAGTTGTACCTAACCACTCTGTATGGTCGAGCGAAATATCGGTGATGATGGAGATGAGCGGCTCGACGACATTTGTGGCATCGAGGCGCCCGCCCATGCCGACTTCGAGGACGGCGATGTCCACCTGCTGTTCGGCAAACGCCAGGAAAGCAAGGGCGGTCATGGTTTCAAAAAAGCTGGGATGGTTGCGCAGCGCACCCGTGCTTACAAGATGCCGCGCGCAATCGTCGACGCGGAAATAGTAGCTCGCGAAATCGTCGTCCGAGATTTCGACACCGCCGATGCGCACCCGCTCATTTACTCGCGAGAGATGCGGCGACGTGTAGAGTCCGGTGCGGTAGCCTGCGGTGCTGAGGATTGACGCCAGCGTCGCGGAGGTCGACCCCTTGCCATTTGTGCCGGCCACGAGCACAGAAGGAAACTTCAGCTGGGGATTGCCCAGCGCGTCGGCCAGCACGCGCATTTCGCTCAGCTCGAACTTGCGTCTCGGCTGTCCGGGCGCAGTGTGCAGCTCACCAGCGAGCGAAAACAGACCGTCAATGGCCGAGGCGTACGACATAGATCGATTTTAGAAGAATTTGCATCAAGCAATCGTCTGCACGGGCTTCTACTCAATCTGCATGAAGTCGAGAGCGCGGCTCAGATAGCTCTTCAGGTCCTTGCGCTCGACGACGGCGTCGAGGAAGCCATGTTGCAGGAGAAATTCCGAGCGTTGGAAGCCCTCAGGCAGCTTCTGGCGGATGGTCTGCTCGATCACGCGCGGTCCCGCGAAGCCGATCAGAGCGCCCGGTTCGCCGATGTTCAAGTCGCCCAGCATGGCAAAGCTGGCGGTTACGCCGCCGGTGGTCGGATCGGTGAGCACGGAAATGAACGGAATGCGGGCCTTGTCGAGGCGAGCAAGGGCGGCCGAGATCTTGGCCAATTGCATCAGGCTCACAATGCCTTCCATCATGCGCGCTCCGCCTGAGGCGGCCACGATGATCAGCGGCTGCCGGCTGTCGTGCGCGCGATCAACGGCCCGGGCGATCGTTTCGCCGACAACCGCGCCCATGCTGCCGCCGATAAAGCTGTATTCCATCACGCTCAGCACCACGCGGTGCGAGCCGAGAAGGCCGAGGGCGTTGATGATGGCGTCGTTCAGGCCGGTCTCGGCCTGGGCCTTGGACAGCCGGCTGCGGTAGGGCTTCAGGTCGGTAAAGTCCAGCGGATCAGTCGATTTCAGGTTCAGGTCGACCAGCTCGTACCCGGGTTCCAGCAGCATGTCGATGCGGGCACGCGAGCCGATCCGGAAGTGGTGGCCGCACTTCGGGCAGACCATGAGGTTGGCCTCGAGGTCGGGGCGGAAGATCACCGCCTCGCAGGAGTCACACTTGATCCAGAGCCCTTCGGTGCGCACCGTTTTTGCTCCGGTGTCCTCAATCTTATTGTCTTCCCGCCGAAACCACGACATCCGTTATGCCTGCCTTCCGTGCTTCCCTGTTCTGCTAGTACTCGATCCCGCGCTGGGCGAGAATTCCCTTCTGGTACGCGTGCTTAACCTCGCGCATCTCGGTCACCGTGTCAGCGATCTCCACCAGAGAAGGATGCGCATTGCGCCCCGTGAGGATCACATGCACCATCTCGGGGCGCGCTTTGAGCGTTTCGACCACCGTGGCCGGATCGAGCATTCCATAGCTGATGGCGTAGTTGATCTCATCGAGGACGACCATGTCCCATTCGCCGGACAGGATCGCCTGGCGGGCTTCCTCCCAGGCTTCCTCGACCAGCCGTACGTCTTCGGGATCGGTTTCGGCCCCGCCCACCTTCACGAACCCTCGGCCCATCTGCTTCATCACGAAGTTGCCGTCAAAGGCCTGTACGGCATCGAGCTCTCCATAGTGCCAGGAGCCTTTCAGGAACTGCAGCATGAGCACGCGCATGCCGTTACCGACGGCACGCAAGGCGGTGCCCATGGCGGCCGTGCTCTTCCCCTTGCCCGGTCCGGTGTTGATCAAGACCAGCCCTTGCCGCGATTCCGTCAATCCTCTACTCCCTTCGATTCTCTAGGCTTGGTGCCCTGCGCCCTTCCCGCCGAAGGCGGCTTCGACCCGACGGCGGGCTCCCTCAGTGGCCCGTGTGGTACGGGTGCCCAGCAAGGATTGTAAATGCCCGGTAGACCTGCTCGCTCAGGACGACACGCGCCAGCTCGTGGGGCAGCGTCATGGGGCCAAGAGAAAGCAGAAGTCCGGCCTGCGTCCGTTCGTCCCCTGACCAGCCGTCGGCGGGGCCGATGGCGAAGATAATTCGCTGACGTCCCTCATCGCGTTCCCGGCCGAGCCACCTGGCCAGTTCTTCCGATGAGAGTTGCCTGCCGCGCGAGTCGAGGAGGACCAAGGCCGAGATGGTGCGCGAGCGCTGTTTCTCGAGCGATTCGAAGAAAGCGCCGCTGGTTCGAAAGACCGCCGTTTCGGTGGGCGCGTAGGCGGCTGTGCGGTTAATGTATTCCGCCACCAGGGCATCGAAATGCTCGCTGCGCGCGCGCCCGGCGATGGAGGCGATGGTGATCTTCATCTGAGACAGCCTAAACGATGGGGGATCGTGGTGGCTGCCCGGGAGGGAGCGGCCGCCCGGATGTGAAGACCGGGCAGCCGCAGAATGGTTATTTGATTTTGGTGACAACCGTGGAATGGTTATCGCCGGGATGGGTGTCAGGGGCGGAACTCGTGATGGTTGCGGTATTGGTCAAGATGGTGCCGGAGGCGCCCGTAGCTTTGACAGCAATCGCTACGTTATATAGCGCAAGACCGGACCAGTCGGTTACGCCTAGGGATGGCAGGCTGCAGGTGACAGTGTTACCCGAGTGAGTGCATGTCGACGGAGTATACCCGCAGCCTCTCCAGTTGCAGGTGAAGAGCTGCGCCGACGCGCCGACGAAGGTCACCCCGGCAGGTAACGGATCGGTGACGACAACGTTCGGAGCTGCGTTCTTCCCCGTGTTCAGGGCCGATATGTTGTAGGTGAAGTTGCCGTTACGGCTAACCGAAGAAGGAGCCAGTTTGGCTATTGCGAGATCCACCGCCGACGGGGCGACAACCTGATACGAGACCTGAACCGGCGTGCCGACATTCCCGGCAGCATCTTTCACGTTGACGGTGAAGGTCTTCGCTCCTGTGCTGGAAGTATCGAGCGGGGTAGTGATCACCCCGGTGTTCAGGGTGCCCGGGGCGAAGGTCTTGGCTCCGCAACTGACTACGCCGGAGAGTGTATCGGTGCAGCTGTACTTGGCCGTGACATTCGGCTGGTTCAGGTAGTAGGAGTCGGCGATCCCGTAGTTGGTCGACGGCGGCGGGGAGAGCAGCGGACCGGTGGCAACGACCGGCGCCTGAGTGTCGACGTTAACCGGGACCGTGTAGAAGGAGGTGGACCAGCTTCCAGTCATGTCCTGCGTGAACTTGAGCTCTTCGGTGCTGGCGCAGTCGCGGGCGAAGTAGTGGATCAGGTACATGCCGTCGCCGCCGGGAATACTCACACTCTGCGCGGGCGGAGTGAAGACGGTTGCCGGAGGCTCGGTTGGTGTGCTCGATGTGGGGCAGGCGATGGAGTTGGTAAGCGTGGTGTCTCCGGGCACCGGATCTCCCGGCATAGGCGGGTTTGACGCGGACGAAATGCCGTAGGTGATGCTGGCGATCGGCGCCGGCACAAAGTTCGCAGCTCCCGGTGGGGGCGGCTGAACGCCGGCGAACGTGGGCGGCTGGCTGGAGAAATTCACCGTGGCCGTGGTGGTATTGATCCATCCGCCGGGCTGCTGGCCGGCCACCGTTACGGTGGTCAGATCTTCGGGAACCGGAGCAACGGCAATAAAGCTGGAATTCGGATGAGTACCGTGGCTGGTGCTGGTGTAGCCGCCCGGTCCGCTGAAGTTGACCAGCAGGTTTTGCGGGCACAGGGTGGTGGCGAAGTCGGTGGTCTGGTCGAATTTGCAATCCCCGCCGGTCCAGCCCTCGCTGGCCATCAGGAAGCCCACTCCCTGGTGGAAGGTCGGGCCGCTGGGCACAACGATGTCCGGAAGCGTAAACGCCGGGCCGTCCCAGACCTCCTGGAAGACTTCGTTTTGCTGATTGGAAATGGGGCACTGACCTCCACTCTGACTCGGATTGGTGGAGATATTGCATTGCAGCGTGTAGAGCTTGCAGGCGGGAGATCCATTGGGCAGCAGTTCGCCGGTATGGGAGAGACAGCTCGAGGTGGCAAACGAAGTTCCGGGAACCCAGATGGGAATCCACGTCGTGGGATCTATGGGCGCATCGGCGACATTTGGGATGGTCTGGTCGGTGATGGACAGGCCACCGGCGCTCTGGGCCTTCGAGAGATCATAGGTGAAGCTGAGGACCTGATCCGTGGTGCTGTCGAACGCGAAGTTCTGAGTCAGCTGCTGGGGTGTGGGATTCGTCGACGAGATCGGGTTGCCGGTGATCTCTGCCGGACCCATGACACCAGTTTGCGTGCAGTTGGTGTCGAGGTAGAGCGTGGAGTTCGAGAGATATCCGCCAGTGTCAACCAGGTCGAACTTTGCCTGGTTAGCGCCAGGCTGGAGGTAGCTGCTGATATCGATCGGGGGAAGTCCGCCAAGGGTAGTGTAGTTATCCGGATCCTGGCCGGTGAGCAGTCCACGACCCCCGAGATCCTCAAGGTAGGGGGTGAAGCAGCTGTAGTAGCCGGCATAGAAGACCCCGCCCTGGCATAAATTCTCCGGGCCGATTGTAGTGTCGCCGACAGTCACGGACAGGTTTATGTAGTTGTCGGTGATCACATTGCCGGTGCCATCGGCCGTCGAGGAGAGCGCGCCGTGGATAGGAGAAGCACTGCAACTGAGTTGCACTGTGGAGCTGTTAAAAATGACCTGGTTCGGCGGATTGCCCGTCGTAGTCAGCGAGAGGCGAACGTTTGTCGGTCCAAACAGCTTGATGGAATTGGTAGTGCTTTGGCCCAACAGGGCTGGGGAGGCAACAGCAGCACATGCGATCAAAGCCGCACAGCGCAGAAAAGATATCCGAAACATTGACGCAATCTCCTATTGCGGTTTCCCGGCATAAATGACAATGGTCGATCACGCCTCGAAGGAAACTTCACGGCCATCGTGAAAGACCGGGGGGAACCAGCAGACTCCTTGAGAGGTCGCGCCCTAGTAGTCTCCGTGGGGGGAGATTGTGAACTAGACGGAAACTACTGGATTCTCCGCTTACAGTGCAACACTGTCAACGCGAAAATGGAAACGGATTGCTCGGCAACTAAGTCAACGACAAAAAAGAGCCGCATGCCAGAGACATGCGGCGCGCAATTCGTGATAGTTCCGCGTTATCTGCGGAGACTCCTGACGGCATCGGCCACTATAGGAGGTGTGACCGCGTGCACGAACTTTTTGAAGGATGATTCCTTCATTCCATTCTCTTCTCCCGGCAGTGGCTGGAAGAGCGTGGAGTGAGACGGGTTCTGTTCTTCTTCCGGCCGGCCATTCGAATAGTAGTAGGTCGCGATCGACTTACGGGTGCGGTCTGGCGGGCAGGAGAGCGGTGTGGGGTGGCCGTGGAACGAGGTGGAAGTAGTGCTGAAGATCGCACAGCGGTTAAAGAGTGGCAGGATTTTCTGCTCGGCGTGCTTCATCTCCTTGTCCCATAGCTCGAAGTGGCCGCCGTACTGTTCCTTCCAGTCTTTGTTGAGGTAGACAAGCACGTTGATGCGACGTTCGAGATTCAGCTTGGCGTGGTGATTAAAGTCAGCGTGGACACCCAGCTTGCCGCCGGGCTTGATCTGGTGGAGCCCTCCGCCGACGTAGTAGGGATCGGGAATGACACCTTTGATGCCGGTGAGAACTTCGAGGAACTGGATCATGGGCCGGCTGTTGAGGAAGAAGAGAACATCGCGCGGTCCGGCAGGCAGTCGCTCTACGCTGTCGAAGGCAAGCTTCTTCTCATTGGGGTTATCAAACTGCTGCCACTTCAATTCCTTCGGCTGAGGAAAGTCGCTCAATGCGGCTTCGGCAGCCTCGGCGGGCAGAAAGTCGTCGAAATAGATATGCGGAAATGGCTTGCCGTTCTTGTACCTCTCGGCATTTTCTTTTGCCAGCCGCTCCAGCTTGGAGGCAAATTCTTCGCTGAGCAGTTCCTTCATGGCTTTTCCTTATGGTTGGGCGCGAACCGGGCGCGGGGGTTGAGGATATCTGTGAACTCACCTCAAGTGTAAGGAGGGGCTATACGGCGAGCAATAACACTTAAGTTCTCGCGTAGTAACCGATCCGGAGCAACTTCCTGCGACTACCAGTGAATATGCGCAAACGGGGATCCGAAGCCCAATGTAGAGCGCAGAGCCAGGGCCGCACCAAGGCAGACAAAGAAGGCGAGTGAAAGCCAGCCATCCTGCGCGAACAGGCTTATGCCTTCGCGGTAGGCGCTGAAAGCGGTCACAAAATAGACAGGCAGATCGGCCACGGCGACGGCCAGCACCGCTCCCGCCATTCCCATGAAGTGAAATCCGATGGGCAAAGCCAGATAGAGCGAGACGCAATAAACCAGATAACCGAGGGCGTTGTAGTGGGCCTTCTGCAGAGAGAGGATGGCGGGGTTCGTCGTGCTGTAGAGCAGCGTATGCCACAGGCCCAGCGTCAGAATGCCGATCATCCATGAGGCGTCATGGTAGCGCGGGTCGTATACGGCGCGAATGAAGAAGTCGCCAGTGCAGATGACGATGATCAGCAGCGCGCCTCCAATAGCGAGGACGGGCATGCGGTACTTGACGATGATGTCCTGGTATTCCTTGCGGGGGCGGCTGGCGAATTTGGCGATGAAGGGAAAGCCGACGCGTCCGCAGAATTGCAGGATGATCTGTCGCGGGACGTCGGAGATCGCAAAGGCGATGCCGTAGATACCCAGCATGCGGAAGGAGATGAGCTTGGCGAGGATCAACCGGTCAGACTGCCCGGCCAGGAAGGTCAGCGCCGTACCGATGAGAATCCAACGGCCGAACTTGATCAGCGCGCGCAGCGATTCTTTGTCCCAGGTAAAACGCGGACGTATCTCGGGCAGCATCCAGTAGCTGACCACCGTGCGCACAACTTCGGATATCACCTTGCCCGCGACCAGGGCCATCAGAGAAGGCTGAAACCAGGCCCACAACAGCGTGATGGCAAACTGCAGGAACTGTTGCAGCAGTTCGAGCGCGGAGATTCTGCCGACTCCCATGTGGCGCGAGAGAGTGAGCAGGCTGGGCGAGGTCAACGATGCGATAGCAACGCTCAAGCCGATCGCTGGCAGCACCCATAGCAGGCGGGACTCGTGATAGAAGTGCGCCAGCGGCCAGGCCAGCGGCACGGTAATCAGAAAAAGACCTGCACCGCGAAGCACCTGCACGGTCCACGCTGTGTTCAGGAAGACCGGCTCGTCGCCGCGCGGATCCTGGATGATGCTGTCCTGCAACCCGATGTGAGAGAAGAGATAGAGGCCGGTGATGATGGTTGTCACCAGCGTAAGTACGCCGAAGAGGTCCGGCGCAAACATATGGCTGAGCACGATGTTGCTGACGAGTCTCAGCGCCAGCGCCGCGCCATAGGAAATCGTTACAAAGTAAGTGCCCCGAACTGCCTTCGATTCTAGCGAGCGGAACGTAGAAGTCTCGTCCAGCTCTTCGCCTGGCTCGGGGGCAAGCTCCGCGTTCATCGTCATAGGCAGCGCGGGGTTGCCTGATGGCTACATTGGCAGATCGAGGTCATATTTTCCTGTGACCTTCGGTTTCAAGAAGTCGTAGCCCGCCACCGAAGGAGAATTTCGAGCCAGCCGATAGGGCCCGGATACTTTGGGGATTTCAACTGCTACGGTAAATGCTATTATGCCTCGGAATTCTGTAAACCCTACCTTTGTGTCATACGGAATTGCGCGCGTGCGCGGTATCGTTATCTGAGGGAGGATGGAATGCAAGCCGTATCCACTATCGATGCACGACCGGTAGCTTCGATCTTCGAGGCTGATAATCCGGGATTTCGAGAGAACTTCGACGAGAAGCCCTTTGAGTTCTCGCATTGCTTCACGGCGGATCATCCCCTCTTTCAAATTTCCCGGTTGCGGCGGCTCATTGAAAATCCGGTTACACGGCCGGGCGTCTACTTCGATGCCGGAGATATCCGCATCGAGCAGCGGTGGGACTCGGTTCCGGAGCGTAAGCAAACACTGGAAGAGACATTTGACCGCGTCGACAATGCCGGCGCGTGGATATTGATGAAGCGCGTTCAGAAGGATCCTGACTACAACGATCTGCTGGTGCAATGCCTCGACGAAGTGCAGCGCATGAGCGGCCGCCAGATCGATCAGGACAAAAAGAGCCAGGAAGCAATCATCTTTCTTACCTCGCCGCATCGCGTGACTTCGTACCACATCGATCGCGAATGCAATTTCTTGATGCAGGTGCGTGGGGACAAGGAGATCAGCGTCTTCGATCGTAACGATCGCGACGTGCTGCCTGAGTCGGAACTTGAGATCTTCTGGTCGAAGGACAACAATGCCGGCGTCTATAAGCCCCAGTATCAGGATCGCGCGCATGTCTTTGTGATGCGGCCGGGCACCGGAGTGCATATACCGGTGAACTCGCCACACTGGTTAAAGAACGGTAACAATGTGTCGATCTCACTGAGCATCAGCTATCAGTACAAGGACTGGCGGCGCAAGTATGTCTTCCAGGCCAACTACTATCTGCGCAAGATGGGTATAAGTCCGACGCCTCCGGGTAAGTCGGCGTTACTCGACAATGCGAAGAGGCTGGTAGTTCAGGTAGGACTGAACAGCAAAAAATTGTTGCAGCCTGCGAAGCCGGCTAACTAAGCGTCTACTTGCCATGCAAGGCGGCAGCCAGTACAGGTGTGTCACGCCTGTCCCAAATCATCGCCAGCAGAATGGTGAACAGGTGAATTCCGGATGAAACGGATGTTGGAACGAGCTGTTGCGTTTGCCCGAGACGCTTACACTTACCGCTACTTCAATTCGCAGGCCCGGGCTCCGCGCTACCGTGGCGTTTACCGGTCGTTTGCCGACGCGGAGCGCGCGATACCCAGGGGCGTTCCCGAGGGCTTCAATCTTCAAGCCGTGCCCGACTTCTTCATTGGTAAGCAGTTCCTGTTCAATCAGCAGGACTATCCGGTGCTGCTCTGGTTCTCGCAGGCAATGGAGCCGGGAAGCAAAGTGTTCGACCTGGGAGGCGGCTTCGGGCAGTGCTTCTACAAGTACCAGGAATACGTACCTTATCCTGAGGGCCTTCAGTGGACGGTCTGTGACGTCGAGTCGTTTCTGTCTCCGGCGCGGGAGTTTGCGGCCAGGCGCAACGAGAAAAATCTCTCCTTCACTACCGATCGCGATGCTGCCAACGGTTGCTCGATCTATCTGACCAACGGTGCGCTACAGTACATCGAGCCTGATCTGCCGGAAATGCTCGCGAAGCTTTCATCGAAGCCACAGCATGTGCTGGTCAACCGCGTTCCCATGTATGAAGGCAAGTGCTACTACACGGTGCAGTCCTCAAGCCATTCTTTCGTCGCGCACAAGGTGATCAACACGTCACAGTTCGTGCACGACATGGAGGGCCTGGGCTACACCGCGGTCGATCAGTGGTCGCTGCCACGTTCGATGCACGTGTACTTTCATCCTGAGTGCTTTGTACCGAACTTTCGCGGGTTCTATTTTCGGCGCAAGTCGAACTAGTTCCGGCTTCTATTCTTCAGGGAAATATCGGGGCCTGATTGCGGCCCCTTACTTAGTTCAGCCGCCCGCGCAGCGCCTGTGACAGGCTGGGCGCGCGCAGGCCGCCGACAGCTTCCTGCTCCTCTTCCGGCTGGATGTCGCCTTCACCCGGTGCAAGGAAAAGGTTGCTTTCGAAGGCGTACTGGCGAGTGTAGAGGTCGTAGTACTGGCCGCGTGCCTCGAGCAGCTCGGCGTGGGTGCCCCGCTCCTGCACCAGTCCACCATCGATGACCAGGATCTGGTTAGCGCGGCGGATGGTCGAGAGGCGGTGCGCGATGACGAAAGTCGTGCGGCCGCGCATCAGGTACGCCAGACCTTCCTGAATGAGCGCTTCCGATTCGGAATCGAGACTCGAAGTGGCTTCGTCGAGGATGAGGATGCGTGGATCGGCAAGAATGGCGCGGGCGATGGAGATGCGCTGACGCTGGCCGCCGGAGAGCTTCACGCCGCGTTCGCCCACAATGGTGTCATAGCCTTCGGGGAAACGGATCGCGAACTCGTCCACGCGTGCGATGCGGGCGGCTTCGAGAATCTGTTCTTCTGTCGCGTCGGGCCGCGAAAACGCCACGTTCTCGCGAATGGTGCCGTCGAAGAGAAACGACTCTTGCAGAACGACGCCGAGGTGGCTGCGGAAGCTCCCCAGTTCCACCGTGGTGAGATCCATGCCATCGAGGAGAATCTGGCCGGCATCGGGATTGTGAAACGCGGTGATCAGACTGATGATGGTCGACTTGCCCGAGCCTGACGGCCCCACCAGAGCGGTCACCGTGCCAGGAGGTGCATCGAAGGAGATGCCGCGGAGCACCGGCTTATCGGCGTGGTAGGCGAAGTGAACGTTCTCGAAGCGGACATCACCGGTGAACTGGCCATCGGGAATGTGATAGGTGCGGTGCGGATCGTCATCTTCTTCGGCCTCGGCCAGCAGCTCGCGGGTGCGGTCGAGGCCTGCAATGGCTTCGGTGAGCTGCGTTCCCACAGAAACAACCTGGAAGGCGGGCGCGATCAGGTACGCGAGAAAGATGGCGTATTCGCCGTATTGGCCGATGGTCAGCTTCGCGCCGAGATACTCGCGCGTACCGATGAACATGACCAGCGCACCAACCACACCGACGACGACCGTCGAAGACATGCTCATGAAGGAGATGGCAGTGATCGACTTCATGATGTTGGCAAGCAGGCTGCGAACTCCAGCGGCGAAGACGTTCGCTTCGCGCGCCTCGGCGCGGTATCCCTTGACTACGCGCACGCCGCCAAGCGACTCGGTGAGACGTCCGGTGACATCGCCGTAGATCTTTGCGCGCTCGCGATAGATGGGACGGATGGTGGCGAAAACCTTGCGCAGCGCAAGGGTAAAGGCCACCATGATCAGCGCAGCGATGATGGTCATGCGCGGGCTGATGCGCATGAGCACGATAAATGACATGGTCGCGGTCAACGAGCCGCCGACAAACTCCATCAGCCCGGTGCCCATCAGATTGCGCACGCCCTCGACGTCGGACATGATGCGCGAAACCAGGACGCCGGTGCGGTTGGCGTCATAGAAGGCGATGGGCAGCCGTCCGATATGCGCCTGAATCTGGATGCGCAGATCGGTGATCAACTCCCATGCGGCCTTGGAGAGCGACTGCGCCAGTGCGAACGCGGTGATTGCCTGGATTCCGGTAGCCAGAAGCACGCCGCCCACCAGAGGCAGCAGGTAGTGGCCGTGGCGTTCGAGCATGACCTTGTCGATCAGGAACTTTGTCGAAAGAGGCAGGACCAGTCCTGAGGCGCGATTGATCAGCAGCAGGATCAGGCCAAAGAGAAGCAGCCAGCGGCGAGGCTTGATGATAGACCAGATTTCCGGCAGCACATTGCGCAACTTCGCTCGACGATTCGGTGTCTTCGCAGAGACGGTCTGCAGGACCTTCTTCTCCGGTGCTGGCGTAACGGCCGGGGCTTGTTCAACCGATTGGGTCATGAGTATGAGTTATTCGCAGTTCGAGATGAAGCTTAGGAGATGTGCACTGTATCCGCCTTGAGGGGCCGGATTTCCCGTGCAGGATCGCACTTATTGTCACACGGACTGTAGGTGTCCCGGGAATAGCATTCCTGTGGGATAAGCCGCTACGCCGATGAATCAGCGGCTTACCAGCCGCTTCAGGCTGCGTGCGGCGCGGTACCCATTGCTCTTGATCCCGTCCAGCGCCGGCGAACTGCCCGGACGGCGGGGATGAATCCCCATCTTGCGCAGCGCGTGGTTCACGCGGAAGGCATCGGCCGCGGTATCGACGACACGCTTGAAGTTGATGCTGAGCGAGACGGAGACATCGGAGCCGTTCTCAACCCAGTGTGGGAAAATCACGGGATTGCTCACACCAGTTCCCGGTCTTATCTCGAAGCGCCAGGCTTTCGCTTCCAGGTGCTCGCGATACTTAGGGGCTTTGGTGTCTTCTCCCGACCAGAATTTTTCCAGCTCCACATCCGTGAGCACCTCGTTGTCGTCGCCGTTGAAGATATGCACCGTCTTCGAGCCCTGAATCTGGAGGAGAAAATTCGCCTCGCCGTCGATGTGGTACGGCGTCACCCGTCCCGGCGAGGTGATGAGGATGGTCATGACGGGATCGCGATAGGAGCGCTTGAGGTCCACATTGCACAGGGTACCCAGCTCATCCATGCAGGTATTCAGGAAGGCGCGATACTCCTCGTACTCCTGCACGCGCTTGAGCATGATCAGCGAATTCGATTCGCCGATATTGGCCAGGACATCCACCAGCGACTTGCCCTCGGGGACACCACGCCATTTCTCACCCGGCGCCGTGCTCCCGGATTCAAAATAATATCCGCCTGATTTTGCCTCGGCGCGGGCGGCAAGGCTTGTCAGGAACGGCCAGCTGAAGAGTTCCGACTCGTGCACGGAATGAAAAAACGGAAAAGGCTTCCGGTCGAAGGCCGTCTGAAACGTCTCCCGTGCAGGCGAGCTGTAGGGAAAGTAACGGGAGCTGATGGTCGCGGTGTTCATGATCTATCCTTCATCAAATCGGACATAGGGAGAGCGCGTTAGAAAATCATCACTTCACATTCACCGGAGATAAGCGCCTTGGGGGGTCTGTGCGCGTAGGGTGAGCGGGGAACGAGGAGCCAGGTCGAAACGAGCAATAAGTCTGAAAAGTCGGGCCGAAAACAGCGGGGACTCTTCGGTCCACAAATGACGTTTTTCTATCTTCCGCGTCGTTCCGGTTCTAACTAACTTAACTTATCGACCGGCAGATACATCCCCTGATGGTAACTAAAAACAGTAATCAGTTTGTGTGATTCCTACTAAACTCGAATAACCATTACCATTTGGGGATGATTAGAATCAGGGCCACCTGCTACCTTGAGCAAGTCATGAAGAAGCCTGCCGGTGGTCAAAAAGAGACCGGCGCGAGACTTCTTCATCGATGAGTTGTAATTGCATTTGCTGTTTGGTTTTGCCTTCGGTTGTTTCGTTTCAGATTCACTTCCATCCGTGTTTTTAATCGGCACCCTCCCGGGAGTGACATGGGCGAAGCCCGTCCAAATCACCACAACTCGATCTAACTGATTGCTGTCGTCACCCCCCAAAGCTGACGCGCAAGACTCGGGAAATGCCGCACATCGCTTCTGCCTCCCTCCTGGGCAACGCGAACCCCCTGCGATGGCACGTAGAACAATCCTCCGATTGTCTCTCTCGAATCCGTTCTATCTGGCATACGACAAGAAAACATTAGGTGGGGACACCATATCAATGGGCGCGAATCTAGGAGTTACTTCTGTCTTTGGTCAACAGGCCGCCAAGTCCGATGTACGGGCGGCGATCAGCGGACTGGCGTCCGCTAGAAAGCGATCGGCGAGCCAGTCGTCGGTCAATACAGCGATCATGATGACGCTGGACGTGCTGGCCGTTGCGGCGGCACTTTACCTGGCATTGCATATTCATCCGGGTCATGCGGGCGGTCACTGGAACAGCCTGCAGCAGGTTCTGGCCGTTGGGCCGGCGATGTTGATGCAACTCGGCTACCTTGTCTTCTTCATTACCGTGCTGCTGGTTCTCAGCTGGCACGACGGGCTCTACGGCCGGCTGCGTTCGGCATCGAAACTCCACGAAGTCCGCATGACCGTGCAGGCCTGTCTGAATGCCGGCCTGTTGCTCTGCGGCGCGATGTACATGACGCATGACACCCTGACGCCGAGAGCGGTTGTGCTTTCGATGGTCGGTTTCACAACCGCCTTCATGTGCGCCCTGCGCGGCTGGTGGCGCTACTCCGAGCATCGCGACCTGGAGAAGGGCGTGGGTGTGAAGAACATCCTTATCCTGGGCTCCGGTCACGTAGGGAATGCGGTGCGCCGGCAGATCTTCAAGCATCGCAGCCTGGGCAGGGTCTTCAAGGGATTTGTGGAGATTCCCGGTGACGCCGCGAACGACACCGATTCGAATGAAGTGATCGGGAACTTCTACCAGATGCGCCATCTGGTGCGGCAGCATTTCATCGACGAAATCATCATCGCCGGCAGCTGTACTACCTCACAGGTGCTCGAACTGGTGGAACTGGCAGCGGATATGCATGTTGAAGTTCTGGCCATCCCCGGTCTCTATGAAGAAATGGTTCCCGAGGCTCCCATCTTTCATCTGGGAGATTTCCCGGTCACAGCCATTCACCGGCGCGATGACAAGGCTCTTCCGCTGCTGATCAAGCGGGTCGTTGATATCGCGCTATCGTTGATGCTGCTGATTTTTCTGGCGCCCCTCTTTCTGGTGATCGGGCTCGCGATCAAGCTCACTTCGCCGGGACCTGCGTTCTACGTCTCCGATCGCATCGGCAAAAAGGGCCGGGTATTCCGGCTGTGGAAGTTCAGAACGATGCAGGTTGGCGCAGACCGCATGAAGGCGGCACTGGCTTCGTCGAACGAGCGGGACGGCATCCTGTTCAAGATCAAGAATGATCCGCGCGTGACTCCGATCGGCCGTATCCTGCGCAAGTTCAGCCTCGACGAGTTGCCGCAGATCTTCAACGTGCTCTGGGGCGATATGAGCCTGGTTGGCCCTCGTCCGCCGCTTGCGACCGAGGTTGCGCGCTACGAGCTGAAGCATTATCGCCGGCTCGATGTTCTGCCCGGGCTTACCGGACTATGGCAGGTGCGGGCGAGGCACGATCCCTCGTTCGACCAATACGTCGCGCTCGACATCGCTTACGTCGAAAACTGGAATTTCTGGATGGATATGAAGATTTTGCTTCGGACCGCGGAGGTAGTTCTGCGCGGAACCGGTTCGTAACAATCAAGGCATAGTAACGGGCGGGCACGTCTCAGAAGTCTCCAAATCCGCTGGAAGGCAGTACGGGAACCCCCAGTTTGAAACAACGAGTTATCAATCACGACTTGGCTCGAGAGTTTATCGAGCCACTGGGGCAAGATCTTCATGCGCATTTTGTTGACTGGCTCAAATGGCCAATTGGGCACAGGGTTCCGCTCGCTGAGCAGGAGCACGGCTGAGATTATTTCGACAGGCAGCCGCGAGCTCGACCTGACCAATGAGCAGGAGATACGGCGTTTTGTTCGCGATGTAAAGCCGGCCGTCATCGTCAACGCCGCAGCCTTCAGCGACGTGGATGCGGCGGAGCGCAACTGGGACGCATGTTTCGCGCTCAACGCAATTGCGCCCGTGGTGCTGGCCGAAGAGGCTCATCGGCTCGATGCTTTGCTGATTCATTACTCCACCGATCAGGTCTTCGACGGTAACAAAGCTGCACCCTACACGGAGTCCGACCCGACATCGCCCCTCAACGTATACGGAGCTTCAAAGCTTGCCGGCGAGCAAGGCATCTCCGCAAGCTTTGCCCGGGCGCTGATCCTTCGCCTCAGCTGGATCTACAGCGCGCAGGGCGAGAATTTCCTGCGTTCAATTCTGCGCCTGGCAGAACACAGCGAAGAGCTGCATGTCGCTAGCGACCAGATCGGCGCTCCGACCTCTGCGACGGCTATCGCAGCCGCCACCGACAGGCTGGTTCGCATGTACTACAACTGCCGGAAAACGCAGTTTCCGACAGGCACCTATCATCTGGCGGCTTCCGGAGCGACGTCGTGGCATGGGTTTGCCATGGCGATCGTCTCGGCTGCGTTCGAAGGAAGGAAAGCGCCGATCGTCACTCCAACTCTGACGCCGGAGCTTTCTTCGTTTGCAAAGAGGCCCAAGAATTTACTTCTCTCCAGCCAGAAGTTCCTGAAGACCTTCGGATTTCAACTCGGACCCTGGCAGCAGCAATTGAACGAGGTGTTGGCTGAGATGCGAGCCGATGCAATATTAACCGGGAATGGAGTCTGCGATCTTATCGGCATCGACGAAGCTGGTTAAGTAACCGGTACTGGATCGGGTCCGTGGCGAAGTCGCGGACCCTTTATCTATTTTGCGTGAAAATCAACCGTCAGGGAGCAGGCCTGTGATCCGTCATCCTTCCACGAGCTGTTATCGGAGTACTGCACGTCCAGCAAAGTCATACTCTCCCCGGTGTGGTGCATATCTACGGACGCGGAGTCGAGGGTCCAGGTATGGCTGCGCTGCTGATTTCCCGGGGGGATATCCCGGTGATAGGTGAGGTTCTCGCTGTAAGGATGTGGGTTCCCTTCAGAATCGAGGATCGACAGGGAGAATGTCATATTGCTGACTATCTTGTCTGTCTGATTGGAAAAGGCAAGTTTTAACTGCGGGACAGATTGTCCGCCGGCATGGTTATAGCGCAAATCAAGCCGATTGAGAGCGATAGGGCACTTAGTCTGAGATTGAGCCGTCTGCGCTCCGTACATCCCGGATGCGGAGCTATATATTATGATCAAAACTAAGAACAATCGCGTTCCCACCTGCTGTCTCCCGTCTGCGATGCGGGTTATTATAAGCTGAACAATAAATTTCCCTCCGTGCTCCCCCCGGCGGAACCTTGACCCTAGATTGCGCAGTCTCACTAACGGAATGGTGCGCTGACAGGCATGTATCTCGACCGCGACTCCCAAACCGGGAGCGGCCATTTTGCAGACAATCCCGCTGCTTGCTTAAGTCCTGGGGATGAGCACGCAGGCACCGAGGCGCGCCTCGAAGAACTGATGCGCCGCCTTCCGGCGGAGCGCCGCGCAGCGCATGAGAGGCCGCTATCGGCCCGCGCGGCTTTGGTTCTTGAGCCGGAAGACTGGAAGGCTATTCGTCGCGCCGCTCAGGTGGCGGGAGCGAGGCCTGAGGACTTGTTGCTGGCCGGTTTCTCCGGTCTCCTCAGCCGTCTGAGCTGGCAGGAAGCGGTTTCCGTTACTCGCTATTCGCCCCATCCATCCCTTTCGACAATTGTGTGGGAGCAGGGCGTCTCCTTCGGTAAGGCGCTCGGGGCGATGCAGCACGAACAGCTGCATGACGCACGCTTCACCGCGGGAGCAAGTTACCAATTCCTGGAAGATGGCGCGCCGTCCCTGCCGCTGAAAGCGACGGACCTTAGCCTTACCGCACGCATCGAATCGGGCCGGCTGGTCATGATTCTCGCCAGCGCCTCCGGGCGGTGGAGAGAGAGCACACTGCGGAGCTGGCTGGAGTCTCTGCGCTACCTGACGCTGGCAGCCGCGGCTCATCTTGACGCCCCCATCAAGGCTCTGCCCCTGCTGGACGAGAGCGCCGTCCTGGACTTTTACAGCCAGCTGAACCGGACAGCGACTGAGTTTCCCGTTCATGCCCGCGCGCACGATCTGATCACTCGGCAGGCTGAGCTCAGTCCCGCGGGAGTGGCCATCGTCTTCGGCGACAAACGCCTCACCTACCGCCAGCTCGAGGAGCAGAGCACGCTGCGAGCCAGGTGCCTCGCTGCGATGGGCGCTGGCCCAAATCGCCCCGTAGCCATCTGCATGGAGCGCTCCGAGCGGTTGCCGGTGGCGTTGCTCTCTGTTCTCAAGGCGGGATCGTGCTACGTCCCGCTCGATCCGCAACACCCCCGGCAGCGGATCGCGATGACGCTCGAAGAGTGCAAACCGGTCGCCATACTGTCGGATTCGAAGATCGCACCATCGCTGGGCGACATGCCTGCTCCCGTCCTTCGCATGGATGAAGACTGGCCGGCGCCGTCGCCGAACTCCCCGGAGATTACGCCGTCTTCTCCCGATGACCTGGCCTACATCATCTACACCTCCGGCTCTACCGGAAAGCCGAAAGGCGTGCAGGTCAAGCACCAGGGACTGGTGAGCCTGTTCGATCCCAAGTCGAGGATGCCCGGACTGGCTCCGGGCGATCGCCTGCTTGCGATCACCACCATTTCCTTCGATATCGCCACGCTGGATATGCTCATGCCGCTCAGCTCGGGCGCGACGCTGGTTGTCGCCGATCGCTACGCGGCAGGCGATCCATTCGAGCTGGCGCGGCTGCTTGAAAGCCATGACGTGACATATCTCCAGGCCACGCCGTTTACCTGGCGGCTGCTGGCGAACTCGGGATGGACGGGGAAACACGATCTCCGCATGGTGTCAGGTGGCGAGGCGCTCCCGCGCGACCTGGCCAACCGGCTGCTTCCTCTCGGGCGCGAGCTGTGGAATTGCTATGGGCCGACCGAGACGACCATCTATTCCGGTTCGATTCGCCTTCAGATGGAAGACGGTATCGTGCCGCTGGGCCCGCCGATCGCCAACACCACTTTTTACATTGCTGACGAGGCCGGTCGGGCTCTGCCTCCCGGCGTTCCCGGAGAACTCTGCATCGGCGGCGTCGGCGTGAGCCCGGGTTATCTCGAACGGCCGGAATTGACCGCGCAGCGTTTCGTGCCTGACACCTTCTCGGGCGAGCCGGGTGCCACAGTCTTCCGCACCGGTGACCTGGTGCGCGCCTTGAGCCAGCATGAGCTGGAGTTCATGGGGCGGCTCGATCACCAGGTGAAGCTGCGCGGCTATCGCATCGAGCTGGCGGAGATCGAGTCGGCAATCCGCAGCCACGACGCAATCGATAATGCGGCTGTCATCCTGCGCGAAGATGTCCCCGGTGAGCCTCGGCTGGTGGCTTATGTGACTCTCGTGCAGGGAATGTCGGTCGAGGCGAACGATCTCAAGAAGCATGCCGGCGGCCTGCTCCCCGAGTACATGCTGCCCGCGCGCTTTGTCACGATGGATGCTCTGCCGCTCACCTCCAGCGGTAAGATCGATCGCCGTTCGCTGCCCCTGCCGGAAAGTGTGTCCGGCCAGCCCCGGCCAAGTTCCGCCGCGGGCGTGCCTCCGGAGAATGATGTCGAGGCAAGGCTGCTGGAGATCTTCCGCGAGGTGTTGGGCGAACCGTCCATCGGCGTCACTGACAGCTTCTTCGAATATGGCGGGTACTCGCTGCTCACTGCGAGGCTCTTCTCGCGGATTTACCGCGGACTCGGGCAGAAGCTGCCGATTAGCCTGCTTTTCGATGCTCCGACCGTACGGGGACTGGCGCAGATCATCCAGAATGGCAAACCGCTGCCGATCGTTGTGCCCATCCGCAAAGAAGGCAGAGCAGCGCCTCTGTTCGTTATCCACTCCTATTTAATTTACGAAGCGCTGAATCGCGCGATCGAGGAAGACAGGCCGATCTTTGGCGTCCGCGAATTGGACGATAACCAGCCCATCGGGTCTCTCGAGCAGCGTGCCGCCATTTACGCACGAGAGATCAGCCGCACCTGTCCTGAAGGGCCGCTCAGCCTGGCCGGTTGGTGCCTGGCGGGCTCACTCACCGTCGAGGTCGCGCGGATTCTGAGGGAGCAGGGTCGGATCGTCGTGCTGGTGGCGCTCTTTGATTCGGAGCGACCCGGCTACAGGCCTCGCATCGAAACCGGTGGCAGCCTCTTCAAAGCCCGGCTGCTCAGCTTCACCAGATTTCATTCCGACCGCATGCGCGAGCTCGACTGGCCGGAGAGGGTGCGATATCTGTCGGCGCAATCGATGCACCGCTGGGACGACATTGTCGAATCCACCGGTGTCTGGCGCCGCTCGGCGTTTCGCTGGACGCAGCACAATCTGGGATTTCTCTTTCCGAAGTTAGTGCGCGAAACCCTCGGACGTCTCGGCGCCGACGATCTGCGGCCAACCGCCGAGCAATCCTATCCCGGCAAGATCGTGCTCTTCCGCGCCTCCGATGTGGTGCAGATTCTTGGCACTGAACCGTCGCTGGGATGGAACACGGTTGCCAAGGACGGCGTAGTGGTCGAGTTCGCTCCCGGCGACCACGAGTCAATGTTCCGCGATCCTCATCTGCCGGAATTCGGCAAGATGCTGGAACGCGTGTTGCGCGAGGGCGAAGCCTCGTGCGGGTTCCCCGGCGGCTCAACTCCGCTCCAGGCCAGAGCCTGAAACATCGACTCGCTGTTACGCCTGCGGCGCATTACCGCTTGTGGGGAGCCGCTTCGTTCGTATCCGCATTCGTATCCCGAAATGACGCCGATCTTTCGATGATCGTGGAGTCGTCCGCGCCTTTCCCCCCACGGTGGTCTTCGCCCGACTCCAGGGCGGCCCGCTCGTAGAACTCTTCGTCACCGGGAGACTGCACCTCCACGTGCACGGCGCTGGTGGCGGCCTCCCATGTGCTCATGCCTCCCATGACCAGCAGCAGCGGCAGAACCATGGCATTGTTCAGCAGATTGTCGATGGCTGTCATGAGAATGACGGCCACGAAAGCGTGCCGCAAATTGAGGTCTTCGATGTCGGAGCGGGCCAACGGAAACCAGACCACGCGGACGACAGGAATCAACTGCAGCGCTTCAAGGCCGATCAGGCCAAAGAGCCCGTACATGCCGAAGGCCAGCAGCCACAGTCCTGACGGCCGCAGGCCGGTATTGCGCCACCAATCCCATTGACCGGAGCCAAGGACCGGCTGTTCGAGCGCCAGATCGACGGTGCGCTCGTCCCTGTCGAGGCGCAGGACCAGAGAACCGCGCCCTATCCTGCCCAGAAAGGCGGCAGTCGCGTGCGCCACCGGGTTGCGCCGCATCAGCGTGCGTATCGATACAGCATTGGTGAGCCTCAGCCCGGCGAACAGCAGAATTCCCATGACCAGCAGGATGGCGGTCACACGCGGAAAATACCGGCGGCTGACGAAGACAAAGGGAAGCAGCGCGGCCAGCAGGATAATCGCGCCGCCGGATTGGCAAAGCAGCGTCGCACAGCACAGTATGACCGCCACCCACACTGTGGGAATGCCGAGAATGCGGTCGACGGTCCGGCGAAGCCACAGCCAGACGGCGATCAGGGCCGAGGTCGCCATCCAGATGCCGAACTGCGTGCCCGTTTCGAGCAGGCCGATGGGGCGATATCCCAGGTAGCGCTGCGTTCTCACCCAGCGATACGGCTGATAACCGTAAAGATGGGCGTAGAACTGCGGACCGGCCCAGATCTCGATGAGGCAAACAGGCACGTAGAGCAGTCCGGCGATGACAAAGGCCTTGGCCGCGAGGCGCAGCGAAGCGGTGTCGGAAAAGTAGAGACGGCCCAGCACCCAGGGGACGCCCCAGGCCAGCAGCTGGTAAATCTCGCCGACGAGCCCAGCTCCGAAATATTCGGCATTGGCAATGCCCGAGAGCAGCGGGACGATGCACCACATCAACATGGGAAGGTCCCAGAATGTGAGCCGGAAGTTGCGGAAGACCTGCCGGTCGAAGAGCAGGACGCCGAGCAGGGCGCTCAAACCGGTGACGGTGGCCTTGGTAAGGAAGTATTCGGTGTACAGTCCGTTCCCGAGGATCCAGAAGGGCGAAGGATCGCCCGAAAATCTGGCTATTGGCAGGAGCGCCCATCCCCCCAGAAAGTTGATGAGAATGGCAACACGAATGGGATATCGCCTGAACAGGACAAGCGACAGAGGAATCCACGCGAGAAACGCCAGCAAAGGGGGGAAAATCACTTTGGGCCCTCGCAGTAAACCTACTATAAGGGAAGGGTTATGGACATGCGAACGGCCGCCGAATGGCTCAATCCAGTTAAGGCCGTGGGAATGGCGTCGTATCTCGTTGCATCTGTCGCTTGCGGGTTAGCTGCGGTCAGGACCGTGAATCCCCGGATCTCGCGTCTCGCGGTTGTACTTGGGCTGATTCATGCGGGGCTGCTGCTGGATATAGCCTTCGACTGGAGATGGCGGCTCTACGATTGGCTGCGCCGCGAGGCCGTTGCCCAGCACTGGTATGAACAGCGCCACTGGCCGCAGGTGGTCGTCCTCACCTTCCTAGCAGCACTTCTGGTCGGAGGGATATCGGCCGCGCGACACCGCTTTCTTCATCTGCCGGGCGCGGCTCTGGCCGTCGACGGAACACTGGTTTCGATCGCCTGCTGGATGGTGGAAGTCATCTCCCTGCATGCGACCGACTCGATTCTTTATCACCGCGTCGGGCTGTTGATGATCGTCAGCTTTGTCTGGCTGCTGGCCTGCGCGATGGTCATTGTCGGCATTCTCAGAGCGGGATTCAAGCGTGCAGAAGCTGTCGGATCCGCCGGCATGATCTAGTCACTGCCACTCAGCAGAATGAACCAGCGAAAGCCTCGAGTGGCCGAGCGCGCCTCAGAGCTGCTCGATCCTCACGCTACCGTCGCTGGTGTGGATGGTCAGCGGAGTTCCTCCGCCGTTGAGCTTCCCATGAAGCTGGTGGCCGTCTCCGCCTTTGCTCTCATAGTGATCCATGGTGATGGGCAGCGCGCAATCGACATGGCCGTCGCTGGTGTGAACATCAAGATCGGCCGCGAAGCCCTGCGGCAGCTTGACCGTCACCGGCCCGTCGGATGCCTGGATACTCGACGCCTCGGACAGCTTCGACCCTTCCCTCAGGCTTAGGTCGAGCCGGCCGTCGCTGGTGTGCAGCGTCAGCGCGTTGAAGACGCCGTCCACCGTGAGGCTGCCATCCGAGGTCCGCGCCTCGATGGTGCCCGTCGAGTTGGTGATATTCACATGCCCGTCACTCGACTTGACGTGAAGCTTGCCTGCGATGTGGTCGGCGGTGACATTCCCATCGCTGGTGGTAAGGCCCAGTTCCCCATTGAGTCCGGCCATGTGAAGGCTCCCGTCAGAGGTCCGCGCTTCGAGAGCGAGATTCTCCGGAGTCTCCACCGTCACGTTCGCTTTCTTGCGAAAAGCGACGTGAAACACGCCGATCTGAGGCTTTTCCTTGAACAGAAAATGCACCTGGTCGCCGCTCTGATTTTCTTCCAGCCGGTAATCGCTGAGCTTCGAGCCCTCGGTCGCCACGCGGATGCGGATTTCGCGACAGCTTCCACATGAGGAAATCTCAACGCCGGCGTCCCCGGTCTCGAGGTTGAGGGTCGGCTTTCCGCTCACGGTGTAGGTTTTGGACCAGGCGTGATCGGCGTCCTGAGCGAGAACAGGCAATGCGGAGAGGGCAGCCAGACTTGCCGCCGCGAGCGCAATCTTGATCTTCATGGCAGCCACATACGGGCGCGGCAGGAAAAAGGTTCCCTTAAGCCACTCGCTGCCGCCTGGCGGCCTCTGACCGTGACCAGACCTGGGCCAGCATCTCCCTCAGCCGGAAGGCTTTACAGAGCTGCTTGTCGATCAGCATCTGATGGCGGCGGCGGTGGTCGGGGTGGGTAAGCCGGGCAAGCGTCTGCTCGTCGCGGGCAGCATTGCGCTCCAGTTCCAGGATTCGGGCCTCGATGGCCGAACGGAAGCGCGGACTTACCTCAATTGGCTCCCGCAGGAGGTCTGGTGTCATAAGCCCTCGCTTTCGACCACTATCGGGGTTCTGAAGTTCTGCTCATCTTTGCCGATCATAACGACAGGCACCCCGTGGCGCGATACCACGGCGGTACCCATCGCCCAAACTTTGGGCACGGTCACGCCCCATTTTGGGACAGCCCGAAATGCTTGCCTTTTACAGCTCCGGTGACTTCTCCGCCACCAGCGTTCCCGCCTTGGTGAGAAAGTCCTTCAGCGGCATCGATCCCTGGTCGCCCTTGCCCCGCGTCCGCACGCTCACCGCGTTCGCCTCAGACTCCTTGTCGCCCATCACCAGCACGTAAGGAACCTTCTGCATCGTAAAGTCGCGAATCTTGGCATTCATCTTCTCGTTGCGGCTGTCGAGCTCAACGCGCAACCCGGCCTTTTGTAACTCTGACTGCACCCTTTCCGCGTACTCCTGATGCCGCTCGCTGATCGGCACCAGCCCTACCTGCACCGGAGCCAGCCACAGCGGAAACGCCCCGCCATAATGCTCGATCAGATAGGCCACCATCCGTTCCATCGTGCTGACGATCGCGCGGTGGATCATCACCGGTCGATGCAGCTTTCCATCCGCGCCGGTGTAGTGCAGATCAAACTGGTTGGGCAGGTGAAAATCCACCTGAATCGTCGAGTAGGTCTCTTCGTGGCCCATCACATCGGCCAGTTGGATATCGAGCTTCGGCCCATAAAACGCCGCTTCGCCTTTGCCTTCCTTGTAAGGCAGCCCCAGCCCATCAAGCGCCTCACGCAGCACGCGTTCGCCGAGGGCCCACATCTCATCGTTGTCGACGTACTTCTCTTTGTTCGCCGGATCGCGCAATGATAGCCGATAGCTGTATTTCGTTATGCCCAGGTCGCGATACGCCCGCTCGACCAGCTGCATCACTTTGGAGAATTCTTCCTTGATCTGCTCTGGCGTACAGAAAATGTGCGCATCATTGAGCGTCATGCAGCGGACGCGGCTCAGCCCGCTCAATACTCCAGACCGCTCATAGCGATACATCGTTCCCAGCTCAGCCAGCTTGACGGGCAGCTCCCGATAACTGCGCGGCTTCGACTCATAAACGAGAATATGATGCGGGCAATTCATCGGACGCAGCACCATCTGCTCGGTCTCGAGATCCATTGGGGGGAACATGTCCTCGTGGTAATGCGCCCAGTGGCCAGATCGGATATAAAGGTCCACCTTCGCCAGACTCGGCGTGTAGACGTGCAGATAGCCCAGCTCGCGCTCCCGCTCCAGAATGTATTCTTCGAGAATCCTCCGGATGGTCGCGCCTTTCGGAAGCCACAATGGCAAGCCGGATCCCACGTCTTCGCTCACCGTAAACAGCTCGAGCTGCTTGCCCAGCACGCGATGGTCCCGCCGCTTCGCCTCCTCCAGCCGCTCGAGATAATCGTCGAGGTCCTTCTTCGAGAAGAACGCTGTTCCGTAAATGCGCTGCAGCTGCGGATTCTTCTCGTCGCCCAGCCAGTAGGCGCCCGACATGGACATCACCTTGAAAGCCTTCACCCGCCCCGTCGACGGCACATGCGGTCCGCGGCAGAAATCCACGAAAGCGCCGTTGCGATAGAGCGAGATCGCCTCTCCGTCGCGCGTGAAGCGCTCGACGAAGTGAACCTTCATGAAGTCGTTCTCTGCTTTGAAGTGCGCCAGACCCTGCTCGCGCGGCTCCCACTCACGGACGAACTTCTCATCGCGCCCGACCACCTCAGCCATCTTCGCTTCAATCGCCTTCAGATCCTCGGGAGTAAACGGCGTCGGCCGGTAAAAGTCATAGAAGAACCCCGATTCCGTCGCCGGACCGTGTCCCAGCTTGGTCTCCGGAAAGAGCTCCAGCACCGCCGTCGCCAGCACGTGCGCTCCCGAGTGGCGTACCACCCGCAGCGCGTCCGGATCCTTCTCCGTGAGCAGCTGTAGCGAGACATCTTCCTTGAGCGGCGTGCTGAGGTCCACCAGCCGCTCCGTGTGCGGATCCTCCGTCGCATACATGGCAGCTTCTTCGGTGGTGTTGGTCGTCCCGTGCGCGTCCTGCGCCGGCTTGATGCGCGCAACGACCGCCGCTGCCGCGAGGCGAGGCGAAATTGATTCCGCAACCTGGAAGGGGGTTACACCCGCGGCAAATTCCTTCACCGTGCCGTCGGGCAGTTTTACCTGGATCGAACCGTCGGAATTACTCATAAAGTCGAAT
>Ga0335073_10000534_pt1 | contig 48796 bp, 36 predicted proteins | sample Lox_Sample_22_FD_207093 | JGI IMG/M metagenome (GOLD analysis project Ga0335073, IMG submission 207093) | Soil microbial communities from Loxahatchee National Wildlife Refuge, Florida, United States - Lox_Sample_2.2 | ecosystem: Environmental > Terrestrial > Soil > Wetlands | place: USA... | reverse complement strand
CCGCTGGTCCAGACCGGCGCATAGATGACGTCGGTGGTGAGAACCTGCGAACAGGGCTGAGTATACGGCTCAGGCAGGCTCGCCAGCGCGCTGCCCGTCTCGCAGCTGATGCGCTCGAGTGTTTGAGCCATCGTCTCGCCCGCATTGGCGAACAGCGCAGAGTTGGTTCCGGGGAAGGGCTGGCCGGTGGTCGGCGCACCCGCGTTCACCGACGCGGTGAGGCCGCTGCGCCCGTGCGATGGGGTCGCGACGCTGCCGGCCGTGTGGCAGCCGTTGCAGGACTTGACCTCGCCGGGCTGCAACGACATCCAGCTCGTGTGCCGCGCGGTGATGCGCCGCGCATTCGCGTCGAGCACGTCGATGGTGAAAGGCACTTGCGCCGGCACCTGGATCTGCACCGAGCCGTCGGGCTGCACCGGCGCATACCCCAGGATCTCGCGCATGCCCATGCCGGCAGGCCCGAAGTCGTTCTGGTCGATCTTGCGCACCGTCTTCGGGGGGATCTCGACGGCCTTCTCGATGCGCACGAAGCGGGCCGGCCGCGTGTAGAAGCTCGCCTGCAGGGGGTTCGCCTGCGTGGCGATGTCGGGCTTCGCGGTATCGACGCCGTCGAAGTCGTACACGCTCGCGATGTCGAGGATGCCGACCTGCGCGTTCACGAGGTTCTGCTGCGCCGGGCTGCTCGGCGAGAAATCGGGGATGAACGCGGGCGTCGGGGTACGGGCCTGCAGGATCACCGGCTCGACGATCTCCGTGCCCTGCTCCGCGGAGAGCACCGGGCTCAAGGTGCCGGCGTCGAAGTCGTAGATCCACACCGTGTACTGCGGCGGCGCCAGGGTCAGGCCGGCAACCGGGGTACCGGCAGCGGTGATGTTGGTGCTGCTGCACACCTCGGTGGTCCCGTCGGTGGCCTGCACCAGGCACGGCGCCCAGCTCACCAGCATGCGGTTGGTGCCGTCATAGAGCGGATACATGGAGTAGAAGCGCCCCCCCGCGGAGGGCATGTTCGCATCCGTGGTCACGCCCAAGGAGGTCGCGCTGCTTTGCCCCGGCCCCTTGACCGTGCTCGTGGGCGAGCTCGGCTGATTGATCTCGACGAAGTTCTGCGCGTTGATGAGCACGATGTCGCCGCCGAGCTGAGTGCCCGTGAACGGCCGGGCCATGGCGAGGAGCTGTCCATCCGCGCGCTGGCGCGCATTCAAGAATTGAATGACGTTGTTGTTGGTGCCCGCAATGTTCTCGCCCGTGGCGTGGCTGTTGGCGCCATAGTAGAGCTGCTCCCCCGTGCCGTCGGGATTGGTGACGTACAGGCTGATCTCATCGCCGTTCTCGGTGTCCCAGCGCGAGAACACGACCTGGCCGTTGGCGAGAATCGACGGCGCGAAATCGTGGCTGGTGTTGAAGGTGATCTGGTGCATGCCGGTGCCGTCGCCGTTCATGACGTGCAGCAGGAAGATCGGTTGCTGATCGTCTCCGGGGACCCCGTCCTGCGTTATCGCCTGGTATTGCGGCCGGCCCTCGTCGATCAGTATCCCCTGGGTCGCGAGCTGGCGCGTCGAGGAGAAAACGATGCGTCCGTCCGGCAGGAAGTGCGCGCCGACGTCGTGGCCGGCGGTGACATCGTCGTTGGTGAGCTGCGTGACGGTTTTCGTGCCGGCGTCGTACTCATATATATGCCAGTTCGGCTGTTTCGGGTCGGTGTTGGCGAGGGCCGGATTGAGCGGCAAGCGCAGAGAGAAGACCACTTTCGTGCCATCGGGCGACACGTCGAGGTCGCGCACCGCCCCCTGGCCGCCGGTTATCGGGAAGGTGACGTTGACCTCGGTGCTGGCGGCGCTGGCGGTGCTGCGGATATAAAGGTCGCTCCCCGTGATGGAGGTGATCAGGTCGCGCGCGTCGATGTCCGTGGGCGTCGCCGCCTTGTCGGTCTTGTCGGTATTCGCCGCGAGCACCGGCTGTTTCACGTACATCATCGGATAGTTGGTGATGCCGGGCGTGACCGATTGCCCGCCGGCGAGCCCGGGAGCGGTGCCCGTCGGCGCGCCTTCGCATCCCAGCAGCAGGGCGAGCGGCACGGCCAGCACGGCCAACTTGAAAGATCCGTGACGGGCTTCACGAAGACGGTTGGTGTTCATTTCGGGTTCCCTACTGTCATGGCCTTGTCGGGCCAATCCGCAGGTGCGCACCGAATCATTGAACTTAATGATTCCATACCTGCATCTTCGTTCGATGCGCACTCGCGTTCTGTTAACGCACTCACAGAAGAACTTCGACATATGCGGTTCTCTGAGCATATAGCCCAGATTCTTACAAACTGAACCGCAGGATAAGGGTGCGTAGTCGGCGGTCGGTACTGTCGCGGAATGCCGACGTCGTTCGGGTGAGACATTCTTCGGGTCGGATTTTGATGGTTATATTGGCGCCCAGGTCCAAACCACAACTCGCGTGAGTGGATGTGAACATGAACGGGATGGAGAAACCAATGAGGCAGTTCGTCGGACTCGCGCCCTTGGCGCGCGTCATCAAGGTTGTGCTCAAGGCGGCGGCGTGCGCCGGTGCGCTCGCTTTGCTGAGCGCGGGCGCGAACGCGCAGGCAGTCAACGCCGATCAGGCGACGCGCATGTACAACCGCATCGCGGGCATACCGCCGACGGCCGACGAGCTGCAGCAGATGCTGCAGGCGCCGAACGCGGTGGCGGCGGCGCTGATCGCCACCAACGACCACAAGTTCTACAACGACACGATCCGCAACATGGCGGCGCCGTGGACCAACCGCAACCAGTCGGTGTTCGTTCCCTTGAACGACTACACCGCCACCGTGATCGGGATGGTGCGCGATAACGTGCCGTTCAACACCGTGCTGAGCGCGGACATCCTCTACGTCGGCGACGGCACGTCGAACGAGGGTGCGTACTCGCCGGACAACAACAACATGTATATCAACCTGGATGCCGCCAACGCCGATCTGTACCTGCATTTGAAGAAAACCACGCAATCCTCGCTCACCGGCATTCCCTCGACGGCCGTGGCCGGCGTGATGACCACGCGCGGCGCCGCGAGCGCCTTCTTCGTCAACGGCACGAACCGAGCGATGTTCCGCTTCACCATGATCAACCACCTCTGCAACGATCTGCCGACGGTGATGGATACGACCCGGCCGCCCGACCGCATACGCCAGGACGTGACGCGCAGCCCGGGCGGCGTGAGCACGCTCTTCTTGACGAACTGCATCGGCTGCCACAGCGGCATGGATCCGATGGCGCAGGCCTTCGCCTACTACAACTTCTCCTACCCGGCGAGCGAGGTCGGCGCGACCGCGTGGCCCATCGGGCAGATCGTGTACACGGCCGGCCAGACGCAGCCGAAATATCACATCAACAACACCAACTTCCCGCAGGGCTTCAACACGCCGGACGACAGCTGGGACAACCGCTGGCGCACCGGCCCGAACTCGAACCTGGGTTGGAGCGCGAGCCTGCCCGGCTCGGGCCAGGGCGCGCAGTCGCTGGGCGTGGAGCTCGAGAGCAGCGGCGCCTTCGCGAGCTGCCAGGTCACGCGCGTCTTCAAGACGGTGTGCTACCGGGCTCCTGCGACGAGCAGCCTCGAGAGCCCGAGCGGCGATGCAGCGCAGATTCAGTCGATGATCAGCTCGTTCCAGTCGAACGGTTACTCGTTGCGGCAAGTGTTCGCTGAAGCCGCCGCCTACTGCATGGGAAATTGATCATGAAATCCACACGCATCCTCGGCATACTCACTCTGGCGGCCTCGCTCGGCCTTGCCGCCTGCGGCGGCGGCGGCGCCGGCAACTCGGCTCTGCCGGTCGGCGCACCGACCTCGACCGTCGACGCCTACACCGGACCTGCGCCCGCGACGGCGGACGTTCAGGCCTTCGAGGTCAACCTGTGGAACAACATCCGCGGCCAGAACCGCTGCGGCCAGTGCCACAACTCGACCACGCCCGCGCAGATGCCCAACTTCGCGCGCAGCGACAATGTGAACCTGGCGTACGCCGAGGCGAACACGGTGGTGAATCTGGCGCAGCCTTCGACCTCCACCATGGTCGTCAAGGTGAGCGGCGGACACAACTGCTGGCTCGCCGATCCGAGCGCTTGCGGGCAGATCTTGACCACCTGGATCACCAACTGGGCGAACGCCACGGGTGCAAGCTCGGCAACGACGGTCGCGCTGGTCGCGCCGCCCTCCGAGGACGTCGGGCAGAGCCTGAGCTTCTCCTCGTCCACGACCGCGGCGACCGATTACGGCAACACGATTTACACCTTGACGAGCGTCTACTGCTCGAAGTGCCACTCGTCGCAGGCGAACCCCGCCACCGCGCAGGCGCCGTATTTCGCCGATCCGAACATCCCGTATGCGTACCAGCAAGCGATCCCGAAGATCGACTTCACCGGCTGCTTGCCGCAGAACTCGTCCACCTTCGCGACGACCTGCGGCGTCAACTCGCGCTTCTACCAGCGTCTCGCGATCGACCAGCACAATTGCTGGAGCGTTTGCTCGCAGGACGCCGCGGCGATGCTGGCGCAAATCCAGGCCTTCGCGATGGATGCGACACCGACGAGCCTCGATCCCTCTCTGGTCGTGAGCAAGGGCCTGACGATGACCCAGGGTACGGTCGCGAGCGGCGCCAACCGCTACGATGCCGACACCATCGCCAAGTACATGTTCTCCGAGGGCAACGGCGCGACGGCGTACGACACCAGCGGTATCGACCCGGCGGCCGATCTCACGCTCACCGGTCACTACCAATATGACGGCAGCTGGGGCCTCATTTTCCTCGCCGGCGGCGGCAAAGCGCAGGCGACCGTGCAGGCGAGCTCCAAGCTCTACACCCTGATCCAGGCGACCGGCGAGTTCTCGATCGAGGCCTGGGTGGCTCCGGCCGTGGTGGCCACGAATCTGTCGGACATGGTGAGCTACTCGGGCGGCGACACCTTGCGCAACTTCACGATGTCGCAGACCAACCAGGACTACAACTTCTTCCTGCGCAGCTCCAACTCGACGGATCTCAACGGCGATCCGAAGCTGGCGACGCCCGATTCCACCATGGCTCTGCAGGCGGCGCTGCAGCACGTGGTGATGACCTACGATCCGGTCAACGGGCGCCAGATCTACGTGAACGGCGTCAACCAGAACATCCCGGACCCGCAGAAGGGCGGCACCCTCGCGTCCTGGGACAATACCTTCGCACTCGTGCTCGGCGGCGAAGTCTCGGGCGACAATGCCTTCCAGGGCGAGATCAAGTTCCTCGCGATCCACCAGCGGGCCCTCACGGCCGCCCAGGTGATGCAGAACTTCAACGCCGGCGTCGGGCAGCGCTACTACCTGCTGTTCGACATCTCGAACGTGCCGGGGGTCAACGTGCCGCAGTCGTACATCATGTTCACCGTGAGCCAGTACGACAACTACAGCTACCTGTTCTATCAGCCGACGTTCATCTCGCTCGATTCCTCGGCGAAGATATCGGCCAGCATCCCGATCCAGGGCATGCACATCGGCATCAACGGCACGATTCCCTTCGTCGGCCAGGCGTATGTGCCGCTCAACACATCCATCACGGCGGCGGGATACACGGCGCAGGGCGAGGTGCTGTCGACGGTCGGCACCGTGATCGCGCTCGAGAGCGGCCCGCAGACGGACCAGTTCTTCCTGCAATTCGACAAGCTCGGCAGCGCGAGTGACGTGTTCGTCGGCGGCGACATATCGCCCTGCCCGGCCGGTCAGGCCTCGTGCATGGCCGCGCTCACCCTCGGGCCGGTGACGGCCGACATGGGCGTGCGCAGCTTCGCGCAGGTGAACTCGACCTTCTCACAGCTCACCGGGATCCCGACCTCGAACTCGTCGGTGGTAACCACCTACCAGGCCGTGCAGCAGCAGTTGCCGTCGATCAATACGCTCGAGGCTTACTCCTCCGCGGATCAGGTCGGAGTCGCGCAGCTGGCGGTGCAGTACTGCCAGCAGGTGATGGCCACGGCGTCGATACAGTCGGCGCTGTTCCCGGGCGTGACGTTCAGCGGCTCGACGTACTCGGGCGTGACCTATACCGGCACCCCCACGTCCGGTCCGACCGCGGGCATTGCGCAGTACGCCGCTTCGGGCCAGGCGGCGACGGTCATCTCCGACCTCGCCGCGCTCTCGGTGGGCACCGGCACGCTGACGCATCAGCCCGCAACGTCCACCGTGACCACCGAGCTCACCAATCTCATCGGTACGCTGTGCAACGGCAGCACGCCATGCAGCGGCAACGCCCAGCGTGTCTCGGATGTGACGGTCGGAGCGTGCGCCGCGGCGCTCGGCAATGCCGACGTGTTAATCGATTAATCAGCTAAAGGATCGAAGAGGGTTCAATTATGCGAATGCGCAACGTACCGAAGTTCCGCAAAGTGCCCAAGGGCCAGGGACGGCGCGAGCCGCTCCGCCATCCGGACCACCCGCGGCCCACCACGCGGCGAGAATTCATCTCGCAGGGGTTCATGGCGGGCGGCGCCTCGGTCCTCCTTCCTTCCCTGGCAGGCTTGCTGGCGAATCCCAAGATCGCCGAAGCGCAGCTGGCGCCGGACATCGCCGCGGCCGTGACGGGCTGCAACATCACGCAGGGCGCGGGGATGATCCCCTTCATCTGCTTCGACCTTTCCGGCGGCGGCAACATCATGGGATCGAACGTGCTCGGCGGAATGCAGGGCGGCCAGCTCGATTTCATCAGCGTCGCGGGCTACAGCAAGCTGGGGCTCCCCGGCAGCATGATCCCGAACAACAGCAGCACCGCGAGCAACATCGATTCGAGCTTGACTCTGCGCTATCAATCCGACAGCGCCCACCTGCGCGGCATCAAGTCGACCTTCACCAACACGGCGGCGTACTCCAAGGTCACGGGCACGCTGATCCCAGCCCTTTCGCAGAACGACACCAACACCAATCCGCACAACCCGATGTACGGCATCTGGCAGGCGGGGGCACAGGGTGCGCTTCTCAATCTCATCGGCACGGACAGCTCGGCGTCGGGCGGCAACTCCATGGCGCCGCCGAACATGATCAACGTCGCCGCACAACCGACCGTCATCGACAAGGGTGCCGACACGGCCGGCCTGGTGAGCACGGGCAGCTTGAGCACGCTGTTGCCCAATGCGAACGACGTGACCAACGTGCTCGAGTCGATGAAGCGCATCAGCGACGCGAAGTACGGGGTCATCAATACGTACGCGAGCCCGACGGCCGTGGCGAACGCCCAGGCCGTGCAGGCCTGCGCCTACACCAAGGCGGCGTACTTGCTCAACCAGTATCCGAACCCCGGCGCGGTCGACCCGGACAACGATCCTTTGATCGTGGGCAGCTCCGGCTCGATCTTCACGACCGCCGAGTATCAAGGTAACAGTGACTTCCAGATGACGGCGGCGGTCATGAAGCTGGTGATCGACGGCGACGCCGCGGCGGGCACGATCCAGCTCGGCGGATTCGACTACCACACCGGCGAGCGCGCGACCGGCGAGGGGCGCGATTTCGACGCAGGTCAGTGCATCGGCGCCTGTCTGCAGTACGCGGCGGCCAAGAACAAGCCCGTCATGATCTACATCTTCAGCGACGGCTCGCTGGCAAGCGACGGCACCATCGATGACTCGACCGGCGGCCGCGGCAAGGGCGTGTGGACGGCCGACAACCAGAACGTCGCGGCGACCTACTGGCTGATCTACAACCCGAGCGGCAGGGCCGTGACCGCGCAGTCCAGCATCGAGCAGAGCCTGCAGCTCGGATACCTCAATTCGGACGGCTCGCAGAACACGAACTCGAGCCCGGCCGGCAACAACGTGCCGAACCTGGTGCAGATCGTCGTGCTGAACTATCTGGCTCTGCACAGCGCCAACGACCTGGCGCGGTGGCCGACACTGTGGCCGGGCTTCGGTCAAACGGGCCCGAACACCGTGAACACGCTCGGCAGCGGTTCCGCCCTCGATCCGCTGGTCATGTACCAGCCGCTCGCGGGACTCGTGAACGGCAGACTGGTGGTTTGACTTCGGCGCGTTCAGGCTCGGCCTCGCGGCCGGGCCGGACGTCGCGCTCATCGAGGGTCTGCGCGCCGGCAGACGCGCCGCGGTTTTCGCCCGGACATTTCCGCGTGCCCCTCCCGAGCGCGTGGCCCGGCCTGCGACGGACGAGGTGCGAGTCGCGCGGCTCCCGGATGCGCGCGCCGCGCGGCAATCGCGCTGAACGGTCGTGGTATGCGACGACTTTCCACGGATGTGCGCCACGTCATACTCCGTGCGCTCAAAGCAAAGCTCCGCGCGTTGACACTGCGGCTCGCAGTATGCGATTTTGCATAAGGTCTGACTCAGGGCAAACTCGTCGAAAGGCGAGGGCGCAAAGCTTCCGGTCTACAGGGTGGTTCCCTTCGAACTCGAGCCTAGGACAGCGGGGTTACCAGCGTGATTGACATTTGGCCGCGCACGCGTGGCGGCGATGATCGCAACAGCTCGAGATCGAGGCGGTGAGGCGTCGGCGCATGCGCCAAGTGGCGTTGATCGCGTGCCTGACCTTCGGCTGGGCCAGGGCATCGTTCGCGGACGCCCCCAATCTGGTGGGCAAGGATGCGCCGGATTTCGTGCTCAAGGCCAACGACGGCAGCAATCTTCGGTTGTCGGAGTTTCGCGGTCAGGTCGTGCTGGTGAACTTCTGGGCACGCTGGGCCAACGACTCGCGCCGCGAGATGCCCGCGCTCAGCCGGATCAACAACATCTACGAGCGTGCCGGACTCGTGGTGCTCGGCATCTCGATCGACGAGGATCTGCGCCGCGCGCAGGAGTTTGCCGATTCGATGAAGCTGTCCTACCCGGTGATGTTCGATACCGGCTCGCAGGTCGGCCGTGCCTACCAGCTGGGCAAGCTCCCCATGACGATTCTCGTGGATCGCTCGGGCGTGGTGCGCTTCTCACATTTCGGGTACCGGCGCGGCGATGACCGCATGTACCTCGATCACATCCGCGAGCTGCTTCGCGAGTAAGGTTCGATATGAATTGCAAGTCTCGAATGACGTCCATGGTTGCAGGAGCGGTCTGGCTGGCGTGCGCCGCCGTCGCGATCGGCGCCCGCGCGCCTGCCGCAGCAGCGGCTTCTGCTGCGCCGCCTCAGGTTGCCGCAACGCCGGCTGCCGCGACGCCCACGGGCGCCACGTCCGCCAGCGCGCCGGGCGCCGCTGCGCCGCCCGCCAGCGGTCCGGGCGCCGCTGCAGGCGCGAGCGGTGCGCCGCCGGCGGCCGATGCAGGCGCAGCCGCGGGATCGGCCGCAACGGGAGCGACGGGGTCGGCCGATGCATCGTCGGGCGACTTCAAGACGCTCGATCAAGAAGTGCAGAGCATGAAAAAGGACGTCATCGACCTCAACAAGGATCTGTTCGTGCTCGAGGAGGAGCTGCTGTTCCCCGCCAACACCCAGGTCGCCGTCTACGTGTCGATGGACGTCGGCGCGTTCTTCGCCCTCGACTCGGTGACGCTCAAGATCGACAACAAGCAGGTCAAGAACTATCTCTATACCGCACGCGAGGCCGACGCGCTGCTCAAGGGCGGCGTGCAGCAGCTCTACCTCGGCAACCTCAAGGTCGGCAAGCACGAGCTCGTGGCGTTCTTCACCGGCAAGGGGCCCGTCGAGCGCGACTATCGGCGGGGCGCCACGATCAATTTCGAGAAGGGCGTCGGCGCCAAGTATCTCGAGCTCAAGATCTCCGACAAGGTCGCGAAGCATCAGCCAGAGTTCCTGATCAAAGATTGGGAATGACGACGCGTGTAGCTATGCGGCGCCCAAGATTCAAGCTGCGGCCGGCCCTGCTCGGCGGTTTGCTCCTCGCGCTGCCGCTCGCCATGGCGGCGGCGAAGAACGTCAAGCCCGATCCCGACGGCTTGCCGCCCCATACCGTGAAGGACCTGCAGTACGGCGACGTCCTCTTCTACTTCTATCAGGACGATTATTTCGATTCGATTACACGGCTGCTCGCCGCCCAGCAGCTGGAGCGCCTTCCGCACACCGAGGGGGAGGCGGAGCTGCTCCTCGGGGGACTGTACCTGTCGCTCGGCGAGCACGTGGAGGCGGGCAAGATCTTCGAGGCGCTGCTCGCCGGCAAGGTCTCGGAGGCGGTGCGCAACAAGGCCTGGTTCTATCTCGGCAAGGTCTGGTATCAGCGCGGCTATCTCGAGGAATCGGAGCGGGCGCTGCGCCAGGTCTCGGACAAGATTCAGCCGCGCATCAGCGCGGAGCGCTACATGCTGCTCGCGCAGCTGAAGCTGCGCGAGGGGCGCTATGACGAGGCCATCGCGGCCCTGCAGAGCTGGCACGGCGCGCCCGACTGGACCGCGTATGCACAGTTCAATCTGGGGGTGGCCCTGGTTCGCAAGGGGCGCCTGCCCGAGGCGATCCGCCATCTCGACCGGGTGGGGCGCATCGACAGCCGCGACGAGGAGCTTTTGTCGCTGCGCGACAAGGCGAACCTCGCGCTCGGCTTCGCCTACCTGCAGGCGCAGCGTCCGGCGGAGGCGCGGCCGATCCTCGAGCGCGTGCGCCTCGAGGGCCCGTTCTCGAGCATGGCGCTTCTCGGGGTGGGCTGGGCGGATTCCTCGCTCGGACAGTTCAGGCGGGCGCTGGTGCCGTGGCTCGCCCTGCGCAAGCGCAGCCTGCTCGACTCGGCCGTGCAGGAGGCCTACCTCACGGTGCCGTATGCGTACAATCAGCTCGGCGCGAGCGGCCAGGCTGCCGAATACTACGTGTCGGCGATAGACTCCTTCGACGCCGAACTGAAGCGCATCGATGCTTCGATCGAGGAGATCCACAGCGGCGATCTGCTCGACCGGCTGCTGAACGACGACAAGAAAGACACGCTCACCTGGTACTGGCAGCTGAAGACCGTGCCGAATGCGCCCGAGTCGCGCTATCTGTATCAGCTGCTCGCGCGCAACGAGTTCCAGGAGGGCCTCAAGAACTACCGCGAGCTCAAGTTCATGAGCCGCAACCTCAAGGACTGGCGCGAGGACGTCAACGCCTACGACGACATGCTGGACACGCGCCAGCGGGCCTACAGCGAGGAGCTGCCGAAGGCCGATGCGGTGATGTCCGCCACCGACCTGGCGGCGCTCACGCAGAAGCGCGTCGACTTCGAGTCGCGCATCAACGCGATCGAGAAATCCAACGACGTGGCGGCGCTCGGCACCCCCGACGAGCAGCGCACCTGGGCGCGCCTCAAGCACATCGAGGAGTTCGTGCAGATGCATCCGGACGATCCGGACCTCGCCGAGATGCGCGACAAGGTGCGCCTGATGAAGGGCGTCATGTACTGGCGCCTGTCCGAGAGCTTCAAGGCGCGCCTCTGGAACGAGCGCCGCTCGGTCAAGGAGCTCGAAGCCTCGCTCATCGAGACGCAGAAGCGCGCCGTCCAGGTGCAGCAGGCGCGCACCGGCGCTCCGACCAACACCGGCGCCTTTGCGGCCCGCGTCGCGTCCACACGCGCGCGCATGGACGACCTGCAGGAGCGGCTCGCCCGGCTCACCGACAAGCAGGCGCGCTACCTCGAGGATCTGGCGGTGACGGAGCTCGGCCGGCAGAAGCAGCGCATCGAGACCTACCAGGTGCAGGCGCGGTTCGAGCTCGCGGCGATCTACGACAAGACCGCGAACAAGCCGGACAAGGCGCCCGCCGGCAAGCCGAAGGCGAATCCATGATGGCCGCGCGCGCGCGCCAGCATCCGGGCGGGGCCGCGTGGGCGGGCTGGGCGCTTTGCGCCGCCGCGGCGCTGCTGGCCTCGCTGCCGTGCGGGGCGGCTTCGAACAAGCAGCCCACCATCAAGGACCTCGAGAAACAGCAGCAACAGGTCGACGTCAGTCCCGATCCGCCCCAGGGCGTCGACAACGACAAGACCATGCAGAGCTACAAGCGCTTTCTCGACCTCAATGCGGGCGATGCGGCGCTGCGCGAGGAGGCGATGCGCCGCCTCGGCGACCTCAATCTCGAAAGCTCCGAATCGGAGCGCATCGAGCACGAGCTGGCCACCAACGAGGGGCTGCGCGCCACCGAGGCCATCCACCTCTACACGGCCTTGCTGAAGACTTATCCGAAGTACGAGCGCAACGATTCGGTGCTCTATCAGCTGGCGCGGGCCTACGAGCTCGATGCGCAGCCCGACAAGGCGCTCGCCACGCTCGATCGCCTGGTGGCCTCGTATCCAGGGAGCAAGTACATCGACGAGGTGCAATTCCGTCGCGGCGAGATTCTGTTCGCGCAGAAGTCCTACCCGGCGGCCCAGTCCGCCTACGAGCAGGTCATCAAGTTCGGAGCCGCATCGGCGTTCTACAATCAGAGCCTGTACAAGCACGGCTGGTCGCTGTTCAAGCAAGGCGACAGCGAGCGCAGCCTCGATTCCTTCGCCCGAGTGCTCGATTCGGTGCTGGTGTCGAAGGCCGACCCGAAGAAGCTGATCGAGATCGACAGCCTGAGCAAGCCCAACCGGGAGCTGGTCGAGGATACCTTTCGCGTGATGTCGATCACGTTCTCATATGCCGACGGACCGAAGACCATCGATCAGTTCGTGCAGCACCGCAAGCCGCGGCCCTACTACTACCTCCTGTACGCGCGCCTCGGCGACCTGTACATCGAGAAGGAGCGCTATACCGATGCCGCCGACAGCTATCGGGCGTTCGTCTCGCAGGACCGCAACAACGAGAAGGCGCCGCTCCTCGAGATGCAGGCCATCGAAGCGTATTCGAAGGGCGGGTTCCCGGATCTCGTGCTGCAGGGCAAGAAGGAGTTCGTGGAGAACTACAGCTACGGCACCGCGTTCTGGCAAGGCAGAACCCCGAAGGATGAGCCCAAGGTGGTCGCGGAGCTCAAGATCAACCTGAAGGACGTGGCGCAGTACTACCACGCGCAGGCGCAGCACACCAAGAGCGTGGCCGACTATCAGGAGGCCGCGCGCTGGTACCGCAGCTACCTGACCTCGTTTCCGGACGATCCGGAGTCCGCGGCGACGAATTTCCTGCTGGCCGACACGCTGTTCGAGAGCAAGCAGTATCTGGACGCCGCGCAGCAGTACGAGAACACGGCGTACTCCTACGGCACGAACGACAAGGCCGCGCAAGCGGGCTACGCCGCGATCGTCGCCTACGGGAAGGAAGAGGAGGGGCTGTCGGGCGATTCGAAGGCCAAGATTCACAACCGCGAGGTGGAGAGCTCGCTGCGTTTCGCGCAGACCTTCCCGACGCATCCGGAGAGCGCGCAGGTGCTGACGCACGCGGCCACGGATCTTTACGCCGCCAAGGATTACCAGCGAGCGACCACCGCGGCGCAGATGCTGCTGGCGCGCTCGCCGCCGGTCGATGCCGCGAAACAGCGTATCGCCTATACGGTGATCGCGAACTCGAACTTCGAGCAGGGGCATTTCGACAAGGCGGAAGCGGGCTATGCGAGCGCCCAGGGGTTGATGGCGGCCAACGATCCGGAGCGGGCGGCGATCGTCGACCGGCTCGCGGCTTCGATCTACAAGCAGGGCGAGCAGAAGAGCCACGCAGGCGACAGCGCCGGGGCGGTGGAGGACTTCCTGCGCGTCTCGAAGGAGGCGCCGGGCTCGAAGGTGCGCGCCAACGCGGACTTCGATGCCGCGGCGCTGCTCATCCAGCAAAAGCAGTGGGACCGGGCCATCGTGGTGCTCGAGGGCTTCCGGCGCAACTTCCCGCAGAGCCCTCTGCAGCCGGACGTCACGCGCAAGCTGGCGGTCGCCTATTCGCAGTCGAACCATCCGGGCGAGGCCGCCGCCGAGTTCGAGCAGATTGCGCAGACCCCGAGCGAGAGTCCCGACATCCAGCGCGAGGCGACCCTGCAGGCCGCGGATCTTTACGACAAGGCGGGCAATCCCACCAAGTCGCGCGTCATGCTCGAGGCGTTCGTGAAGCGCTTCCCGCAGCCGCTGAATCCCGCGATGGAGGCTCGCAACAAGCTGAGCCTGATCGCGGCCAAGTACGGGGATATCGGCGCGCGGGACTACTGGCTCAAGGAGATCATCGCTGCCGACCGCGCCGCCGGCGCGGCGCGCACCGATCGCAGCAAGGCGCTCGCCGCCGAGGCGACCCTGACGCTGGCCGCGCCGGTGCGCGATGAGTTCGTGCGCATCAAGCTCGTGATCCCGCTGAAGAAGTCCCTGGCCGAGAAGCGCAAGGCGATGGAAGCGGCGCTCAGGGCGTACACGCAGGCGGCGGACTATCAGGTCGCCGAGGTGACCACGGCGGCGACCTTCGAAAGCGCCGAGCTCTACCGCCAGCTCGCCAAGGATCTGCTCGCATCGGAGCGCCCGAGGAATCTGTCCAAGGATGAGCTCGAGCAGTACAACGTGCTTCTCGAGGAGCAGGCGTTCCCGTTCGAGGAGAAAGCGATCCAGCTGCACGAGGTGAACAGCGCGCGCGCCAAGGGCGGCACTTACGATGAGTGGGTGCAGAAGAGCTTTGCCGCGCTGGCCGAGCTGAATCCGGGACGCTATGCAAAGGTGGAGATCGGTGAAAGCCAAGTCGAATCGATTCGCTAGCCTCGCTGCGCTCGCGCTCCTGGCCGCATGCCACAGCTCCCCGCGGCGGCCGGCGCCGCCGCCGCCCGGCAACGCGCCCTCCGCGAGCGCCGCCTCCGCGGCCCCGGGCGCGCAGGCCGGCGCGGCCAAGCACGGCGGCTCCGCGCCGACCGCCGGCGCGCCCGCGGCCAAGGGGGCGCCGGCAAATCCGCCGCCGCCGGTTCCCGAGCGTGCAGCGCAACAATATGCCCAGGCGCTGGTGCTGATGAAGGCCGGCCGCAACACCGATGCGGAGCTCGAGTTCAAGCAGCTCGCGCTCGCCTATCCTGAATTTGCCGGGCCGGAAGTGAACCTCGGACTTTTGTATCTGCACGCCGCGCGCGATGCGGACGCCGAGTCCGCATTCAAGGCGGCGCTCGCGCGCAACCCGGACGATGCCATCGCCAGCGACGAGCTCGGCATCGCGGAGCGCAGGCTCGGCAAATTCACCGAAGCCGAGGCGGCCTATCAACATACCATCGCCGTCCAACCCGATTACGCGCCTGCCTATCTGAACCTCGGCGTGCTGTACGATCTGTATCTGGCCGAGCCGCAAAAGGCGCTCGAGCAGTTCGAGCATTACCTCACGCTCGCGGGCTCGAACAAGCAGGTGGCCGGGTGGGTGATCGAGCTGCGCAGGCGAGTCGGCGCACCGGCGGCTCCGGCCGCCGCTCCCGTGGTCAAGAAGGAGCCCGCATGAACACGACATCGAGCTGTTGGCTGCTTGTGCTGGTGGGCTTGGCGGCGGTTCAGGCCGTGCCGGCGCAGACCAGCTCCGCGCCGGCTGACACACCGGTGTCACAATCGAGCGCGCCGGCAGCCTCCAGTGCCGCTCCCTCGAGCGCGGTTCCCTCCCCAAGCGCCCAGAGCGAGGCAGGCGAGCCGCGCGCCATGACCTCCCCCGATGCGGCCGCGCGCGGCGCAGACCCGCAGAGCCCCTCCGAGAAGCCCGAGGAGGCCTCGGGCGCCGGGCATGCTGCGCGCCCGGCGCGGACGCGGCACGAGGAGGCGGCTGCGAACGGCCGCGCCAAGGAGGGCAGCGCCGAGGGCAAAACGGCGAGCGCGGATCACCTGGAGCTCGGCACGGCGACCGTGACCGGGGATCGGGAGCAGCCCAAAGTCATGTATATCGTGCCGTGGAAGAGATCGGACATCGGCGATCTATCCGGCAAGCCCATGAACAGCCTGCTCGACGAGGCGCTCGCCCCGGTGGACCGTGACGAGTTCAAGCGCGAAGTGATGTATTACCAGGCCGTCAGGTCGGATGCGTCTCAAAATGGTGCATCGAAAGCTCAGCCCCAGGGTGAGAAGTAAGTCATAGCCGATTTTACGGAATCTGTTTGAATTCAAGGTTGCAGCGGGTCGGTATTTCCTAGGAGCGCGAAATGAATTTCATGAGTTCGGTCGTCAACTTCTTCAAGGATGGCGGGTTGTTCCTTTACCCGCTGGCCTTGATCTTCGTGGTCGGAGTCTCGATCGCCATCGAGCGATACGTGTACCTGACCCGCGAGACCATGCGCAATCGCACGCTGTGGGACAATCTGGTCCCTGCGCTCAGCGCGGGGAACTTCAAGCAGGTCGTGGGTCTGACGCAGAACTCGAAGGCGTCCATCGCCACGATCCTGAACTACGGAGTGGCACGGGTGGCGAGCGCGCGGCGCCGCGACGACATCGAGAAAGCCATGGACGAGAGCCTGCTCGAGGTCATTCCGCGCATCGAGAAGCGCACCCATTACCTCTCCTCGCTCGCGAACGTGGGCCTGCTCATCGGCCTGCTCGGCACGATCACCGGCCTCATCGGCGCGTTCAGCGCGGTGGCCACCGCGAACCCCGCCGAGAAGGCGAGCTTGCTGGCCGCCGCCATTTCCGTCGCGATGAACAACACCGCTTCGGGCCTCGGCGTCGCCATCACGCTGCTGCTCGCGCACATGTACCTCGAATCCAAGACCACCTCGCTGATCGACAGCCTGGAGATCGCTTCGGTGAAATTCCTGAACTCGATCACCGAGCGCCAGCATGACGCGCCGCTGCCGCAGGCCCCGCCTGCGCCGCAACCGCAGACCCGGGCGCCCGCGGCGGCCCGCGGCACGATCTAGGGAATCCGAGCGCTCAGCCGAACGGTGCGAAACTCATGAAGTCGAAGTCCGCAAGCATGGTCCGGCGCAATCACGCCCGCTATCACCAGGGCCGTGATGACCTCAACATCGTGCCGATGATCGACATGATGGTGATCCTGGTGTTCTTCTTGATATTCACGGCGGTGTTCTCGAAGACGAACATACTGCAGCTTAACCTGCCGGCGAACGCGACCGCGGCGCCGCTCGATCTGCCGAAGGGACTGAAGCTCGAGGTGATCATCCGGCCGAATGACCTGGTGGTCAACGACCGCAACTCCGGGCCGCTGAAGGTGCTCGACAATACCCCGAGCGGATACGATCTGGATGGCCTGTCGGAGTACATGCGCCGGGTCAAGGCCACCTATCCGCAGATGACGGATGCGACGATCTTGCCCGGTCCGAACGTCTCGTATGACACGCTGGTACAGGTGATGGATACCGTGCGCGTATATCAGCTGCCCATTGCGCCGTTCTCCAAGGCGGAGCTGTTTCCCGACATCGCCATCGCGGATGCGCCCACATGAGCCTGCGAGCCGTCCGGGGTCGCCGCAAGCATCGCGCCGGCGCGAGTCACTTCGCGCTGGTGCCATTCATCGACATGATGACCATCCTGGTGGTGTTCCTGCTCGCGCACACCGCCGAGGTGGACATCCTGCCGAACACCAAGAACATCTCGATTCCGCAATCGCTGTCGGACCGCAAGCCGAGCGCCGCGGTGGTGGTGATGGTGACCAAGGATTCGGTGTACGTCGATGGCGTCCTGGTGGGCTCGGTGGCCGCCGTGGCCGCCAACCCCGGTCCGGTATTCCAGCCGCTCAAGGCAGCCCTGATGGCGCAGAACGATCGTATGCTCTCCGCGGCTCAGAGGGCCGACATAGCCAAGCGCGAGGTCACCATCATGGGTGACAAGAGCATGCCCTACAGCTTGCTGAAGAGAATCATGCTCACCTGCAGCGATGCCGAGTACGGCAAGGTGTCGTTCGCCGTGGTCGAGCGCGAAAAGGCGCACAGCTAGCATGGCTGCCGCAGCAAATCCCGCTCAGCGCCCGGCGACGCCGGGATTGGCCCCGTACTACCGCCGCTATGAGCTGCCGTGGTCGCCATCCGAGGAGATGGAGCGGCGCTTTCGCGTCATCCTGCGCAACCTCGTCATCGCCTTCGCGATCCTTGCGGTGGTGATCGCGTTCCTGCCGCATCAGGAGCGCGTGGTCAACACCGACTCGCTGCCGGAGCGGGTGGTGCAGCTGGTGATGGAGCCGCCGCCGCCACCGCCGCCGCCGCCGCCGCCCAAGCCCGAGCCGCAGAAGCCTCTGCAGAAGGCGCCCGTGACGCCCAAGCCCGTCCCCCCGCCGGTCGATGCGCGCGCCAAGGCCGCAAAGAGCGGCCTGCTCGCGAGCATGGACGATCTGGCGGCGCTGCGCGACATCGATCTCGACAAGCTCGCCAAGAATCAGCCCAAGACCAGGGACCCCGGCGACGTCACGCAGGTGACGCGCTCGCTCATCACCTCCAAGGCCGGCGGCACCAGCGGCGGCATCAGCGCCCCGACCAGCTCGGGCCTCGCCGCGGGCTCGGGCTCGCTGAACGGCATTCGCGTCGCGCAAGTGAAGGATCCCACCCTCGCGACCGGCAATCAGGGCGCCGGTGCGACGCGCGCGGGCGGCAGCGGCAAGGCCTCGCGCGGCGCCGATGAGATCGCGCTGGTCTTCACCCGCAACAAGGGCGCGATCGATGCGATGTACGCGCGCGCCCTGCGCGACAATCCCGCCCTGCAGGGCAAGGTGGTCATCGAGATCACGATCGCTCCCTCCGGAGAGATCACCGCGGCGCGCATCGTATCGAGCGATCTCAACGATCCGGAATTCGAGGCCAAGCTGCTGGCGCGCATCCGCCTGTTCAAGTTCGAGGCGAAGGACGTGGCCACCTTGACCGCCACCAAGCCGATCGATTTCTTCCCGGCCGGATGAACATTCAGTCGGAAATCGAGTTCTTCAGCGATCTCGGGCTGGTCGACAAGGCCCGGTTCATCATTCGCTTGATCGGCGAAGTCGCGGAGGAGGCGAAGGTGGGCGCCGGCGACGGCAACGACGTCAGCCGGCTGCGCTTCGCCAACGAGATGATGCAGCGCCTCGCCCGCTTCAGCTTCCAGCTGCTGAGCGAGGACAGCTCGCGCCCGGCGGACGACGTCATGATCCGCATGCTGCTCGGCCACCGCGCCGACAAGAATGCGGAGCGGATCATACAAAACGCCTATCGGCGCGTGCTGACGAGCTTCGAGAGCTTCGACACGACGGTCCTGTTGAACTCGCATTGAGGCGCCGCGCGCGCCCGGCCGCTCAGCACTCCGGAACGTTGACCGCGAGGCCGCCCTGCGAGGTCTCCTTGTAGATGGCGGACATGTCGTGTCCGGTCTGCCGCATGGTCGCGATCACCTGATCGAGCGTCACCTTGTGCGATCCGTCGCCGCGCAGAGCGAGACGCGCCGCATTGATCGCCTTCACCGAGCCCATGGCGTTGCGCTCGATGCATGGAATCTGCACCAGGCCCGCCACCGGATCGCAGGTGAGGCCGAGATTGTGCTCCATGCCGATCTCGGCGGCGTTCTCGATCTGCTCGTTGCTGCCGTTCATGGCGGAGACCAGCCCCGCGGCTGCCATGGAGCAGGCGACCCCGACTTCGCCCTGGCAGCCCATTTCAGCGCCGGAGATCGAGGCATTTTGCTTGTAGAGCATGCCGATTGCGGCCGCGCTCAGCAGGAATCGCATGACCCCCTCATCGTCGGCGCCCGGCTCGAATCGCCGGTAGTAGTGCAGCACGGCGGGAACGATGCCCGCCGCGCCGTTGGTGGGCGCCGTGACGACCTGGCCGCCGGCCGCGTTCTCCTCGTTCACCGCCAGAGCGAACACGTTCACCCAGTCGAGCGCGTGCATCGGGCTCGCGGGGTCGCCGCTCATCAGCTGGCGATAGAGCTTCGGCGCCCGGCGCCGCACGCCGAGCACGCCCGGCAGAAGACCATGCGCATCGAAGCCCCTGCGCACGCAGTCCTGCATCACCTGCCAGATGCGCAGGAGCCGTGCGCGGATCTGCGCATCGGCGTACCAGGTGCGCTCGCGAGCGAGCATCAGCTCGTGCATCTCGAGGCCCCCCTGGCGCGCCAGCTCGAGCAGCCGGGCGGCCGAGTCGAACTCATATGGCGGCAGCGCGCGCGCCTCGCCGGCGCCCACGGGCACACCCGCCTGCACGATGAAGCCGCCGCCGATGCTGTAGTACTCCTCTCGAGCCAGCACCTCGAGCGCCGCATCGTGTGCGCTGAAGCGCATGCCGTTCGAGTGGCCGGGGAGCACCTGATCGGTGTGAAAGAGCAGATTGAGCGGCTCGTCGAATGCGATCTCGCGCCGGCCGAGCAGGCGTATGCGCCCCTCCGTGCGAATGCGCTTCAGTGTCGGCTCGATCAAGGACGGATCGAGGGTGTCGGGGCTCGCTCCCTCGAAACCGAGCAGCACCGCCCGGTCCGTGCAATGACCGCGCCCGGTGAGCGCCAGGGACCCGTACAGCTGCGCCGAGATCTGTTCCGTGCGCTCGAGCAATTCCCGCGCGGCGAGCAGCTCCACGAAGCTGCGCGCGGCGTTCATCGGTCCCATGGTGTGGGAGCTCGAGGGGCCGATTCCGATCTTGAAGATGTCGAAGACACTGAGGCTCATGCGCGACCTTGGGCGTGGCGGGAAGGGAAATCATACGCGGCCGCGCGCGGCCGCGCTGGTGCTAGAATTGCGCGCGGCGCCGCCCGAGAGGCGCGCGCTCTCACAGGGAGAACCGATGAATCGCCGTCTCTACGCTCTTCTACCCGCGCTCGCTTGGGCTCTGGCCGCGACGCAGGCGCAGGCCGCCGTGAAAACTCAGGCCGCGGTGAAAACTCAAGCCGCCGTGCCGGATTATCTGAAGGCGGCGGTCGCCGATGCGGGACGGCCGGTCGCCGATACGGTCCGGGATGTGAACCGCAAACCTGCGCAAACGCTGCAGTTCGCCGGCGTGGCCCCGGGGCTGAAGATCGCCGAGCTGTTGCCGGGGGGCGGGTATTTCACGCGCATCATGAGCAAGGTCGTCGGACCCCAGGGGCACATCTACGCCCTGGTACCCGCGGTCCCGGCCAACGAGCCGGCCAGCACGCCGGATTTCGCGACCCGGGTGAAGGCGATCGCCGCCGACCCGGGCTACTCGAACGTCACCGTCGTGAGCGAGCCGTTCGGCCAGCTCAAAGTGCCCGAGCCGGTCGATCTGGTCTGGACGTCCGACAACTATCATGACCTGCACAATCTTCCCGGGCTCGATCTGGTGGTGTTCAATCAGCTGGTGTTCGATGCGCTGAAGCCGGGCGGGATCTACCTCGTTCTCGATCATGCCGCCGCCCCGGGGGCCGGCGCGAGCGAGACCTCCACGCTGCACAGGATCGATCCGCAGACCGTGAAGCGCGAGGTGCTCGCGGCGGGATTCGTGTTCGTCGGCTCGAGCAACCTGCTGCACCGGCCGGAGGATCCTCACACGGCGAGAATATTCGACCCCGCCATCCGCGGAAGGACGGACCAGTTCATTCTCAAATTCGAGAAGCCTGCAGCTCCCTGACAACCTGCAGCTCCCTGAGGAGCCTGTCGCAGAATGGATCCAGGACCCTGTCGCGGTCGAACTATGGGGGCCGCTCGCTGTCAACCGAGCAGGACTTTTTACGTTGATGGACAAAGGCTTGGAGGCTCCTGAGTATATGACGCTGCTTAACATTTCTCGACGCCGGCTTCACTTCCTGGCGGCGCTCGCGGCAGGCGCGACGCTGAGCGCTTGCGTGGTGGCGCCGCCACCGCGCCCCGTGGCGATCGCGCCGCCCCCGCCCCCGCCGCCGCAGAAGATCTTCGTCTATCCCAACAACGGCCAGAGTCCCGAGCAGACCGAGCGGGATCGCTACGAGTGCCACGTGTGGGCGGTGAAGGAAACGGGCATCGATCCGAGCCGTCCCGACGCCTCGCCCTACGAGCGCGTGGTGGTGCAGCCGGCAGGGCCGCCGCCGGGCAGCGGAACGGCGGCCGGCGCGATCGGCGGTGCCATTCTCGGCTCCATTCTGGCCGGTCCCCGCAACGCGGGCGCAGGTCTCGTGCTGGGCGCTGCGACCGGAGCCATCGTCGGCACCGCGGCGGAGCAGAACGCGCGCGCGCAAGCGCAAGCTCAGGCGAACATGACCCAGGCTCAGATCAATGCCGCCGCAGCGGCCGGGCGAGCCCGCGCCGATACCTATCGGCGCGCACTGAGCGCCTGCTTGCAGGGCCGTGGCTACACCGTGTCCTGAGGGCCGCAGGACAAGAAGGGTCAGAGGACAAACTCGAACGGATGATGGAACACCTATGAACCTCGCTCGCTGGAACACGCCTTGGCTGCTTGCAACGACGCTGCTGGGAGCATCGCTGTGCACTGCTGCACTCGCGCAGGAATCGCATGGAAGGTCCGAGCCGGCGCGCCCGGCAGCGGCCGGGCGCCCGGGAGCACCCGCACGTCCCGGTGCGCCCGCACGTCCCGGGGCCCGCCCGGGCGTGCCCGGTCCTGCTCCGGGCGCCCGCTATGATGGGCGCGGTCAAGTGCTCGACGCGCGCTACAACCACGGCCGCTATTACGCGCCCGTGGGCACGTTCGCGCGCACGCTGCCGGGCGACTACCGGCCTTACTATCACCGCGGCGCACCCTATTACTTCAGCGGCGGTGTGTGGTATGCACCGCGCGGCGCGGGGTTCGTCGTGGTCACGCCGCCCCTCGGGCTGGTGGTCTCCGTATTGCCGCCGTATTACTCGACGGTCTGGATCGGCGGGGTTCCCTACTACTACGCCGACAACGTCTACTACACCTGGCAGCCTGATCAGAACGGTTACGTGGTCGCCCCGCCGCCGCCGGACGACTCCGGCCAGGGTGCGCCGGGCGCTGCGGCGCCGCCCCCGGATGGCGATCCGAATCAGCCGCCGCCCGGCGCTGCCCCCGGTCCGCAATCTCCGTCCGACCTCATCATCTATCCGAAGAACGGCCAATCGAAGGACCAGCAGGCCGCGGACGAGTACGAGTGCCACAGCTGGGCCAAAGGGCAGACTGGCTTCGATCCCACGCAGCCCGATGGCGGCGTTGCACCGGCCGATGCGGATCGCTTGCACAGCAACTATGATCGCGCCATGGCCGCCTGCCTGCAGGGCCGCGGCTATCAGGTGAATTGATCAAAGGAATGCACCCCGTCCAATCACTCGCGATGGTCGCCTGCCGCTTACCGTGGGCGAAATCCTACGCGACTCGGCGTTGGCGGCTGCTGCCTGGCGCCGCCGGCGAGCGCGATAGTTGAGCACACGCATTTCCGAGTGAACCCATTCTCGATCCGCGGAGGAGCCATGTTGACCAGTCCGAACGGAGCGGCAGCGAAGAAGGACTTGCATGTGGGCGGGGTGGGAGCCGGCGCGGCCCCGCCGGCAGAGCAGAGCAGCGGTACGTTCGGCGCCCTGATCGATCCGCTGGTCGATGCCTCGGAGGCCTGGGTGCGCCGGGCGCGCGATTTCATCGGCCACGCGGATGACTACGTGCGCGGCAATCCGTGGGCGGCGGTGGGCGTCGGAGCCATGTTGGGGCTCACCCTCGGGTACTTCCTGTCGCGCTCCGCGCGGCGCCGAAACTGAAGGCGCCGATGCCGCTCGAGCGCTCGAATGCGTCTTGCGAAGCGGCGGTGCCCGCCGCCGAGGGCTCTGCCGCCGGGCGCGCGAACAAGTTCTCGAATTGCCGCGACTGGCGCTCGTTTCTATCCAGTCTGCAAGGCCCGCCCGCTTGCCCGAGCGTCGCCGCCGCTCTCCAGGCCGGGCGCGTCTGGCTCGCGCGCCAGCGCTGGCTCGACGGGTATGCCGCCGTGAGCGATGGGTATGCCGCCGTGAGCGAGGAGGCAGTCCGGACGTACCGCTGGCTAGTCGGCGGCGGCAGCCTGATTGCCGGGAGCGGCAAGACGCTCGGGGTGTGAATACACGTTGCAATGAGCGTCGCGCAGGAAACCCACCAGCGTGAGGCCCGAGGTGACGGCCAGGCTCACCGCGATGCTCGAGGGCGCGCCGATGGCCGCCAGCACCGCGACGCCCGCGCGCAGCGCCTTCTGCACCAGCTCGAAGCTGGCACGGCCGCTCAGCAGGACCACGTGATCGGAGAGCGGCAGCCGACCGGCGAGCAGGTTTTCGCCGACGAGCTTGTCGAAAGCGTTGTGCCGGCCGACATCCTCCGCGATCCCGAGGAGCGATCCGTGCAAATCGAACAAGGCGGCCGCGTGAATGCCTCCGGTATGTCCGAACCTCGACTGAGCCTGACGCATGCGCTGCGGCATCCGCAGCAGCACCGACAGGTCCACGGTACCTGAGGTCGCGATCCGCGCCGCGGCCGCGCGCGCGATGGCGGCATCGAGGCTGGTCGTGCCGCACACGCCGCAGCTCGATCCGGCGGAGAAGCGCCGCGGCGAGAGCTGCGCCTCGACCGCGACGCTCGAGTGCAGGCGCACGTTGACGACGTTCGGGCGGCGGGTGCTCGATTCGATCGCCTCGATGTCGCAGGGCCGCTCGATGACGCCCTCGCCGTACAGCAGTCCCGCGGCCAGCGATTCGTCATCGCCCGGCGTTCTCATGGTGGTGCCGAAGGAGACGGGCTCCAGGCCAAGATTCGGGTGATGCAGCTGAAACTCGAGCGGTGCTTCCACCGCAACGCGGTCGTCCTGTTCGGTTCGGCCATGGAGCGTTGCGCGCAGCACGCGCACGTTGGCCGTGCCGCTCACCGCGTCGGCATACGCGGACGGCGATCGGCTATCGGCCGAGCTCGGGTCTGCCATGCAGAGGCCCACCTTTGCCCAAATCCATGGCCAATGATACCGTTCGGCGGTCGTGGCTGGGCATATTTAGTGGCTGGGCATATTCAGGAGCATCCATGTCGAATTCCTCGGAGCTGAAGGCGCGCAAGGCCGCCGCGGTGCCAAACGGCGTCGGGACCAAGGGCATCTATGTGGCCAGAGCGGAGAATTCCGAGCTCTGGGACGTCGACGGCAAGCGCTATATCGACTTCGCGGCGGGGATTGCCGTTCTCAACACCGGGCACCTGCATCCGCGCGTCATGGCGGCCGTGGCGCAGCAGTCGCAGTGCTTCGCGCACACCTGCTTCCACGTGGCCTCCTACGAATCCTACGTGCGCCTGGCCGAGCGGTTGAACGCGCTCGCTCCCGGCGATTTTCCCAAGAAGTCCCTGTTCCTTTCCTCCGGGGCGGAGGCCATCGAGAACGCGGTCAAGATCGCCCGCTACTACACCAAACGATCGGCGGTCATCGCATTCTCCGGCGGCTTTCATGGCCGAACGCTCATGACCATGGCGCTGACCGGGAAGGTCATGCCGTACAAGCGCGGCTTCGGCCCGTTTCCGGCCGAGATCTACCACGCCGAATTTCCGCTCCCCTACCGCGGCATCACGACCGAGCAGGCGCTCGCCGATCTCGACCGGCTGTTCCACGGCGATGTCGATCCGAAGTCCGTGGCCGCCATCGTGATCGAGCCCGTGCAGGGGGAGGGCGGTTTCAACGTCGCGCCGTTCGATTTCCTGCGCGCGCTGCGCCGGCTTTGCGACGAGCACGGCATCGTGCTCATCGCCGATGAGGTGCAGGGCGGCATCGCGCGCACCGGCAAGATGTTCTCCATCGAGCATTCGGGCGTGGTACCCGACCTCATCGCGGTGGCGAAGGGTCTGGGCGGCGGCCTGCCGCTGTCGGGCGTCGTCGGGCGCGCGACCATCATGGACGCCGCGCACCCAGGCGGCCTCGGGGGAACCTACGGCGGCAACCCGATCAGCATCGCCGCCGCGCACGCCGTGCTGGATGTGATCGAGGCGGAGGGTCTTTGCGCGCGCGCGGCGCGGGTCGGTGCCAGGATGCGCGCGCATCTGGAAGCGCTCGCCAGGGAGGTCCCGAGCATTGGCGATGTACGCGGACTCGGCGCGATGGTCGCCTTCGAGCTGGTCAAGGATCCGAGGACCAAGGAGCCCGATGCGGCGCTCACCGCCGCGATCCTGGCGAGCGCGGAGAAGCGCGGCTTGATTCTGCTGTCGTGTGGAACCGAAGCGAACGTGGTGCGCTTGCTCTCGCCGCTCACCATTCCCGATGCGGTGCTCGAGGAAGGACTCGGCATTCTGTCGGCCGCCGTGAAGGAAGCAGCCGGCGCAGGCGCGGCGGGCACGGCTCGCGCCGTCGCCTGACGACCCGCCCGCCCCGCGCGTGGGCCAGCGGCGCGTAGGCCAGCGGCGCGTCGGCCATGGGCGCGTCGGCCATGGGCGTGTCGGCCATGGGCGCGTGGGCCAGCCGCGCTACATTCTGAACGTCGCCGTTATGCCGAAGGTGCGCGGGCGCCAGGTGAAGTCGTTCTCCTGCGGCCGGGGGGGACCTGCGGGATTGAACGGATCGATCTGCGTCTGCGCGTAGTTGATCACCGGGAACTTGTTGAACAGGTTGTCGCAGAAAGCCGATATGTCCCAGCCGTGCAGCTTCAGCCCCGAGCGGATCGAGGTGTAGCTGGTGGCCGGCAGCGTGTACGAGAAGCCGTCGTCGTACTGGCTGCTGCGCGGATCCTGCACCGGCGCCAGCCAGGGATTGCGGCTGGTGTATTCCCAGTCGAGGCGTGCGTAGGCCTCGTGCTCGAACACCTTGAACGCGTACTGCGGACCCGCCGTGACCGACCACGGCGGGCTGGTGCCGGGAGCATAGTTGATGGCGGCGTTGCCGGCGATGGCATCGCCCGCCACGGCGATGTTGCCGAGCGAGGTCTTGGTGAAGCGCGCGTTGGTATAGCCGGCGGTGAACTCGAGGGTGAAGCCGCCGCCCAGGTTCGCATCCGCCTGGAAGTCGAATCCCTTGGCCACGGCGGTCCCGAGATTATCGGTGAACTGAAGCCCGCAATTACCCGCGATGTAGACGTTCTGCTGGATGTTCTTCCACGGAATGTAGTACACGCTGGTGGCGATCTTCAGCACGTTGGAGAAGTTGTTCTTGGAGCCGATCTCGTAGCTCTGAGTGGTGTCGGGACCGTAGCTGGCGGGCGCCTGGCCGTTGGTGAAGCCCTCCGCGATGAGTCCGGGCGCGCATGCCGGTATCAGCGGCGGATTGAAGCCGCCGGGCCTGAAGCCCTTGGCGAAAGTGAAGTAGAACAGATTGTCGTTGTCGGCCTGCCAGTCGAGGCCCACGCGCGGCGTGAAGGCGGTGTTCGACTGGTTGCCCGCACCGGCGTAGGGGCCGTAGTTCTCGTAGCCGTTGGAGTAATGATTCAAGGTGAATCCGAGCTTCGAGTAGCGTATGCCGGTGACCAGCGACAGTCCGCCGACGAGCTGGGTCGTCGCCTCGCCGTAGCCTGCGATCTGCCGATCGTAGCTCTTGTTGTAGTTGTAGTAGATGGAGCAAAGCGGGATCGGTTGCGGGGTCACCGGCGTCGTATATCCCGTGCCGGGGCAATCGTAGAGATTGGAAATGGACGAATAGGGAGCAAAGACGCTTTGCGCATCCTGGCCGAATAGGTTCTCGAAAAGCGAGTTGATGCGGGGATCGTTGAGATTCTCGACCGAGAGCTCCTGTGCGAGCGACCAGAAAACGCCGGCGGTCCAGCGCACGCGCGAATCGGGATCGTTGGACTGCAGGCGGAATTCCTGCACCCACTCGCGCTGCTGATTGGTCATGGTGTTGGGCGTCGCGTAATTGGCGAACCCCGCCGGCATGTGGATGCCGTTGAAAGTCAGCAGCGGATACCAGGCGCACTGTCCGCTGGGGGACTGCGCGGGGTAAGTCGGACCGCATCCGAGGTCGTTGTTATTGGGCCAGCCGACCGATTGATAGTACGCGAGATCGTAGCCCGTGCCCTGGTACGAGTCGGTCTCGTTGCGGTGGTAATAGGAGCTGTTGGAGATGAACGTCAGGCGATCGAAGTCGTACTGGACCTTCAGAGCGGGCAGGTAGTACTCGTCGGGGATCGGGATGCGCTCGGGAGTTGCGTCATTGAAACGGCCCGCGCCGATGTCCGAGTAGGCCGCCCAGTAGGTCGACAGGTCGTGCTGCTGCTTGTTCTGGAACAGCACGCTCGGCGTGACCCGCAAGCCATCGCTCGGCTGCCAGAGCAGCGCCAGGCGGGCCATGGTGGTATTGGCATAGTTGGCGTTGGCCTCGGTGATGTTGCCGAAGTTGTCGACGCGATTGATCCAGCCGCCGTCGTAGCGGTACCAGATGCTGGCGCGATAGCCGAGGACGCCGTCGATGATGGGGCCGCCGTGCGCGATGCCGACCTCGCCGTTCGGCTGGCCATACTCCGTATAGGAGGCCTCGCTGCGCACGTAGGTCGACTCCTGCGTGACGCTCGGCTGCGTCATGATGTAGCGCACGGTGCCGCCTTCCGAGCCCGAGCCGAACAGCGTGCCCTGCGGGCCCCGCAGCACCTCGACGCGGTCGAGGTCGAAGGTCTTGGGCAGGGTCTCGTCCGGGTTGAAGCCGAGCTCACGCATCTGGATCGGGGTATCGTCGATGTAAATGCCGGTGGTACCCGCTCCGGCCGAGGAGGAGATTCCGCGGATCGAGATCTGGTTGGTGCCGGACGTGTCGATCGATACGCCGGGAGTGAAGCGCACCAGCTCGGTGATGTCGCGGATGCCCTTCTGGTCGAGCGTGTCCTGGCTCAGCGCGGTGATGGAGATGGGCACCTTGCTGATGCTCTCCTCGCGGCGCGTGGCCGTGACGACGATCTCCTGCAGGGGATTGGAGGCGGACACCCCGGTATCCGAGGGATCGGCATCGCTGGCGCCGGCCGGACGTGCGCCGAGGGTGGTGCCGATCCAGGTGATGCATAAAAGCAACAGCTGGTGGCGGGTAATCCTGGAAAGCGAGTTCGAGCGTGAAGCCGACATTACATCCCCAAGATAGTTATATGGTCAGATAACTCGAGCGCCGATGACACTAACATCGCTGCAAATGCGGCGCAACCATTGGCAGCCGTCGTGGCCATGATTTGTATACTCATGTAATGAGCCGCAGCGCCGCAGGCCGCTCCGCGGGAGCTTTCCGGCAGCAAGAACGAGAACGCCGGCGCCGCGCCGCGCCGTTGCTGCGGCGCATCTACGGCGGCCTGGGCCCGGGCGCCCCGCGTGCCCGGTGGCGGGCGCCTGCGGCCCGCGGGCGTCCGGTGGGCGACCCGGGGCGCCGGGCGTGCCCGGCGGCGTATCAGTGGGACCGGTAGAGGAACGTGAGCCCGAACGTGCGAGGGCGGAAGGTGAAGTCGCGCTCCAGCCGCGTGGTTCCCGGCACGCCCGAGTCGATCGACCACTCGTAGTTGGTGACCGGGTGGGCGTCGAGCAGATTGTCGCAGAACGCCTCGATCTGCCAACCGTCGAGCTTCACTCCGCCGCGCGCGGAAGCGAAATTGTTGGCCTGCAGCATGTAGTTCGCCGGATCGTACTGCAGCGTATTGGGGTCCTGGCCCGCGCCGGCCCATTTGGGCCGGCTCTGGTATTCGTCGTCGATGCGCACGAACGAGTCGTGCGCCGCCACGTCGAATCGATATTCCAGGCCCAGTGAAGCCGTGAAGGGAGGCGCCGGCTGCGCACTCTCGCCCTCGATGGCGTCGCCGCTCGCGACGATCGGGGTCGTCTCGACCGGGGAGAGCCTGGAGGCCTGCGTATAGCGTGCGTCCGTGTAGCCTGTGGAAAACTCCGCGGTGAAGCTCTCGGTGATGGCGAGCTCAGCCTGCAAGTCGGCCCCCTTCGCGACCGCCTGGCCGAGGTTGGTGATGAAGGATATCTGACAGATGGGTGGAACGACGACCTGCTGAATGTTGTTCCATCGGATGTAGTAGACGCTGCTCGCGAGCCGTACCCGATTGGCGATATTGTTCTTCGCGCCGAGCTCGAAACTGTCGACGGTGTCGGAGTTGAACGTCGCGGGCGCGCTCTTGATGCCGAAATTCTGGAAGTCGACGTTGCAGGCGGCCTCGGGCACGGGATTGTTGGCTCCGCCCGGGCGGAATCCCTTGGCGTAGGTGAAGTAGTAAAGATCGTGCGGATCGTACTGGTATTGCAGGCTCGCCCGCGGGGTGAAGGAGTTCTCCTTCTTGTCACCGGAGTTCGCCTGATCGGCGAGGAACAGCTGCGGACCCCCGGTCAGAGTGTGGAAGGAAAATTCGGTCTTCGAGTAGCGCACGCCGACCGTCATCTTGAGCTCGTCCGTGAGCGAATAGGTGCCCTCGCCGAACAGCGCGGTCTGCTTGTCCTCGGAGTAGGTTTGCAGGAAATAGGAGTCGTTCGGGAAGCGCGGATCGAAGTACACCGGATTGCCGTTGGGATCGGTGAATATGTCCGTATAAGGCACTCCCGCCACCGCCTCGGTGAGCTCATTCAGCAGCGGATCATGTATCTGTTCCAGGTAATACTGACGATTGGCGGAGAAGAATATGCCCGTGGTCCAGATGAGCCGCGCGGCCGGATCGGTGGACTGCAGGCGGACCTCCTGCGTGAGGTTCTGCTGATCGTTGTCGATCGAGGCCGGCGACCGATAGTTGGTCGCGCCGGGCGGCAGGTGCAGCCCGTCCCCGTCGAGAAGCGGAAAGACGCCGCCGAAAAAGGTTTGATAGAAGCCGAGGTTGTAAAGCGTGCCGTCATAGCCCGTCTGTTCCTTGCGATGGTAGTACGAGGTGTTGGAGATGAGGGCCGCCGGCCCGAGATTCCCCTCGATCTTCAACGCCGGGATATAGAAGGTATCCGGCACGGTGCGCTGCGTGGGATTCGCGTCGACGTATCGATCGCTGCCGGGATCGGAATACAGAGGCCAGTAGTTTTGCACGTCGTTCGCGTAGCGGTCCTGGTAGAAATAGCTCGGTGTGATCTTCCAGTCGTCCGACGGCGCCCAGACGGCGGCAATGCGCACCAGCTTGGTCTGTGCGTAGTTGGCGTTCTTCTGCACGGTATCGAGCGACACGGGGTCGATGCGGTCGATCCAGCCGCCGTCCTCGCGATACCAGGCGGTGACGCGCACCCCGAGCGTGCCATCGATGAGCGGCGTGCCGGCGGCGACGCCCGCCTCGTAGCTCGGCGCGCCGCCCTGGGTGTAGGAGACCTCGTCGCGGCTGTAGACGCTGGTCTCGGTGAGGCTCGGCTTGGTGGTGATGTAGCGCACCGTGCCGCCTTCGGAGCCCGCGCCGAACAGCGTACCCTGCGGGCCGCGCAGGATCTCGACGCGGTCGAGGTCGAAGGATTGCGGCAGCGCCTCGTCGGGATTGAAGGCGAGCGCGCGCATCTGAATCGGCGTGTCGTCGAGATAGATGCCGGTCGTGCCTGCGCCGCCGGTGGAGGCGATGCCGCGTATGGCGATGTTGTTGGTGCCCGAATTGTCGATGTTGATGCCCGGCGTGAAGCGCGCGACATCGAGGATGTCCTTGATCCCGCGCACGTCCATCGCATCCTGCGTCAGTGCGGTGACGCTGAGCGGCACCTTGCTCAGGCTCTCCTCGTGACGCGTGGCGGTGACCACGATCTCCTGCAGCGGACCCGGTCCGGCGACGTCGGCGGCGGCGGGTGTTTGCGCGGCGGTGTCCGCGACCGCCGCGGGCGGCGCGGCGACGGCGAACGAGCTCACGATGACCGCTGCCCAGGCAAAGGATCGCTTGGTCAAGCGGCCCCGCCACACGCGGTTCTGCCGGCGCTTCAGCATGGTGCATCCCCTCTGTTGTTGGAGTGCGCGGTTCGAGCCGCGCAATGTTCCCTCGCCCGAAGATAACGGCCCCGCCACGCCGCCGTCAACCGGCGCCGTGCCCGCCTGCACCGCTCCGCCGCGCGCGGCCCGCGCGCGAGCGCGCCGCCGATCGCGCGAGCGCAGCGCGGATGTGGGATCATGCACGCATGAGCAGCACCACGGAGCGCGCGCGCGCCAAGTCCCTCTCGCCGCTGCGCTCGCTGTGGCCGTTTCTGCGCCCGTATCGCGCCACGGCCGCCGCCGCGCTCGGCGCGCTGTTGGTCGCGACCGCGGCCATGCTCGCGGTGCCGATCGCGCTGCGGCGCGTGGTGGACGTGCTCGCGGCCAAGGATGCGGCGACGACCAATGAGATGTTCATGGGCCTGCTGGCGGCGACCACGCTGCTCGGACTGTTCGGCGCGCTGCGCTTCTACCTCGTGACCTGGCTCGGCGAGCGGGTGGTCGCGGACGTGCGCGAGGCCGTGTATCGGCGCGTCGTGCGCATGGACCCGCTGTTCTTCGAGACCACGCGCGTCGGCGAGGTGCTGTCGCGCCTCACCACCGACACGACGCTGGTGCAGTCGATATCCGGCGTCAATTTATCCATCATCCTGCGCTCCGGCCTGAGCCTGGTCGGTGCGCTCGTGCTCCTCATCCTCACCAGCGTGCAGCTCACCGGCGTCATCCTGGTGCTGATTCCGGTGGTGGTGGTGCCGCTCATCGTCGTCGGCCGGCGCGTGCGGCGCCTGTCGCGCGCCTCGCAGGACCGCATCGCCGACACCAGCGGGCTCGCGGGCGAGACCCTGAACGCAATCCAGACGGTGCAGGCGTTCACGCTCGAGGAGCTGCAGAGCGAGCGCTACCGGCGGGCCGTGGAGGACAGCTTCGCGGTGGCGGTACGCCGCACCAGGGTGCGGGCCGTGCTGACCGGAGTGGGCATCACGCTGGTGTTCGCAGCCGTCACCGCGGTCCTGTGGCTCGGTGCGCATCAGGTGCTCGCCGGTACGATGACCGGGGGGGAGCTTGCGCAGTTCTTGCTGTATGCGGCATTCGTCGGCACCTCGGCGGCCGCCCTGTCGGAGATGTGGGGCGAGCTGCAGCGGGCGGCGGGAGCGATGGAGCGGCTCGCGGAGCTGCTCGAGGCGCGCCCGGCGATCGGCGCGCCCGCGCATCCGCTCGAGCTGCCGGCGCGCGTGCGCGGCGGCATCCGGTTCGATAATGTGAGCTTCCATTATCCCTCGCGTCGCGAGGTCGCGGCGCTCGCGAACTTCAGCCTGGAAGCGGTGCCCGGCGACACCATCGCGCTGGTCGGGCCCTCCGGCGCCGGCAAGAGCACCACGTTTCAGCTGCTGCTGCGCTTCTACGACCCGGACTGCGGACGCGTCTCGATCGACGAGAGGCGCCTGGCGGATCTGCGGCCCGAGGACATCCGCGCGCAGATCGGGCTGGTTCCACAGGAGACCGTGCTGTTCGGTGCGAGCGCGCGCGAGAACATTCGCTACGGCCGCCCGGGGGCGAGCGATGCGCAGATCGAGGCCGCGGCGGTGGCGGCGGCTGCGGACGATTTCATCCGGCGCCTTCCTCAGGGCTACGATACCTTCCTCGGCGAGCGCGGCACACGGCTCTCCGGCGGCCAGCGCCAGCGCATCGCGCTCGCCCGCGCGATCCTCAAGGATCCGCCCATCCTGTTGCTGGACGAGGCCACGAGCTCTCTCGATGCGGAGTCAGAGCGCCTGGTGCAGCAGGCGCTCGAGAAGCTGATGCAGGGACGCACCACGCTCATCATCGCGCACCGGCTCGCCACGGTGCTCAAGGCGGACCGCATCGTGGTGATGGATCACGGCCACAAGATCGCCGTGGGAACGCATGCCGAGCTCCTGCAGCAGTGCCCTCTGTATGCGCGCCTGGCCGCGCTGCAATTCGCCGCGGCGGGCGAATCGGCCGACAGCGCGGTCATCTGATCAGACCTTCCGCCTTCAGCGCCTCTTGCACACGGGGCCTTTGACGGACGCGCTCGAGGTAGGCGGCGAGCACCGGCCATCCGCCGAGATCGATGCCGACGTGGCTCGTCCAGCGCAGCACCGTGAACAGGTACGCGTCGGCCACGCTGAACGCATCGCCGAGCGCGTATTTCCTGCCGGCCATGTGCGTGCACAGCCAGTCGAACTTCCTGCCGAGATTCTCGGTCGCCGTCTTCTTCGCCTCGGCGGAGCCGGGTGCGAACAGCGGGCCGAAGCCCTTGTGCAGCTCCGAGGTGATGTAGTTCAGCATCTCCATGAGCTGATAGCGCTCGAAGGTGCCGGCGCGCGGAGCGAGAGCGGCCTCGGGCTTCTGATCGGCGAGATACTGCACGATCGCCGGTCCTTCGGTGAGCAGGCGCCCATCGTCCAGGACCAGAGCCGGTACCGTGCCCTTGGAGTTGATGGCGAGGAAGTCCTCCCCGCCCGCCGTTCTCTTGGTCTTGAGATCGGTCTTCACCAGCGTGGCGGGCAGCGCCGCCTCGAGCAGGACGATGTGCGGCGACAGCGAGCAGGCGCCCGGGCTGTAATAGAGCTTCATGGTCGACTCCGCGTGATGATTGGCCGGCAAAGTATAGCGAAACGCCTAGAGCGCTCCCGCGCCTGCATCGATCACGCGCCGCGCGCCGATGAATCCCCGTGCGTACGGAGCGGCGGCGAGGGAATCGATGCGCACGCGGCCGCCGCTCGCGGGGGCGTGAATGAAGCGCGCACCGTCGAGCGCGATTCCGACGTGCAGCTCCTTTCCCGCGAGATGCATGAATACCAGGTCCCCGGCCCGCAGGTCGCTGCGCCGGATGCGCCTGCCGGCGCGCAATTGCTGGTGCGCGGTTCGCGGCAAACGGATGCCCGCGCGCAGCGCCGCGTACGCGACCAGGCCGCTGCAGTCGAAGCCGCCGGGCGCCGAGCCGCCGTACCGATACGGCTGGCCCAGCATGGCGGTGGCGCTCGCGACCATGATGGCTGCCGGACCTGCCGCGGCCGGTGCGGAGGATGGCGGTGCGGATCCGTGCACCACCGCAGGGGGCGCGGCCGCCGGCATGCTCGGGGGACGCAGCGCGCAGCCCGTGAGCACGAGGGCGAACCAAGCGGCAGATACGGCTCCTTTCAACAGTCGCAGCGCCCCGCAGCCGATGAACGACACTATAATAACCTTCGGCATGGACTCGTTTGATAACCAGTTCTCGACGCGCAGAAGCACCGCCCTGCAGCCCGGTATGCTGCTCGCTGCGCTGCTCGACCGCCTGACGCGCAGCCTCGGCAAGACGCCCGATCGGGCGACGCAGCGGGATATCTACGACGCCCTGTCGCTCGCCGTGCACGAGGAGTTGATGCTGCGCTGGTTGGCGACGCAGCGCCGCGTGGCGAATGCGCACGTCAAGCGGGTGTGCTATCTGTCGGTCGAGTACCTGCCCGGCCGCGCACTGCTCAACGCCCTGTACAGCCTGGGCGGAGATCTGGTGCACGAGGCGCGCGCCGCGCTCAAGGACCTCGGCCACGAGCTGGAGGACATCCTCGCCCAGGAGCTCGACCCGGGGCTCGGCAACGGCGGTCTCGGCCGCCTCGCGGCATGCTTTCTCGATTCGCTCGCCACCTTGCAGTACCCGGCGGTGGGCTACGGCATCCGCTACGACTACGGGATATTCACCCAGCAGATCGGCGCCGACGGGTCGCAGCGGGAGATTGCGAGCAGCTGGCTGAAGCTCGAGAACGTGTGGGAGACGGCGCGCGGCAACGTGCGCTACACGGTGCGCTTCGGCGGCCGCAGCATCGCGCCTCCCTCGGGCGAGGTGGGCGAGGCGCACAGCTGGGTCGACACGCAGGACATCTACGCCATCGGCTTCGACCAGCTCATCCCCGGCAATCGCAGCCCCACGGTCAATCACCTGCGCCTGTGGTCCGGGCGCGGCATCACGCCCTTTCACATCGAGGCGTTCAATGCGGGCGATTACTTTGCGGCCGTACGCGAGCAGATCGATGCCAAGAACCTCTCCCGGGTGCTCTATCCGGACGACTCGACGCCGCAGGGGCGGGAGCTGCGCCTCAGGCAGCAGTACTTCTTCGTGAGCGCGAGCCTGCAGGACATCCTGGCAACCCATCTCGGCGAAGGGCGCACGCTCGCCTCGATGCCGGAGGCCATCTCGATCCAGCTGAACGACACTCACCCGGCGCTGGCGATTCCGGAGCTCATGAGACTGCTGATCGACGAGCACGGCCTCTCCTGGGCCGAGAGCTGGGCGGTCACCAAGGGCGTGTTCTCGTACACCAATCACACCCTGCTGCCGGAGGCGCTCGAGACCTGGCCCGTGGCGCTGGTCGAGCGGCTGCTGCCGAGGCATCTGGAGATCATCTATCTGATCAACCGGGACTTCCTCGAGGAGCTGGCGGCGCATCGCTCCAGCGACTCCGAGGCGCAGCGGCGCCTGTCCATCATCACGGAGGAGGGCGAGCGGCGGGTGAGGATGGCGCACCTCGCCGTGATCGGCAGCCATCACGTGAACGGCGTGGCGCAGCTGCACACCGAGCTCATGCGCAAGAGCGTATTCGCCGGGTTCGCGCAGATCTATCCCGAGCGTTTCGTGAACGTGACCAACGGCATCGCCGTGCGCCGCTGGCTGAAGCAGTCCAATCCGGGGCTCTCCGCGCTGCTCACGCAGCGGCTCGGCTCGGCGTGGGAGAACGATCTCGAGGAGCTCGGGCGCCTGAGCGGTGCCGCCGAGGAGCCGGAGTTCTTGCGGCATTTCCGCGGCGTCAAGCGCACCAACAAGCAGCGGCTGGCCGATGAGGTGATGCGGCGCACGGGCGTGGAGCTGGACGTCGACTCGATGTTCGACGTGCAGGTCAAGCGCATCCACGAGTACAAGCGCCAGCTGCTCAATCTGCTGTACGTCGTGGTGCGCTACAGGCGCATACTCGAGAACCCCCGCGCGCGGATCATCGCGCGCTCGGTGATATTCGCGGGCAAGGCCGCGCCGGGATATTTCATGGCCAAGGCCATCGTGAAGCTCATCAACAACGTGGCGCGCACCATCAACACCGAGGCCGCGGTGCGCGACCGGCTGCGGGTCGTGTTCCTGCCCGACTACGACGTGTCGCTCGCGCAGAGGATCATGCCCGCGGCCGATCTTTCGCAGCAGATCTCCACCGCCGGAATGGAAGCCTCGGGCACGGGCAACATGAAGCTCGCGCTCAGCGGCGCGCTCACGATCGGCACGCTCGACGGCGCCAACATCGAGATTCGCGATCACGTCGGCGCGGAGAACATGTTCATCTTCGGCTTGACGGCCGAGGAGGTGGCCGCACAGCGTGCGGCGGGCTACCGGCCGGGCCTCGAGCTCGAGCGCAATCCGGAGCTGCGCGCGGCGCTCGATCTCATCGACTCGGGCCACTTCTGCGCGTCGCGGGCGGACGAGGCGAAGCCGGTGGTGCGGCGACTGCTCCAGGACGGCGAGCCGTACCTGGTGCTCGCGGACTTCGCGTCCTACGCGGCGGCGCAGGACCGCGTGGACGAGCTGTACGCGCACTCCGATGAGTGGAGCCGCAAGGCGGCCGTGAATTGCCTGAGCATGGGCTACTTCTCGAGCGACCGCTGCGTTCGCGAGTACGCCGACCGGATCTGGGACGTGAGGCCGGTGCTCTGAAGAATGGGGCCGCTGGAATAGTGCAGACGAACGAAGCCGGAACGCCGCGGCCGCTGGGCGCGACTTGCAGCCGCCGCGGCGTGAATTTCGCCCTGCTGTGCCCGGAGGCGACCCGCGTGCAGGTGTGCATCGTCGATGCCGAGAGCGGCGTGGAGTCTGCCTGCTACGACCTGCCGGGGCGAACCGGCGATGTCTCCCACGGCCTGCTGTCCCCGCGCCGCGCCGCGCCCGGCACCCTGTACGGCTTTCGCGTGCACGGTCCGAGCGAGCCCGACGGCGCACAGCGATTCGACCCCGCGGTGCTGCTCGTCGATCCGTACGCCCGCGCCCTGTCCGGCACGGCGCCGCCGTGCGCGCGGGTCATCGACCCGGCCTTCGACTGGCAGGGCGATCGGCACCCCGCGACGCCATGGCGCGATACCGTGATCTACGAGCTGCACGTGAAGGGCTACACGCGCCTTCACCCGCTGGTTGCGGAGGGCTGGCGCGGCAAGTATCTCGGGCTCACGGCCGAGGCGGTGATCGCGCACTTGAAGTCGATCGGTGTGACCGCGGTGGAGCTGCTGCCCTGTCAGGCGTTCGCGAGCGAGCCCTTTCTGCGCGAGCGCGGGCTGGTCAACTACTGGGGCTACAACCCGCTGGCGTGGTTCGCGCCCGCCAACGAGTATGCGGTGCAGGACGCGGTGAGCGAATTCAAGAGCATGGTCAAGGCGCTGCACCAGGCGGGCATCGAGGTCATACTGGACGTGGTATTCAACCACACCGCCGAGGGCAACGAGACCGGCCCGGTGCTCTCCTTCAAGGGCATCGACAACGCGATGTACTACCGCCTGATGCCGGACAAGCGGCACTACGTGAACTTCACCGGCACCGGCAACACCGTCAACTGCGAGCATCCCGCGGTCCGTTCCATGATCATCGAATGTCTGCGCTATTGGGTCGAGGACATGCATGTCGATGGCTTTCGCTTCGATCTCGCCACCGTCCTGGCGCGCGACGGCAACGGTTTCAACGAGCATTCGGCCTTCTTCAGCGCGCTGCGCGCCGAGCCCTCGCTCGCCTACGTGAAATTGATCGCCGAGCCCTGGGATGTGGGGCCGGGCGGCTACCAGCTGGGCCGATTCCCGCCCGGCTGGAGCGAGTGGAACGACCGCTACCGCGACACGGTACGCGCGTTCTGGCGCCGCGACGGCGGCCGGATCGGCGAGTTTGCCGAGCGATTCGCGGGATCGAGCGATTTCTTCCGCCACAACGGCCGCAAGCCCACGGCGAGCCTGAACTTCATCACCGCGCACGACGGCTTCACGCTGCACGATCTGGTGTCCTACAACGAGCGTCACAACGAGGCCAACGGGGAGGACGGCAGGGACGGCCACGACAACAACCTGAGCTGGAACTGCGGCGTCGAGGGTGCGACCGACGATGCGTCCATCCTCGCTCTGCGCGCGCGCCAGATGCGCAACTTCCTGGCGACCTTGTTCCTCTCCCAGGGGGTGCCGATGCTGCAGGCGGGCGATGAGTTCGCTCGCACCCAGCGGGGCAACAACAATGCCTATTGCCAGGACAATGAGCTGTCGTGGGTCGACTGGAGCCTGCTCGGCACGAACGCCGATCTGGTCGATTTCGTGCGCCTGATCGCGAGCCTGCGCCGCGGCCACGTGGAATTGCGCCGCGAGACCTTCCTCAAGGGCGCCGCCTCGCGGGTGGAAGTGAAAGATGTGACCTGGCTGCACGCGCGCGGCTCGGAAATGACCCAGGATGACTGGCGCGATGGGAACTTGCGCACACTGGGTGTCTGGTACGGGGTGCGCAGCAAGTGGGCTGCGCGCTTGCTGCTGTTGTTGAACGCCGCCGATTCCGTGCAGACCTTCGCGCTGCCGGCGCCGCCCGCCGACAGTCCTTGGCGGCGCCGCTTCGATACGGCGAGCAAGTCCACGGAGGTACTGAGCCTCGACGAGGACGTGGTATTTCCGCTCGCGCCGAACAGCGCCGTTTTTTTGGAGTGCTGAGACTTTGGATCCGAGCCTGATCGAACGGCTCGCGCGCCTGCGCGGCATCGGCGATGCGTATCACGATTACCGCGGCGAGCTGCGCCACTTCAGCCTGGAGACGAAGACCTCGATCCTGCGGGCCATGGGTTGCGCGGTTGAGGACGCGGCGGCGCTGGCCGCCGAGGTGCGCCGCCTCGAGATCGAGCGCGGGCGCGCGCTGTTGCCGCCGATGGCCGCGGCCCACGGCGCACGCGCCGCCATCGACCTCAACATCGCGGCGCGCGACTTCGGCGCGAGCCTGCGCTGGACCGTGAATCTGGAGAGCGGAGAGAGCCGCACGGGAGTGCTCTCCAGCGCCGATTGCCGCGAGGTTTGGCGCGGCGAGGTCGAGGGCTCGTGGGTGACCCGCCGCCGGCTCGAGCTGCCCGTCGAGCTGCCCGCAGGACGTCATGAGCTCGAGGTGAAGGTCGGCGCGGCGGCGCCGAGCCGCTGCCCGCTGTTGTCGGCGCCCGAGAAGTGCTACGAACCGGATGCCATCCGCCGCGGGCGCAAGCTCTGGGGCGTCGCCGTCCAGCTGTACACGGTGCGCTCGCGGCAGAACTGGGGCATCGGCGATTTCGAGGATCTGCAGATCTTGATCCGCTGGCTCGCGCCGCGCGGCGCGGGCTTCATCGGCTTGAATCCACTGCACGCCCTGGCGCCCGCCGACCCCGGGCGGGCGAGTCCCTACAGCGCCTCGAACCGTCACTTCCTCAACGTCCTGTACATCGCGCTCCCCGCCGTCCCCGAGCTGGGCGAGTGCGCGGCGGCGCGCACGCGGATGAGCGAGCCGGGCTTCGCCGCCCGACTGCGCGAGCTGCGCGCCGCGCCGCGCGTCGACTACGGCGGCGTCGCCGCGCTCAAGCTCGAGATACTGGAGCTGTTGTTCGGCGATTTCTGCGAGCGGCATCTGGCCCTGGAGAGCGGGCGGGCGGGCGCCTTTCGCGGCTTCGCCGCGGCCGGCGGGCAGCCGTTGCAGCTGCACGCGCGCTTCGATGCGCTGGACCGGCATCTGCGCTCGACCTGCGGCAGCGCGTCGGGCTGGCTCAGCTGGCCGGCCGAGTTCCGCGACCCGCACTCGAGCGCCTCGGTGCGCTTCGCCGCCGAGCACGCGCGCGACGTCGAGTTCTTCGTATACCTGCAATGGCTCGCCCACGAGCAGCTCTCGGCCGCCCAGGCGCTCGCTCGCGAGCTCGGCATGCCCATCGGCCTTTATGGCGATTACGCCGTCGGCACCCACCCCTCGGGCTCGGAGACCTGGATCGATCAGGCGGGCTTTCGGCTCGGCGCCGAGATCGGCGCGCCGCCCGATCCGCTGGCGCTTCGCGGTCAAGGCTGGGGGTTGCCGCCGCCGGATCCGGTGGTCATGCAAGCGCAGCATCTCGAGGGCTTCGTCGGCCTGATTCGCGCCAACATGCGCCATTACGGCGCGCTGCGGCTCGATCACGTGATGTCGCTGTTTCGCCTCTGGTGGGTGGCCGCCGGACGCTCCCCCGTCGATGGCGCCTATGTGCATTACCCTCTCGATCTGCTGCTGAGCGCTCTCGCGCTCGAGAGCGTGCGCAGCGCCTGCGTGGTGGTCGGCGAGGATCTCGGAGTGGTTCCGGACGAGATGCGCCGCGCCATGCCGCAGTTCGGCCTTTATCACTACAAGGTGCTGCTGTTCGAGAAGGAGGGCGGCCGGTTCAGGCGGCCCGAGGAGTTCGTGCGCCAGGCGCTTGCGACCGTGACCACGCACGACATGCCGACGCTGCGCAGCTTCTGGGAGGGCCGGGACATCGAGCTGCGCCGCGAGCTGGGGCTCTATCCGAGCCCGCAGCTCGAGCAGGACGTGCGCGCGGCGCGCGACCGGGACCGCGAGTGGCTGCTCGCGGCGCTTGCCGAGCAGGGCCTCGCGCCGCGCTCGCCCGCGGCTCTCGGCGAGCCGTTCTCGCTCGATCTCGCGCATGCGATTCACCTCTATCTGGCGCGCTCGAACGCGATGCTCGCCGCGATCCAGATCGAGGATCTGATCGGCATGGCGGATCCGGTCAACGTGCCGGGGACGGATCAGGAGTATCCGAACTGGCAGCGCAAGCTGAGCGAGTCCCTGGAAGAGCTCGAGGGGCGGCCGGACCTCGATGCGGCGCTCGCCGACATAGTCCACGCGCGATCGTAGCGGGCCGGCGGCGCGCGCCCGCCCAGACCGGCAGCGCGTAGTCCTCCTCGTCGTCGGCGGGCGGCCCGCTGCGCACCTTGGCCGAGACCTCCTCGAGGGGCAGGGCGAGCACCGCCGTCTGCTTCATCTCCAGCTCGTTCGGGCCGCGCACCTCCGCCCAGCGATCCGGCACGACGTGATCCGTGATCAGCTGCAGGGCGCGCAGCTTCTCTTGCCGCTCGGATACCAGCCGCGCGCGGCCGAGCGCCACCACGGAGCGGTAGTTCATGGAGTGATGGAACGCCGAGCGCGCCAGCACGTAACCGTCGACCAGCGTGACCGTGACGCATACATCGACGCCCGAGGCGAGAGTCTTCAGCATCCGGCTCACGCCCGAGCCATGAATGTAGAGGGTCCGTGCGCAGCGCGCATAGAGCGTCGGGATGACGAATGGCTGGCCCTCGCGCACGAAGCCGACGTTGCACATGAATCCCTCGTCCAGGATCCGGTGCACGCGCTCCTTGTCGTACACGGCGCGTTTCGCCAGCCGTTTGACGCGGGTGCGCGCAGTGGGCGGATAGCTGCTCATGGGCGGGTCCTCGGGGCGGGGGCGATGGATTTTTCCATGAAAATGCTGAGCGGGTCCGGCCGATAGGCGCCGAACGGACCGATCTCGACGAAGCCCGCCGAGCGGTACAGGCCGAGGGCCTCGGGCTGAGCCCCGCCCGTCTCCAGGCGCAGCCAGCGGGCGCCGCGCGCGGCGGCGAGGGTCTCGAGCTCCTCGAGGAGCCGCCGTCCGAGCTTCATTCCGCGCGCCGCCGGGGAGACGAACATGCGCTTCACTTCCGCCCATCCCTCGCCCGAGTCCAGCACCGCGCCGCAGCCGAGCGCCCTGCCGTCCACGCGGGCGACCAGGAAAGCGACTCGAGGCTGCTGGAGCGAGGCCACGTCGAGCAGGTGATTGCTCTGCGCCGGATACAGCGCCGCCATGTAAGCGTCGCTCGCCTCGAGCAAGGCGCGGATCTCGGGCTGGTCGGGATTCTCGATGCGGATGTCGATCATGAGTGAGCCTCGCGCGCCGGGGAAGCCGGCCCGGACGGCTGCGCGAGCGCGCCGAGCATCCAGATGACGGCGGCGGCCAGGATGGCCAGCGGCACCAGTTTCACGCCTTGCTGCAGCGAGCTGCGGTCCGAGACCAGTCCGATCAGGAGCGGTGAGGGCACGTCGCCGAGCACGTGAATGGCGAGAACGCCGAGGGCATTGGCCGAGGCGCGCTGGGCCGGGAGCACCAGATTCACGATCGAGGCGTTGATCGGTCCGGTCGACAGGAACATCAGCAGCTGCGCGGTCACCATGCACGAAAGGTACGCGCCCGATGAGGTCTGCGTGAGCGCAAACCAGGCGAACGGCATGGCGAGCAGCGTCGCGACGGCGGAAATCCACAGATAGGCGCGCTGCGTGTAGCGCGCGCAAAAATCGCCCAGCCAGCCGCCCGCGAAGGTACCGATGAATCCGGTGATCACCACGATGATGCCGAAGCTGAAGGTGGCTTCCTTTTCCGGTATGCCGCGCATGCGCTCGAGAAATGCCGGCATCCAGTAGGCCAGTCCTCCCAGGGCGAAGGTGTAGGCGGCATAGCCGGCGATGGTGAGCACATAGGGCCTGTTGTGCAGCAGCTCGAGATAACCGCCGACCCGGCCGGTCGCGGCACCCGCGCCCGCCGCAGCGCCGTCCTGGATGCCGCGCGGTGGGTCATCCAGGCCGAGGCACAGCAGGGCGAGGATGATGCCGGGAATGCCGGCGACGAAGAACGCCATGCGCCAGCCGAAATGAGCATCCATGAAGCCGCCGACGACGTAGCCGAGGGCCGTGCCGACCGGAATCGCGCAGAAGAAGATCGCCATCACCCTGCCGCGCTGGTTGCGTGGAAAGTAGTCCGACAGCAGGCTGGGGCCGACGGTGACGTAGGCGGCCTCGCCGACGCCGACCGAGGCGCGCGCCGCGAACAGCGCCGCGAAGCTCCAGGCGAGCCCGGAGAGCGCCGTGGCCACGCTCCAGCAGGCCACTCCGAAGGCGATCAGGCGCGGCCGCGAGCGCCGATCGCCCAGCGCGCCGAAGATGGGTGCGATCAGCGCGAACACGATCAGGAAGCCCGACATGAGCGCGCCGGCCTGCGTGTCGTCGAGGGCGAGCGGCGAGCGGCGCAGGCTCTCGACCAGTGCGGAGACCACGTAGCGATCGAGATAGTTGAAAAGGTTGATGAATGCCAGGATGGCGAGCGCGGCGCCGGCGGAGCCGATGAACGCCCTGCGCCTGCCGATCCCGGCATCCTGCGATCGATCTGCCATGGGCGGCCATCTTAGCAACCCGGTTCCGCGATAGCGTTTAAAATCGGTGCGGCGAACCCTGTTCACAACCGGAAAAATCATGAATGCAACGAGCTTGGGCGGCCATGTCTCGCCCTGGATGAACGAGGAGCTGACGATCTTCAGGGAAGCCGCCGCGCGCTTCATCGAGTCGGAAATGGTTCCGCACGAGGCCCTGTGGCGCAAGCAGCAGAACGTCGGCAAGGAGATCTGGCGCAAGGCCGGCGCCAATGGTCTGCTTTGCACGGACGTGAGCGCCGAGTACGGCGGCATGGGCGGAGATTTTCGTCACGAGGCCGTGCTGTACGAGGAGCTGGCGCGGCGCGGGCTGAGCGGCTTCGGCCAGGGCGTGCACAGCATCTGCGCGCACTATCTGGTCAATCACGGCACCCTGGAGCAGAAGCGCAGATTCCTGCCGCGCATGGCGAGCGGCGAGCTGATCGGCGCGATCGGCATGACCGAGCCCGCGGCGGGCTCGGATCTGCAAGGCCTGAAGACCCGCGCCGTGCGCGATGGCGACAGCTACATCGTCAACGGCTCGAAGATCTTCATCACCAATGGCTATCTCGCCGAGCTGATCGCCCTCGTGGTCAAGACGCAGCCGGGGGAAGGAGCGAGGGGCACCTCGATCCTGATGGTGGAAACGGCGGGGCTCGAGGGCTACCGCGTGGGCCGCATCCTCGACAAGATGGGTCTCAAGGCGCAGGACACCGCGGAGCTGTTCTTCGAGAACGTGCGGGTGCCCGCGGCCAATCTGCTCGGCGGGACGGAGGGCCAGGGCTTCTACCAGCTGATGGGCGATCTGCCGTACGAGCGCGCTCTGATCGCCGTGGTCGGGGTGGGCGCGATGGAGGGAGCGCTTGCCGAGACCGCCCAATATGTCAAGGATCGGCAGGCTTTCGGCAAGAGCATCGCCGAGTTTCAGAACACCCGGTTCAAGCTCGCGGAGATCGCGACCAAGGCCCGGGTCGCGCGGGTCTTCGTCGACGATTGCATTGCGCGGATCGTCAACGGCACCCTCGACACCGTGACCGCCTCGATGGCGAAGTACTGGGTGACCGATACGCAGCAGGAGGTGCTCGACGAGTGCGTTCAATTGCACGGAGGTTACGGCTACATGAACGAATATCTGGTATGCCGCATGTTCGTCGACTCGCGCGTGCAGCGCATCTACGGCGGCACCAACGAGATCATGAAGGAGCTCATCTCCCGCTCGCTCTAGGCTCGCGCCGGCGGCCGGCCAGCGTGCGCGCGGCGGCCGCGAAGGGCTGCGCGCAGCGCCCATGTCGCGGGATTGCGACGAGCGCTCATTTCTGGATTACTTCACAGATCTTTGCGCAAACCGCGCTGCCGGTGCGGGTAGAATGAGCCGGTTCGTGCCTCGTCGGGAGCCAGCTCGATGTTCACCTCGCCGCCAACCCGCGATCCACTGCCGGATTCTCGCCGCTGGTCCCGCTGCCACGGCTGGTCCCGCTGCCACGGCTGGTCCCGCCGGCTCGCGGCGCCGCTCGGCCTCCTCGCGCTCGCCGCGCTCGCCGCCTGCAACGGCACGGCGGTCGTCACGCTCACCTCGACGCCCTCGACCGACAACTTCCTCGCTTACCGCGTCGGCCTGGCATCGGTTCAGCTGCAGACCTCGAGCGGCCGGACCGCCACCACGGTGCTGCCGACGAGCACCACGGTCGATCTCGCGCAGCTGGTCAACCTGAGCGAGGTCCTGGGCGCGGCCTCGACCCTGACCGGCAACTTCAAGCAGGTGGTGGTCACCCTGGATTACAGCTCGGCGCAGATCGTCTACGACAACGGCACGCCCGACGGCCTGGCGCTCGCTGCGGTCGGGGCGAACGGACAGGCGCTCGGCCAGGTCACGCTCACGCTGTACCTCGATCCGAGCAACCAGATGAGCATCACGAGCAAGAGCGCCTCGCGCCTGAGCCTGGAGTTCAACCTGGCGGCATCGAACGTGGTGAACGTCGCCCAGAAGACCGTCACCGTGATGCCGCTGATGGCGGCGAGCGCCATCCCCATCGACGGCAAACTGGTGCGCATCCGCGGTCCGCTGGGCGCGGTCAACGTCTCCGACAGCAGCTCCGCGGCGGGCTCCTCCACGGGCGATTTCTCGACCGGCATCATGCCTTTCGATTTCGCCACCTCGGAGGCGGGGTCGCTCCGGGTCGAGCCGACCACGGTGACGACCTACGAGATCAACGGCACGCCCTCGACCGGCAACGCGGGGCTGAGCCAGCTCGCCTCGCTGAGCGCCGGCACCATCGCCGAAGTATTCGGCACTCTCACGACCTCGACCAGCTCGTCGAGCTCGGGGCTCGACGACAGCGGGACGGCCACCGAGACCTGCTCCGACGGCACCACTCCCGAGACGGTCAACGGCACGCTCACTTGCACGGACGGCTCGACGCTCGAGACGAGCGATACGTCGGCGACGACGTCGCCGACCGGCATCTCGACCGTATCGTTCTCCGCCACGCAGGTGCTGGCGGGCTCGAGCGTGCAGGGCTCCGGATTCGATCGGGTATCGGGCATCGTCACCGGCCGCAGCGGCAACACCCTGACCATCGATGACGGCACGCTGCTTGCCAACGACGGCTCGAACAGCCTCGTGCTCGGCACGGCCACGATCGACATCGGCCCGAACACGGCGGTCACGCAATTCGGCGCCGGCACGACGGAATCGAACGGCACCGCGCAGATCTCGGTCGGATCCATGATCTATGCCTTCGGCACCGCGAGCAATGTGAGCTCGAGCGGCGTCACGCTGGATGCGAGCGCCGGGCGCGCCCAGATCGACCAGACCACCGCATCCGGACTGGTCACCGGGCAGGGCACCACGGGCACGCTCACCCTGAATCTGTCGCAGCTCGGCGGCCGCTCTGCCTCCGCGTTCGACTTTGCCGGCACCGGCTCGACCCCCTCGGTGGATGCCAGTGCCTCCGCCTACCAGGTGGCGACGGCGAACCTCGATCTGACCAATGCGACCGTCGGGGAGCCGGTGCAGGTCACGGGCTACATCGCCTCCTTCGGGGCGGCGCCGCCCGATCTCACCGCCTCGTCGCTCCTCGACTACACCACCATCAATGCCGAGCTGGTGGTCGACTGGACAGGCACCCCGGCGCCGTTCGTCTCGTACAGCACCTCGCAGATCGAGCTCGACGCCCACAACAGCGCGATCGGCGCGCGGCATGAGATTCAAACGGGCGCGCAGACGGTGAACATCGTCGGCATCGCATCCGATCCGCTCATCGTCCCGAATGCGACGGCGACCAACACCGTGTTCACCATCGGTCATGCCGTGAGCGGAACGTTCGAGAACTTCAACACCTATTCCGCCTTCATCACGCAGCTGCAGACCGAGTTGACGGGCTCGGTGCTCGCCACCGGCCTCACGGCCGTCGGCCAGTACACGAGCTCCACCTACACCTTCAGCGCATCGAGCATCACGCTGTTCCTCTACGACTAGGGGCGCAGGCGCCCGGCAATCCGGGGCGGGCGGCCGGCGCGCCGCGAGCCCCGCGGCTGCGCTACACTGTGGCGATGCCAGTCGGTCCTTCCTAGTGCAGGTCGCATTGCGACGAACGGCAATCAGCCGCCGCGATTTCCTGCTGCGGGCGGCGGCCGCGCTCAGCGCCCCGCAGGCGCTGTCATCGGCCCTCGCCGCCGCGGCGCCCGGATTCTTCCATGCCTACGTCGGCACCTATACGCCCAACGGCGGCGGCATCTACTTGTTCAGGATCGAGCGCGGCTCGGCCGCGCTCATGCAGATGCAGGTGGTCGACGACATTCGCAACCCCTCGTGGCTCGCGCTCAACCCCGCGCAGACGCGGCTGTACGCGATCAGCGAGATCGACAACTACAAGGGCACGAAAGACGGTGCCGTGGTCTGCTACGCGATCGATCCGGCGAGCCTGCAGCTCACGCGCATCGGTGCCGTGAGCTCGGCCGGCGCGGCGCCCGCCCACTTAAGCGTGCATCCGTCGGGAAAGTTCGTCTTCGTCGCCAACTACGGCGGCGGGAACGTGGCGGTGTTTCCGGTCGCGGCCGACGGCACGCTCGGCGAGGCGACGGACGTGCGCCCGAGCGTCGGCCCCCGCCATCACGCGCGCGCCATCGACGATCCGCCGGGACAGTTCGCGGTGAGCGATCACGACGGTCCGCACGTGCACATGGTGGCCGCCGACCCGACCGGCCAGTTCGTCATCGCCAATGACGCGGGCCTGGATCTGACCCTCATCTGGCGCCTGGACGCTCAAGCGGGGCGGCTGCTGCCGGCGGATGCCCCGGTGCTGATCGCGCCCTCGGGTTCCGCGCCGCGTCATTTCGCCTTCCACCCGAACGGGAAGTTCTTCTACAACCTCTACGAGCACGACGCCAAGGTCGCCGTCTACGACTACGACGGCAGCCGAGGCGCCATGCGGCTCAAGCAGAGCCTGTCGACGCTGCCGCCGCATTTCGCCGGCAGCAACCTCGCTTCGGAGATCCTGATCGCACCGAACGGGCGCTTTCTTTACGTGAGCAACCGGCTGCACAGCACCATCGCCCTGTTCGCCATTGCCGAGGACGGCCAGCTACGAGCCGTCTCCGAGGCGTGGACTCACGCCGACTCGCCGAGGAGCCTTGCGATGGATGCGAGCGGCCAGTTGCTGTTCTCCTGCAATCAGAGGAGCGACTCGATCACCTCTTTTCGCGTCAATCCGGCGACCGGAGGGCTGGCGTTCACCGGGCGCTACGAGCCCGTCGGCAGCCCCGCCGTGATGGTCATGATCCAGCCGCGCTGAGCGCGAGGCGCGCTGTGCGACGCTAGCCGGCCGGCACGCCGTCCTTGTGCGCGCTCACGGCCTCTCCGTCGCTGATCCGGAGCTCGCTGAACACGATGGTCGACACGATGGTCCATGCGCCCAGCGTGCGCAGCGCCAGATGAATTCCGTGGATCATGTCGGGCGGGCTCGAGCGCGCGTGGCCGGGGATGAACAGCGCGGCGGTGAGCGAGGCGGCGGCGACGCCGAAGCTCACCGCCATCTGCTGCACGGTGCTGGCGATGGAGCTCGCGCCGCTCGCCTGCTCGCTGTTCACGTCGGCGTAAGCGAGGGTGTTCATGCTGGTGTACTGGGTCGAGGTGAAGAAGCC
>Ga0335073_10000531_pt1 | contig 48887 bp, 41 predicted proteins | sample Lox_Sample_22_FD_207093 | JGI IMG/M metagenome (GOLD analysis project Ga0335073, IMG submission 207093) | Soil microbial communities from Loxahatchee National Wildlife Refuge, Florida, United States - Lox_Sample_2.2 | ecosystem: Environmental > Terrestrial > Soil > Wetlands | place: USA... | reverse complement strand
CGCGTGTTTCCCGGGAGCCGCTGTGAAAACACACGAATGGTGGATTCTCGGATATTCCGGCGGTGCTGGATTGGAGCGACGCGGAGGTGGGGTAGTTTTACCGGCCGGCGAAAAAGGCGGTTACGATCCGTTTAGATGTGGATGTTTTGGAGTGGCTGAAGTCGGCGGGGCCGGGGTATCAAACGAAGGCAAATCGGTTGTTGCGGCATGCGATGGTGCATTTGTCGAAGGGGCCGCGAAGCCAGGGCACGAAATTGAAGCGTCGAAGTTGATGGCGAGAAAAAGCCTCTGAGGGCGGAGGATTACGTCCGGTTCCCGAACTTCGAGTTAGCCGAGTTTCCATAAGGTAAAAATCGCTCCAGTCAAATCAGGACTGCGGAGAGCGTTGCGGCCAAGATCGCCAAACTGGCAGGTCTGTAGATTGTCGCCGCTGTTGCAGGCACCGGTGCCCTCTAGCAACCCACGCATTATTTTAGCGGCGAGACAAACACCTGAATATAAGGGCGCTAAAGCGGGGGGCCGCTTCACCTGGGATTCATCTTGGGAGAGGGGAAAACGGCGTATAGTGGCCCGAAGGATGGAAATGCGGCTCGCGCAGATGGGAATGCGGCGATGGGCGCGGGAGATAAGCCGAGTGGCGCGCTTCCGGAGCCGACCGGGTGGAGTTTAACGTGTGTGGCCTTTCGGTGGACGAGCTAGATTGAGACGAGAGAAGGAGAAATTTTATGCCGACGATCAGAACGAAAGACGGAGTCGAGATTTATTACAAGGATTGGGGCAAAGGGCAGCCGATGGTGTTCTCGCATGGTTGGCCGCTTTCGGCGGATGACTGGGACGCGCAGATGTTGTTTTTTCTGGGACACGGGTATCGCGTGATTGCGCATGACCGGCGCGGGCACGGCCGCTCCACGCAGACCTCTGACGGGCACGACATGGACCACTATGCGGATGATCTGGCGGCCTTGACCGAACATCTCGATCTCAGAAACGCCATCCACATCGGCCATTCCACTGGCGGCGGCGAAGTAGTCCACTATCTTGCGCGGCACGGCGAGAGCCGGGTGGCGAAGGCCGTGCTCATCAGCGCGGTCCCGCCGCTGATGCTAAAGACCGCGGCGAATCCGGGCGGACTGCCCAAGGAAGTGTTTGACGGCTTGCAAGCGCAGCTCGCCGCCGGCCGGTCCCAGTTTTATTATGACGTGGCCGCGGGACCGTTCTATGGTTACAACCGGCCCGGAGCGAAGGCTTCGGAAGCGGTGATCTGGAACTGGTGGCGGCAAGGCATGATGGGCGGAGCGAAGGCGCATTACGACGGGATCGTGGCGTTCTCGCAAACCGATTTCACGGAGGATCTGAAGAAGATTAATGTGCCCGTGCTGGTGATGCACAGCGAAGACGACCAAATCGTGCCCTATGCGGAGGCCGGACCCCTTTCGGCAAAGCTGCTGAAGAATGGCACCTTGAAGACGTACAAAAGCTTTCCGCACGGCATGCCGACAACTGAAGCAGCGACCATCAATGCCGACATCCTCACGTTTCTCAAGGAAGCGGCGAGTTCGGCCACGGCGTGACGGCCAGTTGGCCGCGGCCCCCGCGCCCTTAGATTCGGGATCACCGGACCTGCCCATCTCGCACCGGGATGCTATCTCCATGGTTCCCGCCGCCCTCCGTGGAAAACGCAAACCATCCCGGTTTGCCAGCCTTCCCGTTTGGTGCCGCTGCGGAAACAGTACCCGGAAGTAACATTGACAGGCGCAAAGTGGAGTCGAAGGATGGCATTATGAAGACCTTCACCTCTTCGCGGTATTTTGCGCCGGCCTTCGGAGCACGCTGGCGGATGGCCGCGATCGCTACTTTGCTGATCGCGGGCGCGGCCTATGGGCAGGATACCTACCAGATCACGCCGGACAAGACGACCATGACGATTGGGGAGACGCGGACGTTCCGGTTGGTGAACCAGAATGGGCAGGCGCAGCACGGAGTGACGTGGACGCTTTCGGATCATGACGCTTTTGATTCGACGGAAGGCGATCAGTTGTTCATCCGACCGAGGAAGACGGGCGAGTTTCGATTGACGGCGCGGACGTATTACGTTACGGCAGAAGCAACGGTGAAAGTGGTGGAAGCGGGCGAGATGAAGCCGGGCGAGATGACGTGGTCCTCGGGGCACAAGGAGGGATGCATCACCACCAAGGTTATGCAGGTGCGGCCGGTGCCGGGCGGACCCGACATTTACCAGCAGACGCAGTGCCCGGATGGCGTGTACCTGGCGGGATACACGGCGGACGGCGTGCAGCTGTGGCGGCGGAAAATGAGCGACAGCCCATCGCAAACGGGGCCAAATGACTATCCGACAGCGGGGCAGCACTTGGAAGAACATCCGGCGTCGATTTGCGATGCGGTGCAGGCCGGCGCGGAGCAGGAAAAGATACGGGGAATGATTGCGGAGCGGCATTTGACGTTCCGCGAGCAGCCGGGAGGCGAGCATGTGTGGGTGGTGGAGGAAGCGAATACGCAATGCCGGCTGACGTTTGACGAGAAGAAGATGCTGGCGAAGAAGAAGAAAGTGTTTGTGGTGGAGTGAAAGCGATGAACTGGGGCAGGTCACACCAGGGATCTCTGACGGCTGCCGTGCTTTGCGGGGCCATGGGACTTTTCGCGCCCGGCGTCACGGGGAGCGCGGTGGGGCAAGAACCAGCGCAACAAAGCGGAAGCCAGACCGGAGACAACGTGGAGGGCAGTGGGGCGACGCCGAACCGGAACAATGCGACGCAAGATAACGCCACAGAGCAGGCTAAGCCGGCGAAGGTGAAGCACGTGATCACCAACGACGACATTAAGCCTTCGCCGTATGCGAGCTTTGGAGGGCTGTTTTATTTCAGCACCGGGTCGATCAACGATTGCGATGCGGGATGTTTCGATCAGGTGCGGGCGACGGCGATGGTGAATTCGGAGAAGAGCGCCAATTGGCGCACGCAAGTCTTGCGCGAGCTGGACCTGGTGCGATCGAACAGCGAGTGGCAGACGTACTTGCGGGCGTTGTACACGGCGCACAACAAGATTTGCCAGCTAGGTTTTGATAAGCAGGATGAATTGCGGCGATCGGGAAACGCGCGCAACGTGGGTCCGCAGGAAATTGCGATTGCCGAGAAATACGAAGGACAAATGAAGAACGCCCAGGATGTATTGAACGCGGAAGTGGCGCGGCAATTTGCGGAGCAGAAGGAATTTGCGGATAAGCCGTATGCGAATGCGTTTGCGACGCTGCAGGGGACGCGCATGATGGGCGGGTTCTGTTCGCAGGGGAAAGTGATTTATCCGACGATTATTTACAGGTAGGCGATTCCGTTTTCTTTAGCCAGAAAAGAAACAATAGAGGCACGGGTCGAAAGACGCGCCACTTCAGGATTTCACTTTTTTGAGTGCGGAGTGGAAGTGTGCGCGGGAGGTTCGGGGGCGCGGAGGGTCCAGTTGGGGCGGGGGATGCGGGGGATTTCGAAGAGGTCGGAGGTGCGGGCGTACCAGCCGGTGCCGTGCATGCGGCCGATGAGGTGGAGATTGGGTGTGTCGATGTAGTGTTTGGCCGGATCGAGGACGAATTCGTCGCGGACGTGCATGGCCAGGACGCGGCCGAGGACGAGGCTGCTGATGCCGCCGAGGTCGACGATCTGGTGCAGCGTGCATTCCATGGAGACGGGACTGACGGCGATGCGCGGCGGCTGGATGTGGGTAGAAGGAATGGTTTCGAGTTGCGCTTCGTCGAGTTCGCAGACTTCGGGCTCGAATTCGATGGCGGTGATGTTCATCTGTTGCGCGGCGGCTTCGGAGACGAGGTTGACGGTGAACTCGTGGGTGTCGCGAATGTTGCAACGCGTGTCTTTGGGGCGGCCGGGATCGTGGCTGCCGATGCCAATGCCGATGATGGGCGGCTCGCCGGAGAAGGCGTTGAAGAAGGAAAAGGGCGCAGCGTTGAGACGGCCGGAGGCGTTTTGGCTGACCACCCAGGCGATGGGGCGCGGCGTGATGGTGGAGACGAGGAGTTTGTATTGCTCGCGCGGGGGAATGGCGGCGAAGTCGAACAGCATGCAAGAGCCTCCGATAGATGGAGTGAGCGAAACAAAGGCAACGCGCCACTCGGGAGAGTGGCGGTCCCAGGTTTAGATGTACCACAAGTCGCGGCGGGCACTTTGGTTGAGGGCTGAAACGAAAAGCAGATGCCTCCGCCGCAGGCCACGCCGGAGCGCGACCTGCGGGTCGGGATGACAGGTGGTCGATACGATGTACCACAAGTCGCGGCGGGCACCTGCTCGGGCGGGCAGCGCGCGTGTGCGGACTGGACGGATGTGCAGCGCGAGACGATTAATAGCTGCGGAGAACGCGATGCGTAGAGAAGAGCAGCACTCCGCGAAATGGGCGGATAGAGTGGAAGCAACTACCGGCCGCTCGAGTTCGGCGTGGCGCCTGGCGATGGCCGTAAACCAAAGGCGTCTTGGGAAGTATCCCTCTCAGATTAAGCGATGGATTTTGGAAAATGAGGACGACGACTGTCTGCGGAGTGCTGCGCGCTGCGTTGCTGGGTGTGTGCGCGCTGGCGGTGTGCACGGGAGCCACGTGGGCGGACGAAATCGACGCGCCCAAGCCGAAAGTGGAAGTGAAGGAAGAGGCGCGCAAAGAGCCGGGGCCGCTCCATCGGAAATTATTTTGGGCGGAGACGGGAGTTTTGGCGGCGAGCGCGGCGTTTGACTGGACGACCACGGCGCAATGCCAGCAGCGGGGATGCCAGGAGGCGGCGAGTAGTTGGGCGATTGGGCATTTCCCGAGCAACGGAAAAATTGCGGCGTATGGATCGGCGTGGTTTGCGGGGGATGCGGCGGCGCTGTACTTTGCGGAGAAGTCACGGCACAAGTGGTTCAAGTGGATTGGGCGGGCGTACGTGGCGTATGAGACGCAGGATCATTTTCGTCTGGCGTTCGCGAACCGCAAGCTGTGCCGCGGCGCCGGCTCTTGCAGCGGCAAGCTGTAGGTCTCCAGGCAGGCAAGAAAATAAGCGAAGGCGCGGCACCAGGCTGCGATGAGCCCCCATTGTGAGCGCGGCTGCTTGTAGGGAGTTTTGCAAGCGAAGTAGAATTGTGTGTTTGCGCTGCGAGGAGGGGAGCTGCTATGGCGACTGCGGAAGTGAAGATGCACGTGCCGGAGTTTGCGAACGAGCCGTTCGTGGATTTTACGAAACCGGAAAACCGGAAAGCGATGGAAGAGGCGCTGAAGAAAGTGGCTTCGGAATTTGGGCGCGAGTATCCGATGTACATCGGCGGGAAGACGGTGACGACGAAGGAGAAGCGGACGTCGACGAATCCGTCACACCCGGAGCAGGTGATTGGCGTATTTCAGCACGCGGACGCGAAGATGGCGGTGGAAGCGGTGGAGGCGGCGAGCAAGGCGTTCGAAACGTGGAAGCGCGTGCCAGCGGAGCAGCGTGCGGAGTGCTTATTTCGCACCGCGAAGATTTTGCGCGAGCGGAAATTCGAGATGAATGCGTTGATCTGCTACGAAGCGGGAAAAACGTGGCCGGAAGCGGATGCGGATACAGCAGAAACGATTGATTTCTGCGAGTTTTATGGGCGGGAGATGCTGCGGCTGGCGGGTCCGCAAAAAGTTTCGCCGATGAAGGGTGAGAAAAATTATTTGAAGTACATTCCGTTGGGTGTGGGCGCGGTGATTCCACCGTGGAATTTCCCGGCGGCGATTGCGGCGGGGATGACGATGGCGTCGCTGGTGACGGGAAATACGGTGGTGCTGAAGCCGGCGGGTGATACACCGACGGTGGCGGCGAAATTTGTGGAGATTGCTTATGAGGCGGGGATTCCGAAAGAGGCACTGAACTTTTTGACCGGGCCAGGGGCGGAGATTGGCGACGTGCTGGTACAGCATCCGAAGACGCGGTATATCGCGTTCACCGGCTCGAAAGAAGTAGGGCTGCGCATCAGCGAATTTGCCGGAAAAACCGTGCCGGGGCAGATCTGGATCAAGCGCACCGTGTTGGAGATGGGCGGCAAAGATTCGATCATCGTGGACGAAGAAGCGGATGTCGATGCGGCCGTGGAAGGCGTGGTGCTCTCCGCGTTCGGTTATCAGGGACAGAAATGCTCGGCGTGTTCGCGGGCGATTGTGTCGGAGAAGATTTACGACGGTTTCGTGCAGAAAGTGGTGGAGCGAACGAAGAAAATTAAGGTGGGGCCGGCAGAGGATCCGAGCAACTTTATGGGGCCGGTGGTGAGCAAGGGGGCGATGAAGACGATCCTCGATTACATCGAGGTGGGAAAGAAAGAGGGGCGCCTTTTGCATGGCGGCGGGCGCGCGGCTGGGGACGGATATTTTATTGAACCGACGGTGATTGCGGACATCGACCCGAAAGCGCGCATTTCGCAAGAAGAAATTTTCGGGCCGGTGCTGGCGATGATCAAGGCGAAGAATTTCGATCACGCGCTGGAGATTGCGAACAACACGGAGTTTGGGTTGACGGGCGCGGTGTATTCGAAAAATCCGGCGAAGCTGGAAAAAGCGCAGGAAGAGTTTCACGTGGGGAATTTGTACTTCAACCGGAAGTGCACGGGCGCGATGGTGGGAGCGCATCCGTTCGGCGGATTCAACATGTCGGGAACGGACTCCAAGGCTGGCGGGCGGGACTATTTGCTGCTGTTTTTGCAGGCGAAGAGCGTGGCGGAGAAAGTGGCGAACTAGACGGTCCTGCTTAGGTCAGGGCGGCGCTCTTTTGGGCCCATTTGAGCAACAGAAAAACGGGATAGCTGCACACTAGGAGCAGCAGGGCTAGGGGTGCGTTGTGTTGATCGGTGATGACCGAGCCGCCGAGAAAAAGCACCGAGCCAACTAGAGCGATGCCAGTTGTCCAGGGATAGCCCCAGGCGCGATAGGGGCGAGGCATATTGGGTTCGCGCTTGCGCAGAACAAAGAGCGATGCGTAGGAGAGCGTGTAATTCGCGACGAAGAAGAAAGACAGCATCGCGATGACGCGTTCGAACGATCCCAAGACAAATAAAACGCCAACGATCGTGCTGAGGAAGAGCGAGAGCACCGGTGTACCGCCAGCATTGACGTTGGCTACGCGGCGAAAAAAGAGACCGTCGCAGCTCATGGCATAGAGTGTTCGCGAACAGAACAGTTGATTGGCGTTGAGGCAGCTGAGCAGCGAGAGAAGCATGATGGAGCGGATGATGGGATCGCCGAAGGGGCCGAAGACGCGAGTGGCGGCGGTACCGAGAGAGAAATTGTTCCCGGCGATTTGGTCAAGCGGAAGAATATAAAGAACGGCGGCGTTCAGGAGCAGATAGATGGCCATAATGGAGAAGACGCTGCCGAAAATGGCGCGGGGGACGTCGCGGCCGGGATTGCGCACTTCTTCGCCAAAGTAGACGATGCCGTCCCAACCGTCGACGGTGTAGATAACCGCTTGCAAGCCGAGAATAAATGCGACGGCCAAGGGCCAACCGGAAGGCATCGGCAAAGCGGCCGAAACGTTTGACGATGCAGAAGTTGCGCGCGCGTGACCTCCAAAGAAAAAACAGGCGGCCACAACGATCAGGAATGCCGCGGCTTTCATGGCGGAGGTGACGAGCTGGGTGCGACTGCCCCAGCGGACGCCGCGCCATTGCAGAAGAAAAAATCCTATGATTACGCCGACGGCGATGATTTTGAGTTTGAAAGGACCGGCGAGTGATGGGAAGAGATTGCCGCTGTATTCGGCGATGACGATGGCGACGGCGGCAGCGGTGCCGCAGGTGGAGAGCCAGTCGCTCCAGCCGACGATGAAGCCGGCGTATTCGCCGATGGCGCGGCGGGAGAAGTTGTATTGGCCGCCGCTGCGGGGGATCGAGGCGCCCAGTTCGGCCATGGAAGAAGCACCGACGAGCGCGTAGAGACCGCCGAGGACCCAGACCGAGAAGAACAGGTACGAGTTGGGAAGCCACTGCGCAATATCGCCGGGAGCGCGAACGATTCCGGCAGCGATGGTGTTACCGACAGCGGCGGCGATGCCGAACCACATGCCGAGGACTTGCAGGAGGCGGCCGCGGCTGCTGCGCGTTTCGGTGGGAGCGAGGGTGCTGGCGGGAGGCGCGTCGGATGTGTTAGACAATGGGAAGTCTCAAGGGGAGCCGGAAAAAACTCCGTCATCATAAAGGCGAGCGGGCAAAAAGCAAGAGGCAGGGCCGCAAATTCCCGCAGGTCCAATGTACTCGGCGGGACAGAATCGAACCGGGATGCTTCGCTCCGCTCGGCAGGACAGGCTATTGAGCGTCGGGCGGGTTCGAGAATTGGGTGGTTCGCAGATAGGTAAGGAGGCGCGGAAATTGGCCGTTGACCGCAGGACGGAAATTAAAACGGAGATGAGCACGCGGCTAGAGGTGAGCAGCGGGCCGGTGGATGTGTCGGTGGTGATTCCGTGCCTGAACGAAGCGAATTCGCTGGCATTCTGCCTCGAGAAGGCGATGAACGCGTTTCGCACGGCGGGGCTGCGCGGGGAAGTGGTCGTGGCGGATAACGGTTCGACGGACGGCTCGATCGAAGTCGCGGAAAAATTAGGCGCGCGAGTGATTCGCGTGGAGCAACGCGGGTATGGCGCGGCCTTGCGGGCGGGAATTGCGGCGGCGCGCGGCGCGTTTGTGATTATGGGCGACGCGGACGACAGTTACGACTTTAGCGAGGTGCCGCGGTTCGTCGAAAAGTGGAAGCGGGGCTTTGATGTGGTGATGGGCAACCGGTTTCGCGGCGAAATTAAGCCGGGAGCGATGCCGTGGCACCACAAATATGTGGGCAATCCAGCGTTGAGCGGGCTATTGAATTTGTTTTTTCACGCTGGAATCGGCGACAGCCACTGCGGGATGCGAGGTTTTACGCGCGCGGTGTACGACCAGATGGATTTGCGCAGCACCGGGATGGAGTTTGCGTCGGAGTTTGTGATCAAGGCGGCGCAACTGGGCGCGAAGATCACGGAGATTCCGATTACGCTGTGGCCGGACAAGCGCGGGAGGCCGCCGCATCTGCGGAGCTTTCGGGATGGCTGGCGCCACTTGCGGTTCATGCTGCTGTATGCGCCGAATTGGCTGTTTTTGCTGCCGGGTACGACGCTAATGACGGTTGGATTGTTTTTGGTGTTCTGGCTCTTGCCGGGACCGCGGCGAATCTCAGCGCATGTGACGCTGGATATTCACACGATGATTTTTGGAGTGATTTTCACGCTGCTCGGAGCGCAGATTCTTTCGATTGGGTCCTTCGCAAAAGTTTTCAGTTATGCGGAGCGCTTTGACCGGAACACGGTTTCGCTGAAGCGGGTGCTGAAGCGGGTGAAGTTGGAAACGGGGCTACTATTGGGCGGCGTGCTGTTCTTTTTGGGATTTGCGGGCTGCGCGTGGATCACCTGGCAATGGGCGGCCAGCGGCTTTGGCCCACTGGCGCAGGTGCGCGGCGTGCTGTTCTGGTCCATGTGGCTTTTTCTCGGAGTGCAGATTGTGTTCGCATCATTTTTTTTGAGCATGCTGGGCATCAGTCGCGGCACGTACATCGGCGACTACGACCTGAACTAATGCCGTACACCGGAATAGATCATTTCATTGCGCGGATGCGGTTTCGCGCAGCGTACCCGTATATTCGCGCGGGCTCGCGCGTGTGCGACGTGGGTTGCGGGTTGGATGCCGCATTCTTGGACTATGCCGCCGACAAGATCGCCGTGGGCGTCGGAGTGGACGATCAGGTGGAAGAGGGCCTGCGCGGACGCTGGAAGAGAGTGCGGGCAGATTTGCGAGCGGGATTGCCGTTCGGCGACGGCGAGTTCGACCACGTGGTCATGCTGGCGGTGCTGGAGCATCTGACGGAGCCGGAGAAGGTGCTGTGCGAGGCGCATCGTGTGATTGCACCGGGCGGTTCGCTGATCATGACGTGGCCTTCGGCGATGGTAGACCCGATTCTGGATGTGCTGCACAAGTTGCGGCTGATCAGCGATGAAATGGAGAGCGACGAGCATCAGAAACGGATTCCGGTAGAGACATTGCAAGCGATGCTGCGGCGAATTGGCTTCCAGGAATTTGCGCATCGGCGCTTCGAGTTTGGCCTGAACCATTTAATGGTGGCGAGCCGCTGACTGGACGCTCCCGTTGCCGCCGGCGTTGAGCAGCCTGTAGCGCGCTCTTGCGTGAGGCCAACGGTGGTCCCATAATCGCCGCTATGCGGATCAGCGAACTGGCTGGCCGGGCCAACGTAAATATTCAGACGGTGCGCTTTTACGAACGGCGTGGGTTGCTGCGCGAGCCGGCCCGGACTGCTTCGGGCTACCGGAGCTACGAGTCGGCCGATTTGGAAACAGTGGTATTCATCCGGTGGTGCCAGCGTCTCGGCTTCACGCTGAACGAGGTGCGGCAACTGCTCGAGTTGCATCGCGCCATCGCGAAACTGCCCACGGCGCGGGCCGGGCGCAGACAGATTGAACTGCGTTCGATCCTCGGCATGGCGCGCGAAAAGCTGGGCGACATTCAAGAGCGAATTGAGGCGTTGCGGGCGATGCGCAAGCAACTGAGCGCGACCGTAGAACACTTGTGCGCCGAGCCGCGCCCGGTCTGTCCAGCCTCTCGCAAACCTCGCAAGTCCTCTCTGCCGCGAACGTCCGCCTCCTCACACACCCGAAGAATCGCTTGACCTTATACCTTGGTACAAGGTTGAAACTGGCTTGCGAGACGCTGCGGGCCGCCGGTGGTATGACGGGCGCGAAGCGCCAACGGGAGGATGCGAAATGGTAGCGGTCAAGGAAGGCGCGCGAGCGCGCGTCGGAGTTGGAGTCGTGCTGGTTTTCATCGGATTGTTCGCGGCGGCGTTTATGGTGTGGAATTCGGCGCGACGCGCCGCCGGTATGGCCGCGGCGGCCACATCCGACGAAAAGCAGTTTACGCAGGCGGCGCAGGGCCAAAAGACGAAAGTGGTCATCGAGATCAGTGAAGCGTCGAACGGTACGATAAAGGGCCAGGTGCTGCAGCAGAAAAGCGAAACCGTTTATGCGCGAACGAGTACGCCAGCAGTGGTGCACTCGACCGCGCAAACCAAGGTCGTGATGGGCAAACCCGAAGATGTGCGCGCCGGAGCGGTGGTTCATGTGACCGGCAGCACGGAAAATGATCACAGCATCAGCGCGGAGCAAATCGTAATTCTGACCGGCTACGTGAAAGTGCAATAACGTGCGGGCGTTTCTGTTTACCAGCGCCAGCGGGTGGATCGCCACGTTGCTGGTGGCGGGGGAAGTCCTGCTACCTTATTTGCTGCGCCGCTCGCGGCTGAGCGTGTGGCTCGGAATCGCCGAGGGTTTCGCGCAGCCGTACCTGGTGCGCATGTGGCCGCACTATTGGGCGGGTTACATGTTGCTGGCTCTCGCGCTGGCGCATGCGTGGGTTCCGATGCAAGCGGGTTACGCGCGTCACGCCAACGCTACGGGTTTGTGGATGGCGACGGCGGCGTTCGTTGCTTTGCTATTGCAAGTGGTGCTGGGCTTCGCACTGCAGGATACAAAGTTGACGACGCGGGCGACCGTCCGGCGATGGCATTACTGGCTGATGGTGGCGATTGTGGGCGGGGTCGCGGTGCATATTTGGTTGAACCGCTAGAGGATTGGTTGTCGCGCCGGCTTATTCGTCCGGGAGCGGCGTGTACTTCTTAATTTCCGTGTTGTTCACATCTGGTTCGACGAGCCAGACATCGCGATCTTTAAAGTAGGCGAAGAGTTTGGCGTTTTGTTCGGGAGTCAACTCGCGGGCCCAGACGACGCGGGAGGCGTCAATGTCCGCGCGGTTGTACACCCACTCGTCGTGAATGTTGTGGTGGTCGGAATAGCGAACCAGCAAGAGGTGCTGGCCGGGAATTTCTTCCAAGTGCTTCTGCACATAGACGCGGCTGGGATCGCCGGTGCATGTCCACCACATGGGATCGCAGGCGCGGCGGCCCACGTTGCTGGCCGTCTCCAGAAGAAGGATTACCACGACCGCGCGGGAAAGCGCGATGCCCACCGAACGCATCTTCCATTTCATTTGCCGGAGATGGCGGACGGCCTGCGCCAATAACACGTAGATGACGCAGGTAACCGGCGCGGCGTAGTGTGGGGCGGACCAGATGACCAGGAAAACTCCTGCGAGACAAATTGCAAAAGCAAGAACCAGCAGACGCATCCGGCGGTCGCGAAACGCGAAAGGCAACGCCGGAAGCAGAAAGAAAACGCCGGGCCAAAGGAGTTCGACGCCGAGGCGCGCGAGTTTTTCGGAGCTGACGCCGATGACGTCGCTCCAGGTGGTTTTGTAGTCCTCGCGCTCCCAGCCGTTATAGAAATCTTCGAACTGCTGGTTGTTGTAGGTGAGTTCGGCGCGGGCGTGTTGCCAGAGAAATAGAGGTGTGGAGTGGTAGGTGCGCGTGTTGAGCACGTGGGGCATAAGCATGGCGTTGCCGGTGAGGCGCCAGTTGTAATAGCCGACGAAGGCGAAAGTGAGCAGGAGCACCACGGAAAGGGGAAGAAAGAAGACACGGAGACGCGCAGAGAAGGAGAGGCGCGAGCGGACTTTTCCCATAAGCCAACCCAGCAGCCACACGGCGGCAGGTATGGAAAGAAGCAGACCTTCGTAAGGACGGCTATTCGCAAGAATAGCGATGCCGAGGCCGAGGAGAAGCGCGAGCGCGACAGAGGGTCGTTTCTTGGTGCGCCCCAAGGCGCCCAGTAAGAGGGCGCCGCCAGTGGCCGCGACGGCGCCACCCCAGTAGCTGTTCATCCAATAGCTGGCGATTCCGAGATTGAGGGCTGCGAAAGCACCGCCGAGCAGCGCCCAGCGCGGAGGCAGCCACGCTTGCAGCATCCACAAAATGCCGGCGCACATGGCGGCGTCGCTGAGGAGAACGCCGAACCAGGGATTGCCGAGCAGTTGACCGATGGCCAGCGCCAGGCCTTGCGCGGGCGGATACATGGATGAGTAGGTAGGGAACCAATTGACGTGAAAGGTTTCGAAGCTGACCCACATGGGGTGAGGAGGATTTGCGAGGCGGCCGTGGGCAAAAGTGTCGGCCATGAGGAGATAGCTGAATTCGTCGTGGATGCCGGGAACCGGGACGGGAAGCAAGGGCAGAACGGCAAGCCGCATAGTGATGACGGCAAAAAACATAAACAGAACCACAAGACCTTTGCGAGCAGCGAAGCGCGAAAGCAGGTTCTCGAGGCGAGCGAAGAACGAGTTGGCCGTCGCGGGTTTCCAGAGCGCGACGACACCGAGGACGAGCGTCAGGGCAACAGCAATTTCCGCGGAGGGCCAGAAATGCGTGCCGGAGCCGCTGCCGAGCGGATTCAGTTCCAAAGCAACAAACCCGCCGGATGGAAATGGGGATAGATTTTTCGCCAGGGTCGCTGCATAGCAGTGCAGCGATTTTAGCGTATTCGCGAGGGAATCAGCGTTCGAATTCGACTTCCACGGGCTCGGGAGCCTTCTTGAACGCCGGCCGGTTGCGGGGATTGTCGAGGAAGTCGGACATTTCAAGGCGCAGATTGCCGGCGTTGGTGGAGAAGGTCAGGCCGGTTTCGAAGTCGACCAGCCCTTCGCGGATGAACTTTTCAATTTCGGCGTCAAAGTGCTGCATGCCTTCGGTGGAGCCGTCGCGCATGGCGTCCAGCAGCGACTTGCCTTCGCTTTCGCCCTTTTCAATGTATTCGCGGGTGCGCATCGTAGATTTGAGAATTTCCACGGCCGGAATGCGGCCCTTGCCGTCAATGGTGGGAATCAGACGTTGCGAAATGACGTAGCGAAAGGCCTTCGCGAGCCGCACGCGGATGCCTTGCTGTTCGGCGAGCGGGAAGACGCCGATGATGCGCTCGACGGTTTTCGCCGCATCGGTGGTGTGCAGCGTCGAGAGCACCAGGTGGCCGGTTTCCGAAGCTTCGAGGGCGATCTCCATGGTTTCGCGGTCGCGCATTTCGCCAACGAGGATGACCTTCGGGGCCTGGCGCAGCGCGGCGCGGAGCGCCAGAGAAAAGCTGGTGGTGTCCGAATGCAACTCGCGCTGGTGAATGGTGGATTTTTTATGCCGGTGGAGAAATTCGATGGGATCCTCGATGGTGAGGATGTGATACGCCTTCTCTTCGTTGATGCGGTCGATGATCGCGGCGAGGGTCGAGGATTTTCCGGAGCCGGTGGGGCCGGTGACGAGCACGATGCCATTGCGCAAGTTCACGATGTCGTAGAGCGCATCCGGCAAGCGCAACTGCTGGAAGCTGGGAATTTTGTCGGGAATGACGCGCATCACAACGGCGCACGTGCCGCGCTGTTTGAAGACGTTGACGCGAAAGCGCGCCACGCCGGGCACGCTGTAGGAAAAATCGGCGGAGCCGTCCACTTCCAGCTTGCGAACCGGAGCCTCATTCTTTCCGAGGATGTCGTAGGCCAGGAAATTGGTATCTTGCGGGGTGAGCGATTCCAGACCCTTGAATTTCAGCTCTACGAGCGAGCCATTGACCTCGATCTGCGGAGCGCGGCCCGGCGAAAAAATCAAGTCGCTGACGTTGTTGCTGGCTTTCAACATGGCCGTGACCAGTTGCGCCGTCGGAATCGTCCGTGGTGCTGCCGAGGGAGCTGCTCCATTCGCTGGCGAGGCCTGCGCGGAAGTTGCCATGGTCCGTGTTCATCCTTGAGAGGCTCGGAGTGGAAGCCCGTATAGTTTGAAAACTAAAGCGTGCAAAAAGCAGTCTTGCTGGTCTTCTGTGGTAGGTCCATTTTAGGCGGGAAGTGCGGTCGGTCAGCAGAACTTCGGTACCAGCGCGTGCCAGAAAGGAAACTGGCTTTTGGTACAGGCGCGGCGGCGGCGCGGGCGCAGTTCGCGTTGCGTCAACCTTCGCGCAAAATGCGAATCAATTCGGCCACGGCATGCGGGAGCCGGGCGCCGCGGCGAGAGACGAGATAAACGTGGCGGGGCATGTTCATCTGCCGGATTTTCACTTCCTTCATCCAACCGTGCTCGATTTCCCACTGCACGCACATGCGCGGAACGATCGCGACGCCCATGCCCATCTGCACAAAGCGCTTGATGCTTTCGATAGTCGGCATCTCGATGGGCATTTTCAGCTCGGTGCGATTGCGCGCGAACAGCTCGATCACGCGGCGGCGGAACGGCGACTCCACGCTGTGCGCGATGAAATCTTCATTGCCCAACTCCTCGACACTGACGTCTTTCCTCTTCGCCAGCGCGTGTTTGGGGGGAACGACCAGGGTCAGTTCGTCCTTCAGGATCTCGGTGGCCTGCAGCTGCGGTTCTTGCGGAATGAAGGAGACCGCCCCCACGTCCAGGCGGTAATTCAGCACTTCGTGCGGAATATCGCGAGAAAGCATGCGATGGACGCGCACCTGGGCGCCCGGATGCAGCTGGCGGAATTTGCCGAGGGCCGGCAGCAGCGCGTGAATCGAGCTTTCGTTTACCCCGAGCGAGAGCTCGCCGCGCGTCAGGCCCTCGAGTTCGCTAAGGCCTTTCTTTACTTCGTCGCGCAGGTTGATGAGCCGTTCGGCGTAGTCCTTCAACAAGGTACCGGCGTCCGTTAAGCGGACCGGCCGCGCGCCGCGAACGAACAGCGGCTGACCCAAAGAGTTTTCGAGCTTCCGGATGGACAGGCTCACGGCCGGCTGAGTGCGATAGAGACGCTCCGCCGCGCGCGAGAAGCTGCCCTCCTTGGCAACCATCAGAAAGACCTGGAGTTCGGCAAGATCCATGGCAGACCTTGTTTGCCAGTATAAGGCAGAATTATCAAAAGCAGAATAAAGATAAATTTGACCGGGGGTAGCTGCGTCTGCCTTACTAGTAGGCTCAGGGGGACTCGCTATGGACTCGGTAAGCATCTTCGATACCACGCTGCGCGACGGCGAACAATCGCCGGGCTTTTCCATGAATACCGAGGAAAAGATCCGCATGGCCCGCCAGTTGGCCGCCCTGGGCGTCGACGTCATTGAAGCGGGCTTTCCGATCGCCTCGCGAGGCGACCTGGAAGCGGTGCAACAAGTGGCGCGCGAAGTGCGCGACGTGCCCATTGCAGCGCTGGCGCGGGCGAAGAAGGAAGACGTCAACGCGGCGATTGAAGCATTGGCGCCGGCAGCCGCTCCTCGCTTGCATGTCTTTCTCGCCACGTCGGACTTGCACCTGAAAGTAAAGCTGAACATGACGCGCGAGCAGGCGCTCGACGCGATTGCCTCGATGATTCGCCTCGGGCGCAACCACGTAGCCGAGGTGGAATTCTCCGCCGAAGACGCCGGCCGCACGGATATTGGATTTTTGTGCCAGGTGTGCCAGGTTGCCGTGGATGCGGGCGCCACGGTGCTGAACTTGCCTGACACCGTGGGCTACGCAGTGCCGGATGAATACGGCGCGATGTTCGAACAGGTGCGCGACCACCTCGATGATCCGCAGGGAATCATCCTGAGCGCGCATTGCCACGACGATCTGGGCCTGGCCGTCGCCAATTCGCTAGCGGCGGTGCGGGCCGGCGTCCGTCAAATTGAATGTACGGTGAACGGCATCGGCGAGCGCGCGGGCAACGCGGCACTGGAAGAAGTCGTCGTCGCCCTGGCGGTCCGTAAAGAGAGTTTTGGCGTGAAGACCAACATTCGGTTGGAAGAGCTATTCAAGTCCAGCCGCATGCTTTCCGAGATCACGGGCGCCGCAGTGGCTCCGAACAAGGCCGTGGTCGGCGCGAACGCCTTTGCGCATGAGGCGGGCATCCACCAGGACGGGATCATCAAGAATCCGCTGACGTACGAAATTATTTCGCCGGAAGCGGTCGGCGTGCCATCGCGCTCGTTCGTTCTGGGTAAGCACTCGGGGCGCAACGCGCTGAAGGTCAGCCTCAAGAATTTGGGCTACGAGCCGAGCAATGAAGAATTGGCCGAATGCTATCGCCGCGTGACGGCCTTGGCCGATCAGGCCAAACAAGTGCGTCCACGGGACCTGGTGGCCATCGCCCATGAGGTCATGCGCAAGCGCACGGCGCCGGCCATGGCCGCGGAAGCCGCTTCGGTATAACTCGGGAGACCGCTGCTATCTGTGGCGCGTACTTCGAACAGCCTTTTTTGGCGTTTATGGAAGTGGGGACCCGATGAAGATGAAGAAAACGATAGTGCTGCTGCCCGGCGATGGGATCGGGCCGGAGGTGACCCGCGCCGCCGCGCTGGTGCTGCGCGAGTGTGCGCATGAATTCGGCCACGAATTCGATTTGCATGATTTTCCGATTGGCGGCGCCGCGATTGACGTGGCTGGAACGCCGCTGCCGAACGAGACGCTGGATGCGTGCCGCAAAGCCGACGCGATCTTTCTGGGTGCGGTGGGCGGCGCGAAATGGGATGCGCTGCCGGTGGGCCAGCGGCCGGAGAGTGGGCTGCTGGCGCTGCGCAAGGGTTTGGGCCTGTACGTGAATTTGCGCCCCGTGAAACTGCTCGATCCGTTGCGGGGCATTTCGCCGCTCCGGCCAGAGCGGCTCGGCAACGTGGACATGGAGATCGTCCGCGAGTTGATGGGCGGAATGTATTTCGGCGAGCGGGGAATTAAGACCGAGAACGGTGTCGAGCGCGCCTGGGATACGGAATCCTATTCGACCCCAGAAATCGAACGCATTGCCACCTTCGCTTACGCCCGCGCGGAGAATCGTTCCCGCCGCGTCTGTTCCGTGGATAAAGCCAACGTTCTGGCTAGTTCGCAGCTCTGGCGGCGCACCGTCAGCGCGTTGGGCAGCGTCTATCCCGAAGTGAAGCTCGAGCATATGTACGTCGACAACGCCGCGATGCAACTCACGCTTCGCCCGACGCAGTTCGACATCATGCTCACGAGCAACATGTTTGGCGATATCTTGAGCGATGCCGCAGCTGCCTTGGTCGGCTCGATCGGGCTCATTCCGTCCGCCAGCTTCGGCTCGCAAGCGCCGCTCTTCGAACCGATCCATGGTTCGGCGCCCTCGCTGGTGGGGACCGACGCGGCCAATCCCATTGGCTCGATCCTGAGCACCGCGATGATGTTGCGCGACGGCTTTGGCCTTTCGTTGGAGGCCGATTGGGTCGAGCAGTCGTTGCAGCGCGTCCTGCTGCAAGGGTTCCGGACTCCGGATATTGCCGAACCGGGCAGGAAAACGGTTGCTGGCTCCCTGTTTGTGGAAACGCTGCGCGAAGAGATGCAGCGCACGCTGGAGCATGCGGAGCGCTACGGTTGGGGCGTCTAGATTTCACCGCAGGCCGGAGCGCGAGCGCCGTTTAACGGCGGCTGAGGCCCTCCGCGTATTGCGAGAACCCGCTGATAATGCTACTTTTACACGTTCCTTAGAGCTTCTCGTCCGGCGAGTCGAGCCGCACCGTCACCATGCGGAAGAAAGCCGGCAGAGCTTCAGCCCAATGACGGGTTCAGGGTGCGGATTATTCACGTACAACTGCTTATTGCCAATGCACCGGGTCTTCTGCGGAATGGCAATTAGGGCCCGATTATCGCCCCATGGCTGAAACCAGCATCAGCTCGAATCGAGGTTCGGCTCAGCAGCCCGCGAAGGCGGCGACCTACTGGCGCGTCGAAGGCTCTTTGCTGGAACTCGGTGCGTTGCGACCGGTTGGTTTTTTCACCTGGAACGCACAAAGTTTTGCAGAGCGTTGGGCGCGCCGCGCGGGAATGGCGGCCCTGACGCTGCTGCGCCCTTTCGCCTATGCGGCCAGCCGGACTTTCGCGACGCGATTCCTGCACACCTTGCTGCGCGGGGTTAGCCGCGATCGCCTGGATCTGCTGGGTGAAGAATACTTCCAATACGTTCTCAAGCCGCAGCTCCGCCGCGAGTCGGTGCAGAAGCTGCTGGATGCGGTACAAAGCGAAGAAAAAATCGTTTTGGTGAGCCAGCTTTTGGACCATATCATGCGTCCTCTCGCGCGGCACTTCGGCGTCGAATCCTTCCTGGCTAACCAGCTGGAGTTTCGGAATGGCTATGCGACTGGCCGGCTGCTTGATCCGGTCCTGCGGCCGCGCGGTCCGCTAGCCTGGCTCACGAGTGGCGCGGCCGACGGGCGCATCAGCCCGCAAAAATTGTTGAAGCAACTGGGCTGGGCGAAACATCCTGCGTTGCTCGAAAACGCGCAGCAAACGGCGAGTCGCCCGGCGGCCGCGGCGAACTGGCCGGTCGCTCTTTTCGACGGCAGCGCACCGAGCGGGGTCTTTTCGGTGCGTCAGGCGCTCGCTAATAGGCACATTTTGCTGATTGGCGTCACCGGCTTCATCGGCAAAGTCTGGTTGGTCGATCTGCTCGAGAACGTGCCGAACATCGGGAAAATTACGCTGCTGATTCGCAAAAATCGCACGACCTCCGCGCAGCGCCGCTTTCAGAAAATCATCGAAGAGTCGCCGGCGTTCGACAGCCTGCAGGAACAATATGGCCGCAAGCTGGGTTCGCTGCTTGAGCAAAAAGTGGAGGTTGTTGAAGGAGATGTCGGGTTGCCGGGGCTGGGGCTCGACGAAGCGACCCAAGCCGAACTGGCCAAGTCGCTGGATTTGATTGTCAACAGCGCCGGACTCACGGACTTCAATCCCGATCTCCGCGATGCGCTGTCCTCGAACGTCGATTCCACCCTGCACTTGGTGGAGTTTCTGCGGAAGTGCGATCACGCCGGTTTGATGCACCTTTCGACCTGCTACGTGGTCGGCATGCGCAATGGCCGCGTAACCGAAGAATTGGAGCACAACTACAACCCCTCCGGCGATCCCGCTTTCGATGCGGAAAAAGAAATCGCCTCGCTGCGCGAGACGGTGCGCCATGTCGAAGAGCGCGCGGAAAGCCCCGAGTTGACCAAAGCGTTGCAACGGCAGGCTCTGGGCAGAGGCGTGGATGCCTCGGCCGCGCCGGCGACGGAACTGGAGGGCGTGCTCAAACGGAACCGCTCGCGTTGGGCGCGCAATCGCTTGGTACGCATTGGCTTGCGCCGCGCGCAGCATCTCGGCTGGCCTAACACGTACACGTTCACGAAGAGCCTGGGCGAGTCGATGCTGGCCCGCGCCGCCAATGAATTGCCCATCGCTATCGTGCGGCCCTCCATTGTCGAGAGCTCCGAGCGCTCCCCCTTCACTGGCTGGAACGAGGGCATCAATACTTCAGGCCCGCTTTCCTACCTATTGGGAACCAACTTCCGCCAATTGCCTTCGAACGAGCGCAAGTGCCTGGACGTGATTCCCGTGGACATGGTTTGCCGGGGCATGACGTTGATCGCCGCGGCAGTGATTGCCCGGCGCCATGCCCGCCTGTACCAGCTCGCTACGTCGGCGATCAACCCCGTTAACATGGGCCGCAGCATCGAACTAACCGGCCTGGCCCATCGCAAGCATTACCGTACCCAGCAGGGCATCGAGCACTGGCTCAAGGTGAAGTTCGAGACCATTCCGGTTTCCAAGCAGCGCTATGAGCGGCTCTCCATCCCGATGCAAAAAGCTGTCGTGTCGCGTATCAATCGTGCCGCCGTTTCGCTGCACATGAAAAAGGCGCCGTTGGCCAAGCACGAGCGTGAACTGATCCGCGCGGAGAAGCTGATCGAGTTGTACGAACCGTTTATCCTGCACAATGAGCACGTCTTCGAGTGCGAGAACGCGCGCTATCTTTCCGCCCTGCTTTCGCCCGAAGAATGCGCGCTTTTCGATTTTGCTCCCGAAACCATCGATTGGTGGGATTACTGGATCAACGTGCACATTCCCGCGCTGCGCCGTTGGTGTTATCCGCTGATGGAAGGCCGGCCGCTTGAAGCGCGCGCGCCGCGCGAATTGGATTGGTCTCCCGAAAATGCCCGCGCCGCGGTTGCTTCTAAGTCCGCGACGCCGCCGGATGCGTTATGGCGATCTTCGTAACTGGCACGACCGGCTACCTGGGCGGCTATGTGGCCGCGGGATTGCTGGCGGACCATTCCGATCGGTTGAATCTTCTGGTCCGTGCCAAAACACAGAAAGAAGCCGAGGAGCGGCTCTGGGCTTCGCTCCAATTGCACTTCGCCTTTCCCGAGTTTTATGAGTACCTGCGCTCGCGCATCCGCATCTTTCGCGGCGACTTGACCGATGACCATTTCGGCCTCGCGGACGACGAATATCACGCGCTGGTGGATTCCACGGACTCGCTGATTCACTGCGCCGCGTCGCTGAACCGCAAGTCCGAGCGGCAATGCCTCAACGTGAACCTGCGCGGTGGCCTGGAAGTGCTGCAACTCGCGCGCAGGGTGCAGAACCGCAATGGCCTGCGCCGCTATTCCCACGTGTCCACGGTCGCCGTCGCCGGCAAGCGGCAGAACGAAGTGGTCAGCGAAGACGCGGCCATGGATTGGGCGCGTCCCGACTACGATCCCTATGCGCGCACGAAAAAATTCGGCGAACACATGCTGCATCAATTGCTGGCCGATGTGCCGCACACGATCTTTCGTCCAGCGATTGTGCTCGGCGACAGCCGCCATGCGCAGACCTCCCAGTTCGACATGGTGCAGGCGTTGGACATGCTCGTGCGGCTTCCCGTGCTGCCGCTGCGCTCCGGAGATAGAATTGACATTGTCCCGGCCAATTACGTGAGCAAGGCGATTGTGACCATTCATCAAAAAGAGAATCCGGCGCACGGGATCTATCATTTGTCGTCCGGCACCGGCTCGCAGACGTACAAAGAGTTGACCGATGGGCTGTCGGAGGCCGGAGGCTGGCGGCGCCCCGCCTACTGGCCGTGGCTGGGTGGAATGTTTTCCCGCACCGTAAACTACCTGTCCAACCGCAAAAGCACGGTGGGCTACGCAGCGTCTCTTCTGAAGGTTTTTTGGCCATATCTAGATTGGAATACGGTCTTTGATAATTCGCGCGTCGTCGCCGAATTGGGCGAAGCGCCGGCAAAATTTTCCAGCTACGCCTATCCGCTGCTAAAATTCAGCCGCGAAAACAAATTTCGCTATCCGGCAAAGCCGTGGCCCCAAACGGGCCAGCCTCAGCCATCGGCTTTTACCGCGGAGAGTGCTCACGCATGACCGATTTTCTTCTCGTCGCCTGGGTCAGCACGCTGATCGAAATCACCCGCTTTAGCTGGATGCTGGGCCTGGGCAGCCGCTGGACACCCGGCGAAAAGCTCCGCGTGCTTTTCGCCGGTTACAACGGCACGCGCAACACCGGCTCCGACGTCCGCGTCCAGGAAATGATTCGGCAGGTCCGCCACGTCCTCGGCGCCGAAAACGTCGACTTCAGCGTAATGACGCAGAGCTTCGACCGTACCCGCGGCTACTTCGAGGGTACGCGACAGGTTCACCTGCCCGACGTGTTCCCGCCGTTTTTGTTCCGCGAAGTCCGCCAGAATCACGGCGTGATTGCCTGCGAAGGCTCGATGTTCAAAAGCAAGTTCGCCAACGCATTGACCACCATGATGATCGGCTCGCTCGGCCTCGCTTCCGCCGAAAACAAATTATCGCTCGGTTACGGCGGCGAAGCCGGCCATATGGACAAGCTGCTCGAACGCATGTGCGCTCGCTACGTCCACGACTCAACCGTCATTACCCGCAACGAAGAGTCCCAAAAAATTCTCGCCGAGCTCGGCATTCCGACCGAACTGGGCACCGACACCGCTTGGACTTTCGAACCGCATCCTCCCGGGTACGCCCATAAGGTGCTCCGCGACGCTGGCTGGGACGAAAAAACTCCTCTGCTGGTGCTCTGTCCTATTCATCCGTTCGTCTGGCCGGTAAAAGCTTCCATCGCCAAGTATCTCGCTTGCGTGACTACCGGCGCTTACAAAGACAGTCAGTACCGCACCGTCTATTTTTTTCAATCCGGCACGGACGTCGAGAAAAAATATCACCACTACATCTCGGCCTTTGTGAAGGCGCTCTCCGCCTTTCGCGAAAAGCATCGCGTCTTTCCGATTCTCGTGGCTATGGAGCGGCTCGACGCTGTCGCTTGCCGCGACATCGAAAAGGCTCTACCCGGCATTCCGGTTTTCACCTCCGACGATTACGACATGTTCCAACTCGTCTCCATTCTCCGCTGCTGCAATTACATGGTCTCTTCGCGCTACCACGGCATTGTGACCTGCATGGCGGCGCAGGTGGCGTCCTGCGGCGTGACCATGGACGAACGCATCCGCAACCTCATGCGCGAACGCGGCCATCAGCATCTGCTGCTCACCGTGGACGACCCCGATCTCGAACCGAAACTGATTAGCATGATGGACACGCTCGTGGCCGAGGCCGACTTGGTGCGCGAGGGCATCGGTCGCACCTTCGTGCAAAGCCTGAAAGTCATGGCCCGCATGGGCACTTTCCTCGAAGATGCCGTACGCCGCACTTATCCCGAGTTTCCGCTCCGCTCCGGCGTGCTCAGTTGGGAAGACTATCTCCCGCCCCTCAGCGACAACGTGCGCCGCCTCGTCGAACGTTACGACACTTCCTCGGCCCCCTTGCACTCGGTAGCAGGAAGCGCATCGCGATGACTTCGGCCGAGCTCGATCCCGCTGTTCCGGACCACCCCGCGAATTTCGTTGAACAGATTTTTGCCCAGCTTAAGCGTGCCGACAGCCGCGTTGTATTGCGCGAAATTCACGGTGAGCAATTCACGGAAATCTCCGGAAAGCAATTGGTTGAGCAGGTCAGCCGCATTCGGGGAAGCCTGCGGCGCTTGGGTCTGCAGTCCGGCGAACGCTGCGCGCTTCTGGCTCCCAATTCGATTCGCTGGGTGGCCTGCGATTTAGCGTTGCTGGCCGAAGGCGTCGTCGCGATCCCCTTGTATGCGCGGCAGGCACCCGCGGAACTGGCCGCCATGATGAAAGACAGCTTGCCACGCTTTCTGTTCGCCAGCGACACTGCCCTCGGCGAAGCCGTCGCGGCACAATTGCCCGCGCAATGGTCCAGCGATCGCCGCTTGATTTTGTTTGACGACCTCCTGGGAGATCCCACCGCCGCTCGCCAAATTCCCGATTCGCCCAATTCGCTGCGCGACTCCGATCTGGTGACCATCATCTATACCTCCGGCACTTCCGGCGAGCCCAAAGGCGTCTGCCTCAACGTTGGCAACGTTACGCACATGCTCGGTTGCACCCGCGAGCGTCTCGACTGGCTCATGGGCCCAGCGCAAGAGTTGGATCGCGTCTTTCACTACGGCCCCTTCAGCTTTGCCGCTTCCTGGATCACCCTGCTCACTTGCCTGTCGCGCAACTGCGTCATGACGCTCTCGACCGATCTCACCAAACTGGCCGACGAAATCCGCCTCTCCGCGCCGCACTATTTCCTCAACGTCCCGACGTTGCTGGAACGCGTGCGCCGCGCCGTCGAAGAAGGCCTGGCCAAGCGCGCCGCGCCGATTCGCTCGCTCTACGCCAAAGCTCGTGACGCCTGGGAACGAAAAAACGCTGGCGCCCGCCAAACCTTCGACGGCTTCTGGCTCGGTCTCGGCAGCCGCCTCATCTTCAGCAAAATCAAAGAACGCTTCGGCCCAAACATCCGCGCTTTGATCTGCGGCTCCGCGCCGCTCGCGCCCGATACGCAGCGCTTTTTCCAAATGCTCGGCATTCCTGTTTTGCAGGCCTATGGCCTCACGGAAACCACGGCCATCTGCACGCTCGACGATCCGCGCCAGCCGGTCGAGCCCGGCTACGTGGGCACTACCGTTTCCGGTATCGAAATGAAGATCGGCGAAAATGAGGAAATCCTCGTCCGCGGCCCCAACATTTTTCCCGGTTACTGGAGCCGCCCGGAAGAAACCGCTCGCGGATTGCAAGACGGGTGGTTTCACACCGGCGATCAGGGCGAAACGAACGAACGCGGCCAGTGGCGCATCACGGGCCGCATCAAAAACCTCATCGTTCTGAACTCCGGCCACAAGATTCCGCCCGAACCCATCGAAGAGAAGCTCGCGCGCTTGCTTCCTGCTGCGCAGCAAGTCGTGCTCGTCGGCAATGGCCGCGGTTTCGTTTGCATCCTCGTCACCGGCGCCGCCGAGCCCCAACAAGTCCAAGCCGCCATCGACACGCTGAATCCCGATCTGCCGCACTACCGCCAGATTCGCAACTTCACCATCCTCCCGCAGCCCTTCACGCCGGAAAGCGGCCTCCTCACCGTCATGGGTAAGCTCCGCCGCGACGCCATCAATTCTCAATTCGCCGCCGAAATCACCGCCATGTACGCCGACGCGCTTGAAAGCAAAGCCGCCGCGGGAAATCACGCATGAAATCCTTTCGCGGCCAGGCGCTGAGTTGGGAATGGCGCGAGGGCATCGTCGAGCTCACGCTTGACCGCGAGCCCGCCAACGAAATTGGCACCGTCATGCTCGCCGAACTCGAGCAATTCGTTGCTGCGTTTCCCGCTCTCGAAGCCGAAACCGCGGCCTGCATCGTCTCCAGTAATCGCAAGCACGGATTTTCTGCCGGCGCCGACCTGCGCGAGCTGTACCACGACGCTTCGCAGCTCACTGAAAGCGACCGCCTCTTCGGTGTCCGCGCCTTCCTCGAGCGCGTCCACGCCGTTTTCAACAGGATCGACGCAGCGCCCTTTGTCACTCTTGCTGCCGTTCACGGTGTCTGCTTTGGCGGCGGTTTTGAACTTGCGCTCACCTGCGACATCATCGTCGCCGATTCCATGGCGCGCTTTGCGTTTCCCGAATTGCGCCTCGGCTTGATCCCCGGCTTTGGCGGCATTCCGCGATTGCGCCGTGACGTCGGCAATTCCTTCATTCGCGATTTATTGCTCACCGGCCGCAGCATCAACGCCGCCCGCGCTCACGCTGCCGGCCTGGTCGCGCAAACGGCCTCCGAGGGGCAGTCCTTGCGCGCTGCCCGTGCTGCCGCCGCGCAAATTACCAAATTCGATTCCGCCACCCGCGTCGCCGCCAAAAAATTCATCAAGCCCGTTCCGCATGACGAATTGCGCCGCGAACTCGACCTCTTTTGCGAACTTTTCGCGCGCCCGACCGTGATGACCGCCTTGCGCAAGTTCGTCGAATCCCGCGACGCTATGCCCTACCTTCCCTAGCTCCTGGGGCTGGTAGGGGCGCAGCACACTGCGCCCCAGCTCGGCAAACAATCCAATTCCTTGCCGAGCTTTCGCCTATCGAACTAGCCATTCTTCCAGCTCTCCCCCTACCCGAACGGCGGATGTAGACACCTTCTCATTTCGGGCATCTTGACCATGGAGGTCACCAGATGTCTGTATCCTTGATTGAATTTTCCAACGCTCTTGCCCAAATGACCGAACAGGCCGCCGCTTCCGCTGTCGCGGTACACGGCGAGCCGCGCGGTTCCTCGAGCGGCGTTATTTGGCGTCCTGGCGTCGTCGTCACCGCCGAACACGCGCTACGGCACGACGAAGGGCTTGCAGTCACGCTGCCGGGCGGCCGCGTGGCCGCTGCAACCCTCGTCGGGCGCGACCCATCCACCGATCTCGCCATTCTGAAATGCTCCGATGCCACACCCGGCAACGTAGAACTCGCAGCCAGCCTCGAACTCTTAAAGCCAGGCAGCCTCACTTTGGTTATCGGCCGCACGCGTGCCAGTGGTCCTGTCGCGGCCCTCGGAATCGTGAGTCTAGTCGCCACCGAAAGGCGCTCCTGGACCGGCGGTTCACTCTCGCCGTACATTCGCCTCGATGTGGGCTTGCAGCCTACGGCGGTCGGCGGCGCTGTCGTGAATGCGCAAGGCGCGGTGGTCGGTATCGCCACGCCGCGCTTCGCCCGCTTTGGGGCCATCGTTATCCCCGCCTCGCAGATAGATCGCATCGCCGATTTGTTGCTCCAAAAAGGCCACATCCCGCGCGGCTATCTTGGCGTCGGCCTGCAAACGGTTCGCGTGCCCGAAGCACTCCGCGAATCTCTCCAGCGCGGGGAAAAAACCGGTGCGATCGTCCTCGAAGTCGAATCGCCAAGCCCGGCACAGCAGGCCGGGTTGGTGATTGGCGACGTTTTGCTGGCGCTGGCGGGGCAGCCGGTCACTCGCTTTGAAGATGTGCAGTCACATCTCGCCGGCGAAAACATCGGCAAGTCGCTTCCCGCGAAAATTCTTCGGGGCGGCGCTATTCTCGAACTCAACATTGTCGTGGCTGAACGCCAGCACGGAGAGCATTAGCCATGACCTTCACCGGCCTCGGTGAAATCGCCGAACGTCTCCGTCGTTCTACTGTTCTTGTCCAGCCCAACGACCGCGGCGCCGGTTCTGGGATTCTGTGGAATGCCGATGGACTCATACTCACCAATGCGCATGTTGCCAGCACTTCACGCGCTCGCATCCAGCTGTGGGATGGCCGTCAGTTCCAAGCCACCGTCGCGTCGCGCGACCCGCGCCGCGATTTGGCCGCCTTGCAGATCGCCGCCAGCGGCTTGCCCGCCGCGATCGCAGCGGACTCTTCCCAAGTCCGTCCCGGCGAACTGGCCGTCGCCATCGGCAATCCTCTCGGTTTTCTCGGCGCACTCACCACGGGCGTCGTCCACGCGGTCGGCCCGCTGCGCCGCTTTGGGTCACGCACTTGGATTCAAGCTGACGTCCGTCTCGCCCCCGGAAATTCCGGTGGTCCCTTGGCCGATGCGCAGGGTCGCGTCATCGGCATCAACACCATGGTCGCCGGTCGCCTCGCTCTGGCCATTCCCAGCAATGCCGCGACGCAATTCCTCGCTGGCGAAACGCGTGGCACCTGGCTCGGCGTTACCGTGTGTCCCGTGCATGTTCCGCATGGCGACCGCCGCGCATTCGGGCTGGTCGTGCTCGAAGTCCAGCCCGGCAGCCCGGCCGCCCACGCCTCACTTTTGACGGGCGACATTTTGCTGGGCACCGAAGCAGGACGATTTACGTCACTCGAAGACTTGGCCGGCGTTCTCGAGCTTCCTAACCCGCGCGTTCTGCGCCTCGAATTTTTGCGCGGCGATTATCACCGCACCCGGCGCGTCGCTGTCCAACTCGGTCCGCAACCCTCCGAACGGAGTTTTGCCGCCGCGTGATGCGCGTCTACATCATCGCCGCTTCTCCACTGACGCGCGCGGCCATCGAGAATCTCCTCGCTGGCCGTACTGTCTCCGTAGTCGGCAGCGGCGGCAGCCTCGAAGCGGTGAGCGATCAGATTCTCGAGGCTGAACCTGATGCGGTCGTCCTCCACCTGGCGGACAAGACTACCGAATTTCTCGAGGTGCTTGCCGCCTCTCACCTCGCCAACGACGTCACTGTTGTCGCGCTCCTCGACGCCACGCGTCCCGGCTTGCCCTCGGACTTGCTGCGTGCTGGCGTTCGCGCCATCCTTCCGACACAAATCACCCGTGAGCAGTTGCTCGCTGCGCTCCAGGCCGCCATCGCTGGCTTGATCGTTCTCGACTCCGTCAGATCCCCGGCGCTCTTCTCGGAACCGGCGCTCCTCTCGGCATCTTTAGCTGAACCCACGGAACCGCTCACGCCGCGCGAACGTGAAGTGCTGCAAATGCTGGCTGGCGGCCTCGCCAACAAAGAAATCGCCGCCAAACTCTCGATCTCGGACCACACCGCAAAGTTCCACGTTGCCTCCATCCTCGGCAAACTTGGTGCCGCCTCGCGCGCCGAAGCTGTCGCTATTGGCATCCGCCGCGGTTTGGTCTTGCTCTGAACCTTTGCGTGCGGGAGTTCGCTCCCACTTCTCCCGACGGCCCCCACGCCCCGACCGCCAACCAGGCAAAACCAGGCCCCTGCCCGTACAGGCGTCGCTCCAAAACTCCTGCCGCAATCCTTCGCAGCCGCGTCCGGCTAGCCGCTGTTCTTGATACATCTCACTCTTGTGGCAAGCTTGACTCGATTTTCTTTCTTCCCCCGACAATGCTAGATTTACCTTTTCATGCGTACTCTCGAGCAAACTACTCAGGAGATCCTCGATCTCGCTTCCCGGCACTTCAACGTGCCTGCCAGCACTCTTTCCCCCGAAGACGACTTCTTCAAAAAGCTCGGTATCGACAGCCTGCAAACCCTCGAAATGCTCAGCCGCCTCGAAAATCACTTCGGCATCGAACTGCCCGATTACGAGGTCCAGGGCGTCAGCGATTTCCGCACTCTCGCCTCGCGCATTCAGTCCCGCCTCTAAATGCTGGACCTCGCAAAGTATCCATCCATTGGCGCCGCTCTGAAAGCTGCGCTCGACGCCTTCGCCAACGAAATTTGCCTGATCGAAGCGGATCGCGAGCGCGAAAAAGAGCGCCTCACCTATGACGATTTCAGAAAGAAAGCGCACCCACTAGCCAAGGCGCTTCAGGAGGCGGGCCTCGCCGCGGGCGACCGCGCCAGCATCATCATGACCAATCAGTCCAAGTGGCTGATCTCCGCCTACGCGATTTTCTTCACCGGCGGCGTGCTCGTTCCGTTGGACTACAAACTGACACCCGAAGAACAGTGGCACTTGCTCCAGCATTCTGGCGCGAAAGTTCTGATCACCGAATATCCCATCTGGCGCCAACTTAGCATTTCTTCCGGCCGTGCCCACGCCACGAACCTCCCCACGGTTCTCGTCACCGAAGCTCCTCCCCAGGCCGACCTCTCTGGCGCCCACCGCTGGGAGGACTTTCGCTCGACCGCTGCCGAGCCTGTCTTCGTTCCGCGTCAGCGCCCCGACCTCGCCTGCCTCGTCTACTCTTCCGGCACCGGCGGCCGCCCCAAGGGCTGCATGATGACGCACGAAAACTACCTCGAGCAGTGCGTCGCGCTCACTTCGCTCTATCCCTTCGCGCCCGGTTTTCGCTACCTGAGCATCCTACCCACCAACCACGCCATCGACTTCATGGTCGGCTTTTTTGGCCCGTTCATCTGTGGCGCCACCGTCGTGCACCTCCGTACGCTGCGCCCCGAATACGTCCGCGAAGCCTTCTCCAAATACAAAATCACTTACGTCAGCCTCGTTCCACTCGTCCTGAAGAATCTGCAGAAAGGTTTGCAGGCTCGCTTCAACGATCTTCCGCCCGGCAAACGCAAAGCGCTGAACGCCCTTATTGCCATCAACAAAGCCTTCACGAAACGCCAACCGCGTCTCGGCCTTAGCCGCCGCCTGCTAAAACAAGTTCACGAGCCTTTCGGCGGCGAGCTCCGCGCCATCATCGTCGGCGGCGCCTTTACCGAACCGCAAACTCTGCAGTTCTTCTACGACCTCGGCATCCCCGTCGCCAACGGTTACGGCCTCACGGAGGCCGGCACTGCCATCACCGTCAACGACCTCCATCCTTTCCGCGCCGACACTGTTGGCAAGCCACTCCCCGGCATGGAAGTCCGCATTTTGCATCCCACCGCTGACGGCATCGGCGAAGTCTCGGTCCGCAGCAAAACCGTCATGTCCGGCTACCTTAACGACCCCGAACTCACCGCCGAAACGATCGCTGACGGCTGGCTCCAGACGGGCGACCTCGGCCGCTTCGATCCGCATGGCCATCTCCAGCTCTTCGGCCGCAAGAAAAACATGATCGTTACCGAAGAAGGCAAAAACATCTATCCCGAAGACATCGAGTCCGTATTCGAAAGCCTTCCCGTCAAGGAATTCTGCGTTTTCGCCGCCAACTTCATCTGGCCGCAGCGCTCCATGGTCGGCGAACAACTCTTGCTCGCTCTGCATCTCGAAGCCGGCCAAACCTTCACCGACGAACTTCGCCGCGACATCTCCGCTCGCAACAATAAACTTCTCAACTACAAGCGCATCCACGGTGTCGTCCTGTACGACTCCGACTTCCCCCGCACCGCCTCTATGAAAATCAAGCGCAACGTGCTCGCCGAGCAACTCGCGCAACTCGACCGCGCCACAGCCTTTCTTCCTCTGTGATAATGCGCATGACGCTACTCTTGGGAATCACGACACCGCCGTGCCCAAATCATTCGAGCCCAAGGCCTCTATGAGCGACCGTTTCTTCGCCATCGTCAACCCCGCCGCCGGCGGCGGCCGCTCGGCCAAGCTCGCTGGTCCTGCTCTCGCTGGCCTCCGGGAAAAAAGCTTGAAGATTGACGTCGTAGCTTCCACCGGCCCCGGCCACGCCGTCGAACTGGCTCGCGAAGCCTATGCCCAAGGCTATCGCCGCTTCATCGCCGTCGGCGGCGACGGCACCGCCCACGAAATTCTCAACGGCGTTTACGGCCGTCCTGCCGGAAAAGACCGCATCGCGCTCGGTTTTCTTCCGCTCGGCACCGGCAATTCTTTTCTCCGCGATTTCACCAAAGCAGGCGCGCAAGCGTCTTTACAAGCGCTCCTCGAAGGCCGCACCCGCCCCGTCGATTTGCTCCGCCTCACCCACGCTCGCGGCGTCATCTACTCCTTCAACCTCCTCAGTCTCGGCTTCACTGCCGATGTCGGCGCCCTCACCAACCGCTACTTCAAGCCCTTTGGCTATCTCGGCTACCTGCTGGGAGTCTTCGTCCGCGTCGTTCAACTCCGCCGCCGCGCTTTTCGTCTGCGCTGCGATGACGACTCCGACTGGAACGAAACGCCTTGCCTCTTCCTCTCGTTCAACAACAGCAAATTCACCGGCGGCACCATGCTCATCGCTCCGCAAGCCGACCCCTCCGACGGGCTCATCGAATTTGTCCGCTGGGGCCCCATTGGCCGCCTCGGCCTGCTCACCATGCTCCCGCGCCTCTATGACGGCACACACATCCAACATCCACTCGCCTCGCGCCGCGCCGTTCGCCGCATCGAGTTTGCCACGCAGATCCCCGTGGACGTCATGATTGACGGCGAAATCGCCACTCTCGAATGCCGCTCGCTGGACATCATCCCTAGCGCCGTGGACATTTACATATGAAACGCGCCTGGCTGGCTCTCCGCAGCGTTTTCCTCTGGGCTCTAAGCGGCGTTCACTTCTTCATCGTTGCGCCCACGCTGGTGCTTCTCGGCATTGTTCTTGACGCCCGCAAGCATGACTGGCTGCAGCGTGCCTTCTGCCGCCGCATCGCTCTGCTCTCCGGCACGCGCGTCATCGGAGTCCGTTCTCCGGGCTTCGACCCTCAGCGCACCTGCTTCTTCATGTGCAATCACGTCAATCTTTTCGATCCCTTCATGCTCTACTGCGCCATTCCCCAATTTGTGCGCGGCTGGGAACTCGAGTCCCACTTCAAAATTCCGGCTTACGGCTGGCTCATGAAGCGCTTCGGCAACGTCCCCGTTCCCGACGTTCGCCGCCCCTCCGACCTCAAGCGCATGTGGCGCCTCACCCAAGACGCCATCGATCGGGGCACCAGCCTCATTGTCTTCCCCGAAGCTAAGCGCACTCGGGATGGTCACGTCGACGAATTCGAAGACGGCGGTTTCCGTGTCGCTCAACAACTCGGCATCCCCATCATTCCGATCAGCCTCGTCGGTTCCTTCCAACACCACCGCACCGGCCACTGGATGCTCTGGCCTGCCACCATCACTGTCTATTTGCACGATGTTATCGAAACCAAAGGGATGGCCAAACAGGACGTCCCCGCACTCCGTGCCCGCGTCCACGCCATCATCTCCGCTCCCGTGGAAGCCTGGCTCGCAGAAACGAAAGGCCAAAATGTTGAGCTGGTTTCTGAACTGAAGGAATAATTAGGACGGCAGCTTGATCCCCGGAATCGTCCTGCCCGCCCGCGTCTCTTGCCACGTAAACACGATCCGGTCGATCACCGTAATCGTCGACACCACCGCGATCACCCATAGCACCGGCCCCATCCGGTTAAACACTCCGCCGATAATCAGCAGTACCAGCCGCTCTGGCCGCTCCATGAATCCCACTTTGCACAGCGGTATCAGCGACTCGGCCCGCGCCCGCGCATAGCTCACCATTACCGAACCCGCCGTCGCCACCGCCGCCAGAATCACATACGCCGTCCGGCCGCTCACCGAGTAATACACCAGCAGGCCCATGTACAGCGCCATGTCCGCATAGCGGTCCAGCGTCGAATCGTAAAACGCGCCAAACGCCGTCACGCGGTTCTGCCGCCGCGCTACCTGCCCGTCCAGCATGTCCAGAAAGCCCGCAAAGAAAATAATCGCCGCGCCCAGCCGAAAGTGTCCCAGTGCAAAATAGCCGGCGGCGGCAAAGTTCACCACCAACCCCAAAAACGTTAGAAAATTGGGATTTACGCCGGTCGCCGCTAGCAAACCGACAATCTTGTCCAGCAGCCACTTACTCCCGGTGCCGATCGCGCCTGTAAACGTAGCCATTCGTCAGTAAACGCTAAATTTTCTCGGAAAGTTAAGTCTTTGGAGCCCGCCGAAATCCTACACTAGCCTTACTCAGCCCCGCAAACGTCCCAATTTGGTTCAACCGAAAAACGAATCCATCCCATTTCCTCTTGACCCTGCACCCCTCGCGTCATACATTCGCGCATAAACCCAAGGAGCCATATCGTTGATTCCCTGTAGATCTCGTCGCGATTTCCTGTTGCATAGCCTCGGCGGTGCTTCCTCCATCTGGGTCGCCTCTCACTGGCCCGCGCTTCTCTCCGCCGCCGCTCACACCCGTGCCGTCGCCAACTCTTCCGAACCTCCCAAATTCGATTTTCTGTCACCCGAACAAGCCGCCGAAATCGCAGCCGTTTCCGCGCGCATCATTCCCACCACGGACACGCCTGGAGCCCGCGAAGCCGGCGTCATTTACTTCATCGATCGCGCCTTGCTCACTTTCGCCAAAGACCAGCAAAAAACCTGCATCGATGGCCTCGCCGATTTGCAGACTAGCGTCGCCGAAACTTTTCCTGGCACGGCCAAATTCTCCGCCCTCGCTTCCGATCAGCAGGATCAACTTCTCCATGCTCTTGACGAACATGTTCCGTCTCCCGGCCGTGGCGGCATGCGCAACCGCAATGCCAGCAACTCCTTCTTCGAAACTGTCCGCGCCCTCACTGTCATGGGCTTTCTCATCGATCCCGATTCCGACCGCCGCGGCAACCGCGACGCCGTCGGCTGGAAAGTCATCGGCCGCGATCCTTCCCACATGTTCCAGCCGCCCTTCGGCTTTTACGACAAAGACTATCCCGGCTACGAACCTGATTCGCCGGCCAACCCAAAGGCCCGCTCATGAACGCCGATACCCCCACGCCCAAGTACAACACCACTGACGAAGTGGACTTCGTCATCGTCGGCTCCGGTGCCGCTGGCGGCATCCTCGCCAAGGAGCTCTCCACCAACGGTTTCCGTGTCGTGGTCCTCGAACAAGGCCCCTATCTCACCGAAAAAGATTTCACCCACGACGAAATCAAAATCATGCAGCAGGACTTCCTCACCAATCATCCCGACCTGCAGCCCAACACCTTCCGTAAAACGCCGCACGACCCGGCCAAACCCCAGCGCGCGCTTGTCTATGGTCGCCTCGTCGGCGGCACCAGCGTCCACTTCACCGCCAACTTCTGGCGCTTCCACGAAATCGATTTCGTCGAGCGCAGTAAAATCGGTCCTGTCGCGGGCTCTACTCTGACCGACTGGCCCATCACTTACTCCGATCTCGAGCCCTACTACACCAAAGTCGAATGGGAAGTTGGCATCTCCGGCCTCGCCGGCGCCAGCCCTTTCGATCCGCCGCGCTCCAAGCCCTATCCGATGCCTCCGCTGCCCGTGAAAAGCGGCGGCGTCATCTTCGAACGCGCCGCGCGCAAACTCGGCTGGCACCCGTTCCCCGCGCCCATGGCCATTCTTTCCCAGCCTCGCCCCGGCCGTGCCGCCTGCATGAACTGCGGCTTTTGCCTCGGCTTCGGCTGTGAAGTCGGCGCCAAATCCAGCTCGCTCGCCTACGCCATTCGCGCCGCGGAAAAAACTGGCCGTTGCGAAATTCGTCCCAACTCCTACGTCCACAAAATCGAGCTGGACGCCACCGGCCGCGCCACCGGCGCCGTCTATTTCGATAAGGACCGCAACATTCAGCGCCAGAAAGCCAAAGCCGTCATTCTTGCCGCCAACGGTGCCGAAACGCCGCGCCTGCTTCTTCTCTCCGCCAACAAACAATTCCCCAACGGTCTCGCCAATTCCAGCGGCTTCGTCGGCAAAAATCTCATGCTCAATTCGGGCGGCGTTGCCACCGCTGTCTTCGACGAGCCGCTCAACGACTACAAGGGCTACAACGTCTCCCGCGTTCTCCACGATTTCTACGAACTCGATGCCAACAAAGTCGGCTTCGTTGGTGGCGGCGGCCTCGATGCTCGCTTCGATTCCACTCCCATCGGCTTCGCCATGGGCGGTCTCCCCCCGGGTTCACCGCGTTGGGGAAAAGCTTACAAAGATCTCCTCGCGCACAACTACACCCGCACTCTCGAAATTTTCTGTCACGGTACTTCGCTGCCCGTCGAAAACAACAGCTTCTCTCTCGACGACACCATCAAAGACGCTTGGGGCCTTCCCGCTCTCCGCATGACCTACAAAGATCATCCCGACGATCTAAAGCTCTCCACTTGGCTCGCCGAACGCGCCAAGGAACTTCTCGACGCCGCTGGAGCCGTCAAGCAGTGGTCCTATCCGGTACAAGAGCAGCAATTCGCCGTCCATCTCCTCGGTACCTGCCGCATGGGCACCGACCCCAAATCCTCGGTCATCAACGCGGACCATCGCACTCACGACGTCAAAAATCTGTTCCTCTGCGACGGTAGCAGCCTAGTCACCTCCGGCCGCGGCCAACCCACCCTAACCATCGAAGCCCTAGCCTACCGCGCCTCCGACCGCATCACCCACCTAGCCCACCGCGGCGACCTGGGCGCTTAATCGACCCCCAAGGTTTCCAGTTCTTCCCATTCATCGTCGGCCCTAGCGCCTCCGAGCCCAAGACCATCGAAATCAATCCGCTCCTCGGATTTGGCAAGCCGGTACTTCCCGGAACGGGAGTCTCCACTGCTAGAGTCGCCTCCCGTTTCAACGCCCGCGAATTCGCCGCGAGCCTCGCCGAAGAATATGGCTGCCCGACGCAGCAAATCGAAGACGCTCTCCGCTGGGAGCAACCCTCTCCCCAGCCGCCTGACGATTTCGTTCTTAACCTTCGCCCGAAATCTTAGAGCGCTATAGGCGCGGCACAATTTAACCCAACGCGTAAGCGTTGGGTAGGCAAGCGAGCAAGAGCCAGAGCGCCGTAGGTGCGGTACATTCCTCGAACTGTGCGAAGGCCAAGATTTCTACCGTCTCACCCGAACACAAACCTCGGATCGAACTCCACTCCATGCTTCTTCAACAGCGCTACAAACTCCGCCTCGAAACTCATCTTCCGATGATGCGCCTCCTGGTTCCGTATATACCGCACCACCGTCGGCACCACCGACGCGCTCACGCTGAACGCACCATATCCTTGCTGCCACGAGAAGCGATGTCCCTGTTCACTAGCCGAGCGCGACGAATTCGCTTTGATGGTGGCCACTGCTTTCGCTAGTGCCAGCGTCGCCGGAATCTGAATGAGAAGATGAATGTGATCCGCCACGCCACCAATCGCATGTACAAACACACCTTCGTTCTTGCACACACCCACGACATAAGCCCACAGCCGCGGTCGAAATTCGTCAGCAATCACGGGCCGACGTTCCTTTGTACCAAAGACGAGATGAACAATATTTTGCGCATAGCTATGAGCCATGTGCCGCACCTCCGGTGCTCGCGCCTATATATCATGTGAACCCAGCGCTCGCGCGCTGGGCTAGCGGAGTGACGTGCCTACGGCACTGTAGGACGGAGATCCATTCCGTCTCACCAAACTCCCAAATTCCCCGCAACTCCTTCCGCCCCCACCACTTCCGCGTCTCACGTTCGAATTGTAAAAGCATAGTACTGTACCTTGACAGTAATCAGATTCCATGCTATCCTTCCCCGTGATTCGCTCGCACCAGCCCCGCCTGTCTCCTCACTCCCTCGTTTTCTCCTCGCTTCATCTCGTTCCTTGTTTGTCTGCAAGGCCCATCTCTTTTGTTTTGATACTCTTCCGAACTCTTTCGCGCTTCTCGAGACGCTATCCCCTGCCTTTTCAAGCAACTTCGAATTCTTTATGCAAAACACCCGGGGGTAGTACCTCCCATCCTCCCAGGAAGCTCCAGTTCCCAGCCCTCGCAACGCGCTCTTTTGCCACTCAACTCCGCCTCCAACTCCAATCCGTTCAATCGCTTCCGCACAGTTTCCGTCACCACGGGGGGTGGGGGTCCCGTGCTTCATCTTTTCGTCCTTACCTCCTTGCCTCATTCCTTCCGCCTTTTTGCTACACTTCTTCGCCGGAACCAACACCCTATCGACAGGGACTAAACGCATGACTCCTAACCGTCGCAACACGCTGTTCGCACTCTCCGGCCTGACACTCGCCACCGCTCTCGCCATCACCGGCGCCGCTCAATCCAATGGCGGCCCGAACTCCTCCGGCGCGCCCGCCCCCAAACTCGCCGAGGACCAGTTCAAAAATATCAAGGTGCTTAAAGGCGTTCCCGCCGACCAAATCTTCCCGGCCATGCAGTTCATCACCGCGTCTCTCGGTGTCGAGTGCGAGTTTTGCCACGTCCGCGGTGAAAAAGGTCTCGAGTTTGACAAAGACGACAAAAAGACCAAACAAACCGCCCGCAAAATGATGGCAATGATGTTCGCCATCAACAAAGATAATTTCGAGGGTCACCGCGAAGTCACCTGCTACTCCTGCCATCGCGGCGCCGCCGATCCCGTCGGCACGCCGATCATCTCCGATACCGAAGAAACCAAGGCCGAACCCGCTCCCAAGCCCGATGCACCCAAGCCCGTCCTTCCCTCCGCCGATCAACTTCTCGACAAATATCTCTCCGCCGTCGGCGGCGCCGCTGCACTACAAAAAGTTTCCAGTCGCGTCGAAAAAGGCAAAATCACCGCCAACGGCCACGAATTCCCGATCGAAATCTCCGCCAAAGGCCCCGACAAGCGCATCTCCATCATGTACATGCCCAACGGCGAATCCGTCACCGCCTTCAACGGCTCGCAAGGCTGGCTCAATAACGGTGGCCATCCGCACCTGATGTCTGCCGCTGAAAACGACGCTGCGCGCATCGACGCCGATCTCTACTTCCCGCAGCACGTTAAATCGCTCTACAAAAAATTCACCACGCTTCCCGGCGAAAAAATCGACGGCCACGACACCTGGCTCGTCGTCGGCCGGAGCGAAGGCCAGCCGCCCCTGCGCCTCTATCTCGACAAGGATTCCGGCCTGCTCGTGCGCCTCGTCCGCTACGCCGAAACTCCGCTCGGCCGCAATCCCACCCAAATTGATTACGCCGACTACAAAGACGCCGACGGCGTGAAAATTCCTTACCAGTGGACGCTCTCGCGCCCCGGCAACCGCTTCACCATTCAAGTCACCGGCGTCCAGCAAAATGTTCCCGTCGACGACGCCAAATTCAATCCGCCGCCTATGCCTCCGCCGCCCGGCGAAGGCAAACCTAGCGGCCACTAGGAGCCCGGTCCGGAATAGGGAACTAACCGCTGCTGCTTGCGTATCTTCTTTCGAGGTTTTGAGTTTTGTCGCACCATCGCCATCTTTGCGGCACGCTCGCCGCGCTTTTCTTGTTCGCGCCAACCGCGCCCCTCGAGCCAGCGCACGCGCCATCCGGGTATAGTGGCGGGTTCTTAGACGCGTCCGTTTCATCTCGCCCCGCGAAATTCTCCGGCGCTGCGGACCAGGGTCCGGTCATCTACACCGAGGACGTCGACCGCTTCTACAAAATTTACGACGCGGCCGGCGGCCATCCCACCGCCGAGCAACTTCAGCAGGACTATCTCGATTCCGGCAGCGCAGGTTTGCAGCATCTCGCGCAGGCGCGCCGCGTCACCGGCGCTGCTATCGCTGAAAATATCGCCAAGCATCCCGAAGTGTATTCCAACGCGAAACGCTGTCTCGCCGTTCTGCCGCAAGTGCGCGAACGCGCCGGGCTCGCGTTGCGCAAACTCGGCGAACTTTATCCCGAAGCAAAATTTCCTCCGGTCACCATTGCCGTCGGACGCGGCAAGCCGGTTGCGATTGGCAGCCCGGTCAACGGCGTGCAGATCGGCCTCGAAGCGCTATGCGCGGCCGACATACTAAATCCCGATGTCGAAGAGCGCTTCGTCCATGTCATTGCGCACGAATTTGTCCACGTCCAGCAAGTCACCGCTGAAGTGGACGATGAGCATCCCACCGTGCTCGAAGTTTCCCTTGTGGAAGGCGCCGCGGAATTTGTCGGCGAATTGATTTCCGGCGACACTTCGTACACCGGTCTCGCGCGCCGCACCGATCCACACTTAAAAGAAATCGAAACCGCGTTCGTCGCCGACGAAGATAAGACCGAACTTTCCGCGTGGGTGTACAACACCACGCCGCAAAAAATCGGCGACCTCGGCTACTGGATCGGCTATCGCATCGCGAAGTCCTACTACCAACATGCCAGCGACAAGCGCGAGGCGCTCCGCGACATCCTGCAAATGAGCGATCCGCACGCCTTCGTCGCCAAAAGCGGCTGGTATCCAGGGATTCGTCTGCAGTAGTTGCAGATTGATTTTTGTAGCGCCGCCATCTTGGCGGCTGCGGAGCCGGCTGGAAGCCGGCGCTACGAAAGCCGAAACAAGTTGCGGCGTTACGCAACCGCGTTTGCATCGCCGCAGTTATTCTTCGCGGAGGGCGGTGACGGGATCGATTTGGGCGATGCGTAATACCGGCGCCGCAATCGCCAACACGGTGACCAGCGCGAGTAGCAGCACGACGAGCACCAGCGTGCGCGGGTCGTAGACATCGACTCCGTAGAGCACGCTGCGCATCACCCGCAGCACTCCGGCGGACACTGCGAGTCCGAGAACAATGCCAAGCAGGGAAGCGCCGGCACCGGAGCGGCCAATCTGCACCATGGCTTGGCTCACCGAAGAGCCCAGGGCCATGCGAATGCCGATTTCCCGCGTGCGCTGCGCCACCATGTTGGCTACCAGCGCGAAAATACCGACCGCGCTGAGCAGCAGCGCCAGCACGGCCATCGTGCCGAGTAGCGCCACTTCGAGCTGTTGCGTCGCCAGCGTTCGCGCCAACAGATCGCGCATGCTGTAAAAACCGGAGAAGGGCAAATTGGGATCGACACTCGTCAGCGCCTGTTGCATTTGCGCGGGCAGGCCGGCAATCGAGCCGGAGGTGCGCACCACCCAATCGGGCTGCACCCAGACGTGCGCCATGGAAAGAAATTGCGAGTTTACTTGCGCCGCGGGAATGTACATGGCTTGCTCGCTCATCAGCGGCGCGCCTTCGTACAAGCCGGAAGAAACGGAAACGTCAGCAACTTCGCCGACGATCAGCGTGTCGTTGTTGACGTGGCGGCCTACCGGGTTGGCGCCGCCATAGAACTTTCGCGCGAAGGCTTGATTCACCACCGCGACATGCTGCGTGGTAGAACCGTCAGCATCGGTGAAAAAGCGGCCCGCGAGCAGCGGCATGCGCAGCGTATCGAAATAGCCGGGCGTCACATAAATAACGTCGGTGCCGTCTTGCTGGCCAGCTTCTTTACCGTCGCTGAGGGTCAGCTCGTCGTTGAGCGCGCGCTCGTACGGCAGGGTCAGTCCCACTGCGGCGTTTTGCACTCCGGGAATTTGGCGCATGGCCGCGGTGCTTTCGTCTAGCAGCTTGCGGAAGTTCGCGGGGTCGTGAAAGCGCAGTTCGTCGAGCGAAGCTTTGGCGGTCATGACGCCGTTGGGATTGAACCCCGGAGCGAGAGTCTGCAGATGAATCAACGTACGCACCAGCAGTCCGGACGCGGCGAGCAGCACCACGGTGAGAGCCACTTCGCCGACGATCAAGCCCTGACGCAGCCGCAAGCCGCCGCCTCCGGCAACAGAGCGGCCGGCCATGCCCGAGCGCAAATCGATTCTTCGCGCCACGAGCGCCGGCAGCATGCCGAAGAGAATGCTGGTCAACACAGTGGCGGCCAAGGTGAAGCCGAGCACACGCGCGTCGAGCGGCACGCTGGCCACTGGGAGAAAATGCTCCGGCAGCAAAGTCAGCAGGGCACGCAACGCGGCAAAACCGGCAGCTACACCGGCGGCGCCTCCCAACAGAGCGAGCAGCAGGTTTTCGACCCAGAACTGTTTCTGAATCTGCCAGGGCGAAGCGCCGAGGGCGAGGCGCGTTACGACTTCCGAAGTGCGGCGCAACATGCGCACCATGGTGAGCCCGGCCAGATTGGCGCAGGCAATCAGCAGAATGAATCCGGCGGCGAGCATCAGGCCCAGCACTTGCGGGCGCAGCGCGTCGGTCTGGCCCTTCTGAAAGGGAACAGAGAAATAGCTGATGGAAGAACCGGGGCTGTGCGACGCAAAGCGTTGGGCGCGGGCAGCCCAAGCGCGATTGATTTCGCCATCCGCCTGCACCCAGTTCGCCCCTGGACGCAAGCGGGTGAGCACGTCGAAGTTGGTCCCTCCTCCTTCGCCTTCGCGGCTGGGCTGGAGCGGCGTAAAGACATCCGCATTGGAGGGCGTAGTGGCATTCTGCGGCAGGATGCCGATAACCACGTAGGGCTCGCCTTTCAGCAGGATGGATCGGCCGATCATCGCAGGGTCGCGATCGAAAGTGCTGTTCCAAAACGCATAGCTGAGAATGGCTGCTTGTGGTCCATGCGGACGATCTTCTTCCGCGGTAAAACTACGGCCGAAAAGCATCGGAACGCCGAGCACCTCGAAGTAATGCAAAGAGACGCGTCCCTCGTGCAGATACTGGACGTGGGAACCGGCTTTCAAATTGACTCCGGACGTACCACCGGAAACGGCGGAAATGAGTGAGGGGGCGTTGTCGCGCAGCAGTTCCCAAGCCTCGCCGTCGAGATTCAAAAGATAGCTGCCGCCGTTAGGCCCAGTGACCTGCGCATAGATCGTGCCCATGCGCTGCGGTTCAGGGTAGGGAAGGCTTTTCAAAAGCAGGGCATTGACGAGGGAAAAGATGGCGGTGTTGGCGCCGATAGCCAAGGCCAGGGTGACCACCACGGCGAGCGTAAACCCAGGATTTCGTTGCAGTTGCCGACCAGCAAATTTTAGATTCTGCCAGAAGTTCTGCATGGGCCACCTCGCCAGTCACATCGGGATTTTCGCTTAACCGTGGAGACGAGAACAACCGGGGTTTTGTTACAGAGTTGAACGGGTGCATTATGAGCGAATTAGAAGGGCCGCGCCATTCGTAAACAATTTGTGCGTTGAACCGTCATTCCCTCGAAGGAGTCGGGCGCGGCCAGACGTGGCCGGTGGCGATCGGGGTTCGCGAGGTGGTCGATGAAGAATCTGCTACAGGATATTCGTTTCGGGCTGCGGGTGCTGGCGAAGGCACCAGGTTTTACTCTGACGGCGGTCCTCACACTGGCGCTCGGCATCGGCGCGAACACCGCTTTTTTCGCCGTAGTGTATGGCGTGCTCCTGCGCCCACTTCCGTATCCGCAAGCAGATCGCATTGTGCAATTGGCAGAAACGGAGCGGGGACAAACGGATGAAATGACAGTCACGGCGACGGAACTGCGCCGCCTGCAAGATTTCGCGGAACCATTCGAGAGTCTCGCGGGCTACACGTCCGTTGGCTACAACCTGACTTCCGGCAATTCCGCGGAGCATCTGCGCGGGATGCCAGTTTCGCCGGTCTATTTTCGGGTGCTGGGTGTGCAGCCGGCGTTGGGCCGCGATTTTTCTCCGGAAGATGACGCCGGCCCGGGGCAACGCGTGGCGATTATCAGCCACAACCTGTGGACCCGCCGATTCGGCGCGGATGTTGCGGCGATCGGCCAAAAGTTCCTGCTGAATGGCGAGCCGTACACGTTGATTGGCGTCATGCCGCAGGACTTTGTTCCTCTTGCGGTGGCGACCGACATGCCGAACAGCGGCGCCGCGGACATCTGGGTGCCACTGGCTCTGGTCGCCAAGACCGTAGGCAGCGGGGAAAACATCGGAGTGATCGCGAGGCGCAAGCCAAGGGTGACGACGGCACAGCTGCGGACGCAGATGAACCTGGTGACCGAAACCTTCCGGCGCGAGCATCCCGAAGACGTGAGCCGGCAAGCAGAAATGAGTTTCGAGCCGTATCAGGCGATGGTGGGGGCCGGGGTGCGCCCGTATCTACTTCTACTGTTTGGCGCCATCGGCTTTGTGCTGTTGATCGCATGCGCGAACGTGGCCAACCTGTTTCTGGCGCGGGGCAGCCTGCGGGCCCGTGAAATTGCCGTACGCATTGCGATGGGTGCTTCGCGGCCGCGACTAATGCAGCAGTTGATCACGGAAAGCTTGCTGGTGGCGGCGGCGGGAGGCGTGCTGGGCCTGCTGTTCGCGTATTTCGGACTGGATTCTTTGCTGGCGCTGGCGCCGATCGACTTGCCGCGCGCCGCGGATGTGCATCTGGGCACTGGGGTCTTCGCTTTTACATTTTTTCTTTCCGTGCTGACCGGCTTGCTGTTTGGGTTGATTCCGGCGCTGGACGCGAGCCGCGCGCGGCTGAACGAGGCGCTGAAAGAGGGAGTGGGACGGGCGAGTGCTTCGCGAGGACGGACGCGGATACGGAAGGGTCTCGTCGTGGGCCAGTTTGCCGTTTCGCTCGTATTGCTGATTGGTGCCGGTCTGATGATGGCGACGATGAGCAAGCTGCTGCGCACCGACCCCGGCTTCAACCCGCTCCGGTTTCTTTCCGTGCAATTCTGGCTGACCGGCTCGCGATACGATTCGACAGAAAAAATCGCCGGTTTCGATCAGGCGCTGGTCCAACGCCTCGAAGCAATTCCCGGGGTGGACGCGGCGGCGGTGATCTCCGCGGGGTTGCCTTTGGAACGCGGGGGAAGGAGCGGCGGACGGTTGAGCGGCGATTCCGGGAAAGAGTACAGCGCGGACTATCGGGAAATCACTCCTGGCTTTTTCGCGGCCATGGGCGTGCCGCTCAAACAAGGCCGTTTTTTCAGCGATGCGGATTCCGCGGCGGCGTCCAAAGTCGCAATCGTCAATGAAGCGTTTGCGAGGAAATATTTTTCCAGTGGCGGCGCCATCGGACACAACATTTTCAAGGGCGACGCGCCGGTGGAGATTATCGGCGTCGTGGGTGACGTGAAGTCGTTTCTGAACAGGCCGGCGCCGCCCACGACGTTTATTCCCGCCGCGCAGGCGAGTTACGGCACGTCAGCGCTGTTTGAGGGCTGGTTTCCACGCAGTGTTATCGTGCGCTCGAATGTGGAGCCGCTGAGCCTGAGCCGCGCGGTGCGCGAGGCGATGACGTCGGTGGACCCACTGGTTCCGGCGGGCGCGGCGCGTTCGATGGACCAAGTGCTTTCGCGCAGCTTGGCGCTGCAGGATTTCCTGATGCTGCTGCTCAGCCTCTTCGCCGGGCTGGCGCTGGTGCTCGCAAGCGTGGGCATCTACGGAGTGATTTCCTACGCGGTCGCGCAGCGCACACGGGAAATTGGTGTGCGCATGGCACTGGGCGCAAACCCGAACGGCGTGCTGCGCCTGGTGCTTGGAGAAGGATTGAAGTTGGTGCTAACGGGAGTAACTCTGGGCGTTTTGGGAGCTTTGGCGGGCACGAGTGTCCTGGCGAATATGTTGTACGGCGTCAGCCCGACCGATCCGCTTATTTTTGCCGCGGTAATTGTCGTGCTGACGGCCGTAGCGCTGGCAGCCTGCTATGCGCCAGCGCGCCGCGCCATGCGCGTGGATCCCATCGTGGCGCTACGCCACGAATAAGTCGCACGATACGGCGAGAGCGAGCACGGTTTGCCGGGAAGATTTATTGCGTTGCTGAATTTTTAGCAACCGGCCAAGTCAAGCCGCCGGCTAGAAGCTGAAGACCACGCCACCGACGAAGTTGCCGCGGCTTTGATATTGGTGCACGTTGGCCTCGTAGCAGCCGAAAAATGGATCGCATTGGGTCTGCAGCGCGCTGTTCGCGTAGGTCGGCATGTACCGCGCATCGCCGCGGAAACCAATGTGGCTAGTCCATTGATATTGGACGCCGCCACCCAGGCTATAGGCGAAATCCATGCGATTGGGGGTGCCGCCAGTATTGAACTCGTGCGTGAAGCCCACGCCGCCCGCTACGTAGGGGCGAATCTTGTGCTCTTTGCCGAGGATCATAAAGCGCATGCCGAACTGATATTGGTCAATGTCGGAGTTATAGGCCTTCACCCAGGCGGGATTGGGGAACTGCTGCTCGCTGTAAGAAGTGTTATTGCGGTCCCACATGAATTCGGCCTGGAAGTTCTCCCAGATGGAATAATCAACGAAAGTGCCAAAGCTCACGGCCGAATCCGCGCGCAGATTGCTGACGGTCACGGTGGTGGACTGCGGGTTCAGCGGGTAAGTGCCGGTAGTTTCGTAACCGACAAAAGGCGCCACTTCCCACTTTTCAAGGTCGCGCCACTGGGCCTGGGCTGGCGCGCTGGCCAGTAGAAAAATGAGTCCCGCAAAGAGCCATCCGTACTTGCGCAACATACAACCTCCCTATCCTGTCCAAGGTAACGAATTGCCACGCGCAAGCGGGCGCAAGCCGTCCAACCCGCTCATAGGGTGGGATGCACGGGCGCGAATTCAGGATTCTCTCGGGGCCGGGAAGTTTCCTGGAAAACAACGGCACTACTCTTTGCTGGTGGGTTTCTCCGCGGATGGAGGAGCAGGCTTCGCGAATTGTTCGCCGGGTTTTTCCTGTAGCGGTGGCTGAGCTTCGGTCGAACCGGGTTCGGCGGGAACCTTCTGCTCGGGGACTTTTTTGTCGAGGTATTGGACGATCAGAGAGATGCGGCGATTGGCGGGGTCCAGCGGATCGGCGGGCCGCCGTAAACGCTGGTCGGCAAAGCCGCGCACTTGGGTGACTTGATCTTCGCGAATGCCGTTCTGCTGCATAAGGCGGCGCGCGGCGTTGGCACGGTCGCTGGACAATTCCCAGTTGCCGTAAGAGGCGCCCTCGGCGTAGGGCTTCGAATCCGTGTGACCTTCGATGGCGATTTTGTTGGGCAGCTTGCCGAGCTCCTGAGCCAGCAGGATCACCAAATCGCCTCCGTCGGAGCTGATTTTGGTGCTGCCGGAGTCGAAGAAAGTGCCGGAGGCGGATTCGGTGAGTTCGATGCGCAAGCCTTCGTTGGTCACGGTCATGTCGATGTGATTTTTGAGCTTGTCGAATTTGGGGACTTCCTTGATGGCTTTCTGGAGCTGCTCCTTAAGCTCCTCCATATTGTCTTTGCTGACGACGAAATTCTCCGCGGCGCCCACCTGGTCGCTGCCGACCTTTTTTGCGGTGCCGGTGGGATCCTTGAAGTAGCCACCGACGGCTTCCTGGATTTGCTTGCTGCTGTTCATCAGCCAGAGAACGATGAAGAGCGCCATCATGGCGGTAACGAAATCGGCGTAGGCGACTTTCCAGGCGCCGCCGTGATGGCCGCCGTGACCGCCTTTTTTCTTGATGATGATGACTGGTGCTTGTCCCCCGGCCATGGTGTTGTGTACCTGCCTTATCTTTTCGGTTTCCTGGCTTCCCTATTTTAGTGGCGCGGTGTTGCTTAACCGGCGCTGGGATGCTGGGCGCTGCAGATGTGCATCAGGCCGCAGCCTGCGCCGGGGCCGCAGCGGCGCCGCCCGAATGCTTGATGAACTGCTCGGTTTCCTTGAAATTGGGCCGGACATTGCCGGGAATGGCGCGGCGCCCGAATTCGACCGCGAGGCTGGGCGGCGTGCCCTTCATGAAGGCGACGATGACGACGCGCATGACGTGATAGTAGGAATGTTCTTCGTCCACGCCTTTGGCCATGCTGGAAGCCAAGGGGCCCACAAGGCCGTAGCACAAGAGAATGCCTAGAAAGGTCCCGACGAGGGCGGCGGCAACCTTGTGGCCAATTTCTTCCGGAGGTCCGCCGAGAGCACCCATGGTGATGACCACGCCCAGCACTGCGGCGACGATGCCCAGGCCGGGCAAGGAGTCCGCCATGGTGGAAAGCGAAGCGATGGGCAGTCCGGCTTGCTGATGGTGAGTTTCCATGTCGAGATCCATCATTTGGTCCACATCGAAGGGTTCGACGCCCCCGCCCGCGGCCATGCGAATGGTGTCGCAGACGAAGTCCAGAGCGTGATGATCTTTGAGGAACTTGGGATATTTGGAGAAAACGGGGCTTTTCTCGGGATCATCGCTGTCGGTTTCGAGGGCCATCAAACCCTCTTTGCGGGCCCGGGTGAAGAGCTCGAAGAGCATCCTCAGCGTCTCGAGATATTTTTCCTTGCTAAATTTGCTGCCGCCGAACGCGCCGCCAATGCCCGCGGCGATTTGTTTGAGGATGTATAGCGGATTGGCGATTAGGACCGTACCGATGGCCGCGCCGCCGATGATGATCAACTCGGCGGGCTGGATGAGCACTTTTAAATTGCCATGCTCCATCAAGTAGCCGGCAACAATCGAACCGAAGACCACTACGATTCCGATGATTACGAACATGCTGGTTCGGCCCTCAACCGTTTACGTTGGCTTGTTCCTCGCAGATCACCACGCGGTTGCCGCCCTGCGCCATGCTGTCGCGCAGGGCGCTTTCCGCGCGCCACAAGACTTCGCGAATGCTGTCATTCGCTTGAACCGGAGCGGCGCCCATGGAGACAGTGACGGGCAGGGTGTCGCCCCACCAGGTGATTTTGGCGCCTTCGATCATTTTGCGGAGACGCTCGCTGACGCTGCCAATTTCCTTGCGATTGCACTCCGCCACGATGGCGAGAAGCTCATTCTCCTGCCAGCGGCCGAGATAATCCGTCGGGCGAAGGCTGCCCTCGAGAGTTTGTCCGGCGACGCGCAATATCGTAGCAATGGCGGCGTTTCCGTAGCGGGCTTGCAGCTCGAGCAGATGGTCGAAGGCGATGCACAAGACGCAGAAGGGGACTTGGCTTTCCGCGTAAGTAGCGAGGGCTTCGCGCAGGTGGGCTTCGACCATTTTGTGGTTCAGCACGCCGGTTTCGGTGTCGAGGCAGCCGTATTCGGCCAGTTTGTCGTGCCGGCGATTCCATTCCGCGCTGTCCACAAGTTCGTTGAAGCATTCCACGACGCCGACGATCGCGCCGGCTGCGTCGCGCATGGGCATGGCGTTGAGGCGGACGGGGACGAGATGGCCGTCCCTGTGGCGGAAGGAAACGCGCCACTCGGTGGCTTTGCCGTCCTTTACCGCTGCCTCCAGAGCTTCTGAGGCGACGGAGATGCCTTTGCCGGGGCCTTCGGCATTGCCCAGAAAATCTTCGCGGCAAGCGTGACCGACAACATCCTGTCGCAAATGTCCGGTAATGCGCTCGGCGCCCTGATTCCAAAAGAAAATTTTGCCGTCCCGCCCGACGAGGTAGACACCGGTAGGCAGATCCTCGAGCACGCGGCGGTACAGGTCAGAGTTTTCCGGCGGCATAGCCTGTCCAGACCCCTTCTTAGCCGAGGTTGGCAAGGGCAATCGAAGGTCCACCGAAAAAGCGGGTGGGCGGCAAAAAGCCCTGTATTTCCGGGCTTTTGCCAGTGCATGGAAACAGTTGGCTATGCGGTTGTGAAACCACTGTTCCGTTCTGGAATTGGCGCGTCGCCCCTTGGGGGCAACCGGATCGGTACTGTGCGCGCGAAAAGTGAAAGGCGCGGCCGGCCTTACACCGCGCAATAAAAGAAAAAGGGCCGCGGGATGAACACGCGGCCCTGACTCGCACTGCTAATTTTGTTTTTGCCCTTTGACTCTTTGCTGGAAAGCCCGCAAAGAAGAAATCCGATACGATCTGCCAGAACCCGTCCGCTGCCGGCAAAGCCGACAGGAGTAAAATCAGCCAAACCACCGAAGTGGCTTGGTGAGCGTGCAAACCGCAAGCCCGTGAGAGCTGCGAGATGCATTGCGTGGCATGACCCGCACACCATAGCGGGTTGAGCCACGACTACTTTAGAAAGGAGGTGATCCAGCCGCAGGTTCTCCTACGGCTACCTTGTTACGACTTCACCCCAATCATGAG